>Ga0265299_10000110_pt1 | contig 111798 bp, 197 predicted proteins | sample AusTroGonzalo_MG_4_FD_193485 | JGI IMG/M metagenome (GOLD analysis project Ga0265299, IMG submission 193485) | Bovine rumen microbial communities from tropical cattle in Woodstock, Queensland, Australia - Gonzalo_02 | ecosystem: Host-associated > Mammals > Digestive system > Stomach > Rumen ... | reverse complement strand
CTAAAGAAAGTCGTGACAGAATTATGTCAGCTGCTTCAGCATTGCTTGAAATGTTAAACCAAAATGATGATAACATGTCAAACGATGAATATCTTGATTTGACAATTGATAATGAAGACAACACAAATCACGAGATTTGAATATATAAATCTAATGTAAGTCCTGTCGAGGAAACAGGTAAGTCAAAAGAAATGAGGTTTTAACCACAATGCGAGAAATTACAAAATACTATAGCGAAAAACTTGACAAAACTTATGATTCTGTTGAAGAACTTGAAAAAGCAGAAAAAGAAAAAGAAGAAGCAGATAAAGCAATTGCAAATACAAACAGTCGCAAAAAAGAATTAGCTTCTGAAATAAAAAATGCTGATGTCAAGATTGAAACTGCTAAAAAAGAATATATAGATATTCGCAACAAATTTGAAAATGATTTCAAAGAATTAAATAGCGAATATACTAAAAAACTCGACATTCTTAAAAAAGAAAGAGATAATGCACTTTCTGAAAAAGCTAAAGACATAAGCAAACTTGCCAATGAAAGATACGATGCTTTATCAAAATATTATAAAGAATTCGGGGAATACAAAATATATCTCACTGACAAAGAAGCAGAACAAGAAAGAAGAAAAATAATCAATTCATTAGTCTCCGCTTTCAGCGTATCAAATATTTGGGATATGTTTATTAACTGGTAATGATATACAGTGATTTGTGTTGATGCAACTCTATTTTGAGTTGCATTTTTTTTAAAAAAGTGATATAATTATATAGTAAAAAACGAAAGAGGTAAAAAAATTATGTCAAAAGTTTGGTATGGAAATCTTACAAATCGTCTTGAAGAAAACAAAATGTTCTGCGATGAAATCAAAGTTGGAATGGGAATGACTGAATATTCTTATTCTGATAGAGACGCTTATGAAGTGATTGAAGTTAAAGACCAAAAACATGTTGTGGTTAGAGAACTTGACCACAAACTTATTGGTGGTGCCTATTCAAATGATTGGGAACTCACTTCAAATGAAAATAATCCTACAAGATATCTTACCAAACGTGGCAATTATTGGTACTGGACCAATGTAATTGACAAGTCAATTCTCAATGGTTTTGATGATAAAGACAATGATGGCAAATTTGAAATAATGCTTTATCTTGCTCATAACAATACAAATGTTGATGAACTCAACAAAAAGGGTAAAGTGACAAGATATTACAGAGCTAATGTTAGTTTTGGTAAAGCAAATTATTATTACGATTATTCATTCTGATTGAGGTATTACATGTATACTAATAAAAATATTAAAGTTTCTTTTGATGAAGAAGAAATTAAATTTCTTGAGTGGCTTGCTAAACGTGATAAAGTTTCAATCAATGAAGAATTGATAATGATTTTCTATACTGAATTTAATGAACTGAAAGAATATTTTGCTGAAGAATATGATGAAGAACAAAAATAAAATGACTTGCAGTATTTGTAAAAGAGAAATAGAAATAAATTATTTGAGTGCTACAATTCACTTTGATGTAAAGCACACTACATTGTATAAATACCCTAAAGAATTAAATCTGTGTAGCGGTTGCGCTTGTTGGCTTTATAAAGATGTAATAGAGCCTGAAATGAAAGTATACGAATCATAAATGTTATTCAAGATTTTTATCATAACAGAATTGATAGTACTTTTATTCTGTATATTATATGAAATAATTAATAGAGGTGAATGAAATGCCAACTATAGATATCAATAATAATGGTAAATGGGAAATCAAGAAAACTGAAGTCATAAAGTGTAGATATTGTAAATATAAGAAGAGAGCTACAATACATAAAAACGGTTTTCTTGTATGCCCTGTTAGCGGCATGGAAATTACGGACGATGATTTTTGTAGTTATGCGGAGATAAAAGATGATAGCAATTAAAAACGCAGAAATACCAAAAAATTGCGCACAATGCTGGTATTCAAAGAGCGTGTATTGCATTTATCACGATTCCGATTGGGTGGGAGACCATCAAGCAAATCAAACGAAGCCAGAATGGTGTCCTATTATCGAGATAGTACAATGTAAAGATTGTATATTTGGAGAAAAAGTGGGAGACAATAGGGTTATGTGTGAACTTATTGACATGAAAGTAGATAGTAATGGATATTGCGAATGTGGTTCGTTGAGGTGTACAAATGAACATTCCGAAAATATGTAAAATTCTTCATGACCATACGGATGACTTTCCGCCGCTATGGGAGTGCAGTGACAAAGCTAAATCTCAGAACGATTTGGCATATCAGAAATATCTGAATAAAGAAATTGATAAAAATGAGTTTGAAAAAGAATTGTACAATAATATTCTTAAAGAACACATGTGGGCGCATCCTGTAATGAAAGAAGACATGTGGAAAGAAGAAATGCTTAGATTGCTTGGAGACAATGTAGAACAGTATTATAAGGAGAAAGAAGATGAAACAGATAATAAAAAATGACCTTAAACTTAAAAAGGCAAAATGTCCAGATTGCGACTGTGAATTTGCATTTAATATTACAGATATAACAACGAACAAATTTGCTTACGCACTTACTTGTCCTGTATGTGAAAATGTAATAAAAGAATGTAATAATATTAGCAGACGAAATTTTTTCGATATTTTTGAAGATTATAAAGAATAGGGTTCGCTATACTCAATGCTTAACGAACTTTTCACAAACCTCTCTGAATTGAATCATAAATAAAAATGGAACAAAAATACGGCTATAGTTATTCTTGGGGAAAACCAGAAATAGCAGATTATCTTTTAAATAAATTAAAGCCAAATGCATCTATTCTTGATGTCGGTGCAGGTGGTGGAATATATAGAGATTTGCTTGGATATGATTTCAAATGGTCAGCAGTAGAGATATGGAAAGATACTGCAGATTATTTGGTTGGTAAATATGATAAAGTATATAATGTAGATATTCGCAATTTTGAGTATACAGAAAATTACGACCTTATCATATTCGGAGATGTAATTGAACATCTTTCGGTTGAAGATGCACAGGCGGTAGTGGATAAAGCAAAGCAATATTCTAATTCAATCATGATTGCAGTTCCATATATGCTTGAGCAAGATAGTTTATATGGAAATGAATCTGAGAAACATTTGCAAGCAGATTTGACCGAAGAAAACTTCAAAGAAAGATATCCCGATTTTGATGCAGTACATATTGTAAAAGCAGAAGGTTCATCAATATATGGATATTATTATTGGGAAAAACCAATCACTAATAATGGCATGAATATTGTATTGTGTGCTACAAAAAATATGTACCCACAACTTCAGCAAATGATTATGTTGATTGTTAACACCCAAAAAAGAATGAATAAAATATATGTTGTTGTTGAAGATGATATAACTGAAACAGAAGATTTGGTTGGAATCAACGCAACAAAATATCCTTATATATATAATAACGAAGTCAACGGAAACAATAATTGGACATACATCAGTTTTGCAAGATGCTATTTGGCAGACATACTTACCGATGTAGATAAAATACTTTATCTTGACTTAGATGTTTTCTTTGAAAAGGACATTAGTGAATTGTGGGATATAGACATAAGTAATTATGCTATAGCAGGTGCAGTTGATGTAAACTATAAAGAGCATAATGCTCCATATATAGATAATCCCAACGCTTATATCAATTCTGGTGTCTTGTTAATGAATCTTAAATACATAAGAGAACACGATTATACAAAACAAATGCATAAATTACTTAATACATGGAAACTTAAATATCCTGACCAAGATGTATTAAATATGGTATGCAAGGGACATATAAAATATTTGAGCCATAAATGGAATAGCGGTGCAGTTTGTGGAATACATTCTGACCCTATGATACATCATTGTGTAAAAACAAAACCGTGGATGGCATCTTCCATATGGTTTCCAAAGTGGGTAGAAAATTATTTACCCACAGGAGCACCACAATGCAAAGATACTTATTGAGTTGACATTCATGAAAAAATATGATATAATATTAGTGTCAATGAAAGAGAGGTATTAGATGTGGATTGGCATTATTTATTTTTAATAAACATGATGAGTGCTGCAGGAATATCTGCTATACATTTAACCGATAATGTGGAGAAAACAGATGACTATGAGGAGTAAACAAAAAGATATAAAATAAGTATTATGAGTACGCCAAGAAAAATATTTGTTGAAAAACTTAACACACCGAATTATAATAATCATATCTATACTACTGAAAATATCATGAAAGATATTGTAGATGCTCAATATGTAAAATACATGATTGATAGAAAAATCTGCTTTATTTATCGGCGTTCAGATGACGAATTATGGTATTGCGATATTAAAAATATCATAGGTGAAATTGAAAAGTTCGAAATAGAACACGACAGTTTATATGCTTATATTACAATGAGCAACTCCGACTATGAATATCCAGAAAGATTGCATTTGTGCGGCGAAGGTTATGTTGGTGAAGATAATATTGTGACCAACTATATATTCTATTGCTGTTTTGTTGATGATAAAAGTTTTTCAAGATGAATAGTGGAACAGAGCAAAGAATAAGAATGTTAATTGATACAGGACGACTTACATGAACGAAATACTAACAGGATGTTCTTTAATACTTATTACCGTTATCATTATTATTGTCAGCATTATTTATACTACAAGGTGAGTAAAAAATATGATAATATTTGAATTAAAAATGTCTCACAGAGGTGGTTGGAATAACAGATGGTACTAATTGATACAGAAGAGTTCAAACATAAACTGAATAATAGCAAATATTATGGCACAGAAGTATGGGATGACATTTGCAATATGCTGTCAGAGTGTACATCATATACACTTAATGCAAAACAAGACGACGATAAAAAATATTGTCCATACTATACCACCAGAATGGAGACAAGGCGTTTGTCGGATGCAGAGATATGTAAAGTTTACATGCTTACTGATAAAGTAAAGCACACTGCCGAATATACGGTTGGTCATTGTATGGGTACAAGAGAACTTGATGAGTGTCATTGTGACGGACTAAAAGAAAGGTGTGAACATAAATGAAAATTAAGTATAAATACTTTGATAATAAAACAAAAGAACTCAATGATAAAGATATTATTGATGGGTTGGAATCTGCCCTTAGCGATTATAAAGACGGTGCGATTCTTGAGTGCAGAGATACACTGAACGCAATATCAAGAGCAATTACAAGATTTGAAAAATGTGAGTTTAGTGAGGGGTAATGATGAGGCTGTATGCAGTAAGAAATAAAGACACTGGTAAACTTATCAAAGGATTAACAAATCCATCCCATAAATTTTGGGAAGTTAAAGGATATTGTGAAGATGCCATAAAGAATGGTAGTAAATTAGGATTAAATAATCTGGAAATCGTAACATTTGAACTTGTTGAAATTAAAGAATAAATATAGAGATATATAAATGAGACCGATTGATGCTGACGAACTAATAGATATTCTCAATAAAGAACAAGACAAACTTGATGAATATTATCTTGGTCTTCAAAAAGCAAAGAGAATTGTTGCTGATATGAATACCTTGAGCGGTACGACCTATACACTTAATACCACAGGCTCATTTTCAAAACCTGCAACATATCTAACATCTATCATCATACCGAGTCTTACAAGTAGGGTTAATACACAAGATAATGTCGCAATTGATTTAAACACTTCAAAACTTAGCAACAAAAAGATGTTTTCATTGTGGATGCGAGGTAAAAAATGAGATTGATTGACGCTGAAGAATTTAAACACAAATTAAATAACTCTGAACTGTACGGAACTGATGTGTGGGCAAAAGTATTAGATATGCTTGCAGAGTGTGAAACAAGAAATAGTACCATAGAAACCGCAATAAAAGATTATTATGATAATACTAGTCTTAAAGTCAAAATCAAAAAAACATTGAAGGAATACTACGAAAGAGACGGTTTGGAAACAATGGAATGGGTAAAAATCGGTAGTGAAATACATTGTAGTAATTGCTATCACAAAATAGATACCACCGCTATGCCGTCTAGATGTCCTTGTTGTGGCAGAATACCAGTAAATAACTTTAAGTGGTAAATGATGATATTGGTTTGGTGTTATGAATAAAATCAGTATACAATTAAAAGCAAATAAATGGTATTATCGTAAACAAAAAGTGAATGTAGACATACCATCAGATGCTATAATATATGTACAACCCAACACGGAAAACGAAGAAAATCACAAAGCATTTGTAATATCAAATATTACTTGTGTTAAACACGAAAAAGACAAACTTATATTTAAGGCTAAAAAGAAACCATTTATAGATATAAATGTTATGCTTTATTTTTTGAGGTTTAAATGATGAAACTAATTGATGCAGAAAATGTAACAATTAAACAACTAAAATATATCAGAGAAATGCAAGAACATTCATTTATTCCACTTCCCAATTTTGAAGGCAAAACAAAGAAGGAAGCGTCAGAATATATAAAGAAATATGCTGGCATGAGTCACGTTTCACTTTTTTCAATAGAAAAGGGATATGATTGATGAAAGGGAAAATAAAATGCCTGAGTGGATAGGAATATCTATGCTTTTAATTTGCATTTTTATTGTAGGGTATGTAATTGGAAGGATATGGAAATGATAGTAATTAAAGATATGGAAATGCCAAAGTGTTGTTATGAATGCCGCTTTGAAGTCTTGTTGGACGATGAGGATAGGAAGTGGCTCAAAAAATATGCCTTTTGTTATGCATCGCCAAAATTTATAGATGCTTATAGTTGCAAACCTGATTGGTGTCCTTTAGAAGAAGTCGAAATTGCGGAACGAGAATGAACGTAGACGAGGTAACAGAATGAACATAATTAAACATGGTCATACCCCAAGACTTTACTATGCAGAATGCAAACAGTGCGGATGTGAGTTTACATTTACGAAAGATGATGTTGAATACGATGATGGCGAATCGACAAATTACAAAACATGCACTTTGCAGTGTCCTGAATGTGGTAATACTATATTTCGTCTTTTTTGTGACAAAGATATGTCACAAGATATGTTTTTGATTAAGTATTTGGAGTATGTGAGAAACTTAGATTATATGCAAGCGAGGTAATACGAATGAGATTGGTTGATGCTGACGAGGTAAAAAAATACACAAAAGAAAGATGGTCGGACTTCTTATGCTCTGCATATGATTTTGTAAGACTTGTTGACTCCGTTCCCACAATAGAAGAGCGGAAGAAAGGCAAGTGGATAGATAAGAGTGATTGCTGTGTATGTAATCAATGTGGGCATATGGAACAACAGTTTAATGGTGTTGAGCCAATTCCTCTACACACTCCTTTTTGTGCGATGTGCGGTGCAGATATGAAAGAAGAAAGCAAATGAGACTAATTGACGCGGACAAGTTCATTGAAAGATGTAAAGAAATAATAGCAGATGAATGGAATCAGAAGGCGTGTCCAGCATCGTGGGCGAGTGCTTTTGAAGATGTAATTGATGAGGTTGAAGTCCAGCCGACAATCGATGCCGTAGAAGTTGTAAGATGTGGAGATTGTAAATATTGCAACTACAATTCAATATCGGATGACTTTACATGTCGCCATTGGGATTGGACTACGAAAGAAAATGGCTATTGTCATCTCGGTGAAAAATCAGAATATACAGCGAGAGAATGGGAATCCAAGTACGACAATTATTATGATAAAAAAGCTTCAGCTTTTGTAGAAGAAGTAAAAGATGTATAAAGCAAAATCAAGAAAGACAGCCGAATGGCTTTATGGCAGTTATCTCGAATATCAAGGTGAAACATATATTATACCCGACGATGGAGATTTAAATAACTTAGACCAGTATATTGTTGATTATACTACTCTCTGCGAAAAAACCGAATTGTACAACCACGGCGAAGAAGATATTTGGGAACACGACCTTGTTAAAATATCATATCCATATTGTGAACCCGAGGGCGATGAAATATATGAAGTTCGCAAAGAATATGATTGCCCCGGCGGTTGTTGGGCACAATCTGGATTTATTCTTGACGGTGTTGGGGTTGCAAGTTTTATGTCATTTGAAGATACGATTGATGATTATACCAACGAAATTTGCGTTGAAATTATTGGTAATAAGTTTGATGCAATAAAGGGGTCTGATAATAACAATGAGCATAATAGTTAAAGGAATGAAAATGCCGATAGGGTGCATGGACTGTAATTTTGTGTCCATAACTCCCGGTGGCAGTTTCTGTATGGCAATCAATAATTGGCGAGAGATTGAAGAGGGTACTGATTGCCATGAGATAAGCAGAACAAAATGGTGCCCGCTTGTAGAGATAAAAGACAATGCTAGCAATTAAAGAGATGGAGATGCCGATATGCTGTTATTCGTGCAGATTTAGCAAGTTTCCATTTTATAGCAATAAAACCCCACCATACTGTACAATACTTTTAAAAAGCTTGGATTTGCCGCGCTTTGACCGACCAGACTGGTGTCCGCTGATAGAGGTAGAGGTAAAGGACAATGATAGCGATTAAAAATATGAAAATGCCGCGTCATTGTCTGGAGTGTGAATTGAAGACGGCGGTTGATTATGGTATGCCGATATGCCCATTTTTCAACATGATTAGAAAAAGGATTTCGATAGAACCGTATCGTCCTGACTGGTGTCCTTTAGTGGAGATTAAAAACGATGAGACTAATTGATGAAGATAAACTTTATGCCGAACTCAAAGAACGCTCTGATGCGGCTCTCAAATGGTACAACGAAGAAACGGATGAAAATAACAAGACAAAAGCGGCGGCGACAGTTATAACCTTTTGCGAGGTTAAGTTGACTTTGGACGAGCAACCAACAATCGACGCCGTTCCCGTGGTAAAATGCAAGGACTGTAAATTTAATTATGCCAATTATATTCCGAGCGAAGATTCCTGTTTTAAGTTTGTTGATTTGCCAATAAACAAGGATTTCTATTGCGCTTGCGGAGAGATTTTTGATGAAAAGTATAACGGAAATGAAACTGACGAACCGTCGGAAAAACAAGATGACATACCAGAATTTGAAACACTGGATGACCTTATTGATTACTTTGGTAGCATACAAAATTTTTCTGAGGATTAAATAGATGAGACTAATTGATGCGAACAGACTTATCGAAGAATTGAATGAGGAACAAGTTGAAGGCGACGAACTGTATAAAGGTCTTGGAAAAGCAAAATTGATTGTATGCTATCAACCGACCGTAGACGCCGTTCACGTTGTGAGATGTAAAGATTGTAAATGGTATGTTTATTCAGAAGAAGCATTTGGTCATGTGTGCTATTTTAACAGCAGTTATCGTAGAGAAAATGACTATTGTTCAGACGGAGAAAGGAAAACGGAAAATGAATAATGTAATGGACTTCCCAGAAACATGGGAAGAATTTGAAAAACAGTACGGCTTTACCGACACAGAGCAGGTTTACACAAATGGGTCACGGCTTATACCGTCATTTAGAGTTGAGCAATGGCTTGAACATAATACTGATAGGCTCAAACTTGTGCAAGACTCCGTATATACTATTATGAATATTGCAAAAACAGATAGTATAAAAGATAAATGTTTTAGAAATGCAGCAAGACTTATTCAAAACGCTATTGATGGAAAGTACCAAGATTTTGAACCAATAGAAATTGAGATAAAAGATGACAATTAAATACGGCCATTTTGCTTTTACTCCACAATGTTGTAATATATGTGGCAGAACATTTATATTTGAAAAATATAGCACAAGATATAAAGAAGTTGTAATAGGGAGAGAAAGTTTTGAATTCCCAGTATGTAAAAAGTGTACAGATAAAAGAATAAAGGAATTATTAGAAACATGAAAGAAAAATTATTGGCAATAGCAATATGGGTTATTGTCATTATTATTGTTACTATTATTGTTTTTATTGCGAAACTTGTGTTTGATGGCGTAATGTCATCCGATTTGCCGAATTGGTTAAAATGGATGATACTGAGGTGAGATATGATTAATATTCCAGAAAGGAAAGAATGAGACTAATTGATGCAGATGTTCTCTATGAACTAATTGATAACGGCTGGGACATAGATTTCTCTGAAGTTCCAGAAACAAAGGCGGCTTTGTTAGAGATGATAAATCAACAAGACACCGTTGATGCCATTCCGGCGGTTCGAGGAAGGGACTGCAAATACGCGTATGAAAGTTCACCGGGACTTTTATATTGCCACCACCCAAACTGTAAAAGACATTTATACTGTGCGGCCGATGAACTCCATATTTGCGGTGAAAGAAAGGTAATAAAAAATGATAATACATAAAACCACCACTTTAGCTTTAACCGAAAGCGAAATTGAAACCCTGCAGAAAACAACAGCTATCCTTTATAATATATTGGCTGAGCTTGAATTTAAGGACAATATTGAAATTAATAATAATGAATATAGTTATGACGATATTAATGACGCATATTTACTGCTTACCGATTTATGCAAACAGGATAAATACCCTATCATATTAAATACATTAAGTTGAGTTTTCCAAGAAAAAGTGATATAATATTACCGTCAAAAACAAATATGTGGTGGTAATCATGTAAAACAAAATGAAATTTAAGCACGAATATATCTGCTCGACCGAAAGGTTTTGGAAACAGGATATTTAATTATAAATGAGACTTATAAATGAGACTGATTGGCAAAGAGTTATAAAAATGGGATGCAGTTGTAAACACAATCAAAAAGCAATTGAGGATGGTCTTTCAAATATCGCCAAACTTCGGGAGTTATTTATCAAGAGAATGACCGAGGATAGCGAAACCCACGATGCACGGCGCAAAGAGTTTAATCAAGCAATATTCGGATTTAATGATGACGGCAGTACATATGCCGTTTGGAACGAAACTGACCTTGATATGGTTTTGCAGTGCTTTGACGATGCCACAAAAGATTGGAGACGGCTATGGTGTGATGTAAAGGAGTGCAGGAGAAAATGAGACTAATTGACGCTGACAGATTAAAAGAACATTTTTCATGGTGGACAAACAGTGACGGAACAGATTCTGAGCAGAAAAAGTTATTTAACTCAATTATTGATAAGCAACCGACCATCGAAATCGTTTTGACGACAAACTTGATTGATAAAGATAAAAAGAAAAATGACTGAATTTATAGAAATATTGCTAATTTTAATTAGCACTTTTATCTTAGGATATATGATTTGGAGATTATGAGGACGAATGACAATTAAATATGGTCATTTTGCTATCATCCCACAAATGTGTGATAAATGTGGTAAAAAATTTATATTTGAAAGATACAGTACGAGATATAAAGAAATTGGCATTGGAAGAGAATCTTTTGAATTTCCTGTATGCAAAAAATGTACTGATGAAATAATAAATAATTTATTAACTAATATAATTTGAGTTGATTTTAAAGAAAAATTGTGATATAATTATAGCATATAAATTTAAGAAAGAAGAATTATAATGATTGAAAATTATCACGATTGTCCAAAATTGTGTGAATTGACCAAAAGTGATGTTCCAATAACATCAAATGTTCCTATTGATGGACACATTAAAATGGTTGAAGAAAATTTTGATTATGAATTTGATGGCATATCTAAATTTTATCCATATGTATTGCCAAATTGTCTGATTGATGGTTCAATTGATTATCAAATTTTGGTCATATGTGGTCAAAGTGGAAAAGGCAAATCAACTTTATTAAAATCTTTTCCTTTTTATAATAAAGTTTTAAAAAAGTTTGACAATTCAAAAGCTATAGTATCTAATTTTGCAACTCCAGAAGAAGCTAAAAACAAACTGGGAGCAGTGGGACTTAATTCACTTCCAGTATGGTGTAAACCGAGATCAGTAGTATCTGTTGGTGAAGGATACAGAGCTGACATAGCATTAAATTTAGACAATGATACAGTGTTTGATGAATTCACAAGCACAGTTGACAGAATGGTTGCTAAATCACTGTGTGTATCATTATCAAAATATATTCATAGAAATAATTTAAAACACATTGTAACATGCAGCTGTCATAAAGATTACATAGAATATTTAAATCCTGACATAGTCATTGATTTAGACGATGAATGTGTTTATGATTGCAGAAATGCTGACTTGGGAAAAACTTTGCTCTCCAAATCTACAGAACAAAAGACTCAGGTATTTGGAGAGTATTTAAGCACCATCACTATCTGAGTGCTGATTTAAATCCTGCGTCTATTAAATATGTTGCATGTATAGAAAATGAACTGGTTGGATTTATTGCATTGTTGCCTTTGCCAAGTGGTGTAATTAAAAATGGTTGGCGCATACATAGATTAGTAGTACTACCTGAATATCAAGGTTTGAGCGTAGGTACAAAACTATTGAATTTTATGTGTGATTATTATCTGCAACAAGGTAAAAAATGTTACATCAAAACAAGTCATTATAAATTAAGACAATACATGAAATTTTCTAAACTGTGGAAAGCAACTTCTTCAAATGAAGTTATGTTGAAACCGCATGATGTTCATGAATATAATGTTTTGACCAAAATCAATATGAAACATGATTACAAAAGATTGTGTGGTTCATTTGAATACATGGGAAAACAATATGCTGATTGCAATCATTTAACTTTAAAAATTGATGATAACACAATAAAAACAATAGAAAATAATGTGAATCTAAAATCAAATTTTTTGAATCAGCTATCAAAATTAAAAAATGATTATTATGTATCAGTAGTGTTAGGCAACGCTTATTCAACAACACCATTAGAATATGACATATTCAAATTGGGAATCAGAACAGAATTGTTACATTTGAGAAATACCCAATCTGGAGAAGTTGTCACGAGCATCAATTCAAAATTTGATGATTTGCCATATTTTGATTATACTAAAAACATTTTAACTCAATATCAGTTGTACATGAATTATCAGTGTAATGATGATGATATAGATATTGATGAATTAGAAATTGCAAAAATGTTTAATAATACAACTAATTCATCAACATCATTTGAAGTGTGCAGTTTATTAGATTAATATATAAAGGGAATATAATAAATGGACCTTGCTCTTAAATACAGACCTAAAACATTTGATGATGTTATAGGACAAGATTTTATCACAAACATATTATCAAAACAAATAAAAACAAAAACACACAAAAATGCATATTTATTTTGTGGTGCTCATGGTTGTGGCAAAACAACTTGTGCAAGAATATTTTCAAATGAAATCAATCATGGAGAAGGTCAACCCATAGAGATTGATGGAGCATCCAACAATGGAGTTGATAACATAAGAGCTCTCATTGAGGATGCTCAGCAATCTTCAATTGATTGTGATTACAAAGTATATATCATAGATGAAGCACACATGATTACAACCGCTGGTTGGAATGCAGCTTTGAAATTGATAGAAGAACCTCCTTTGCATTGTGTGTTTATTTTTTGCACAACAAATCCTGAAAAAATTCCTAATACCATTCTTTCAAGAGTGCAAAGATTTGATTTTGGCAAAATATCAAACAATTTAATAACTGCAAGATTGAAATACATTCTTGATAATGAACATGATTATACATATGAAATTGATGCATTAAACAAGTTGGCAATATTATCTCAAGGCCATATGAGAGATGCCATCAAGCTTTTGGACAGTTGCATTGATGTAGATGATAATGTATCATTAGATTTGGTTGAATCTACATTTGGTTTGATTAAACAAGAATCTATCAATAAAATCATAGATTGTTTGATGGTGAAAAATTTTGATGAATGCATAAAAGAATATGAACATTGCCAATTAAAATCATTTGATGGCATTAAATTGTTTGATGCAATATTGTCTAACATATTGGACAAAATCATCAACAATGCATCAAACGAACAATTGAGAAAAAATATGTGTAATATTTTTTATGAAAACAGAAAAATAGCAAACAAAGATAACGCAGATACAATTTTAAAATATTGTTTCATTAAATGTTGTGAATGATACCACAAGAATATATAGATAAAATTTATAATAAAATAAATAAAGCTAATTTAAACAATACTCTTAAAATAGCTGATGATTTAAAGAATACATATAATTTTAATGAATTTTGTTCATTGCTTTTAAATAAATGCAGCGATGATGTATTAATCAACAAAGAAAAATCCAGAAAAATATCTGAGTTGATTTTTAAATATCAGATGTGTTATAATAATGATATGTATCAATACAACAAATCGATGTTGATTGATAATTTTATTCTAGAACTTTGTACATCATTGAGGTCAATATGAAATTTTCTGAATTAAATAATGGAGATGTTTTTTCCACAAATGCAGGTGATTATGAAACGATATTCATAAAAACTGAACCAATAAAAAATGAACTCATATATGGCAATTGCATTGTACTTTCATCTACAAACAATCATGCATTTATACATAAAGGTGAAGTGGGATATGTATCAGAACATGCAAATGTGAGAAGGTATAAAATCAATGAACTCATCTGTGTTGAAACAACTGATAAGTGACAATAAAATACCTGAATTTATGGTGTTTATTGAAAATGAACCCATCAATGCCAGAGCTTATATAGATTTAATTGCCAAAAAAATAAACAAGCCATTGGTCATATATGATACAGCTGACAATGCTATATATGATATGACAACTGGTTTGGTTTCAAAAAGATTGTATTATATACTTAATGATGAACAAATCATAAAAAACCAAAACTACATTACAACATTAGCTTCATTTAACGAAAACATCATCATTGGTTTTGATGGCATTAAAATCACAGACACTTTTTTAAATGACAACTCTCAATTTATATACATTTTTGAAAAAGGCAATACAGATACACTGATGAAATATATTAGCAAAAAGTATATAACATTTGCAAACTCGTATACTGATGCTGAATTAAAAGATCTTATTGCTTGCAGTGACAATAAGTTAAGTCAAATAAATAATGAACTTGATAAGGTTTCATTGCTTTCAGAAAAAGAACAAAAAGAATATTTTAAAAATAAAGAATATCCTGACATAAGGCAGATTGACAATATGTCAGTTATGCTGATGGTTTTGAATAAAAATAAAGAATTTTTCAAACATATAAATATTCTGATAAATAATTCTGTGCAATCTTTATTGGCTATATACACCATGGCTAGAAAAAAATTTGTTTTAACTAATGATAAATATTATGCTAAACTTATGGTGCTTTGTTTTAAAACACATAGCAATATAATTGATGGCACAATGTCAAGTGAAAATGCAATGAAAAAATTTGCTATAGATGTTTTGAGTTGACAAATCAATAAAATTGTGATATAATATTAACAATGAATCCATTCATATTTTATTTACTAATTTGTTTAGTATTTTTAGGAATATACACGATAATATATTTTATAAAAAGATGAAATTCAAAGATTTAAAAATAGGTGATATTTTTACCACTGTATTATCTCCTACAACATATCATATAAAAACAGAAAATCTTGATAATGGTTGGTTACAAAGCAATGCCATGACTTTGTATTCCAATGATAATAAAATTATTAGAGGTGTGTTGTGCGTTATTGCTGATGATGCTGAAGTAGAAAAAATAGATTTTGATAAAAATATAATTAATTATATTAAATATAATGATGATAATGATTGGAAGTAATATATGAAAATAATTGATTTTGATAAAAAAGGAAATGTGATAAGATTTTATCTTGGTGAAGATGATTGCGATGATTATTGGGGAGATGACTGGGATGACCGTGGTTGTACCGATAGAGTCTATGAAGAATTTATCAAGGGTTGGGTTGATGTTGCATTCACCTATGATTACTATGTACTCGATGCTCTCAACGATTGGGGTGGGAACGACAACTCGCCATTTAGCAAAGAAGATTTGAAAAATCAGAAATCTCCTTGTATAATAGTTTGCAAGGAAGACCCAGACGAGTGGTTTAACGGAGAGTTTGTAGAACACGCTCTTGATGCCAATGCTATTAAATTCTATTTCAATGACCCCGTAGAAAAGATTGAGCAGTGTAAAAATCTTTATGGCCTTGAGAGGTGGGATAAATAATTATGATGTCAATAGACACTTTTGCAGGATTTATAGATAATATAACAAAGATAAATAATGCTACCAATAGATTGTGTGATGCTATTGGTTTTGGTTCAAGTGATTGTGAATATGATGCTTGTACCAATGCAATGATTGATATAATTATCAATGAGCTACAAAATGAAATGGATAAAATATGCGAAAACAGTCATATTGATGTTGGAGAAATATTTATTAATTGGTATGATAAGTATTGTTATAATTACTGTAGCAAATCATACAAAGAATATGTGTTGAAAATTGATGATGATGAATATAGACCAGAAACACCATATGATTTTTACAGTATGATTACAAACCATCTATTTGAGGAATTTGCAAAGGCTAAATTCATAGATTACTAATGAAAATTGAACTTTCTCTTACTGCAGTAATAATTATCATTTTTATAATTATTATTATGATAGTAGATTTCACATTGGATAAACGACCATTAACAATTATAGGCACCAATAGAATAATTGAAACCGTCAAAGATAATGAAGTGGCATATGAACCACCATTGATTGAACCGCCAATTGATACCATAGAAACAGAACCAGTTGAAACAACAACATAGTCACCTGTTGAACTCTCTATATTTGAATATGATATTTACGATATTGTATGTCTTGCCAAACTAATTCAAGGTGAAGGTGGTGGATTATCCAAATTAGAAAAAAGTGCCATTGTTTGGTGTGCGTTGAATTATTTGGATAGTGGTAAATGGGAACACACGATTATAGATGTTGTAAAATCACCAAACAGATTTACTGGATATAGCGAAAATTGTAAAGTAACAACTGAAAATCTTTGGGTTGCACAAGATGTGCTTGAAAGATATGCAAGAGAACTTGCTGGTGAAATTGATGTTGGTAGAACATTACCCAAAGAATATATATGTTTCAGAGGATTTAAATGGCAAGAGAAAGCGGAAAAATTAGGTTTATACAAACCGACTTATTCTCATAATTGGTTTTTTAAAGTTGAAGATTATCACAAAGATAAATATGAACGAAATTATTGGAATTGGTCATTGCCTAATCCATACTAACATAAAAATGTAAAAATATTTAAAAAGGAATTAAACGATTATAATGATAGGCAAACCTAAATATAATTATGATGATAAAGTAGAATTTGATATAGATGATAAAACTGTAAAAGGTTATGTTTATATCATAGATAAATATGGCATTTGGGAAGATAATTCCGATGTATATTACGATATAATGACATTTGATGAAACAATGTTATACAAACACATCAAAGAACCTAATCTCAGGAAACTGAGTTGACTTTTGAATAAAAAAGTGATATAATATTATCATCAAAATAATTGAGGTGAAAAATTATGGATGAAATGATTAATCATTATAAAAGAATGATAAAAAAATATGATGTTCTTATGACGATATTTTTTACACTATTTATGATATTTGCATTTCTCGTAATTGCATCTGTAACTAATCACATATTCATGGCTTTAATATTTACTGTATTTAGTGCTATATCTGGTTTGTTCGTCAAATATTTTGAAGCTCGTAAAGAATATTATAATAAGAAAATAAATAATTATTAATTAGATAGTGGGTTTTCAGAAAGGGTAATAAAAAATGCTGCACCACGCTAGCGAAAACGCATTTCCCACTATGTTATCGGGATATGGCTCAGTTGGTAGAGCGCTTGGTTTGGGACCAAGATGCCGCAGGTTCGAATCCTGCTATTCCGACCAAAAGAGGTGATTGGTTATTAATGTATAAGGGATTATACGATAACTTCAAACACTGGTTTCACGATAATAGAGGTCAAGTATATTTTTACTCCGATCCTCATTTCGGGGATGAAGAAATGAAGTACATTCGCAAAAACTACATTGAAGATGAAGAGCAAGTAAAGCGTATTAACTCCAAAATAGGTAAATATGATACGCTCGTTATTCTCGGTGATGTCGGAAATGTTGAGTGGGTAAAGAAACTGCATGGCTATAAAGTCCTTGTAATGGGAAATCACGATACAGGTGCTAACAACTACAAACGTTCGTTCTATGATTCTGGTTTTGTTCATGATAACCATCTCTTTGATGAAGTTTATGAAGGTGTGCTGATTATATCTGAAAAACTCATACTCTCTCACGAACCTATTGATTTCCCTTATGCTCTAAATATTCATGGACATGACCACTCAAACTTGCCTCGTGACAATGGCTTTCACTTCAATGTATGTGCAGAACATATTGATTATACACCCATTTCTTTGAAATTCATTATTGAGACAGGCACTCTTAAAAATATTCCCACGATTCATCGTGTAACTATTGACGAGGCGACAGATCGTAAACACAAAAAGGTAAAAATATGAATATCATTATTAAATAGTATTGATATTCATTTATGCTGATATGGCGCAATTGGTAACGCACGAGATTTGTAATCCCGCGATTGTCTGTTCGAGTCAGACTATCAGCTCCATACGGCTTTATCCATTTATCCGAAAGTTGATGTTCTTGCTGACCTTATGGCAACAGGGCTTGATGAAATGGAATGAAAAACAAGTGTTTCTTCCGCATTCTTCATCTCACGATAAAGACAATATTGTTCGCGACATTATTGATGTGTGACCAATTAAAAAGAATGCATGAACAAATAGTTATATCCCTCCCTAGTTCGTTAAAGTAGGCGAGCCAGTCTGTAAAACTGGAGTCGGAAGGCCCGAGTGGGTGCGATTCCCTCGGGAGGGACCAATATGCCTTCTTAGCTCAGCTGGTTAGAGCATCTGACTGTTAATCAGGGGGTCGTTGGTTCGAGTCCATCAGAGGGCGCCATTATAAATATGTTGTTCCGCGGACAACCACGCTGGGATTTTGCCCTCATACACGGTGCGGAGAAAGCAAACACACCTCTTATAGATAATGTGTCCCAGTTTGCAGAAAGCCGTTTCATTAAATAAATAGGTGCTACGAAGCATCAGTCCTGAGGAGTAGGTCTCTGAGAGGTCCGTGTCGGACGATTAAAAATCGAACTCAAAGATTAAAAGCCCAAGTAAGAACTATGGATAAAGCAGCAGTAGTAAATGGAGTGAAATGAACAGCCTATTTTAATATTGAAATATCAATAGCCTCCCATTAGTAAATTGCGTAGTTGTGATAGATAATGGAACTATCATACCATTTTTTCGATTACACAAGACTATTGATAATATTATTGCGGATTCGTATAACGGTAATACCTCGGACTTTGACCCCGATGCAAGTTGTTCAACTCAACTATCCGCAGCCAAGGCTTATGGTATTGTGCCTATAAACAATCCCAGTAGATTTCGCTGTAATGATTTCTTGTGCGTATGTTCGACCCTGAGTTTTAACAACGCAGACTGTCAGCCGAGGGGTAGTACCCATAACTACACGAAATGGGTGGCACATCGGAATTAGACGATGAACAATTTTTTAAAAGAGGTTCTTATGGGGCTTGATAATGGATTTGTGTTAAAACATCCCAACCATAAAGATTTAGAATGCGAACTTGCGTATTTTAGGAATTATTATGAGCTTGATGGTTGGGTGAGACAAAATTGCGAAGAAACATATAAAGGTAGTGAATGGTTTAAAATCACAATTGAATCATTAAAATCATTAAGAGATTATATTAAATCTGTGTATGATGTATTAATCAAAATAGATGATGGACTGATTAGTAAATATGATGATACAACATACAACAAATCCACAATTACTAAAATTGAAGCAACGGCTTATAGCAATGAATTTAGCCCACTATCATCTCAAAGTAGTTTTGCTGGTCATAAATTAATTCATCTTTATCAATCGGTATTATCTATGATTGAAATATTAGATATTCAGAAATTAAAAGATGATGAAGAAGATAAAAAATGGTTTATTGAATTTTATTCTAGTTATTAATTAAAAGAGGAAATATAATGAGTAGAAAACTTGATTTTTTAGTTCCAATGTATAATGAAGATGAAAGTGTTGTTGCAACTCTTCTTGATACAATCGCAGTTCAGCAAGGAATAAATCTCAAGGAAGATGTTGGTGTAATCATTTGTTGTGATGGTGGTACTACAAGACTTTCAGATGAGTTTATTTCTAAATATCCTTTCACAATAGAATTTTATGTTTGTGAACATGGTGGTGTATCTGCAACAAGAAATGCTTGTCTTGACCATTCAACTGCAGATTATGTAATGTTTGCAGATTGTGATGACTGCATGTATTCTGTTTGTGGATTATATCTGATTTTCAGAGAAATTGATGAACTTGGTGGTTTTGATAGCCTGACATCACTCTTTATAGAAGAAAACAGAGATCCGAACACAAAGAAAACCATTTATCTCAACAGAGAAATGGATAGCACTTTCGTTCATGGCAAAGTTCATCGCAGACAGTATCTTATTGACAAGCAAATAAGATGGAATCCTAATCTTACAATTCATGAAGATAGTTACTTCAATATTCTTTGCCAAAATCTTTCTGATAAAGTAAAATATTCACCTACACCTTTCTATCTTTGGAAATGGAGAGATGACAGTGTTTGCAGACATGACCCCAAGTATATTCTCAAAACATATACTAATCTCATAGATAGTAACACTGCTCTTGTGGATGAATTTACGAGAAGAGGTATTGCAGAAAAAGCTCAGTTCTATGTTGCATTCATGATATTTGATGCTTATTATACAATGAATAAGCCCGAATGGATTAATCAGGAAAATAAAGAATATAGAGATAAAACAGAACTTAGATTTGCTCAGTATTATAAAAAGTATAAGAAAATGTGGGCTGATGTACCTTATGTTACTAAAATGCAGATTTCCAATGGCGTTAGAACTCGTTCTGTCAACGAAGGAATGCTGATGGAATCCATTACTGTTGATGATTGGCTTACTAAAATTCAAAATTTACTTAAGAAAAAGAGATAACAAAAATGAAAAAACTCATATCAATTATTTGTGTAATATTTATTATAACAGCACTCGTATCTTGTGACCCCAAACCCACAAAAGAAACTGAAACTCTTGTTGTTTCAGAATCTGTTGTTGAAACATATGATGAAACTGAAGACACTGATGATGAAATAGGTGTAGAAATAACCACAGAAGAATCAACAAACGAAACTGAATCAGCAGAGTCGATTGTTGATGAAACCTGTGAAGTAGTTGTTGAATCACTTGACGAATCACTTGATGAAGAAGACGAACGCGGTTTTTAATTAATAACATTCCCCATAGAATATTATTCTATGGGGAAACTATTCTCCCGTAGTTTAATGGTAAAACAGCGGACTCTAACTCCGTACCGCTCTGAACGGGCAAATCTGGGTTCGACTCCCAGCGGGAGTGCCAAATAATCAAAATCAACTCCAAAATATGAGTTGATTTTTTTATTAAAACATGATATAATTATTATATATTACAAACAAAAGGTGATGATTTATGACTAAATTTTATTTGACATTCGATTACACTCATGTCAATTTGAATTCATTTAACGAATTAATGGAATTTGAAACTGAAATGAAATATTCTTCAATCATAGAAAATCACATAGTGAATGCACTGTTTTTCAGCATGAGATCTCTATCATTAATAGTATCAATAGAAGATATGGCAGTAGATTTAAATAATTGCATAATATATTTACAAACATATGCTACTGATGAAGATTTGAAATACATGATAAACCAATGGGATGTATCAAATATAACAGTTCAAGGTGTGCTTGATAATTCATTTTCATATGTAGCAAATCACTTTAAAATCAATGAAATAAATTCAAATAATAATGCAGGTGAATATGATTATTGATAGCAATATAATTAAAAAAGCAAAAGAAAAACTTGAAGATAGAAATGCTGATATAATAGCTGAACTATTAAATGTGGAAAAATGGGATGCAAAAAATAAAAAAGGCTGTTGTCCTTTTCATTCAGAAAACACACCAAGTTTTATTTATAATCCCAAATCATACTCAATGCATTGTTTTGGTTGTGGAAATAACACTGATATTATTGATGCATATATGCATACTGGTAAATCATATCTTGAGGCATGTAAAGCTCTTTTTGATGAAGCTGGTATCAATTATGCAATAAACGAACTATATGTTAAAACTAAAAAATCATATCAATATCCTCATGCAGAATTACCATTAACAAATGATTGTCAAGCTAGAAAATATCTCAATTTGAGAAAAATCAGTGACAAAGTAATAGATGATGCTGGAATCAAACAAGATGAAAATGGTAATATAGCATTTGAATTTTATGATGAAAACAATGTATTAACAATGGTTAGATATAGACCATCTCGCAAAATAAACAAAGAAAATGGAGATATGAAAGCATGGTGCCAAAAAAATTCTGATACAGCTCCACTTCTTTGGCGAATGAATAAAATCAATCCAATACAACCATTAATAATCACTGAAGGCGAAATAGATACACTTTCTGTAATGGAAGCTGGTTGTTATAATGTTGTATCAGTTCCAATGGGTTCACAAAATTTGCATTGGATTGAAGAATGTTTTGATTGGCTAGAACAATTCAATACAATCATTATATGTGGTGATAACGATGAACCTGGCATCAAAATGAGAAAAGAAGCAATTTCTCGTTTGGGTTCATGGCGTTGTAAATATGTAAAAATTCCAAATGTCATGAATGACATCAATGGCAATGCAAGAAAAATAAAAGATGCAAATGAAGTATTATATTTTTGTGGAAAAGAAAAACTCAGAGAATTAATAGACAATGCAGATGAAGCTGAAGTATCATCAGTCGTCAATGTTTCTGACATTGAAGATATTAATTTAGCAGATATTGATGGAGTGGAATCAGGCATTAAAGAACTTGACCATACATTAATGAGGTTGTTTTATGGTACATTGACTGTTGTATCAGGAAAACCTGGTGCTGGTAAAACATCTTTTTTATCACAATTAATTTGTCAAGCCATGGAACAAGATATTACGCCATTTTTCTTTTCTAGAGAAATGCCAAATTATTTACAGCGTTCATGGTTGTATAGTATTATGGCTGGACCATCAAACATGGAAAGAAAAGAAACAAATAATGGCACAGAATATTATGTAGTATCTCAAAATGTCAAAAATGAAATAAATAAATATTACAACAAAAAATGGTTTTTATATAGAGATGATGCTTCAAATAAACTAGATGATATACTTATATCAATGGAAAATTGTTTGAGAAAATATGGCTGCAAATTTTTTGTTCTTGATAATTTAATGACGATTGATATTGGTGGAGATGCTAATAGTGAATTAAAGAAACAAACTGAAACAATCAATAAATTAATAGCATTTGCAATCAAATGGCAAGCATCCGTTGTGCTTGTATGTCATCCCAGAAAAATGGCAGCCAGTGAAGATGTGGGAATATATGACATGAGTGGTTCTGCCAACATTATCAATTTAGCTCACAGAAGCATAGCTCTTAGACGCATAGACAATGATAAAGAAGGAAACAATCACAATGTTAGATTGAATATCATTAAAGATAGATTGTTTGGTCATGCCAATAAAACAATAGATTTATATTATGATGTTCCTTCAAGAAGATTTTACACGAATAATGAAGAATACAATTATCATTATAAATGGGAAAAAGAATTAGGCATAGAATTGAAAACTATTGAAAATAATAATTTTGTCAGTCATGATGAAGAAGAATATGAGGACATTTTTTAATGAATTTTTTAATTATATTATTATGTATTTTAGCAGGTATTGGCATTGGAATTGGTATAGCACACATGTATTATTACAAATTATTGGTTGATTATACTGCATTTATGCTTAAAGAAATCAATGACTTATCTGATGTGGATGTTATGACTGATGATGATGTGGTGTATGAAAATGTTACTGTGGTGGTCACATCAAATGCCAAAGGAAATGATATAGTGTGGTACAGACAAAATAACACTCGTGAATTAACAGTAGCTGAGTGGGAAAAAGAAAAATCAAATAAATGAGTTGATTTTAAGAAAAAAAAGTGATATAATAATAGTATGAAAAACAAAAGAGGTAATATGATGGCTACTGTTAAAAAAGAAATTCGTAGAGAAAATGAAATTCAAAAAGACATTGATAAAATCTGGAAAAAAGTTGATGAATTGATTGCTCGCAATGGTGCTATTCCAGCAAAAGACAATCATTGGATTTCATATCAGCTCAATGAACTTAATGCTGAAATGGATAAAGCAAAAGAAAGAAGCAAAAAAGAACTTCAGCTTGTTTCATATAACAAAGACGAATATGGACATGAAGTTTCCAGATATGACTGGGAAAAAGCCAAAATAGAAGCTGCTAAACCTAACAGAGTGTATGGAGAACACAGAGCTGTTGTACAAGATGTTCACATTCCTGGTCAACCAGAAATTATTTATATCAATGCTGCCGCCGCAATGAGAGCTATCAAAGATTACACTGAGCTCAACCGCATGGATGGAGAAAGAGATCCAGCTAAAGATGGTGACAAATTGTATAAAGCTTGTGATAGCAACGGCAAAATAACAATAGGTGGCTATCATTGGTATTATGCTACTCCTGATGATGTGCAGAAAAAAATAAATAGAGAATTTATCAATAAGAACGAAGACGATTATGTTGACTGAAGAACAAATAATAAAAAATTACGCAAAATTTAAAAAATATCTTAAGGGATATGTAACAAGAAATGGTATTGACAACCTTATTGGTTGGCTTGATACTACTGATATTGCTACTGCTCCTGCAACAACTAAATATCATGGCAATTATGCTGGTGGTCTTATAGAACATTGTTTGAATGTGTTCATGAGATTGTTCAATACTATGAATATGGATTATCCTGTGATTGATGATAAAGAAACAAATCCTTATTCAAAAGAAAGTATTGCCATTGTATCTTTGCTTCATGATTTAGATAAAGTAGACAAATACAAAATTGAATATCGCAATCGTAAAGATGAAAATGGTAATTGGATACAAGAACCCATATATGTTGTAAAATCAACATTTGATAGACTTGTATTTGGAAATCCTTCTCAAAATACCATTTATATCATAGAACAGTTTATAGAACTTACATATGATGAAAAGCTTGCTATACTCCATCAAAGTGGTGGAATATATGACAATAATCTTGATAATGTGTATGCGGCTATGAATGCCTTTAAAGTGTGTCCTCTTTCATATTATCTGTTCTCAGCTGATTTTTATTGTATGTGTGAAGTTGGCAGTCAGAAAGATGCAAGAGTATTTGCTTTTAATGATGTTGCTGAATTTACAGAGGTGACAGATGATGAGTGATAATGTAAATCATCCGTCACATTATAACGCTGGCAAAATTGAGGTCATTGATTTTATAGAAGACCAAAACCTCAATTTCTGCCTTGGCAATTGTATAAAATATATTTGTAGAGCTGGAATTAAAAACAATAATCCCAAAGAGGATTTAGAAAAAGCCAAATGGTATCTCAAAAGAGAACTGATGAAATATAAGGAGAATTAAATGAAGAAATCATTTTGTGGAATAGGTCTTGCTGGATTTATTTGTTCAGTAGTATGTTGGTTTGTGTTCGGTTGGATATGTTCTATACTGGGACTTGTTTTGAGTTCGGTTGGATTGAGCCAGTGCAAATATCAGAATAAATCTGGAATAGGATTTTGTATAGCAGGTATTGTAATAAGCATAGCGGCAATACTCTGGATGATTTTAGCATTACTATAAAGGAGAATAAACAAAATGACAGATAGTTGGAAAGAAGCAATACTTGAGCATATACCACACGGACACGAAGGGCAGATAGACCTTTCTTGGGAAGACGCTATAACTTGGGCAAAGATACTTAATAAGAGAGGGTATGCGGTTCTGTTTACCAGTGGTGATATGGATGATGATGTAAAAGTTAGTTGGCTATATGCTGGAGCTGTGGAAAGTCTTGATTATGCAGACTATGACAATGTTGTATTTTCACATATGGATTATTTTGATGACTATGTTAATGCCTACAATGAAGAATATGGCAACGCACATGAAGAAGAGGACACTGACGACACAGACTATATCCCCGAACCCAAAGAATGGAATGACGAAGATGAAATCGAAGTTCTTCCTACAAGACCAGAAGTAAGTGAATAATGGTAATTAAGTCTGCAAATTGTGAAGGTGTAGAAATACCATTAGCGATACCAGTAGAAATGGATTTACCTAAATTTGTCAGTGATGACGAGATAAATCCCAACATACGACGAGATTTATTGCTTTTTAATATAATTCAAGAACAGTTAAAAGTGTTGATGGAAAAGATAAATGAATAATAATAATGTCACATTTGAAACATTACAATTAATCAGAGAATTACTTAAACAAATTAGGTTTTATACCGCAAACATTCCGGAAGATATATTACCTAATGGTGAGTGGGATAAAATGAGAATGGATTTTTCTGAAATAGATATGATTATAAGCAAGGTGCAAGGCAAAACAATTAATGGAGAGAATGAATGAGCGTACTTTTAGTTGAAGCTAATAAAAATGGTAAATATGAGTTTACAAAGGAAGAACTGCAAGCACTTCTCGATAAAGTAGACCAAGAAGCATTTGAGCGCGGAATGTCATGTGGACGAAGAATGCAAGAACCAAAAGAAAAGGAATATGTTTATTTAAATAATCCTTCTCCAAACCCGCTAAATCCGTATGTGAATTGGAATGAAGTGACTTGTAAATCTGCTTGCACGGATGCTGATTTGGGTATGCGCTATGAACGCACTTAAAAAATGTCCTTTTTGCGGAGATTCGTGGATATATATCACAGAAGACGATGAGTACAAAGTCAACTGTTTTTGTGGATTTGCTTTTAAGAAAACCCCAGAATGTGCAGACCGCGAATTGGCAAAAAGCGTGTGGAATGGTATCGTTAATGTTGAAAAAGAAAAGAAGTAATTAAAATGGCTAGAAAAGAAATTATTACTTGTGATATTTGTGGCAACTGGATAGATGCAGATGCATGCAACTGCACAGTATATTCAGTCGATAGAAATGTCGAAGCACTTGATATGTGCCCAATTTGCTATGAAAAAGTGCATTTGTATATTCGTTCCCTTAAAGAAGAAAACAACCAGAAGTAATGACATATAATGGATTAAGTATAGCAGGGTTTGTTTGTTCATTAGTGTCTTTGTTTTTCTTTCCAGTACCAATGGCATTAACAGGAATGATGTTAAGTATCGCAGGATATATTCAATGTAGAAACTATTCAAATCTTGGTAAAGGAATGTCAATTGCTGGCATGATAATCGGTGGTGCTAATCTAACATATAGAATGATTCTAATGATTTTAGCAATGGATTTGTCACACGCAATGTATTTTTAAATGGAATTAATTAATACAATAATATCTGAAATGGGAAAAGGAAATTTTTCTTTTTTAATACTTATCATTGGTGTATTGCAATTAATAATTATGATATTAAATATGGTTGCAAATATTAAAACACACAAAATTAAAAAAGAAGAACATGATAATGAAATATGATAGACATATTAACGACGGCTTATTATGTTTTATTTTTAATAGCTGTATTAACCGCAGTAATGATTAGTTGCATTATATTAGATGTAATTATTATTAATGCAATAAAAGAAATCATAGAATATATTAAAGGAAATAACAAAAATGATAATTCCAATTCACCTGATTGATGATAACGGCAATGTAGTAATGTCAAGAGAAGAGTTCACTGAATTATGCAATCAAATCAGAAAAGATGCATATGCAGAGGGTTATGAAGATGGTTGCAGTGATACCTATATGCAATGCATAGCAGACATTACCCACACCTCTATGACGAGAAAGGAAAATATGTATGATTTTCTTAAAAAGGATAAGCCACAACTGCGAGAATGATATGGAATATCTGTCAAAAGAAAACTTGAAAGACCTTGTAGAATACTGCTATTTAAGGCAGATGTCGCTAAAAGAAACATTCAAGTTCATAGAAAACTCTTTTATGCTTTCAAAAGAAGACAAAGAATTATGCGAGGACATCTGGGAACACTGTCTTATGGTGTCATCTTTAAGTTAAGGATTTAGGTATAGAACAAGTGATTAAAGTAGAAAACATTTCGGTTATGAATTTTGACAATGCCATAAGAGGACTTCGCAATCCTATGAATTCATGGGATAAGTCAGATTCATTTGTTTGTTATAAAACTAATTGTGAAAATTGCATATATGGTGAACACATAAATGAAACTGAATCCGTTATTATATGTCGCGGAAGAAGAGTGCTTGATGGCAAAGAATGGATGGTATATCCTTCATTTTTTGAAATAGGTCCTAATGATTTAGATTTATGTCAAAGAATGATAAAGGCTGGTGATAGTGATTCAAAATTTCTAAGACAAATATTTGTATCAATGGACATCACCGCACCACTTTACTGGTGGAAAGAAGCAGATACTTACAAAGTAAGCACAACCACCAATTCATGTTCTACTATGCATAAAATACACGCCAAGAGATTTGAACGAGAAGATTTTAGCATAGAACATCTTGAAAATTGTGAAGAACCTCATTGGCTTTGCACAATGGATAATGTTATATCTTCACTTAATGTTGCAAGAGAAAAATATCTTGAAACTAAAGATAAAAAATATTGGTGGCAGATGATACAACTTCTCCCCACATCATACAATCAAAAACGCACTTGGACTGGAAGTTATGCTAATTTGAGAAATATGTATGCTCAGAGACGACTCCACAAACTTGAAGAATGGAGAGAATTCTGTAAAATGCTTGAAACATTCCCATACGGAACAGAATTGATTACATATAATATTTGAGTTGATTTTTAATAAAAAAAGTGATATAATATTAGTGTAATAAAAAATAAGAGGCGAAAAAATGAAGTACGAAGTACTATACACTAGAATATCACTTAATGGCAATAAAACACAGCATTCAGTAATTGCTGATAATAGAGAAGAATTAGTGGATGTTTTAGAATTCATAGAATCAGAAGAAAATTACAGGCTCAATAAAGTTAATAAAATATTCAACTGAAGAGGCATAAAGATGAAATATCCGACAGTAACAGAAGTAGTGAAAAAATTCAATCTTGAAGTATTCGACAAATACTACAAGGACATTAACGGCAGATGGCACAATACTGATATTCCACTCATTGATTTAGGGAATAAATTTGTAAAAGATGTTTATATCAACTTCCCTATGGAAGAAGCAACATTTACAATTGTGCTTTCTAACAGAAAATAAAAATTTGAGTTGATAATCATAAAAAATTATGATATAATATTATCATCAAAAATAATTGAGGTAAACATCATGCCATACAAAGACAAAAAACATTGCTACATTATTACAAGTGAAAGATATTTCTCAGATGAGATTGAGAATGAACTTTATTCAGATAGTGAATACAAAGTAAATGACATTATTATCCTTGATGGCATTAAATGGTTTGTTGATGAGGTAATAAGATGAAAATTACTTTTTACATCAAAAATCCAAAAGTATGTAATGCTCTCAAAGAAGCTCTCAATGAAACAGCTTGGACATGGTATTCATATTCCAAAGATAGTATAACTGTTTGGTCTGAAGAACATGCCAATAAAATTAAAGAACAGCTTGATGCTGGTAAATATAAATACGATATAACAAATAGATAATTCCCCTTTAGAAAATTCAATTAGGTTTTGAGGGTGTTAGCCTAAAAGAATTTCATTAAATATATATTCACCTCCTCCTTTCTAAAACATAAACTTTTCTCCTTTCTTTTTTCTTACACAAAAACCCTCAACTATGCTGGTATGGCGGAATTGGCAGACGCAACGGACTTATTTAATTGAGCATTCAATTTGGAAACTATTGAATGAATGTTGGCTAATTCGGCGAAAATCCTTCAGGATAACGCCGAGCTAAATTGAATATTGGTGTGGCGGAATAGGTAAACGCGTTAGCGGGAGATAGTCACGAAAACAGAAGTGGTACCACTGTTTGAGAAGAAGGACATAAGTCATGCGACCCGACATCTGCGAAAAGACTATCATGTAAGGTGCAAATCCTTACCACTAATTATTCATAAATGTGTAGAGACTATATACCAACCACCTAAATCATAAGACATGGTGAAGACATAGTCCAGACCGCAACTTAATACTATAGGTGCTACGAAGCCGAGGTAATAGGCGGGAGAGAAGAGTGCTAAGACAGGGCGTCAATATCTTCTCAACCTATGAAAGGAATAAAGAAGCAGTAGTAAATGGAGTGAAATGAACAGCCTATAGTATTAAGGCTATGGTAACATAGAGTGGTAAGAAAATCCGTTGTTCGCAAGAACGTGTGGGTTCAAGTCCCACTACCAGCACCATAAGCCGATTAGAGTTAATTGGTAAACAGCGTGGGTAACCCCTTCGTATTGTCAGTTCGATTCTGGCATCGGCTACAAGGGCAGGATCAGAAGCAAATGAGTCGACCTGCGTTGTCTCAAATAAGTGATATATGTGCTGTTTCGGTAAACAATAACCGACCAAAAATGTATAACTTAATAAAACCATTGTACAAAGGTATTATTTATGGATAGAAGAATTGAATTGCTTGCAAAAGAATTTAATAAAGACGAATCTAGATTCAAGATTTCTGATGAAGCTGAAGACGTAATTATAGAAGATGATGATGCAGAATATCTTGTTGTAGATGAAGACACTGCTGATGAATTGTGCAGAGCTGATATTGAAAGTTTTATAGATGAATCAGGAATAACTGGTTTTACAAAAGATTTTCAGTATTGGATTATAGAAAATGCTGTTGACCCAGAATTTCTTTTTGAAGCAGCTAGAGAAGAAATTGATGTGTTATCTGATGAAGATGAATGGGATACAGTATCAGATCTTGAAGACGCTATTGATGAAAAAAATGCTGATTATATACTTTCTTATTTTGTAAATCTTTGGGGCGAAGAAGAAACTTATGATTGGCTCAAAGATGCAGTTGATACTGATAAAGTAACTGAAGGTGTTATTGATTGGGATGGAAGAGGTCATCTTTTAGCCACATATGATAGTGAAGAAATTGAACTCGCTGATAATGGCAACATTGAATATTACGCATACAGAATCAATTGAGAATTAACAATGATATTAAGAAAAGGTTATGCTGAAAGAATCTGGGAAGTCAGATATAAGATAAATGGTTTTGAATATGCTCTTTACATCAGAGGAACAGAACCAGAAATGCAAGACTATCTAGACTCAGAAATGGATTTTGTGGGCCGTTATCATGCTTTGTCCGATAAAGAAATTGATATGGTCAAAGCATTGAAAATTCCAATTTATCTTGCTCCAAATCTTTAAATAACATAAAAAGAGAGTGTATTTAAATACACTCTCTTTTTTTTTAATTATTTAAATCAATTTTATCTATTGATGTTTGAACAAACTTGATTTTAGTTGATGTGGCATGAACAACTTCATATTCATCTGCTTCTAAATTAAAATCATTTAATGAAATTTCAGAATCCCACAACACGGTATCATCGTTTGAAGAATAATACAATTCATTATTGTTTTTATTCATGATGATATAATATTCATGCTCATTTGCAAAATCAGTGTTTGATTGAAATAAATATCCATCAAACATCATTTTTTTATTGTCAGCACTTATAATACAATAATGCGTATTGACTTTAACGTCTAATATAAAATCAAATATATTTTTTATGTTTTGTTCAGTCCAAAGTCTATGTTCACCATGTCCAAATGGAGCAGTAGCACAAGGAAAATATGAACTTAATGTAATTGCACTCATTTAAATTACCCCTATAAATACATTTGCCAACGAATGTTTAATGATACACCAGTGCCTAAATTTTCCAATATACTTCGTTCTTCTTCAGGAATATCTGAATCATCAAAATTGAATGTTGCTAAATCTTGTTCAGATTTGTTTCTTAAATGATACACAGTTCCAGAATCAATAGCATCATCAACATTAAATTGAGAAGTTAAAGGAATGATTGCATTCAAATTAGCACAAGGCACACTGTCAGAAATTCCTTCAACTGAAATATATTGTTTGTTGAGTGAGGTGATTTCCACCACCTCACTCGTTTTTCCACTACTGCTTTTACCATATACAGAAAATGGTATGTATTGTGTTGTTTTATAACCCGTCAACATATTAGCAAAAGCTTCTCTTAGATATTGCTCAGCACCGTTGTGTGTTGTTATAGCAAAAATAGTTTGACCATTTTTCTTAAATGATATATGAACTATTCCTTTATAAGTATACATTTAAAATCCTCACTTATAAATTTTGATTGTCAGCAATATCAATGAGAATTGCTTCATGTTCATTTTCACTCTTAGTGAATTCTTTGATGTCATTTGCACTAACCACTTGCATAGTGTTAAATCCATTGACAAGTTCATCAACTACACTAGTGTCTTTATCAGCATTTTCAACTAATTCAAACGAACCATTTTTTGGAGATTCAATTTGTACCAAAGTGTTGTTTATGTTATTAATAAGTTTAGCAGAAACTCTCTGCATAGAATCTATAGGTTCAGATTGAATAGGAAGTGTTCTAGCAAATATATATCTGAATGAATATCCACACGGAATGATGTATTTTAAAATATCTGTCAATATGCTAAAATCTTCTATGGTCTAACTCATGACCATAATTTGTAACATATTGCCACGCGTTTCAATTGTATAATCAAAATATTTATGCTTGATATTCATAAATAATTGAATTGATTCGCTAATTCCTTTTAATGAACCTTTATATGAAACTAGTTTTTTGAAGTTCATTAAAATTTTTCTTAATTCATCATCATAAATAATGGCAGTATAATCAAAACCTAATTTATGAGACAATTTTTTTAATTGATTGGAAGGGCAATACTCTGGGGAATTTAAGTACCTCAGAGTGTCAGCATCCCTCATAGAACTATTGAATGCTACATTCAATAGTCTGCACATCATTTGGAAGTCTCTGGATTGATTTACATATGTTTCAGGTGTTAAATTTTCAAACCTTAAAACAGAACCCATGTCAAATCCTCCAATTGACTGAATTTAATTTACCAATTGTAAACTTATTATATATGTGTTTTGAATCAAAGAAAGAAGCAGCAGATATAGGATTAACAATTGGATATGTTTGACCAGCTTCAATAAAATATTCTTGGTCTGTATCTAATTCAGCCATACGAGACAAAATATTATTCATGATGTCACCATCAGAATCATATAGTTCAGGCTTAATAGCATACGGTATGATATTTCTATTTACAGAAATAATCAAATTGTTTTGTATGGTAGAATCAAAATCTATTTTTAATTGTGATGTGCTGGTCGTTTTAACGATAATAGAATTGCCCTGAGCGATTTCCAAATTTTGTATTGGTTCATCATATAATGTTTTTTGAGCATTCATTCCAGAAGCATCCCAAATACTTATGGAAGATTCTCCATCAGGGTCTAATTGAGATATGGTCATAAATATGATGTATCCATCACCAAACACCACATCAGGCAAATCTAATTGAGCCTATTCATTAGGTCTGATAATTATTTGTGAATCAGTGTAATCCACTTCATAACCATCATCATCAATGTCACCAGCATTATCATGGTCAGCAGTAGCATATATTTGAATTGGTGTAGATAATTGTTGTTTACCACCAATAATATAAATGTCTGCATTGCTTGACATGTTCATGATTTCATTTACATTTTCTTCAGGAACATTATTTAAATATGCAATTTGAACAGCTGGTGTATTATCTGATATATTCTGATAACCATATACTGATTGTTTAGATAAATTATTGGTGTCTTTGTAACAAACACCTATTTTTTGTGCTTCATCAGAAGTCACATCAATCAATAATGCGGAACGTATTAATTGTTCAAAATCAGATATTATGCTTTTGTTAACCAAAGTATATGTGGAATTTTCAGAATCCAAATATTGAATTTCTGGTAAGCTGTTATATACTTGGAATTCACCAGTTAGTGTTAGTTGAGTTTGAGCAGAAATCGTATATGTAGCAGTAAAATATACTACAGATTCTTGCACTATTTGATTGCTATTGTTGATTGACTGATTGATAAATTTAATTACAAACTGAACTGTAGTGGCATCAACAAATGTTCTGATGTTGGCTACGCTTTCAATATAATCATTTAATTCTTCAGTGTAATCATAACTGCTAAATGGATTGGTGTTGATTGCTATATTAGCTTTGCAATGATTATCTTCAAATTCAGGACAAATGTTAGACGCTCTGATTATAATTTTTTCATTTTCTCCAGCATCAGAATATCCCTAATCTGCTGATGTAGCAACTGTATTAGAACCATATGTAGCACTACCAGAAAATATTGGTCTGATAAATGTTCCAGGAGATAATTGTACTATTTCACATTGAGTATATTGAATTTCTATTCCAACAGGTAATGATTGCAATGTGTTGCCATCACTATAAATCGTTGGTGTGTCTTCACATTTTAATACACAACCAGCGCCAAGAATAATAATCAAATTATCGTTCTTGTCATATACCCAAAATGACTCAGTTTCTTCAATAACATAATAAGCATTGGCATCAAATGTTATATAATATTCATTTTGATTGATGTCAAAATGATTAGTATTGAACTTGTATTTATAACCATTATTGACATTTAATTTGCCATTATTAATTGTCTTGACTTCACAACTATCAGTAGATTTTAATGCAGTCAATCTTCCATTAGCATATGCAGAATTAATGTGAGCAACTATTTGAGCTTGTACATAATTAGCAGCTATTCCATTAACATTATATAATCCACTTGCATTTGGATTAATAAATACACTTTGGAAATTTTCTCTGAAGTTATAAAGCACAACGGTTTTAGACGGAGATAAAACATATCCACCACCATAAACACTGTATGAGTAATTTACTTCATCATTACTGCGATAATAGAAAATAACATACTCATTACTTTTTAATTGATAATTATTGTTTTCACCAATTGTCAAAACTTCAACATCAGAATTAGTGTTGTAATAACCCATGTAAACATAAAACTGATATGTTGCTACAGTTGCATATTCTGGATTAAGAATTTGAATATATTCATTTTCTCTTAATTGATATTCAGATGTGAGTTGCAACTCAAGTTTTGGCTCAAGATAATTTATATTGAAATTGGCTTGAACATTTGTATCACTAATTTTGGGTTGATATGAAGAATTAGTATCATACAAAGAAGTATTGCCAGCAAGCACTGATTTTGCATAAATGTCAGCTTGCATTTGACCTCTTAATGTGTCTTCACCTAATTCACAATTGTCATCAAAACCATCTTCAATGATTTCTGAACTTACTTGTTCTGCTAAAAATGAACCAATTGGAATATCATCTTCACCAGCATTGTTATAATAGAATGTAATTGCTTCATTGTATTTCCAAATTACAACATTGCCATCTGAATATTTATTAATTTCTGCAAAATAATTTACGCCACCAGATTGGAAGAAAAATCCGCTACCTGTTTTGGATACATTGTTGACATCTACATAACTGTTGTTTGCACGATATGTATATTGTCTGGGTGTAGATGGATAAAATCCATTTTCAATATTAGTAGCACTAGTAATTCTGACAGGTATTTTTATATTAACAACTTCAGTAATGCCATCAATAGGTTTTGTTGGTTGAGATATGGAAATGTATTTTTGACCAGAAAAACCACTTAATGTGCGATAATCATAATTCCAAGTGTTGATTCTTGATTTAATCCCAGTGAATTTAATGCTTGTATCAGTTGGAAGTTGATATGAAATTGAATCACCACTTATGGAATCTCCAATTTGAACCCAACTGCCACTATCACCAACAATAGAATATTGATATAAATCATATGTATCAACATCACTTCTAATAGCTGCATAATCACCAATTTTTATGTTGCCACCAACTGGAGGTTGTCCATCTGAATAATATGGAACTGCAAAAAATGGTGTCCAATAAATTGCATATGTGGTAAAATCAACATCATCTAATCCAGATATTGAAGCACCTAAAATTCTTGGATCAGTCGAATATATAATATCTTGAATTGCTTCATAGGTGATTCTATCACCAAAATTAATCATTCTAGCATTGAGTCCTTCAAGCAACGCAAGATATATTTTGTTCTGAATATCAACTTGTTGTTCATTGGATAATTTTTGTTTATACAACAAACTGATATTCAAACTATATAAATTGATGAACAAGCATGGTTTATTTTGATTTCTTATGCTTGAAAATTCATGGCTTATAGATTTAATATTTTTAATATATTGTTCTATAGCCAATGTAATATTAGCTGGGTCACCATATTGTGTTGGATTAATAATTTCAAATGTAGAATCATAATTTAATTTATAAAGCACATTTTTGACTTCTTGTGAATAATTATCTTCTACACCAGCCGTAATTTGTGGATTGTTTTCACCAATTCCATAGAATTTTAACTGATAAACTTGTAAAGCATCTTTTGTGGACTCGCTTTCCTCAATTTGCTCTACTTTGTCTATCATTTGTCCATCAGAAGATTTTATTTGATATGAATATTGAATATCATTGTTTCTGTCACAAACAAAACAATTAGAAACTAAATCTTCACCAAGATAAATTGCGTTTGCATAATCTCTTAATGTAACTAATGTGTTGCAAACGTCTATATCTTTAAAATAATTTCTTCTGCCTTCTTCAAGAGTTTCTGGGTCTTTGCCATTTAATATTGGCAATGAATTAACTATTCTAAGATTGTCTGAATCAATAGTTAATTCTGAATCACTAGCATATACTTCAGTTATTTTTCCAGCAGAAACATTCCCAAGTTTTCCTTGAGAAATGAGATATCTGATTTTTAAACCATCACCAATTTTATCAACTAAATCATCTACAAAATGTAAACATGGTTTATTTGTGATTGGGTCAATTTTAAATTCGTAATATTTGCCTTGGTTAGCTATGTCTTGATTTGACCAATCTTCAAGATACAAATTATCTGATTGTACCCAAGTAGTAGATTTTCCAACGCTATTATCTGTTTGATAATCTTCTACCCATATACCATTTTGAGCTACATTGTAATCATCTAAATAAATTACATTGTCAACAAAATTATTTATGGTAATGCAATCAGAACCATTGATAGTTAATGTTTTAATTTTTCCCTCTAAAACATCAAATTGGTGAGATGTCTTAGATTGAATGGAAACATTTTCGGATGAATTGATTGTGTATATGGCAGATTTATCTTCAGAACAAAGCATCAACATAGCTGGTATAACAATTTCAATATCACCTATATTAGTAATACTTACATTGCCTGAAGCAGAACGATACCACTTCATGTTGTATACTGGTGAAAATATCAATCTAGCATCTTTTTCAGTTGCAACTGTGTCTGGATAATTTTCCAAAGAATGTTTATCCATAATGTAGCTAAGTTTGTCAACAGCTGCAGCTATTGATTTTACAAGAATGACTCCAGGGTCAGATTCGTTTCCTTCACCATCTATTAGCCATTTGTTATTTAATTTACCAATAGTGTTAACTAGTTCTTCATAAACACTTTGGAAATCTTTATTTGTGTAATTGTTGTTATCAAGAATGTTATCAATCATTGTTGGATTTATTCCTCATTGTCAAATCGCGTTAAATTAATTTCTAAAACACTTGGACTTGTGCTTAAATTATTTAAACCAGCAATCGTACAGTATACATCATTCTTTTTTATTTTAATCTATATGTCTTTACGCGTTACAACTAATTGTGGCATAAATGTATTGATGGCAACAAAAATATCATCAATAATTATATCTTTTAAAAATAGATTGCCTTTTTCATAAAAAAATCGTTTTAAATTGTCACCAAAATATGGGTCACAAAATAATTCGCCTTTTTCTGATGTCAGCAATAATTTTAAATTCTGCACAGAAGCTTCATGGTTTTCGACTATATTTGTTTGTCCAATACCAAACATTTTTGGAAAAGCTATGGATTGCATGTTACTCACTTTGATTTCATTTATATACAAATTATACATCTAGATGAGTTGACATTTGTATAATTTTGTGATATAATATTAGTGTATTAAAAAGATGAGGTGTTAAGATATGCCGCTTAATCAGAAAGTTAGCAGTGAACCTGTTCTTGTCAAAACATATAAAGATGGTTCTAAAAGATGGCGTGTTGATGCATGTCCTAGATGCAATGGCAAAGGTTATCTCAGTGGATTTGGCCATGTTTATAATGGCATATGCTTTAAGTGCAACGGTTCAGGTTATGCTCCTCATGAATATACTGAAAAATCTGAAGACAGACTTGAACGCGAAAGAGCTATGAATCAAGCCAAATTGATAGCTCAATCAGATGAAAGAAATGCCAAATTCTATAAAAACAATGGCTTCAATGAAAATGGCAAAACATATGTTGTTTTGGGTAACACATATGCAATCAAAGATGAACTCAAAGAATTGGGTGCCAAATTTGATTATATCATGGGTTGGAAACTTCCCGAAGATAATGAAGCATATGATACCATTGAAGTTGATATAAATGAAGTTGCAACATTCAATGATAATGGTTGGCTTATTTTCAAAGACTCAGATGAAATCAATTCTATAATTGAAAAAAAGAAAAAAGAATTTGAAAATGCTCATAGAAATCCAGATGACAAAATTTCTGAGTATGTTGGAAATGTTGGTGACAAAATCACAGTTGACGTTACCATAAAAAGAATAGCTGATTTTGAAACTCATTTCACATATCGTGGTGAAACTCAATGGATTTATAAATTTGAAGATGATGATGGCAATATTTATCTTTGGAAAACAGCTTCTGGTCTTGATAAAAAAGTTGGAAATCATTTAGAACCCATGGTTGAAGGTGAATCTTGCAAAATCACTGGAACAATAAAAGACCACAAAGAATATAAGGGTGAAAAAGAAACCATTCTCACAAGAGTTAAAAAACTTTAATAAATAAAAAATATACAATCCTTATCATAAAACTGGAGTGGGGTAGAAAGATAAAAACAAAAATGATTGATGAAATTGAAACTACTTGGCAAGCTGATGATACTAAAAAATCACTTGAAAATTGCATTAAACACTTAAAAGCAGCTCAGAAAGCTTTTAATGATGCAATTGCAGAAGTGCAAAGAATTGATGAGGCCGCTGAAGAACTCGACTGGGAAGGACTGTATTATGATTTTGAGAGAAATATAAACACAGCAGGAAGATATATAAATGATGCTGTGCGTTCTGCTCAAGAATTACAAAGCAACGATTATGGCGAGAATATTTACACCTATCTAACCGTTGAATATCCGGACGATTATGAAAGCGATTATACTCACGAAGACTATGAGGCCGAAATTATATCTAAACTTGGACTTCGTAAAATAAAGCAAGAAACAAAATAATATTTAAACAATTAAAAAGAGAGGAAATAAATCCTCTCTTTTTAATTGTTTTTTGTCCGTAAAGCACATGTTTTGATTTAATTTGTTTCTATAAATTATAAAGCAGAGCAAGTTTGTATTGTTCTTATTCCATCACTAATATCAGCATTCAATCTTTTCATTGAATCTAATAATGTCATCTTTTTACCATAATAATTATCTTTGTAATTTACAGGACAAGGGTCATATACTATTATTTCGTCTACACAATATTTATTACCATGTGATTCATATTTTTGATAAGCTATATCAGTATTGAATCCAACAGCTAAAACATAATGTCCACTTTTTTTAACAGAAGAACATATATAAATAATATCTACTTTGCCATTCTGTACATCAGTTTTAATTCTATCAACAGCTAATGCTTGATATGCTTTGAATGTTTGTTGAGATGAAGAAGTCAAATCGCCTTTTTTCCAAGCACCATTGCCCTGATTATAACTTGATTTATATAAACCATCATCACTATCTACTGGCATATAAAAAGCATCTGCCCATTGAGATAATGTCCAAGTTGGATGACTTGATTGAGCAATTGCATTTGCAGTTCCTGTATATGCACTTGCTTTTTTAGTCCAAGAATAATATCTACCATCATCATATTTAGTTTTTTTAGTTTCGGTAGTATCAATTCCAATTTTCTTCATTCTTGGAAAATTAGCAAGTGTTACACCACAATGTCTACCCTTTTTATCGTATTGTTTGTCATACCAAGTAAAACATTGTTTTTTATACAAATCATTGATGGTGTACTCATCACCAGTTAATATTTTAGCAGCTCCAATAGAACAACATAAAGGACAGGAATAATACCATACTGATATGCCATAATCTTTAAACTAAATGTTGTTAGGTTTATTTAAAGTTGAATTAAAAGCATCAACATCATAATATCCCTTCCAACATTGGTTTGGAACATACACCATTGAGCCACCAACAATACTATTAGATTCTATATTGTCGTTTATAATATCTGTAGTATTTTTAATTGAGGCTACGAATTTTGTAGTAATCATGAATGAGTTTCCTATCCTTCAACTGTCAATGTGCCATATGCATTATAAAATATATAATTGTATTGTGGCATATCATATTGCAATACTGACATAGCATCATTCGGTTGAGTAATTAATGTTTTGGACAACAGCAACCAATAAACATCATTGCCATCTGCATTACTTGTTATAGCAATTACAAATGATTGTTCTGGTATTGATTGTATAACAGACATAGGAACATTAATATTTCCTGATGTGGTCACATTGTAATTTCTTAAATCCAATGGATATACCCACATGGTGTTTGTTAAATAATCAGCAATATTATCTTTAACACCTTTAAGGCAATTAATACTTTCTGGAGTTACATCACCAATAGTTGTGGATTTGGGCAAATTAGCTTCTGTTGTTATATTGAGACCAGAACCATTATATGTTACTTTGGTATTTTGCTTTATGTCTAAAAAACCAACGATGACAGGCTCATCCCATCTCATGTTTTCAAATTCAATCCAAACAACATCACCAGTAGATAATTGTATGTCTAAATTTGGCAATTGACATATGGTAGCATTAGGAAGTTGGTCAGTTGGAGTAGCATCTGTTTGTTGCTAAGCACCATTTAAAAATGGTATTCTGACTTTTATATTATGTCTATCAACAACATTTTCAACTATGCCTTTTACTATCATTTAATTCACCACATGTAATTGAGTATATACTTTACTATTTGAAGCAGCACCCAGTGTGTAATTAGTATTATATTCATTATTATCACCTGGTGTTTCATATAAATCTGAATTGGATCCACCAATTCTCAATAATTCAAGTGTTGTTCTATATCCACTCTGACTTATTGTGTCTGTTTGTTTTGTTATTATATATAAACCACTTGCAATATATTTTTGACCATAAAAATAGCAATTGATATTAACATACTGCATCAAATTAGCTGGTTTTAATAAACCCTTGATGGTTAGTGATGCCTTGATTGGAAACTCAGTAACTTGTTTCCACCATTTTTGTTGTTCAGATTCAACTGTGCCTTTATACACATTTTGAACAAATTTATTGGTGTTGTGCGGTACCAAATTACCATCATCATCAATCAAATATGAATTGTTTGATTGAATTTGATTTTGAGAATAATCGTATAATATACTCCAACTATCATTTGTTTGTATTGAAAAATCCATTACAAATGTATCCGTAGGAAATCCAACATCAACACTGAATGCATTAGGATTATGATTTTTAGCTATATCACTTTGCACTTTAGTGACTTTAAAATAAGTACCATACATTGGTGCATCGTTAGTATCATATACAGTCAATATGTATATCGCATTTCTATCTGTAATTGATACCATGCAAGATGTGAGATAATTTAAATAATCAAAAGCATTCATATTTTGCTTTGCTTCTATTTCTACTGTCTCATCATCATTTGCAATCAAATGTTCTTTGGATATGATGTTTGGTTTTTGCATACCAGTAAATATTTCATTTAAACCGTATGCATTGTTGGTTACTATCTCAGCTATTAGTTGTGATGGTTTTGCTTTTCTCATGGGCCAGTTTCTAACTATTGATTTGGATAAAGCACACGAAGAAATAGCTTTGATGTTGTAAGTCAACTAAGAACTACCAAAATTTATACTGCTGGAAACATTTGTAATAATGGCTTCTTCTGACTTATATATAAAAGATGGAGAATTAAAATCTCCATATGAAAATGTTATTGTACGGCTTGTTGATACACTGGATAATATTTTTTCAATATAATTAGGGTCAGTGAACTAAGTAATGCCATAAACTATATTTAATGAATATTGATTAACTGCACCATTTATTTTAACAATTGATAAATCGCGAATATAATTAGGTGTATTAACTTGAGCAACTGTTTTGCCATTTTTCAAACTATTTTGATATACACCCAATATAGCATTGCCAATTTTCACTGTCACAAATGGCACTTCTACTACATCAGAACCGACTAATAAATTAGCCATCGTTATACACCTTTAAACTGAATGTTGCTGAATATTGGAATTTTAATATTACTTCCGACAACGGGTTTTTCAAATGGATTTATGATTCTGTTAAAATCAGTTATTACCCACCAATATGTTGGATTGTTATACACACTTAATGCTATGCTATCGTATGTGTCTCCACGAACTACTTCATATAAAATATATGGTGTAGTATCATCTAACCAATACAAAGCCAAATCTACATATTTTTTATCTGTTACATCATAATATATTTTTCCTTCTTGATATCTAGAAAAATAATTATATGAAGGTTTTGATTTTTCAACTAAAGACATTAATCAACCTCTCACCCATTATTATATATAGTTTGGTTTCTAGCGATGTCAGTAACAGAAATTGCTTTTTGAGTTCCATTTAATGCAGCGATTTTTCTTTCTAATGAAGATGATAATCCTCTGAAAGAACCATGTTTGGCAATATATGAAGCCGTGTATGCTTCTATTTCAACTATAGTAAAACTCAAAGAAACAACGGCATATTTTTTACCACTTTTAGTTTCAAGCAATGGTAATCTATAATCAATAGAAGCATTGGTGATAACGCCTTTGCAAAATATCTAATCAGCAATTCTTATAGCAGCTAATGGTGGATTTACCATTTTGATTGGGTCTATATATTCTGGAACTGATAATGCTTGTACGCAATTAATGAATGTATCCAAATAATCATCATTTTTAGGTATAATCATATTGCTTTGTTGATAATTGATTTGGTTCATTAAATCTCTGTGCAATTCAAAACTGAATGTTACAGACCTTGGTCCAGCAGATGAAAACGATTGTATTGGTGCAGACCTAGCTAACGGAGTGGTTGAAGACCATTGAGCTTGTAAAACATCATTAACATTTTCAGGATATACTGGAATTACTAAAAATTGATTTAAATGATAAAGATATATATAATTGTCAACATCAGAATATATTCTTTCTGCCATGTTTCAACCTCATTTTGCGGATATATTGTTTCCAAATAAATAATATTCTATATCCTTATCTATGTTTCCGTTTATGTCTAAATAATTGTAATAACCTTCCTGATTAACTTGTGTAGCCATATAATCAGAAAAAGCTGATTGTTGTATTTGAGTAGTCCAAATATTATCTACTTTTAATTTGAGTTTTTCTTGCACTCTGCCAATGTCTTGTGGAATTTCATCTTGACAGTTTATTGTGTGATGTAATAATCCTTCTACCAATCTGTTGGAAAAAGCATAATGATTTTTTCTATTTTCAGAATCTAATAATCTTAATTTACTTGTTGCTTCAAATACTTTTTGGTCAGGAGGAGAATATAATGTTGGATTTTGTTGAAGTGATTCATCATTCATTAATTCAGCATCATCTGTCGTTCCAGTTACAACATAATTGGTATTGTGATAATTGCCTTCCACAATTGACAAACTTTGAATCGGTTCATCAGATTGAATTAACAAATATAAATATTGTTCTAATTTGTGTAATTCTAAATTTTGAGTATTATAAGAAAACTTATAATAATTAGAATAATGTCTGCCACTTAAATTTTTAGGTTTTGACAATATAGCGAATTCACCAAATGCTTTATTAGATTCTTTATTATTAGGCAATTCAGTAATAGGATATGTTGAATATAATATTGGTCTTATTTTAACTGAATTGTCTAACTCATAAGACATGGTGTATATTGTGTTAAATTCAATCGGAGTTACATATAAATATTTATTTGTGGTATAGTATTCATTAATATTGGCTGGATTTTGTGTGTTGAAACAGTTATAGAATGGCAAATAATTTACACCATAAATATCTCTTATGCATCTTAAATAAACACCTAACCAATAATGGTCTGATGGACTGTAATATTCAAATTGAGAAAAATGTGTGTGAGTTATATTATTATAATGTTTACCGAATTCATATCTGGATATTATTTCATATTTTGCACCAGATATGCCATCAGATGGAAATAAATCTTGGCTAGGATATAAATCAGTTCTAGGATATAATGGGTCAATGTTTTCTGCACCCAAAACACCATTTTTAGTACACATAATTAAATTATGATTATATATGTAAACATTATTTTTAATTAGTGTATCGCCTATTCTAACAGTTTTACAAATAGGAAGAGGAGTATTGGCTAATAAATTTTTGATAAAATCAGACATCAATGTTTGAGTGCCAAACTCTTGCATTGGTCTATTGTAAAAATCAAATTTATTTGACATTATTATAATCCTCCTGTAGTACTGAATATTCCCATCATATCAACTGTTATATCATCAAGAGATACTGGAATAGTTGGCATTGTATCAGGGTTAATGTCAACAAGTATTGGTTTTCTGTTTTCACCAAAGAAACATTCATATAATGTATGTATCTCACTGAATATATCATCAGTATCTTTATCTGGTGGCTCAGCAGAAGCTTCATCATAACCTTGTTGTTTCATGGCTGAAGATTTTGCAGAACTTAATTCTGTTGAAGCAATATCACCACTTGCACCGCCGACAGCAACTAATGATTTACCTGTTCCACCTGTAACACCTGCAAACCCAGTGCCTTGACCATTCCAAGTGTTCCAATCTCTGGGATTAAGGCTAGCAAAAGCATTTCCACTAGCTATTCCTTGAATTGCAGTTCCAATTCCAGATATAATACTTAAACCACCAATAGCAGCATTGATATAATCAGTAATATGAGCTCCACCAAAATCAACACCAGTACCAAGTACAGAAAATCCAGGGATAGCAGTATCTATCATATTACCAAATTCAGTAATAGTTTCATACAAAAACTATCCCATTCCTGAGCCCACTAAATTAGCAGCAGTAGTATATAGGAAATTATTCTTTAAATTAGATAACATGCCAGACATACCAAGACGCTCACCAATGGTGCTTATCATCTATTCAGTTTGTCCAAGCATTGTTCCAATAGAAGTTGATTGATTAGAAACAGCAGCAGATTGTCTAGCTAAGTTAGCAGCAGCTCTTAAGTCAGAAACCGTCATTCCAAACACTGAACCAAAAGCAGTTTCAACAACATTATTTGGTGATTCAGCAATTTCAGCCAAATATCCAACCATGCTTTCAAGCAATTTGTTTACATCTGAACCATCAATGCCTTCTTTTAGAATATCTGCATATGATTGTCCAGAACGAGAAGCTGACATAGCCAACAAATTTTGCATGGTGTCACCCACATTGACATTACCAGAATATGCAGCTCCTAAAGCCCCAGCAATTGAACTGATTGCTTCTTGGCTCATACCAAGAGAATATAAAGAACCTAACCATTTTTGAACAGTGAAATTAAATTCAGAAGCAGCTCCAGCAGACATTTGTGACATAGCTTCAAACAATTGATTGCTTACTGAACTTGTACTTACATCTGTCAAATATGATGTATCATTAAACCATTGGTTGAGCATGGTGTTCAATGAACTTTCCATGCCAAGCATAAGTGTGGTGGTATCTCTTTGAGATAAACGAATGTATCTAGTTATTTCTTGTGAAAAAGCATTGAATGTTGTAGCAATGTTGTCACTTAATGTTTCTAACAATGCTCTTTGTTCAACATTGTAAGCAATACCAGCAGAAACAGCTTTGTCAATATTATTTAAAATATCTTTTTCGTTGACAAGCATAGACATACCAAATTTTGTGGTAATGTCTCGTTGCATTTTAGACCATTTATCTGCTTGATTATACCAAATACCAGCTTGATTGGTTACGCCTTGTAAACGTGTATTGATTTGATTTCTGTAATTGTCATTCATGGTGATTACTTCTTTGAAATAACCACTCATTTTATCAGCAATATTTCCCAAACCAGCAACAATCATTGTTCCCATGTTTTTGGTTGCATTAATCATTGCTTGAGAACGAACATTTAATGATTCTTCTTGTTCTGTTATGTCATCAATTTCTTTGGTGATTCTTTTATATTCTGCAGAACCTTCCTTATATTGCTTTCTTGCTTCAAGTCTGCCAGCTTTTTGTTCTTCTAAACTCTTTTTAGCTATATCAGTCTGAGTTTTGATTGATTTGGACAATTCCTTTAAAATCTTGGCTTGTTCAGATGCGGATTTGCCTTTTATATCAGTATTCAAAAGTTGTTTGAATTGAGATATTGAAGCCTGATTGCTTTGTTGAGTTGAATTCTATTGTAAATTGCTTACATCTAAAGCTTGACCGACTACTTGTCCAGCAGAATTCGGTCCATTATTAGAAGAAGCATCAGTATGTAAAGCCATTTACTTTTTCACTTTCATTTAAATTAATTGATGTTTGTTCATTCTAGAATCTAAAGCTTCTTTTTCTCTTTTCATATCTTCTAGAATCATTTGTGCTACCATTTTTCTCTCACTTGGAGTCATGGCATTTATATCATTATAAGAAATTTTAGTTTTTTGAGAAATATAATATTTTTCTCTTATCAGTTCATTATATCTTTTGGGCGCATACAACGAACCATCTTTATCATAAACTGGGTCTATAAAATTCACTCGTAATGCGAAAGGGACTTTTGTAGACTAACCCACAGAGACCACAAGTCACTTCCACTTCATTGGAAATACCAAAAGATTTTACAAACTCATTTGACATGTTGCTAATATAATTGCTATCAGCTAATGGTAATTTTTTGATATAATTCTCTAATTGAAAATCATTCATTTTCTCACCATTAATTGTGTCTATTAAAAACATTAATGTAATGAGAAATTCAAAATCGCCATCAAAAGTTGGCATGTCTTTTTTCTTTTCTTTTGTTCTTATTTGAATATTGTCAAGCATTCTAGGCGTTTGAATGTTGAGTGATACCCAATCTTTAGTTTTGGGCAATTCAAATGATAATATCTTTTAAATTCTTCTGAATACTTAGTAATTTTTATTTCATCTAAATTAACTACGGAATTATTTTGTTCACCACATAATGGACATGTAGTGGTACATTTATATTCTGGACCATAAGTAACTGTTCTGATTTTGTGCAATAAAAATTGATAATCGCTTATGCACATATCATATGATGAAATACCGCATTTATCAACCATGCAATCATCTATAATATCTGCCATGGTTTTCAATGGTCTGTCAGTTCTGTTCAATCTACGCAATTCATGTTGAGTTTGCATAGAAGATAGTTTGATGAGTGGATCAACTGTTTGAGAATATATTTTCCCTTCAGATGGCAATTCATAAGTTTCAGCAATAGTGTAGTTCATTTTTCGTGCGTCAAGAAAGTACTAAGTCTTTAACTTAGTGCAGGAATGACGCTTCTCCTCTCTGTTAAACAGCTCGTTCTTGATTGTAGTCTCTGTAAAACTTTATAAGACGGATTAGCTTTTCCGCCTATACTCCTAAAATCTAAGTTTTTACCAAATATATCCATTAACACAAATGCTCCCGAACTTCGTCTTGCTTTTATAAAACACTCTTGACCAAGATATTTAACTTTATCAAATTTTCTAAACCCTAAAACTTTTCCAAGCGGTATATCCTTTTCGCCTCTAATACCTTTTCTCATACTGCGATTCTGTTTTGATATACACTTTTTGTAAAATATTTCATTGTTAAATTCTACAAATTGCCCATTACTTGCAATTAGTATAGCATCAATGTAATGATCTTTCATTAAACCTAATGCTTCTCTATTAGCTTTAGTTACATAACCAAATGTTTCTATTGCATCTGGATAGTATTTAAATAGCATATTTCTAAGCACTGACATCTGCGTTGCATATCTCAAGCTAGATTTTTTCTTACCCTTTAGTTTAAGAATCTTAGTATCATCATGGATATCAGCATGACAATCTTCACATAGAGTGATTAGATTTTCTAAGTCATCACTTCCATTATTACTTCTGTACACAATGTGATGAACTTCTAATCTTGTATGTTTCTTACCACAGTATTGACAAGTATACATATCTCTATCTAAAGCGTGGGCTCTAGAATTAGCATATCCATAATTTATACCTTTTTGATAAGCCCAACTATATTTCTATAGCCAAGGTTTTTCTATTAATTGTGTGTCGAATTTACTTGTTTCAAGCACTAAAATTGTTATTGGTAATATCTTTTTACAAAATTTGATTTCTTTAACATGGCTATCAAATTTAGATTTTAGTGTTGGTGAATATCTATCATTTTTGATAGAATTATTTCTATTAAGCCATCGGATTTTGCGATAGCGTAATTTAAACCTTCTAGATCTACGATATCCTCGTTTCTCATCCATTTTGGATTTAATGTTGTCTCGTAGCTCAATTTGACTTTGATACAATACTTTGTTATTGCCCACACAAGCTACTCCCACATTTTTAGATCCTGTATCTACCCCACATGCAATCACTTGTCTATAATTTGGTGTATCATAGGTCAATTGGATCGTAAATGGGCAACGTCTTACTACTTTTGCTTTTCCTGATTTAAGTAAGTGTTTTACTTTACCATGCTTAGAACATGGCATAAGTGGTTGCCCTTGCTTAGAAATTACGTATACCATAATTCTAAACATTCCTTTCTAAAAGAATTTAATCTTTAATGCCAACTAAAGTTGGTTGCGCCTATCTTACTTCTATAACCGAAGCAAGAATTGGACTTCTCTTCGTCAATGTTAATTGATGTTTTTAAGTTATAAGCACAAGGCTATTATTATGTCCACCTAACTTAACTTATAACCACAGGGCAAGAGTCTAGAGCATCAACTCGAGGTGTGTATGTATTTCACTCAATTAACGTAGTCAAGATTTCTCAAGACTAAGACTAGTAAATAATTTAAGGACTGTGCTATCACTCAAAAAGATCGATTTTTAACAGAGCACATATTTACTACAAACCTCTTTTATAAAAATCTTTCACTAAATTATACATGTCACATGTTGAACATCAATCATAATTATGTCGCAATCATGAAATGTCACTATTTGCACCAGAATGCACAGGGTTAAATGATTTTATATTTTGTGTGTATCTGTTTAAGAATAAATAATTTAAAACCTTGATATAATAAATGATAAATTTTGTAAAAATAAAAAATGAGAGTGAACAACACTCTCATTTTTTATGTGATTTCAAATTAATCATAGACAATTTCTGCTTTGTCATACTATAATGTCATCTGTATTGTGACTTTAGAATCTTGAGCTGAATTGTCATAATCTGAGAATGAAATCTCAGTTGGAAATGCATTTACGATTTTCCAAGTTCTCTGAAGACGATAATCTGGTGAATATTCCATTAAATAACATGTTTGTTTATATGGAACATCAACATTGTCAAGAGCGGCAATAGTATCTCTTTTAATTGAATAGCTAAGAGCTTTCCATGCCATTACAGCATCTTTAGTATGAGCACCTTCATAACTGTTAAATCTCATGGTAATAGGTTGCCACGAAATTGTTCCAGCATATTTGGCCACACTGTTGCCACGTCTTATTTCAACAACGCCTTGTTGATAACTTGGAACACCAGTTGAATCTAATGATACTTCAAGAATGTTGGAAACATCATAAATGTATGCATCATCTTCTTCACCAGTTTTGCCTTCTTTGAGCAAAGGACCAAAATCTGGGAAAACAAACTTGAAATTGTTTTGAAGTTGAGGTTGATATAAATCTGGATTTGCACTAAGATGATATGCACCAAAATCAACGCCAGAGGTTTCAATAGCCATTATATAGTTTCTCCTTTACTCAAATTAGGATTCAGTTGTAGCTTCAGTGTCTCTGAGAACAATTTCAATATCAAAGTTCTCTACTGCGTAGTAAGGCCATACAATAATTTTTGCAACAAGTTGTCCACGCATTTTTGAAGGTTGCTTTTGAATTTCGTAATTCTTAAGAGCACCACCAGAAATTAATTGGTCCATGTATGGAGATACGGCTTGCATAAATCTTACCCAAAGCTTATCATTATCTTTTTCAAACATAAGACGTTTACAAGCTCTGAAAGCAACTTTATTTATATTGCAAACCATGGACATGATGTCAACAAATGAACTTGCAACAAGACCATCTTCACCATTTCCAAGACCAGCAAAATACTCATTGTTAGTAAGTGTTCTGTTGCCCCAAATGCAATAACCATATGGTCTAATGTTGGTGATAGCATTGATACCAATTCTGTTTCTTAAGTTATATGCGTCTGCAATAGCATTGGTTAATCTTTCATCAACATATAAACTTACGAAATTAGGTATATTAGCTCTTGTAACACCAGCAATAGCTTCCCATGATGCGGATTCATATTTTTTGAGTGCATCAGCAAGAGAAATAAGATATGCAAATGAACCAGGCATAACAAATGCAGTACCATCTTTTCTGTATTGAGCCATATATCTTGGGAATGAATCACAATCAGCTTTGTACCAAGGGAATGTTACATTAAGTCTTCTTCCTTGTCTAGCAGCATCTTCAGCAGAATATGAATCATCATTGTAATAATTGACTAATCCATTGTTAAGCACTAATTCTTCAATTTTAGAATATGCACTTGATGGGTCTGCAGGATTGAGACTATTTAAACAATCTTTGGAAGCAACATCAAATTCAACCATGCAATCTTTACGATAGTTAGCTATATCAGCAAGATAGCTAATAAGTGTTTTGTCTTCACCCTTTATATCAGCACTATAAAAAGGATATGTGAAAATGTTTTCTCTGCCTGCTTCAGTATCTTTGTCTAATGATATGTCATTTATAACAATATCAAGACCAGCATCAAAACCACCAGTAGTTAAATATTTGATATTGAATTCGCCTTTGTCTGCAAGAGAAGCATACATTTTCTGAGCTTCATCAGTGATAACACCAGAAGTAACAAATTTGGAATTAAAATCAAAATCAGCAGCAGAATCTTCAGAAGTTACTGGGAATGCATAATAGAAAATTGGTAAACCAAGTTTAATAATTCAGCAGCATATAACCAGCTTTTATCTACATCACCAACTGATATAGCATCATCACTTTTAAGATTGTTTCTTATCCAAGTATTGATGCCAACTTTAGTTTTATCAGATGACTTAGTAGCGGCAAAATCATAAAGACTTAAAAAGCTTTTTTCAGCTTCATCTTCACCTTCTACTTTGTATGTCCACACACTTAATGGTTCATTACCAATTGCAGATATGAAAGCAGCGAATGAATTATATCTGATAATTTGTCCACCGATATAATCATATGCACTGTCATCAAGTGCTTTCCAATATAAAACATCTATTTGATAACCAGAAGAGCATTTGTGGAATGTAACTAAACTATCACTTATAGAATATTGAATATCATCAGCTGCAGCTTGCTGTGTAGCTGTTGTGTCTTCATCATATACCACAGTAGCAGTAGCTATATCATTGCTAGTAACTGTTGAACCATCAGTAGTATAAATAGTACACTTATATGTATCTGGTGTTCCTGCAGTAATTGAATAATCAAGAATATAACCACCAACACCAGAGCTTATTGTAGCAATAATGTCTGCAACAGTTGGAGTAGTTCCAGCAACTGATATTCCACTTAATACTATGGTCTGTGCTTCAGTGGTATATGTTTGACCATCATATGAAATTTCTTGAGCAGCTAATTCATAAGTATCAATTGCAAATGTGGCTAATACATCATGCGTGTCTTTTTGATATTTTACCTAATTTTTAGTATCATATGCAAATTCAGCTTTGGTTTCTGAAGTAGGAGCAATTGGCTCACCAGAACCAACAATGCAATTGAGATACTTATTTGTTAAACCAGGAATAAATGCTATATCATATACATCTTCACTTCCACCAGTTATTGTGGTCGTATCGGAGTCGAAGATATTAATTCTTTGTTTAATCGCCATTGTTTATGACAATCTCCTTTTGTAATATTTCATCGTCTAAATAAATATCTGATTTAATTTTTATATTATTATTTATTCTTAAGTCGAATAAATATGCATCCTTAACTTCAACCGTTAAAGTCATTCTTGTAAACTGTCCATAAATTAATCTTTGTGGCACAGCTGAATTATCTTGTACTTCTGGTTGAAGATGTAAACTTGAATTAAATGGTAACTGCTAATCATAATAAGGAAGCTCAATAGTAATTCTTGGGAAATTAATTATATTGAATATAATATTTCTCAGATATTCATTTGCTTCACTCATATATCTAGTAAACACATCTATTTGATATGTTAAACCAATCTATATGGCATTTATCCATTCTGATTTATTTGGATTGGTTTCAATTGTTAAACCATATGAAGTAATTGCAGCTCTTTCAGTTTGTAATAACTGAAATCCTTCTCTAGAAACTTGGATAATAGGCAATTCAATTTGTTGGTCATTTGCTTCATCAGCTGCAGATGATAAAAAATTTTCTGTATCACTACTGCTTATGACTCTTAATCTTGTATCACCACACCAAGATTTGATTTTGTTCACAACGGCTTGGTCATAAAGAGATACGGACATATGTTATACCTCTTTATTTTTTTTCTTTAAAACATCATTATAAAATGATACAAATGGATTTATGAAATCTGCTAAATTTTTATATGGTTTTAATCCAATGAGCATTCCGCGAACTAATAAAGAATATGGTATACCACTTTGTGGGATTTCTGCATTATTTTTTAATATTGAATCTTCCAAATCCTTTACAATGCCATTGGACTTTAAATTATCAGAATTGTTTTCCCACAAATTATATAGCTTGATACATTCTTTGATAATTTTATAAGCGGCTGGATTTTCTGTTTTAAATTCATCACTTTCTATTTGTTGAGTTTTGGTACGTGCCATATCATAAATATAAATGATAAATTTAATTAAATTACCAACATCTTCTTTATCAGCTAGTGTTTGAAGTTTCTTTCTAAAATCTTCATTAGCTGGTTTTCTTTTTTGTTTTTGTATCAAATCGTAATATTGAACTGTTTTAGAAAGTTTGTTATACCCAACAACTGATTTATTTTTTGGCATTGTATTGTCAAAAAATGTTTTCTTTTCATCATCAGTTAAATCTGGATAATATCTTTCAAAAAGATTTGGTTCTCTCAAAACTTTTAATACTTTGATTGCATATTCAAAATATTTATCTTTTTGATATTCTGCTTGATACAATGTTGGCCATTTTAAGAAATCTTCTGATAAAGAAATTGTGGCATCATTATATAATCTATCAAGAACTCCATATTGAGAATCATTGACCTCAATATTTGATTTTTTTAAATTATTAACAAAATCAGTTAATGCCTGAGATGATTTTGGAACATCTTGAACTTTTTTTCTTCCTGCTTCATTGAGTTTTGAGCGATATATTTTCATCATAAATTATCATCCTCATCTTTCAATAAAACATGCATAGAATTATTTCTGAAATCTTCAGTATAACTGGTTGGAATAGAGTTATACATTTCTGGAACGCATTCACAAGTAATGGAACTTGGATATATCATGATAGTTGACATTCTAGAAATTCTAAACATTCTAGGTGGTGCATTATCTATTCCACTTGGCACTTGAATTAAACATCCAACTTGAATGTTTGGTGTATCATATGGAAAATTTACCACTAAAGCATTTTCAACTAATTCTGAATTCCAACCTAATTTTTTCTGAGTACGCTAATCAATGTGGTCAGTAAATATTACGCCAATCCTAATCCAATTGTTCACATCACCAACGATTTCAGAATAATTATTAAATTGTTTATTAGAAATATCGTAATATTTAACATAAATACCATACAAACGAACCATCTCGTTAAATTGTCGTCTTTGGTATTTTATGTTTTGCTCATTTAATAAAAGACCGTAATCAGTATTCATAAAAATTATACATTACATTGATTTTTTGTATTGATATGTAGTAGTAAACGCATTAGAATTATTTAATGCAACTGTTGGTTTAGAATAAATATTATTGGTAATTGTTTTATCCATATTGATGGTCATATCTGATTGATAATATGCACCACCTTTAAGATAAATTCCACCACACATATTTACACCAGAATCACAAATTTTAAATAAATTAATTGCAGTAGTTTGTTCAGCATCTCCTGTGATTCTTCCAAACCAACCATCTGATGTTGCTCCACCAGAACAAACAAAATTAGTATTATTGTAATTCAATACGCTATTATCAAAAGAATTAGTTGTGCCACTAACTGAATTAGTTGGAAATGTCCACGTAGATGTAGATTTATTATATGATATTCTGTTTAAATAATGTGTGTTGTATGTATCAATATTTGAAATTGGTTGTAAATATACTAAAGTCATCATGGATTTATTATAACCATGATAAACATTGCCATCTCCAAGTCTAACCAAACATAAATGATACCAAGCATTAACTGTCATTGCAGAAGTATAGCCAATTGCTTTGCCATTATGACTTGATGTAGCAGTATTAATTGTGGTGCTACCCCATTTTCCAGTGCTACTATTTCTTCCGCTATAAGTTAAACAAAGCTATCTGCTTGAATTTATTGTAATTTGGTATCTTGAATATCCAGTTGGAGCTGATGTTCCTACTTCTCCAGTATAACCATATGAAATTACATTTCTGTCAGAAGCTGGAGATGCAGTTAATTTAATATATGTTTCAAAACCCCAAACATAAGAAGTGTATGTGGAACTATTTGGAAATATAAAATTATTGAATGCTCGACCAACATAAGTACCAGACTAGGTTAAACCATTATTAGTTCCAGGATTAAATACATTTGTTTCTTTTGGGGTTAAAGTAAGTGTATTATATCCAAAAGCAATTCCTTTTAATTCACCTGTGATATGCGGTGTGTCTAAATCCACATCATCATCATTCCATTCATCGCTACCAAATGGAAGTAAATGATTTTTAGTATATGAATCACCAACAGTAAACTATTTACTGGTATCAGTTGTGTATGTTTGTGTAGTATTTCTATACACTAAACTATCTGAACCAATTGCTATATTTTGTAATTTCATGATGTTACAATATATAATGTATTAGCATCTCTTAATATTGGTAAGCTACTATATGCACCAACCCAAACGCTATTAACCTGTATACCATTGATTGTTATGGGACTAAGTGGATTTCCAGGCGTTACTTGAGTAGCTTGAATATTTTCTATTCTATTAGCAATTTCAGCTCCTGTGGCATCCGTCAAAGTTTGTCCAGTAGCAGTATATCTACCTTTAATAGCATCCCAAATGGCTTCTGCTGTTGATTTTTCAATTAAATAATATTCAGCAGCCATTATTATACCTCAAACTGTTCTTCTTCAAATAATGGATATAATACTTCGGTACTTCCAGGGTAATTATCACTCCATAATACCTGTACTGTTGATATAGCACTTGAATTGCCTTTTATTTCATATGAATGTGCATTCAATACAATATTAGGTACTATTTGAGCAATTGAACGTAAATTATCACCTTTGACATCATATGCAGATATTTTTAATAATGCAGATGAAGGATTCGTATCAGTAATTGCTTCTATGGTTATATCTACGTAATTTGGATTATTGCCAACGGTATCAAAGAAATCAATGCCATTGGTTCCATCATCAATGGTTATGGTAAAATCAGTTGTATCTAATTTAGTAAATTTAACTGCTATGTCTTTGAATGATGTATCATTTATCGAATTATCTATATGAAAAGAAATTTTAGAAAAATCAACATCATCATTATCATTTAAATTTCCAGTATAATTGGAAACACCGTGATTATATAAAGTAGAAACAAAATTTGAATCTACATAAGAACGTGTTACTAATCTGTTTTCTGGTGAATCAAAATTCAATGCAATGTAATCTATATTACCTTGATTATAAATTACCTGCAATTTAGCTAACATTTTTTCTAATTGTTCTAGAATTATTTTACCATTATTAGTTAAACTAGATACATCAGAATCTTCAAAATATTCAGTTATGCCATCTAAAGAAGATTGCTCACTTATATACCAATCTGAAACATTGATGGCTTTTTGTAAAACATCTTCTATTTCGTTTAAATTTTTAGCATCTATTGGCTAACCACTATTATTAGTCCAATATGTAGATTTTGGAGTACCATCTACGACATGTATATCTGACATTATGCCACCTGTTCAAAATTTTATATTAAATTATACATTGTGACATTCATAATAAAAAGCACTCTTGATTGAGTGCTTTTTAAATTATTATTTTATTTATACTTCAGATGCATTAGCAACAGCGGTGAAATCCCCATAAATCTATAAATCACCGTGGCTATATTCTGCATCACCAGATACTGAAACCAATGTAGCACCACTTTGTGCAGCTACATCACATCTGCCATCAATAATTATAATGCTGTGTTCCCCAACACCAAATGAATTGCGAATACAAAAATTATTATTTTCAATTACAGGAAGTGGTATTCCAGTGAGAGTAGAAGTGGTTACTGTCATAGTTATTGTTTCATATCCACTTACATCAACATCAAATGAATTACCTTCACTAATAGTATAAGTACCATTATCAGTAATTGTGGCATGGTCTTCGCAAAAATCAGCTATAGCACTTTCAGCTTCTTTTGCTTCAGATGCGGCTTCTCTATATTGGTCTTTTAATTCTTCATACAACTTTTTGTAACAACTGTCATTGCCAGCTACAATGTTTGAATAATTTTGAGCCATAATTATTTTCCTTTCATATTAATCTATCAAAATCAACTTGTTCTTCTTTTGATTTGTTCATCATACAATCAACTAAATTCTTAATGACATTTTTGGCTTCTTCAAAAGAAATTTCTAAAACTTGAATTATTCCTTTATCATTAATAAATTTATCGATTATCTTTATTAACTTTTGCTGATTGAACTAAAATCTATTATAATTATAGCTCACTGTATCAGGCAGTTCTTCTACATCGACATTGATATAGCCATAGTCAATTACTTCTGTAATGCCATCTACTGTTTTTATGATAAGAACTTTTGTTTCTCCATAAAATGTAAAACATTGAAGACATATTGAACCCAAATTGTCTATATCAATAGATTCTTGTGCAGTTATCTACCGCAAATATTCAAATTGCATTTAAATATAAAACCCAGAAAAATAATCATCAAGATAATAAAGAAAATCATCTATCTCTCTGTCCGATTTATCAGCCTTGTCTTTTAACCAACTCATAATGGAATCGGAGGTAACACCAACAACATCATCATCGAATATAGTAGTGTCTTCCGATTCGTCGTGATTAAAAATGCTATTAAATGATTTACCTGTAATTTTTTTGAAATTTCGTCTTATATATTCCGCAAGTTCTTTATCAGACCATTCAGAATAATTATTTCTATCTTCTTTTATATCAACTGCTTCGTAGACTTGCCCCTTGTATTTCACTCTTTTAGGAAATTTGGCAGATTCTTTTAATCCCTCATTCTTTTCCCAATTGACTTTATCAGAAACTGTATCTCTCCATTCAAGCACTTTGAATATCATTTCATCAAATGACTTATCAAAAGGATAATCTTCGGAAATTAAATCATCAACCTCTTCTTCATCAAAAGAATCAAATTTATCGCCAAGATTAGCAAAAGCCTCTGCGAGTTGCCAAATTTTGTGTGCTAAAAATCTCTTTTCTGTATTATTCATTATTGTTTACCTCAATCAAATTCAGTCCATATAGTCATTTCATTTGGTGCAATGATTTTACATTTAACAACATACATGTTTAAAATATCATCAGGAAATATTGCGGCATTTGATATTGTGTCTGTGTATATGAGTTTAAATGTTTTTGGTTCCCTTATGTGTATTTTTGTTTCAGGAACGAAATGACTTCTCTTAAGCATTCGCAAAAATTCAAATATTGTCATTTTTTATATATTATACTTCAATTCAATTCAATTTATTTTTATACATAATATGATACATTAATATAATCCAAATCACCATGGTGAATATTATTAATGAAATTTTTAATTACATTATCAAAAATTTCTTTTACTTTGTCTTCATTTTGCAACATGGCATTTTGAATTTCAGAATCCAATATATCATCTGATTCTGATTTGTGCATTACATCTTCAATAAAAATGTTCATAACTTGATTGTCAATATTTTGATGTATTTTACTGTGCTTTTTTGACGCATCAAGTGGATTTTTTCTCAATAACAATAAATTGTCAATATTATAATCATTATGGTTTGCATTAATGTGATGTAACATATAATCATTTTTATCCAAATTTAATTCTGGATAATTTTTATTTATGATTTGTATTAATACATTAACTAGATATGTATTGCCACCTTTCCATTTTGACTATTCAGAAACTATATTTCTGATTGTTTTCCTTACATTGGATGGTGTGCTACCATATTTAACAATTTGCCCAGAATTTTCTTTGCGTATTGTTTCATCAATTGTGCTTTCAACCAAACGATATTTTTGACCTCTATATTTAATTGTTTGAGGAATCATCCTTCTATAACCTCATATGTAATAAATTTTTCTAATTGGCCACGCTTGGTATATTGTCTTTGAATTAAATGGCCAATAATATTTATTACTGTATTTAATTCATAGCTCTTGTCTGATTTTATAGGAATATAAGTGTCTTTGTCACACTATACAATATATGAATTATATCTGTTATCACACTTAACTATTTTTCCTTGAACAATACATAAACAATTCTAATCATCTGATACTTCTATTGGAGATAAATTAGTATGCACATAAATTGTTTTAGAATAAGTTCTTAAAGTGCCTTGAGTAGATATAAAATCATTTTCCTATATATTATTTAGTTTTAGCATATCCTATCTGAATTTGACAGGAATATATATTGAATCATCTATTTCTATAAGGGCTTTGTCATACTGTTTATTATTAGATTCGTGAGAAAACTAAATTGCTCTTATTATGCCCTTTAAATATGTATTTGTAGTGAACATGGGATTAAGCTAATTTGTATATCTTGAGATTTGAAACCGAACCATATGCTGGTTCATTGTTGTCCCACTTTGTTTTTCTTATATAAAAATTGCCACCAGTTGTTATAGTGATAAATGATGCTTTGTAATCATCTGATGAATCAAAATAACAACATGTAGACATGCCAACTTTGCCAGCTTCATATCTTACAATATAATTTCCATGATATCCAGCAAACAAATAAATACCATTAGATGTAATTCCGAGTTCAGAAGCTGTTTTACCTGAAGAAGTAATTTGAACACCACTAGAATTAATTACTGATGTAATGCTACCTTCACATGATTGATGTTGACCATTACTATCAATATAAATGGGTGTCGTTTTACCCCCTACAGAAACAATTTTTTTGAAATAACCATTTCCATCTAATGTAATTGCTATCTTGTTTGATGTGCCATTAACAGAATTCAATTCTGAAGCATTAACATTGCTTGTTTTAAATCCATCAATTGAATCATAAAATATAAATTGAGATTTACTGCCTATGCTTCCATACCATCTACTAATTACGCCATTTGTAATCGATGGCAACATTTTGTCCGCCACAGTAACAGTGATTGGAGTGATATTTCCCTAATCATTAACATAAACAGGTTTATTGTAATCTCCAATTTTGGGGTGACTAGAACTTGTTCCAATTTTTTGAGCATACTAAGCATTAGTAGCATTAGATGTGGAAGTCTATATGGAAATAGTTTTTTCTTCATATGAATTACTACCATTTTTGTATATTCTAAAAACAGTGGGTTTATTTGCACCATCATTTATAATATCTAATTTGGTAATAAATTCATTAACAATTGCATTGCTTGAATTGACTATGTCAACACCAATTTTTGGTTTTGATTTTATCTAGAACATATTTCCAGATAAAATTTCGGTGTCATCTCCAATCCATAAAGAGTTGGTATTCTTATCTATATATAATTCTCCGTCGGATAAGCTATTATTCGCCGGTTGATTCGTTCCCCTCTTGAACTGAATTACTTTCATCTATATTTTCTTCCTTTTCTTCAGAAGTACTAATTATTTTGAATTTTTCGTTTCTAAGTTTTATTTCGCCTTTATTAACGGCTTGTTCAAATTCAATAGCATTCTTTAATTTTAAAGCTTCTTCAGAATTATTTATTTCATCATTGATTTGAGCTTTTGCAATATCAATTGACTCATAATATTCTTTTAAAATTTCTTCTTGGTCTTCATCTGATAATGTATCCCAATCATCAGGAAGTTCAAGACCAACTTCATCAATAAACAAACCATCCATATGCCAAATTAAATGTTGTACAACATGAGCTGCTTTACCAACAAAGGTGGCTTGTTGAATAGCTCCAAGTGGTGTTTCATATACCATTACAATTTTTTGATTTCTTGGAACTAAATATGTTTTGCCATCATTTAAATTGATACATGTTTCTCTGTTAAGACAAAAACCGTCCATTGAAGTTACAACAGGATTTATATATGACTGTAACTCATTGTCACCAAATTTCAGCACCATGATTCTCTCATTGATACCAATTTGGCAAGCAGTTAAACCATCTAAATTCTTTTCTCTGATAATATTTTTAAGTTCAACAATGGTATCTCTCATTAATTTGTTGAGCTTCTTATCTCTTGTGTTTACTTCAACAACTTCGCCTGGTGTGTATGGCATTTGGTCAGCGGTCAGTATTTCTTTCATCGTGTAAATATTCCTCTTTAAATTGTGTTAATAACTCTTGATTTTGTTTATCAATATTTTTTTTGCTATATTGATTTTCTTTTATATTTTTATCGTATTTTTTTGCCTTTTTAGAACGATTTGGTCTATCCAATAATGATTTGATTGTAGTGAGCATTTTATATGCTTCAATCGTAGGACTTAAAACCATTTTGGCTTGATTTAATTGTTCTTGTGAAATCATTTTATCAGCAAACATTTTGCTATATTCTTCAATAGCATTTATAGCATTGTGATATGCTATTTGTTGCTGTAAAAAATATTCATCAAAATCTTTTTTAGCCATTACTCACTCAACCCTATCTTTAATATCTTCTTCGTTTTCATCAACAAGGTTTTGGAGTTGTGTTTCAGCTTGAGAATCTTCAATTTCTTTATTAGAAGCTACTACTAAAGAACGATAAGCATCTTCAATCACTGGAACAATAAATGTGGCTGGTAAATCTTTTGCAATATATTCATTAATTAATTGCTCAAGATTTGATTTGAATGTAACATAATTAATTATGTCTCTGTGTGTCATTGCGGTATATACCTCTTAATATTAAAATTTACATAAAATTATACATTACAATTGACATAAAAAAACAAGAGCTTAATTGCTCTTGTTTATATTTGATTAATCATCAGGATTTTCAGATTTTTTATCTTTAATAAAAATTTTGTTTTTGCGATTGATGACTCTGTTGTCAGCTTTTTTAGATTTGAATTTGATGTTAGTTGTTTCTTTTTTATCAGACTCACAAGCTTCATTCAAAGATTCATCTTTTTTGTCAAGAACTTCTTTTGCACGAGATTGCAAATATTGTTCAGCTTCTTTGATGATTTTGTTCATATTATTGTCATAATATTCATCATGTTCATCATAAAAATCATAAAAATCCTCAGAATCTGACCAAGCAAATTCAATTGAATCTTCGCCCTCTTCACCAGTTGGGTCATTGGGATTGTCAATGAAATTTTGTAACATTGCTTCATCAGTTTTGTATGCATCTATTAATTCATCTAAACCTGTATGAACTATGTCTAATATTTGCGATTTAAGACTACGTTTAACTTTGTTATGAGATGATTTTTTGCTGTCAAGCCCAATAGTAAGGTCATAAACAGGAGACTCATTAACCTTGCAAGATTCTTCAACTTCTTCAAATTCTTCTTCTTTAACTTCAACAGGAGTTTTTTTCAGAATTTTGTTTTTCCAATCAATTGCATTCTTTTTGTCTTGCTTAGCTCTGTCAATTCTGTCTTGATAACGCTGTAATTCATCAGCATATCTTTTAAGAAGTTCTTCTTCGCGTTCTCTTTTTTCTTTTTCAGTACGACGAATTTGAGCATCATAAGAAAAGTTATCCCATGAATCATCATCAGGATTATCTTTGAGTCTTTGATTGATTCTCTTAAGCCGGTCGTATGGCTCTTGCATCTCAACGTTTTGTCTGCCGCGCCAAGCTTTATTTTCAGCATCTTTTCTTAAATTAGCGAGACGAGCTTCTTCTCTATCATATTTGCCTTGCCAAACTTTTTGCTGTCTTGTGGTTCCCCATCTTTTAGCATCTTTGAGTTCTCTAGCAGCTCTCTTGAGTTCATCAGAAGTACGATTTTTCTGACCAGAACCTTGTGTAGGACCATTACGATAACCACCAGCTGTTCCACGTTCAGCATGTTTATCAGCTGCATCAAGGAAATCATATTTATCGCCATAATAATATGTAGAAGGAACTTCAAATGGTTTGCCATCTTTGATTATACCGCGATTCCAGTCAAGACCATTATCTCTTAGGAATTTTATATCATCTTCAGTGACATCACTATACCATTTGTTATCTATGATTCTGATTCTGTCAAGAATTTCTTTTCTCTCAGGAGAAATATATTCTACTATTCTGGGTTCTTTGGATTCTTTCACAGATTTTTTAATTTTAAGAGCCATTGTCAATTATCTCCTGTGGCATTTGTGAGTAGATTCATCAATGTCGTCTGGATTGCAAGATTCATCAACATCTTCATCAAATTCTTCTTCTTCATCCTCATCGTCATCATTTTCATCTTCAGCATAAGGATCTTTTACGCCAAAGATTTCATAGATGTCATCATCAAACCAGAAGAAATCATTGAGTTCGGTATCGGTGCAACCATCAGGGAATATTTCTTCAAGAACAGATTCAACTGCACTTTCATCCCATCCATATTGTTCCATAATATAATTGTATGTGTCTTTCGCACCAGACCAAGGCTCATAGTCATGGAACCCTATGGTGATTTGTAAATCTTCATTGAGTTTCTTGTCATGAGAATTTTCAAAAGATTCTTCAACATCTTCTTCAGAAACTTCTTCAATTTCTTCTTCATCAACAGGCTCAATTACTTCAACATCGCCTTTGTTTTCGGACTCTTCAGATTCAGCTGCTTCGCCATCAATCATGTTTTCAGCTTCTTCACGAGCTTCATCTTGTACCTGAGCATCTTCAGAACCATCAGCAACAACTGCTTGAACAGAACCTATTGCTATATTGATATGCTCTTTAACTTCATCAAAAACGGCAATATATTTGTCATCTTCAAGATTGTCACCAAGCATATTGATGTCATCAAGAATGCTCATAAGGCTACGAAGAAGTTCTTTAGAAATGTTGTCAACTAATACAGCATTATCATCAATGGCTTCATCATGCATTTCTGGTGTTACTTCAACAATTTTTTCTTCTTCTGTTTCAGACTCTTCTGCATCAGGAGTTTCAACCGTTTCAGCTTTCTCTTCTGTTGCTTCGATTTCTTCATCTTCAGCTTCAGTTAATTTATCACAACTTTCATCAGCATTCTTCATAGATTTAATTTGTTCTTGAAGTGCTTCAAGTTGTTTTTCTAATTCAATTAATTCCATTATATAATAAACCTTTTTTATAAAAATTTATTTGACTTTATTTACTTCGTTGTTAGCTGCTTTGCCATAAACAAGTTCTTTGACATCATATAAAGTTTCATCTTCTTTATTTTTCATGTCATCAACATAAACTTCTTGTGGTATAGCAACGACTTGACCTATTAAATAGAAACAATGGTCAAAACCACAATATGGACATGTTTCTATTTTTTCTAAATCTTTATCTTCTATATAAACAAGTTGACCACAAATATCACATTGTGCAATATATTTTCCAACGTAATCTTTTTTAATATCAGCTAAACTGTCTGCTTCTAAATCAACTACGTTCACTGTATCATCTGATTGAAACTGTATTGCATTTTTTAAATCAACTATATTGTTTTTATTATCTACGTCGTAAGTCATTTTTTATACATTACCTCGGTCTTAACATAGTAGCAGATGCATCTAAATAAGTTCTTAATTCTGCGAGTTCGGCATTGCCTTCTTCCAACAATTGTTCACCGTCTTGTGTCCATAACGCATTACTTTGATTGAATCGTGAACGAACTCTGCCAAGTGTTATTTTTAAATTAGCAACAGAATATCTTACTAATAAATCAATCCATGCATCATTAGTTATTTCGTCAACATTGTCATAACGAGGCACATATTCTATTGTTATTGATTTACAACTAACATTATTGTTTATATAAAGTTTTTCATCGGCTTTATTATAATTGAAAGTAAGTTTTTTAACATCGCCGACATTCAAACCTTTTAATGTTTGTGTATAGGCATAGTAATTATCAACATAATTGGTGTATCCACTAACCATTCCATTGCTTCCATTATAAAATGCAGTCCATGTCATTGGGTCAATTGGAGTGTTAGCATATATGCTATAATTACCAGCAATGTCAGTATTGTTACCATATTGTTGTCCATTGTATATGCCGGTGATTGAACCATTTGTATCACCAGCATATACAAATTTGACATCCGATATATGATATTTACTAACGTCTATGCATGAAGAAAAAGCAACAGTAACGAATTTAGTATTATGTATATATAGCTAAATGGATCTAAGTGAATATTCAATTATCTTTTGAATGCCTTGGTCATCAATTTCAAGTTCTAAGACTCCGCCAGTTAATTTAAACTTGACTTCATCCACATAAGCAGACATATCCATAACAGGTGATTCGTTTACCTTTCCTTATTTAACTTATATAAAATTATACAAGTATATTATTTTCCACCAGCAGCGATTGTAACAGAAACATCGCCCAATAATTTATAATTATTTCCACTGTCAAGCGCAAGATTACCAGCAGGCTCTATTGAACCTTCGACCAATGTATTAGTAAATTGAATTATTTGATTTGTGGTTACATTTTCTAATGTATCAGTTCCACTAGCTGCAACAGAAAATGCAGAATCACTAACTTGAATAACTCCATTTGCATCAGAATAAATATAACCTTGAACAATGCCTTGAGCATTTGCACTATCGTTGTTTGTTATTGTTATGCTGGCAAGATTAACAGGTGATTCTGGTACATCAACTGTAATTTTTATATTTTCAATAGAAGATAAAATATATTCACCATTAACAGTTATTGTTGTTTCTGCAGCTGTTTTTATTTCATCAATAACAGCACTTTCTTCTTTGGCTTCAGCAGCAACTTCTCTGTATTGGTCTTTCAGTTCTTCGTAAAGTTTTTTATAGCAACTGTCTGTTCCAGCGACTATATTAGAATAATTTTGGCCCATAATTACATGTCCTCAGTTGTCTTTTTAGGTTGTTTGGGAACTTCAATTGGCTGTTGATGATTGAGCCATTGGTCGGGGTGATTATGTGCCCCGACCAATTCATTATCTATTACAGGATTGAATTCTTCTTTTGTATCAATATCGTTAAAGACAGTCTTCTTCTGAATTGTCTGTTTCTTCACTTTCAAATTCTCCGATTGAGTCTTCTTCTTCATCTGTGTTGCCCTCAAAAAGTTCTGCAATATCAGCTTCTTCTTCATCTTGCAATTCAGGTACAACACCCATTTCATCTTCGCTGTAGTTATCTTCGGTTTTCTTTTCCATAAGAGGTTTAAGAACGCCGTTGTAAAGAGCAGATAAACCAGCCGCAATAGCACCAACACCAACAGAAAGTCCGACGGATTTGAGTGTTTCAAATCCACCTGCTTCAAGGTCGGTAGTAATAGCGTCAGCAATAACATGTATATTGATTATAATGTAAGCTGTCATTGCTTGCCATAGCGTTTTGAGTGCTCTGATTAAAACATCTTTAAATTTTTCTTGTTTACTCATTTTAAATACCTCGTTTTTAATCCCATAATGCAGTCTGTAAAATACCGCTGGTTACTGGCTCAAAATAAGCTTCTTTATTATATTTGCGTAACAGCCTGTCTAAATTATATCCAAGTTCTGTTAAATCGTCGTAGTCCAGTTCTGCTCTTACCTCTATAAATAAAGCATCTGAACCATCGTCATAATATTTTTCATGGAAATCTGTTTCCACGATAGGCATTATATAGTCATCAACTTCTTTTTTAGACCAACCTTTATGGCCATAATAAGCATAGACACCACTAAGGATGTCTTGTTTTACTTTATCTTGGAAATCGGTGTCCGCAATAGATTCACCAAGTTTAGGAAGTAATGTTTTGCCGAGTTTCTTACCGAGCTCTTTAATACCAGATGGAGTTTGTATCGGTTCTCTTTCAAGTGCTTGCTGATAATTTATTTCAAATGGTTCACCAACGGTATTTCCTTTTGAAGTTTCCCAAGCACACCATTTACCTTTACCATCTTCTATTTTGCGGAATACACGATATATTTTATCGCCATCTTTTATTCCTTTAACTTCTTCATATTCAGAAATGTCAATAGCTTCTTTAAGACCACCGAGAACATCTATCATTTCCTTGCCTTTGGATTCTTTGCATGATTCTCTCTTACCAGATAAACTTCCTCTATCCCAAACAATATGTTTAGAATCATTTGCTCTTAATCTATTGAGCCATTTAACTGTGTTGGCATGGTCATCAGAATGAATAGTTATATAACGAAGTTGGCTTGCTCTATCATTACCATATTTTTCTTTGGCTTCTTGATAAAGAGATACAAACCAATTAGGAATGTCAGAAGTTTCAGATACAGATTCATTTACGGTGATTTGATGGTCATCAGGATAAAGCCAAGTGTAATAAATCACATCATAATCAACACCGAGCCTTTCGCTCAATTCATCAAACACTCTTTCTCTGATAACGCTATCATTAGTTAAAACATCGTATATTTCACCACCACCGTTTAATATCTGAACAACACCATTGAAAGTAAGTTTATTGTCTATTTCTTGACCGAGTTCATCTGTTGGATAAGCTTTAAGATACCATGATTTGACATTATCATTCAATGATGTGTCAACAGCTTCTTTTAATGATTCATCAACTTTATTGACAATTCTATTATCAATCATTTCTTTAGCTTTTTCTAATGTTGCTTTACCACCTACTAAATGTCCTTGAGGAGCATAGACTTTATAATAATTTTTCATATTAGTCCACGCTGAATAACCTGGATGGAAAACTATTTTATAACCACGATATGTTTGTGATTCATCAACTTCATTTAATGATTCATCAACATCATCTGGAACAAGTTCAATCATATCATATTGTTTGAGTTCGCTAGTATTGAGAATAGCATCAAGAAGAACAAATGTGCCTTTTGTTCCTTTTTTATTTTGGCCTTCTTTGGTATCTAAGACATTCACATCTCCAGGTATAGAACCAGGTTGTACGCCGTGAGTGGTAAAGTACCAAAATTTTCTCTCTTCCTGCGGAATTACATCGGAATATCTTTTTATCACAGGTTCTTCTAATCTTTCCTTAAACCGAATTGAATTGTATGAAAGCCCCTCGCTATCGGTATCAACACTCCAAAGGACATTTTCAATTCTATCCATTTGTTCTTGGACTAATTCAATAACTCTATCTCTGCCAAGAGAATCAATATATGATTTTAAATAGTTTTTGTATTTCTTGTCTTGTTCATCAACTATTTCTTTGGCAGAAGGTCTGTTGCCTTTCCAATCTATTTCTGTATAAGCAAGAATAGAGTTTATCATAGAACGACAACTAAGTTCGTTATATAATCTTCTTTCCTCATCAGAAAGGTCACTATATTTTTTGTCTCTTAATAAACTACCGCTGAAATTGTCTATTTCTCTATCAGAAAGACCTTTAGATTCTTTTAATGATTCATCTGTTAATTCTGGCATATAATCTGGTTGGTCTGTTTGTTCTTGGTCTGCAGTATCATGCCATGCAGCATCATCCCAACCATCATCATAATCATCATCAACAAATCCTTCGTAATCTTCAAACCATTCACGAGCTTCATCTTCATTAGGACCAAAATCCCAATCATGCTCACTATCTTCTGGGCCATATAAATCACTGTCACCAAAAACAGTGAAATAATTATTTTCTTCATTGTCAAAATAAAGAGTATAATCAGTCGTGAACCCATCAGAATCATAAACCATTTTATGGTCTATTCTTTCATAACGGTCATCATCAATATTTTCATTGATAGATTCATTAGTCTCGTGAACGAGCTCACCTGATTTAATTAATTTATCTACTGCAGCTCTTGCCTATTTACTTGGCTGATAATCAAATAGTGGTTTTCCTTCTTCTGTGATGAAAAATCTATTTACTGTCCAACCATCAGAAATACCATAGCCCCATATATCTTTTATAATGCTCTCTCTGCCGTGGTCCCAAAGCACATCAATGCGATCTGGATCCCAATCATCATCATCAGACTCTTTGAGATTTTTGTCGCAAGATTCATCAAAAGCTCTTTCATCAACAATTTCAAGATATCCATTATTGACATTATCATTCATCCAGTCGGAAAAGTTTTTATATTTCATAACAACTGGGTCTTTTGCTTTTATGCAATCATCATATATTTTGCCAAGTTCTTGAAGCGTAAACAAATAACCTTTGTTTGCAAGACCAGCTCCATTATCTCTGAATAATAAACCTTCTCTTACTTTCTTTTTGTTACAAGATTCGTTCATATCATTTTCTTCCCATTCTGCAACTAATTCTCTCATTTCATCCCAAGCTTCATTGTTATAAAGTGGTTTGGCATAAAATGTGCTTGGTTCAGCATTTGGAGATTTACGATTATAATAATCTACTGCACTTGGTAAATCAGTGTATTTAAATCCAAAACCAGCCCATATTTTTTTAGCATTTTCAAAATCACTTTCAATATCAGAAAAACCTTCATTAGTTTTCTTTTTCTTTTTATTTTTCTTCTGTATTGAATAAGCAATTGCTAAAGCTTGTTTTTGGGGTTTGCCAGCTTCAATTTCTGTAGCAACATTCTTTTTAAAAGCATCTTCAGAATCAGATTGAATAAGTTCTTCTGTTAATGATTCATCCATATCATATTCCCAATCATCACTATCTTCGATTTCTTCATCCATATCTGGCTCATCAACCTTTATTTTAATAGAAGACCTATCAATTTGTGGACCTATTATGTCTAGAGAACAAAGTCCATCAATAATTTTATCTTCATTAACGCTGTCTATCTGACCACGGTCAAATTCTGAGCCCTGCCATCCAGTTTCATAATCAAATCCATAATATGTGCCATGAAGAGTTACGTCTACTGAAACAGAAAGGTCAATCTCATAATCTAAAAGATTTTGTTCTCCTTCAACTTCGTCAAAACCCCCATCATCAATTTCAGCATAATCTGCATCAGCCCACTTATCAACATTATTTAAAACCAAATAAGCAATTTCATTGTTTATTTTTTTAGCTTGCTCTGGAGTTAAACTAATGTCTGTGCCTTCTTTAAAATCAAAGGTTATATAAACTGGTTGATGAGTTTTCATTCTAACAGGAGAACCATGACTCTCTTTAATTGCTATTCTTTCTTTCATATTAAAGTTTCCTTATATCTTCAGCATTAACAAAACCATTAACGCCTTTGCCCTTTAACTGATATGGGTGTTTCGATTTATTAGGATAATATATCCTCTTGACAACGGCTTCACAAGGAGTTGCTTTTACAAATTTATCATCTGCTTTATTAGCACTCGTCCATTGTTTTGTTCCAATGAATTTGACCGTTTCATTGAGAGATGGTGCATATGGCTCTCCATAATCAAGAATCTCTTGCACTTCTGCTCTGAAATCATCCATTGTATAACTGAAATTCTTCCACCAGTTAGTTGGGTCAACATGAGAAGAAGCATATCCAGCAAGTCTTGCTTCATTGTGAGAAGTGATGTTTTTAGAAGACCAACCATACTTTTTGCAAAGGTCAACAACAAACTGAACTGCAAGATTTTTGGTAGCAAGGAAATAATCTCTATTTGTTAATCCATCTTCACAAATTTCAAACTGAATATACTGTGTAGGATAATAGTTATAAGAACCCTTTTTGCCGCTACCACAACCCCAACAAGCATAGTTGTCAGGAAGCATTTGAGCACAACCAACAGAACCATCTGCAAGTTTACCTATCATATAATGAGTTTCTTTTTTAAGTGTAGGTCTGTTCCAAGAATTATTATAAACATTCTTGCCTATGATTTTTATAAGTTCATTATAATTAGGGTCAGACTTTGAAGGTTGCACATATCTTTTTAAATTAGGATTGTTAGCTCCAGTAGTATGAAGAAGAACCCCAATAGGAGTGCTTTGAGTAGGCACTTTCATATTATTTTTAACTTGTCCAGAAGCCCAGATGTAGTTACCAGACTCTGTGTGTAAACATTGAATAATTTTCATTTATACTTTATCCTCTTGAATTAATGTATTAGTTATATCACCATGTTAATGACCTAGCTTGGAATATATCACCAGTAGCGGATAAGGCAGGATAATAAAGCATTTCTGCCCCCACATCTGAACCAAGTGATAATGGTATTGCTTCTGTATATATTGTACATTTAGTACTATCAAGTGTATTGTTATAAGCAAATACCACACGATAAGTTAAATATTGATTTGTATCAGCTATGCCTTTTATCCTGATATATACTGTATTGTTACCATCATCATAAGCATCAACTATGTTTTGCATAGTTTTGCTATTATCCAATGTAATACTGCCCATTCCCCTTGTAGCATCAAATATATATATACTCGGTTGAGGTATATTGCTGATAGCACCATATACTGCGCTTGCAGTAGGTACCGCCGTACCATTAGATGTTATAGTATTTGTAATTGATAAATTGGAAACAGTATTATATATCGAAGATTCGAGTGAAATAGTATTAGCACTTATAGATATACCACTACCAGCAGAATATGTTGTACCACTTCCGCCCGCAGGAGTTAACCAAGTACCGTTATTAGCAAGGAATGTGGTGGTCGCACTTCCGAAAGAGGGAATAGAGTTTACTTTCTTATATATATTGCTTTCAAGTGAAATAACATTAGTTGCAATGGATATACCAGAACCAGCTGAATAAGCAATGCCACTTCCACCACCAATAAAATTGGCAGCGCTTAATGCCATTGTGGATACTGTGCTAGCACCACTTGGCACATATTCAAATGTTACTGTTTCAGCACTTAAAGGAGAATTTAAAATTCTTGCCATTTATTTATACCTTATTTGTAATGTATTATCAGATAAATTATACATTGATATTAAAAATAAAAAAGCCACGTAATTGTGGCTTTTGAATAATTCCTATTTTTATAGATATTCCAAATATATTTTAATTATTATTCATCAATCATCTGGATTAATGTTTTCAAATCCTCTGACAGTTACCCAATCTATATTGTCACAATAATAATAATTATCGGCTTTTAATTTATCACCATCAGTTTCAATTCCAATAATATCTGATACCCCAAAATCTTTACCTTTATATGTATCTGGTAAATCATTTGAAAGAATATCAAATAAATCACTTAATGAAGTATTGTCATCAACAATGCCAGTGAATATTTTATTGTATTGATGAGCGAAGGGGACATCTCCAGATTGGGCCTTAAATTCGTCAAAAGATAATTTATATAAATCTTGATGTCTGGGTTTTAATTGATATATTGATATTCTCATGGTTTCTTAATTATATTTCACTTTGTATTAATTAAATCATTTTTTATATAATCTAATTGTCATTCTTCATCAATAAAAAAATCTGCATAATAATCAACATTGTCGTACCAATGAGTGCGCTCATAATGATATTTAATGTTATGTTCATCACACCAATCACAAAAATCATCAAAGTCATATTTTGTACGAGCAATCCAACCAAAATCATGGTCACCATCTGGATCAAATGCTTTAATAAACATTTCTTCTGGGTCATACAAAGTTTTCTTAATTTTTTTACAAACTTCTCTGAACTATTCGACTTCATGAATGAATGAATTACATTTATCATCTTCAACAATTTCATTGAGATGTAAATCTGATAATTCTTCTATAAAATTATTTATAAGATCTATTGCTTCATCAAGATTTGTCAATTTATCTTCAATATCAGAATTAGAATTTTCTTTTAACTATTTTCTTTCGTATATTTGCCCTTTATACTTAATTCTTTTTGGTAAGTTTTTCATTTTTTTATTCCTTTTTTTTTTATTACTTTTTTTTATTACTTTAAGTGTTTAAATCATTATCGCGAGCTTTTCTCATTAGCTCGTTAATCCAGTCGCTTTCATTATTAAGAACAGCGGATACATGCTTACATCCAGGCCCTAAATCATTTCTTGGATTAGTGATATTGGCAGGTCTATGTTCTGTATCAAACCCATAGCCATCTCTATTCTGCCAATAAGCAAACCGATACTTTGAATCAGGGCATGAACAAGCAACTTTTACTTGTCCATTCTGAATAGCGTTTTTAATAGCTTTTCTTGATTTTGGAGCAACATTTTTAAAAGCCAACTCAACTTCATATGGCCTTGTTCCGCCTGTTACTTCAAATACTATATATAAAGGATCTAACGTAAATTCTTTTATTTTAACAGAATAATCTCTAGATTTTTGTGCTCTAGAAGATGAACCACCATATTTACGTTTTAAATCCTATATAGTAGCTTCACATAATTTTTGTTTCATTTCTTTTTATTTATTTTTTTAGTTGCCATATTTATTCTACTGACAACTCTTGCTTTGTCTTTAAATAAATCTGGACTAATATTCTTTTTGACTAAATATTCAGGAACTGGCATTTCAAGAACGCTGATTGGAACATACATTACGCATAGATAATTGTATCCATCTTTAAGTCTGCGTTTTTGATTTTCAACGAATTCAACATCAAAATCTAAAACATCAGCTACTTTTTGAGCTAATGAAACATCATCTTTATCAATTAAAGAAATGAAATACATTTGATACATTCCATCAAAATCAAATTCACATTGTCCAATGTCATAATGATTTTTGACAACTATTTTGCCGCTATCATCAATGTATTTGACTTTGTCATTATGATTAATTACAAAATAATTTTTACCTTCTCTGAAAAGATTGTAATCAATCATATCTTGCATCAAAATGGGTTCTTTATCTTCAACGTCTTCAGATATAGAATTGTTTAATTTATTAACATTTCTAAATCCCCATTGACGAGCAAGCTTTGGGATTATTTTATTGATGATTCTGGATTTTTCATCAAGCATTTCTTTTTTGAGATTGTTGAAACTGTCTACATTAATAACGAACTCTTCGTATTCAGCAGGATTGTTAATGGAAAGAATGTCATCAACAGACCATCCATCTAAGTCCCACTCATCCATATTTTTAGATTCAACATCAATATAAGCTTTATCTGAATCAACACCAAGAATAATTTTGAAATATTCTAAATCTGGATTTATATCATATTCAATTAATTCCTTAAGTCCAGCTAAAAACTCATTTAATTCAATAAAATCTATTTTCTTTATATTAGTTTCGGCTCTTTCATTGAGCTTTTTTCTTTTTATACTTTTGCAAACGGATTCATGTAATCCCATGTTAATTAATTCCTTATGTTGTCATTTGATATAAAATTATACAAACCAAAACATAATAAAAAGAGGGTGAATTCACCCTCTTTTTAAATCAATATGTGATTAATTAGTCACCAGATGCAACAGTCCATGTGACATTATTAGCATCAGTAACTGTTACATCAGCGCTAGGAGTAGCAGCAGCCTGAAGAACAACAGCAGGATTCATAGCATTGATAACTTCAATCTTAGCAACGAGATTGTCATTAAGACGAACAACATCATAAAGAGTTGACCAACCCTGCGATGTGCCACCATCAGCATACTGAAGGAGCTGTGTAGGAACGATTGGCATGTATGTTCCAAAGAGAACAGCAGAAGCCTCAGGAGTATTAACACCGAGATACATGTCATCACGAGTAATTGTAGGTGTGCAAATAACTTTTACGCCACCGAGTTCACCAGCAACATAAGGTCCATAACCAAACTTGGTTCCAGTGAGCATCTTGAATCCATTCATCATGGAGAAGAAGCGGAGACCAGCAGGTCCAACGAGGAGATATGTGCCATGGAATTTCTGAGTAACACTAAAGAGAGCAGCATTAGCCTGAGCAATGGCAACTTGAAGAGTCTCAAAGTGGTCTCTCATGTTAACGCCGATACCAGGAACTGCATACCACTTAATGGAAGCGCCTACATTAGCATCACCAATAGCCTTGATGTTCTCAAGAACTTCGCAGTCTATCTCATACTGGAGCTGGAATTCAGCCTGTTGACGGAGGTCTTCACCAAGGTTGAAGCCGTAATCTTTCTGAGCTTCGAAATCAGCAAGCTGCGAGAAATAAACAGCAATTCTACGAGCCTTTGTGAATATCTGTTTGTATTCCATCTTCATGTTGATGAGAGGAATGTCGTTCTGAGGAACGAACTCATTCTCATACTGATACTCAATGCCATCAACAATTCCCGAAATTTCAGCATCAGGAACGATAGAACCAAAGAAACCTAAAGTAGTATCACCTTGAGCAACTCTGTCACCAGTATGAACATCACGAGCATCACCATAATAGATGTCACCCTTGTCAGTACCAACGACTGCAGGGTCAACAACATTACCAGAACCATCAACTATCTGGATTACTTTCTGTCCACCAACTATAGCTTTTTCAACATGATATGTAGCGCTAGCACAAGCATAAAGTGTACCAACTCTGAACTTATCACTAGAATTGCCAGCATATGTGAAGCTAGTTTTGTCAGGAACATCAACATAAATGTTGCTAGCATCTTTGAAACAAATTGTTCCAGGAAGAACAGGAGTCCAACGAAGAACAAGACCAGTTGTAGCGATGGAAGCAACATCAAGCTCAACAACCTTGGAGGTGTATTCGCTCTGAGGCTTGCCATTAACAAATGTTCCGCGAAGAATGTCACCATTGCCCTGATAGAGAGCTTCGCCATTAGTAACATTCATTCTGCCATCAAATTCGCCATTGCTATTGCGAACGCCTTTGCGGCTGCCAGCAGTATAACTGCGATATGCGACGTACCCAGTTCTAGCATCAAGAACTTTAACCATTGCGACTTCAGGAGCAATGAGGTTAGGAACTGTAACCTGAGTAACATCAAGAACGAACTTCTTGAGGTTAGCTATGTCAGCAGTCTGAGTTCCTATAGAATTATCAAGAGCCTCATTTATGCGGCCAGTAGCATAGAAATTCATGTACTTCTGAGCATTCTCAAGAAGCTGAGCCGTCATAATTTTCTTAGACTCAGTGAGCGTACGACCAGTGCGAGCCTTGTACTCGTTATCAGAAGAAGCGAGTCTGCGGTTCCAACGCTCAGTAATAGAAATATTTCTTTCCATTGTAAAAACCTTTTTAATAAATTATTTTTGAATTAATATTGTTTGATAATGATTTATTCACCTGAATAAATATCATCTGAATTGATTGGATTATGATATCCATGCATAGGACGATTATATCTAATTCTCTTTATATCGTCATTAGTGAATGGCAATTTTCTTTCTATCATCTTGCGATTCATGTAAGATTCTGTGAGTCTGTCAATATCTTCAATTGAATTGTTTTTGATGTTTTCTTTTATAATATCAAAATCAACACCAGAAATTTGACTCTTCAATCTAGCATAAGATTCAACAACAGATGACAATTGAGATTTCAACTTTTTATTCTCTGCAGATAATTTTTCATTTTGTGCTTTATAATCATTGATTTGATTATTTAAATTCTCAGTCAATGAATTATTATCATTAGATTGTTTATCAAGTTGAGCCATATAATCTTGCTTAATTGTTTCGTTTTCTTTATGAGCTATAGCAAGTTTTTCTCTTAAAGAATTTTGCTTGATTTCCATTCTTTCATTTTGTTTAGATAATTGATTGATATTAATCTTTTGCAAATTGATAGTATGTTCAAGCTTTTGTGTTTTTGAATCCATTTTATTCATGGACTCAGTAAGTAAATCAACATTCTCCTGCAACTTGTTGGAACGAGCTTGTAATCCTGCAATCTTTTTTTGAGATTCTATGAGTTCAGCAATTTTATTCTTACAACGATTTAATTGTTCATCAAGTTGTTGTTCTTTAGCAATGCTAACTGATAAAGAATTTTGCAAACTTTCATTGGATTGTTTGAGCATTCCATTTTGTTTCAAAGCTTCTTGCAAGTCGTCTATAACAGATACTTCAACATTGTCGACTGCATCGTTTTCAACTTCCGCCTATATATTATCATCTTCTGCACCGTCATCGACGATTGTTTCGTCGGCAACTTCCGTTTCAGCATCTTCTGCTATTTTAGCCTCAACCTGCACTTGTGCATCAGATATTACTTCTGGCTTAACTGTAATTTCAGGATATTCTCCAGTAAGTTCATCAAACTTTTCAGAACCAGCAATAATTGGTTTTTCAAGTTGAGAAATAGTAATATCTCCATTTTCGGCAGTATCAACTTCAACAGGTATTGAAACTTCCCTTGCTTCATCGGTGTTTTCTGATGTTAATGTTATGTTTAACTGAGCGAGAGACTCATTCATTATCTTTTTATCTTCATCAGAAGAATTATCAACTAATTCTTTTAATGATTCTGTTAATGGTTTTTTGGTATTTAAAGATTCAGCAAGCTCAAGTCTGGCTTTTTCAACTGCAGGTATTAAAACAATATCAAGAGCATTTAATTGATATGTGTTTGGGTCAACAGATTCATTACCATTGTAATCAGTAATTATATCACCATTACCTCTGGTGCTGATGCCAGGCTTATAACCATAATCAACGAGCGTTTTTAATATTTTACCACAAGGAGTATTTAATATATGCCAATAACCATACAATAAACCGTCTTCACCCTTTTTGGGAGCTTCTGGCATAACAACGGCTATTTTTTCTGGATTTACTTCATCATAATCTGGGTGTTCCAGCTCTCCGAATATTCCGCCGGCTTTTAATTGCTCTTTGACAAGTGGCGCATCGAAAACTTTTTCCCAAAGCTTTTCTGAATATGTTCTACCGTTCCGGGTTGGATTAACAATATCTGCGCAAGGTCCAACAAGCGTACCAAGAATTTGTCTATCTTGTTTTTCTTGTTCGGTCAATTTTTGATATTGAATCCGATTATTTCTTACGCTTTCAAGCATTTCGCAATTTTTCCTTTAAATTTGTGAAAATAAATGTGAATTTATATTTTATATTGAAATTATACAATTTTTTAAAGTGCTTCTAAAAATTTCAAATCTTGTTTGATGCTGTTCAATAATTGTATGCAAATTGTTAAATTATTTGTGTTTGAATATTGTGTTATAGCATCTAATATTTCTTGCAATCTTGCATGTTTTAAGAATATGTCTTTATTGGCAAGGTTTTGAGAAAATAACAATATTTGAGTAATTAAAGCAGATAAAGTTGTTAAAACTCTTTTTGGGTCTTCAACTTCTTTTACAATATTAATATAAACTTTACTGTGCTTTTGATTATATGATTTTCTGCATTTGTCATAAAAATTGAAAATGTCTAATTTGTTTTTATTTTTCAATTCCTTTAAAACATTTTCTGGATTTTTATATACATTGATTAATAATTCAGTATCATCTGCAGATAATTGCAATAAATCTTGTCTTGTAATAACCATAGGTCCTAATTTAAGGCTCCTTCTTTAAATTTTATTATGTTAATTCTGGTTCAGGAGGTAATTCTTCCTCTTCTTCTTGTTCTTCAAATTCCATTGAAGATTCTCTTGAACGCATGTTTTCTTCTTCATTAGAATTTTCTAACTTTTTAGCGCCTTTTTCTAATTCTTCAGTGACAGCATTAAGAACATCATTGTTATCCACAACCGTAGGAAGAAGATAACGAAGCACTCTTACACGAGCTGCATCATCAACCACTTCATCAAGAGAATCCATAATTTGAATGATGAAATCAACCTGGTCTTTTTTGTATGATTGATTAATGGTGTCTTCTTGAGTTACTGGGAAGTGCATTTTGATTTGGAATTTATTGATATAACCCTCTAAGCCTCTGTCCAACAATCTCAAATTCATCATATCTGTTATCATTTGAATAAGAACATTTTGTATTCTGCGAACTGCTTTACCGTAGCGATATGATAATTGAGCAAGTGAACCGCCAGCATCAAAACCAGCAGCCTCATCTCCGGTTTCTCCAACAAGTTGTTTTGGAACTCTTAAAGCGGAGAATAACTTATTTTTGAAATAATCGACATCATCAAGATTATTTTCTCCAGTATCTCCACCTATTTCAAGAGAAGACAATGCACCAGCACCATTTTTAGTGGGCATAACAGCATAATTAACTGTAGGCTAATCGCTGTTATATAATTGAGATAATGTATTGGTGGATAAAGACATTTTTGTTTGAAGCATGTTGGAAACTGCAGTAACCACCGAATTTATTTCTTCTTCATTGGTGATGTTTCCTACTTCAACATTCATTATTCTTAATATGGCAGCTCTGTTGATTCTGTTTAACAACATTGCATTTTCAAGTAATTGCATTTGACGCCATATTGGATAAATATTATAAAATAATGATTGGCCTTTATTTACGGTATATACATTTTCAGTATTTTCAGTATCTTCATTATCTCCAAACAACTCAATTGTTTCAGCCACTCTTGATACTGCTTGATTAAGTGAACCATGCACAAATGATTGAGGTTGAAATATTTTTACATCAGCATCTTTATATCTAACATAATAACTGATTGTATTTCTATTTTTATTGTTTTGAGTTAACGAAGCAAGTGGACATTGAATGTAAGCATATGTTTGACCAAATTTCTTTAATTCAAACATTTCTGCAGGATTCAATACTTGTTGACAATAATCAGAATAATGGTCAACTGTTGGATTGAAATATTCTACTTTTACGTCTTCATTAAGTTTAATATTTTTATGTGGAGCACTGGTTTCTGATTCGTGGAATAAACGAACATAAACATCTCCATATTTAATTAAAGCATAAGCCCAAGAATAAATATATTTATCTATGTTCATTGCATCTAAAAAATGAGTTATCATTTTAGATACATTGGCATCAGTAGAATCAACATATACTATTCTGCCATCATCACCAATACAAGCAGTGTCTTCTGTGTAAACTTCAAGAATAGATGCAATTCTACTGTCATTACACATGTCATCTACTTGATTATACTGCATATCTCTGTCAATTGATATAGATGTCAATGACTGAAGACCATCTGGATTTTCTCCTTCAGCCACTTGTTTGACTACTTTATCTTCAGTGTCTATGCCTATTGACATTTCAGGTTTTGGTGAAGTTATTATTTTTTTATTAAAAATATCGTTCATTCAATTACCAAAATAATATACCATTGCTTATTGCAACTTGTTTTTTAATATTGACTTGCGAAGAAGCTTTACCCATTCCAAAATCCTTATAAATTGTGTTGGACATATTAGAATTTCTGAATGTTTGTTTTAATTGTTCTTCAAATAATTTGTTTATTTGTTGTTTTTCATTTCCAGTTTGAACATTGAATTGAGGAACTGCATTTATCAAATTTTCACCATATTCAAATGCATATTCTTCAGAATGTTGTGATGCATTGTATAATGCTCCACATACAGCATCTGATTGGTCTTTTGAACCACTGCGACCACCATCCGGATGGTCTATTTTACCTGTGTTGTTGTTGCGTTCAAGACCAAGCAATTCTTCTGTCAACAATGGACTATCATATAAAATAATTCTTTTGTTGTACAATGCATTTTTAAAAAACAAATAGGGCTCGCAAATTTTTTCAGAATTTACCCTATCGACAGAAATAATTTTATAATTAAATCCATCATTTTGTAAATCTTGTGCTAAAGCCGCATTTTGGAATGTATCAGATGATGTTCCTTTTACATTCCATCCATGCATTTTCAAATCTTTAATGAACTATCTGTTTTTTGCAAATGAAATTTGTCTGCCTTTTGGTGCTTTTACTGAAAATGAAAAAGCTAACTAAAACATCAAATCTCTTGTTTGAGAATTTAAACCAATAATCCATACACCTGCAATACCAGTTTTGTCACCTGATATTGACATGTCCAAATGTACGAATAAAGGTTTTCTTTTATATTTATCAATGACTAAAGACTCATCCATATAATCATAATATTGAGATGTGTCTTGTGGGTCATCACTTACTTCAATAATATCGTTTGTGAATGGATTTCTGATGTCATAATTTTTAGCTTCAGCCAATCTTACACCAGAAATATATGTAGACAAATCACTGCTTGCTATTCCAGCAAAATCACACAATGCTCTGTCTATATCCAATTTGAAATCAGAATAAAATTCAATAGGAACTGATAATATTTTATATCCACGTTTGCGATATATTTCAATATCTGTATTATCAGGAATTACTTCTGATTGTAAATATTTATTTCCTAAAGCAACATGAAATCTTTGACCACAATATGTTTCTGGTGGTTTAACATTCCAAACTGCTTCATCAACAATGAAATTTCTCACTCCTTCAACTTGAGCTTGAGCTTTCATGTGTGATTCAAGGAAAGATTTTTCAGTTCTTTTAGAAGAAGCTAACATCAACAAAGAATAGTTGTGACCATCTTTGATAAAACGAGTTTTCATACCACCCAAAGCAGTATCTATCATGTCAATAGCTATCTGCTTTTGTTTCTCGATGTCTTGGCGACGAATAAATGAAATTTCATCGAAGAAGGCAGTATATATAGGACGACCAATTAAATCACTTGATTGAGAACCAATAATTACGTCTATGTAATTTGGCGGTGTCCACATCGCTAATCTAGGCGATAAAGTTCCTTTTTGCATAAACCATGGAGAAAGTTTTACCGTTTCCTAGAATTTTGCAATACCTATTTCTTCTGCAGCTTCTTGGGTTATGTTGATAAAAGCAAAGCAAATTTTTTCTGTTGGTTTTAATCCAAAATAATCATGAGGATTTTTTAAGCACATAACTCTATACATCATATATAATGTAATAGTTACTGCCATTTCAGACTTACCGAGTCCACGAGAACCTGTAAAAATTGCTGAGTTGTAATCAATTGAAATATTGTCTGGGAATAATTCTTTTAATCTTTTTTCCCAATATGGATATAATTTACATTTACCGCTTCCATCATGCCAAGCATTACCTAAATAATGTCTGTCTTTGATAAATGTAACTATATCAACTGGTATTTCTTTATAATCGGCGTATTTAATATTATCTAACTGTTTTGAATATCCGTGTGTTTGATATTCACTTAATATCGAAAGAACTTGTTTTCTTTCTTCTTCTGACAGTCCATTTAATATTTCGTTTGCTCTGTTGTTCATTTTTGATTAGTTTATTACTACTTCAATTTAAAATTTATTTTTCGTCATCTACAACAGGTAAGTGGTCTATTTGCATCCAGTGCTTTCTTCTTTCTCCATTTCCACCTAATTTGTCATAGATCTCAAATATTTGTTTTATGTTTTGATATTCTGAAAGTGGTATTGATTCCTTGCCTTTATATTTGAAATAAACTCTGTCTATTTCGCTACCAAGCAATTGCATCGTTCCCTCTTTTAATTCTTCATTTCCTTTTATAATTTCATCTAATTTATCGTTCTGGGCATCTAATTTTAAATTGTATTCATCTAATTTGGCGTTCTGTTCTAATGTAGCATTTTGATATTCTTGTTTGTCTTGCTCCAATTTTTTACGAGTTGCTTCAGCTTGTCTTCCTATTTCTTCTTTGTTTGATTTAGCTTTGCAAAGAGCATTTATGATAGCAACTGCAACAGCGCCAATTGCAGTTATTAGTGCTACCCAGATTGTTGCATCCATTTTAATTCTTTATAACCTCTAATGAAAATCTTTAAGCGTCAATGTTCTTTTTAGGATTATCATAAAAATTATACATTTTCATAAAATAAAAAAACAAGGTGAATATATTCACCTTGTTGTATATATTTAATTAAAATACTATGCGTAAATCAACGATTTATTTTGTCAAATCCAAATTCTTTTGCCAAAGCATTTATTGCTTGAAAAACTGGTTCGTCAACTTTTTGAGCTACAAACTCAAATTCATCTCGTTTACCAACATCATCAAGGTCAAATTCAAAATCTGCAATATCTTCATCTAATAATTTCCAGAGACGGTCATAAATTTTTTTAGCCGTTCTTTCAATTTTATAATCTTGCATATTACTTTCAACGAGTCTGTAAGTTTGACCTTTGTAAGTAATTTTCTTGGGGGTGTTTTCCATTTTTTTGTTTCTCTTTCTACCTCCCCACACAAAACGAGGTGGGTATGATTTTAATTTTTTTATTTTATAATATTATATCATAATTAAATTGAAAACTCAACTCAATTATTACGAAGCAGTAGTAAGTGTAACGCTTGTAAGCGCACTTGCAGAAGATGTTGTAAGGCTGATTGCACTTGCCATTGAATAACTATGAGTGTGAGAAGATTCTACGCCTGTTGTAGAATTGATAGATTGAATAAATTCTATTCTTCCAGTTGATGTTTCTGAATATGCACTGAGTGTAGCACCAGTAAGAATAAACTGTGTTCCAAGCGAAGAAGATTCTGCAACTGTTCCAGCAAGTTTGATAGACTGAGCGGTAAGAGCTAAGTATTTTTGCGATGCACTATAAGCAACAGAAGCACCTGAACCATTAATACTTATTGCACCAGTTGCAAATGTAACAGTAGATGCAGAAGCAGGAATAATATTTGATGTATGTATATAACTTGGAGTTCCATTGATAACAACTGTACCAAAAGATACGACTGTCGGTATATTAGTTGTTTGTGAACTTGTATTTGTATATAAGTATGAAGTTGTACCACCAGTTGCTACGGCAGAACCAGAGCCATTAGCCGCAAGAGCACCAGTTGCATATGTGATTGTTGAACCAGTAGTTGCAGGCGTTATTGAAGTTGAAGATATTGTAATAGCATCAAGCATCAATGTATTAGTATTAGTGCCATCTGCATTTGAAGATATTGAAGCATAGAAAGCACTACTTGCTAATCCAGTAACAACTGTCATGCTCGCACTAACTGCCGCTGGAGTTGCTTGAAGTGTAACGAGTTTATTTGTAGAAGTTACACCAGCTACATAAGCGATTCTTCCTGTTGCAGTTGCATTACTTGTAGCAAGACCTGTAACAACCGTCGAAGCAACCGTGGCAGCCGAACCAACTGTCGTAACCTCACCAGCTTGCCCACCACCAGATACTTCAGTAATAATTTTAATACCATTAGTAGATGTAGAATCTATTGATGTAAAGGCAGCAACAGCAGAACCAGCAATAGCAAGAGACATATCAGTTGTAACTAATCTATTCATATAAATATTAGTTAACACTGCATCCCCAGTCATAGAACCACTAAGTGTAGATAGCTCTCCGTTTGCAACTGCTCCAGCGATTGTAGCGGACTATGTTGTGTATGCTATACGCTTTGTTGTAGCATCTAATCCTAAATACTGTGTAGTACCACTCATAGTGTGACTGTGTGAAGTGCCAGCACCAGTTGTAGCGCTTGATTGTACAGGAGTAGCAGATACACTCGTTAAGAAAGTGCCGTATGTAGGATTTAATGATAAATCTGATAAATCACCAAATTCAACCCATTTTGTTCCATCCCAAACAAATTCTTTACTGTCACTTAATACAACTGTGCCAGAATCAACGGTATCTGTGGATAAGTGGGGTTGACCAGTTGCAGGATTTATAGGATATGGTGTTGGAATGCCTGTTAATCCACCGTATGTGCTTGGTGTTGTACCACCATCAGCAAGTGTAACGGAAGTAACGCCAGCAAATACCAATACCTTAGATATTAACTCTCTGACTTCCGCATCATATATATCATATGTTACTCCACCGATAGTTAATTTTGAAATATATGCCATTATTTATTTTCCTCTATATTAATCTTCGTATTCGTCTATTATATTTTTTGACAATATTAAATTATGTGTATTATCATGCGTTCCATTGTCTCTCACATAAGCTACTACTGATTGAGATATTTTCAATTTTTCTTGTGGAGTTACATGAATTTGTTCATTTCTCACATGAGATAATATTGCCTGTTCAATACCAACGTAAACAAAATCTAATTGAGATAATACAGAATTACCATCACCAATTTTGATTTTAACGCCTTTCGCATTTGGGTCTATTTCCCCATTCGCATTGAAAGGAATTGAAGCATCGTGATATACGATTATTTCACCATTAAGTGGAACAAACTAATCTTCTACAAAATTCCAATTTGTTTCGGTATCGTGTTTAGCAGATATACGAACATCATATTTTCTTGCCATAACAGTCACCACACCGTTTCTGTTGAAGTGCCACAATCAAACCATACATATTCATCTGCATCTTGTAAAAGTTTTGATATATGTACATTATTGAGCATTTCATCAAACTTGGATTGCATTACAGATACATATTCGTTATTCTCAGCATCCCAAGAAAGCAAATCATTATCATCTATAATATAATATAGTGAGCCGACAGTACCTGTTTCTGGTAAATCTGCTCGACTTTCATACGACCTTACAGTGTTGGATTCTCCACCAATATATGGTAAATCAATCCAACAATGTATGCCGTCACCAATCTTCAATCTGTTTAAATCAACAACAAAAGAAGGCTCACCATATTTTAATAAAGGATTATGTTCTGTAAATTCTGCAAGCGTACCACGGCGAAGTAATATCGTTGTTTTTACTATACGCTCACGCAAATACCATCACCGTCCTTTTATTGTCCGAATAAACAGTCGCAATCTATTCCCATAAGTGATTCTTCACCACCATCAAGAATAAGATGAATATCATAATCGTCTTCTTCTTCACCGTTAGAAATAGATTCTCTATTGTTACTAACTCTTTTCTGAACAATACTTATGTCAAATATATTCTGTGTATAAATAGGAGCATATTCATTTGCACCATTAAGAATAAATACAAATTGATACGAACCGTATTTTAATAGTTCTGATAATATTGTTCCTATTGTTAATTCTATCGCATCATCACTGTCAACTACTAAAGGTATATCATCTGGTGATGTTGGATATTTATAAATTGTTTCGTGTCTGAAATTTTTTATTTCAAATGTTATTGTGACATTTTCCCAAGGAATATTTCTAAGCATTACTTCCTGAGGACCAGAAACTGGGATTGAGAATATCTTATCTTGCTCCCAACCCTCTTCATTATTATAGCCAGCCTTGTATGTATATGATACAAGATTAACTATGTCATATGCCTTTTGACCACGAAATCCCACAGTAGAAGATAATAAAGAAGTATCATCTTCAAGAATAATAGCAGAAGATTCTACTCTTATCATCAATTGTGGTCTATATATGAAAACAAATTGGTCACCTTGATTCCACCAAAATGAATTAGGTGATTTTTGATAAGGTGGTTGTGTTTTTATTTGTTTTCTTCTTAAACCATTTTTATTTGTATTGTGGGGAACATAGCCTTTTGGTATATTATTAAAACTATCCAGCATTCCCATTTATTTGAATTACCTTATTTTTCAAATTTTAATCTATAAAATTATACAACGATTTATATTTAAATTATATGCCTCATACATAAACAAAAAGGAAGCATTAAATGTACTTCCTTCATAGTTTATATATTAAGTTTATCCGTATGTAAATGAACCTGTTCCTTGATTTGTTCTAAATATTTTCTGCACCACATCATACATTCCTACTACACCATCTGAATTTCTCATTGCTGGTATCATATGACGTTGATTAGGCACTTCAAATTCATAAATTCTATATGTATTTACTGTTGTGGCATTTGAATAGTTCCATTTGAATAAATATGAATATGTACTGCCTGTAAAAGACTTTATAGTGATTGTCCTTGCATAATTATTATTGAAAAATACTTGATGCTAATCATTTATTTCAAACAATACATCATGACCGTACCACTCTGATTCTCCAATAAATGATGATGCAAACGCCGTACCTTCATTGCCATTTGTATAGACGGTTACATAGTTTACATTCTGATATCTGAAATAGAAAAATCCATAACCTGTAGTATTGCTTGTTCTTGCACCAAACATACCAGAATAGTTATTTGTTGCAGGATTAGCGGTTGATGTTATGCGAAATTTAATTTTAAACGGTGTTCCACCATTAAGAATCAATCCAGTGTTTAACCAAGCAGTGCCATTAGATTCCAGATATTGTAATCTTGTATAATCTGAACCAAATGGGACTCCACCCCAATTCATTATAGCTGTGGAATCATTAATAAACATTACTCAACAATTTCCTCAGGCTCAATTTCTTCTTCAGGCTCGTCTGGAACATCTCCTTCTTCTGGTTCTTCCAAAGGAATATCAGTTTCTTCATAAGTAAATCTTCCTTCAATATCTATAGCTTCATCATAAATATCTCCAGTTTCAATTTGTCTTATTTTGAATCCAGCATCAGAATAAGTTCTTATTAATCTTGTTTCATCTTCCCAAGTATCAAATAATTCTTGTACTATCATTGTTGTTTAAACCTCTTTTATTTTTTTTATGTAATGCCTAACTATGTTTTTAATGTTTCTATTTCCTAATCTGTCATTGATACAAAACGAGCTGAATAAGTCGCCCAGTTCGTAGCAGCTATATATGATGAATACAAAGATTCTGGAACAAATATAGAACCTTGTACACCACCAGTAGAATCTGTTCTCGTGGATATAGGGGTATCTACAAATGCATTAATATTTCCTAATGTAGTTACAGTTGACGCCATTAAATATAATGACAATAAATTATAACATCTACTAAATGCGTGGGAAGCAAATGTGCCAGTTGAAATTGTTCTATCAAAATATATTGTAGATAAATTATAACAAGACTAAAAGCATGACTATCCTAATGACGCACATCTTGGAAGCACCATTTGCGTTAATGACTAATTATTTCCAAAAACAAGTATACCATTGGCATTAGTTACTTTTGGTAGAGAATATGAAGAACATCTAATACATGATTCGAAAACTCGTGCATTTAAGTTTGCTGCAAAATTAGGTAAACTGATGGCAGTAATAGATGACGCTTGTTTAAATGCTTCTTGTGCTATAGCGGTGACATTTGGACAATATATTGTCTATATACCACATAATGTAAAAGCATTTTGAGATATAGTTGTAGCATTAGGAAAACTACCATATGTCATTTTAGAACAACCACGAAATGCATTTTGGGGAATTATTGTACTAATATTAGTAATAGAAATTGGTAAGTTACTACACCCATTAAATGTATCATTGCTCATTGCTGCAATAGAAGACCAAGCTACATTTAAACTAGTCAAATTAGTACAGCCACTAAAAGTAGCGCCTTGCAAATTAGTAACTTCCCCTAAATTCACTGTTTTCAAATTGGTGCATCCTGTAAATGCGCCCCATCCAATATTGCTTACATTAGGACAATCAACAGTCTATAAATTAGTATTATAGTTTATTGCTCCCTCCCTAATCTAAGTAATTCTATTATTTGATATAAATGAACAAGTTTTTTTAAGGATGGAATCTATTGTATTATGTTTGGGTTGTCCTTGAACAAATGTGCCTAAAATCATGTAAGTGTTACCTCTTGCATCATCTCAATAATATCTTCTTGTTGTTGACTAGTTAATGAATATATTACTGAAGAATAGTTCGTCCAGTTTGTAGTCGCTATATATGAAGCATAAAGCGATTCTGGAACATATATCTTGCCCCTTTCTCCACCTGTGCTTGTCGTATAAGTTGAAATAGGAGTTGAGTTAAATGCATTAATATTCTACAGTGTGGGAACAACAGAGCCAAGTAAATAAAATGATAGTAAATGAGTACACCAGAAAAATGCAGAAGTTCTTATATTTGCCGTTGTCTATGACCAGTTCATATACACAGCAGGTAAATTGGGGCAAGAATGAAAAGCAACTGATTGTATATCATTACATCTATTAAGATATAACGGAGCAGATAAATACCAGTTGTACTAAAATGCCGATTGTTGTATCGCTCCAACCTAAGGTATATATATATCACGCAACGCACCATTTCTAAAAGCACCTGACTATAGTGTAGTAACAGATGGTAATGATACATGATACAATTTTACGCAACCTTGAAAAGCATAAGCATATACCGCTGTGCAATTAGGAAAACTTATGGTTTCTAACTCAGAACAATATTGAAATGCATAATTATGGATGCTCAAACATACTGACATTTCGGGTAATGACGGTAATGAATAACAACTTCTAAAAGCATATGACCCAATTTGTGTTATTCTGCTCCAATCTAATGTTATGTTAGTTAAAGATGAGCATCTATCAAAACAATAACTGGGTACTACAGAGCACTTAGGTAATGATATAGTCTATATAGAAGTTTCGACCATAAAACAACGCTACCCTATAGTAGTTATCCTATTGTTCTCATATGACAACAATAATGGATTCTAATATGCGGGAGACTGTAATATACCATCTATATACATTTCATCAACATTAGTAAACAACGTAGTATTAAGCACCATATATATTTATTTACCTCTTTTTTATATATCCGTAGGGAAATGTTCCCGTTCCTGTATTAGTAAGAAATTAATTTCTTCCTATGTCATCCATTCTCAACAGGTTCGTCTTCACCATCACCATCTCCTTCAGGTTCAGGTTCTGGCGTTGGTTCTGGTTCTGTCCATTGAGTAATTATTTTCTTATTAGCCATTAAGGTATTACCCTCATTGTCTATTAAGCAAAGACAAACAGAAGGATATAATTCTGTCGCTATCATTTTTCCAAGTCTATCATAATAATAAGACAATGCACTTGCTTTTGTACTTCTTTGAGTGGTGGATTGGTTTGTAATTCCATCATCTCTATTTTGCAACTCAATAATGTAATAACGAATTTCCATTTTTATTTATCTCCTATTAAGGGAATTAATTCCAAGTACCATCTATATAATGAACACTTAATGTCGTTGCGGCGGCAGCAACTCCAGAAGCATAAAGTCTAACAAATGCATTACTACTATTTATTATTCCTGTTGCTTCAAGGGAATAAGTACTACTGGCATATGACATAAATTTTACTTCAACATATTTTGAACCACCAGAACTATCGACATCAATATAGATGATTTTTCCTTGCGCCCATTCATCATACAAATCACTTATTGTTGAGCCATCATCAAGGTTACCACTTCCCGCAGATGACCAATCAAATGTATGTACCACTCTTTGTACACCATCATGAATGGTGATGGTTGTTTCAGCACTCCAAGTATTCACATCATCGACGGTCATTTGATGAATTTCTATTTTATTGTTATTTGTTACGGAAGTATCAGTAACTTGGGTAAATACATAACTGTCATGAGTCCCATATAACCTTTGTGTTAATGGGGCAATAAAACTAATGCCTGAGTCTGCAATTGGTAATTTATCATTTGCCAATGCAGTAGATATTTCATTAAATGTTGTAGTACCCGGCGTTACCCAAAATATGCTTCTTTCTGTTGTGGAAGTCTGAACCGTTGTCATATCTTCCCATACAACATTGACAGGAATTGAAGCAGTTGGAGTTGTTCCTGCATAACTGAATGTTAAACTTCCGTTATTCTGCGCCGAGCAATAAATTTGAGAATTAACATAATTTTCCATATCAGTATCTGAATCTGTAGGACTTATCCATACATAAGTAGATAAACCGATTGATGGAATCGATACTGTTTGTTCTCCAGCAACCCAGTTATTAACACCAAGAACAACTACCTGTGAACCAGTACTTCCAGGTTCAAACCAAACAATATTTATTTCTATATCACCAGACGATGAAGCCGCATATCTTCTGAATGTAATGTAGTCTGCACCTTGTTCGGTGGGAATAATTTGGTCAGTAGCATACATTTGGGTGTAATTAATTGAATCATCATATACTGGAGATACCCAAACAGTTGCCGTAGCGGTCATATTGGTAATCGCTAATGTTTGTGTAGTCACATTGTTTGATGTAACCCAGTTGGCAGATGCTAATGTTGCAGTTGTTCTGTTATGAACTAACTGACCATTTGAAAAATCATTTATATTTATTGGATTGATAATTGGCATATTATGTTACCTCTGTGCTCCATATGACAAAAAATCATTTGTATAATCGCTAACAAATATATTATACGTATTCCAAATGTTATAATTAGGAACAAATCTAAAACTATATGTAGTGCCAATGGTGTATGTTCCATTTAATCTGAACATTTTCTTTACACCATTTGTCCAAGTATTTGAATATACGGTTGGAACAGTCGAACCATCTACTTTTGCCCAGTATGTAACGCTTGTAGAACCATTAACATAACAATACATTATTCTACTGTTATTTTGTCCTTTGGGGAACATCCAATCAATATATAAATATTTACAGGGCATCTAATAACTCAAATAAATTGAACTATTTGAAGCTGATGCATTTCCTGTGGTAATACAAGGAGTAGATGAATTATACCCAGCATTACCCGTATATGTAAATGTTGCATTTTCATCAACAATAACGCCATCTTTTAATATATAATGTCTATGATTCTCATACACTGTTGCAGGCTATAATATCATATATCAATCACCTCAACTCTACGAAACAGGTTCTGTCCAAATAACATTAACATTCAAACTCATATAAGAAGCCAACTGCTAATCAGTACAAGAAAAGGTCAAAGCATCTGATATTTGCGATACTGCTCTTATATTTGCTCTTGTCCAATATGTCTTTGAATCATCTGCAGGATTTACCCAAACAACTGCTGTTGATGTCATTCCTGATACTGTCGCTGTTTGTTGATTGGATGACCATGAAGAAGTATTTAAAGTTATTTGTTCATAATTAACTGAAGAACCACCACCAGTATTCCCATCGTCAATAAAATATAATTGAGTTGGGTCGGGAGTTAATTGCTGGTATTGTGATAAAGTTAATTTATTTATTATTAATGAACTTAATGTTGTATCTGAATATGGCATAATTAGTCACCTTTTTTATAATGTTTTGTTGGGTCAAATACAGTTGTTAAATCTGATTGTTCGACCCATGAACCAGATACTTTTTTATATGCTTTGGAAACTTTAGCCCAAGGATTAGTAGATTTATATACTTTTAAATTATTAAGACCAAGCTGACCATTATAACTATAACTGTCTTCTTCTACTGTTACTTCAAAATATGCTGAACTTGATAATAAGGTAATAGAATATGTAAAATGATATGTTGTGCTAGTTGGTGTCCATGTAGCAGTATATATTCTTATATTTGTTGATGACCAACTAAAACTATCATCAATGGTGACTGTTGCTCTATTTGCACCAGATGTGTAAATATACATTTTACCAGAAATGTGACAAATATCACCATTTGAAAATGCAGACAAAGCTGATGCTGAACCCCAGTTTATATAATTAACGACTTTTGACATAACTAACCATCCTATTGATATTAATCATCTGGTACATAATTAAATGTAATTATAAGTTCTTCTGATGAGCTTGTCTTTATATACAGTGCTTGTGCATAATCAACAATAATTGTTTGATTTGATGTTACGTTAGTAATTGTGCAGGAATAAACTCCGCCGCTTCCTACAAAATTATTTGTAACATCTGTGCTATTGACAGTAACTAATAATCCAGAATTTGCAGGGGTATCAGATAATCCACTTGCCGTAATTGAATACGACATTCCAGTTTCTACTATCGTTGGCAATGCAGAAAAGGAATAAGATGTATTATTAGTTAATGTTACATTGAAATCAGGAACTGTATATGTAACACTAACTGTGCCACCATATATCTATAGGTTGTAGTTTGAAGTTGTATTGGAAGTACCACGAACAATCAAAAACTTAACGCATAAATTATTAAGTTTTTCTGGCGTCCAAGTAATACCAGTATTGCTAAATGTTTGTTCTGTTGCGCTACTGCCTATTGTTAATGTAGAACCAAATGTAGTCTAATCCCTTGAATCGGCTAACTACATTGTTCTTGTAGTAACACGAGAAGCAGTAGTGGTATTGACATAGGCTTTTGATTTAACAGTAACACTAGTTATTGTGGCATTAGATGGAATGCTTAATGCAAACTTATAATAAATATATGTTTGTGCATTAGCATTTCTTGTCCATCTTATCTGTGCATATGAAGTACTACTACTTTCAGTATAAGCGTTAGACAGGGGATAAGATGAGTTTACATTATAATAACTATAATGCGATGTATCGTATGATGAAAAGTTTACTGATGTTGTATGTGAACCCATATCTCAATCACACCTATAAATAAATATCTCCATCTACGCCTAATGATGAAGCTGGTGCTGATGAACCAGAATAATATGTTTGAAATACCACATTACCAGCCACACCTAATATTGTTACACCTGATAAAATGTTACTTGCTTGAATGTTACTATCAATTGAAGATGTAACTGCATTTGCGGTAACTTGTGAATAATAAGTTCCAGCGGTAGGTGTATATGTGGAAGCAACTGTTGACGGGTTAACTGTTAATGTTGTTGTTGTAGGCGTTGCTCCTGCATAAGTACCAGTTACTCCTAAAATAGTAACTCCAGACTTTATATTACCAGCGGTTATATTTGCATCTATTGAAGAAGTAACAGCGTTTAATGTTAACTGTGAAAAACCATTATATGGAGATGCTGGACTTACTGTTTGTGAAGTAGTTGAAGGATTTACTGTGCTTGTTGTTGCATTTAAAGAAACAAGATTACCAGTAACTCCAAGAATCGTTACACCAGATTTAATATTTCCTGCGGTGATATTTCCGCTTATTGCAGATGTAACGGCATTGACTGTCACCTAACTAAATCCATTATAAGGAGAAGCAGGTGAAATTGTTTGTTGTGCTGTTGTAGGTGTTATTGTTGAAGTTGTATGACTTACTCCAACTAAATTACCTGTGACACCTAATATATTTACTCCGCTTTTGATATTTCCTGCCGATATATTGGCATCAATAGCAGAAGTGACCGCCGCAACTGTAATAGCACCTGTTGTATATACTTGTGATGCTAATGCAGTTTGTGATGTAGTAGATGGTGTAACTGTTTTTGCCGCTTGTGTAGAAATTGTAGCGGTTAATGAAATTGTTGTATTGCCAACAGTTCCTTGTGAAATATAACCAGCCGATGTTACATTAGGAGTTAAAGAAACTGCTTTTGTGAATGTTACTGTGTTTGTGCCTGTTGTAACAGTAGCCCCAGTTGCAGAACCAGTAGCAGGAACTGTAACTGCACCTAATGTCATAGCATTAACAGTAACCACACTTAAACCAGTGTAACCAGAGTCATATGTTACTGAAAAACTTGCAGTTGATGGCGAAACAGTTTTATTTTGGTTATTTATTGTTGTGCCGCCACCAGATAATGTACCTGTTACACCTAATATTGTAACACCGCTTTTGATATTTCCTGCTTGAATGTTACTGTCAATGGATGATGTGACTGCGTTTATATTAACAGTTTGAAGTCCATAATAGCCAGAATCTGCCTAAACTGACAAACTAACAGTTGAAGCACTTATAGTTTTTGTCTGTAAAGACATTGTTGATGGATATACTGTTACTACTGGAGAAACTGTTATACTACCTAATTTAAGAATCATTAGCTATCACTCCAGTCACGAATTATGACCTATGTACCACTACTGAAACTTGATAATGCATTATATACTGCAAGAGCAGTTGGGATTTGGTCGTTAGTGGAATTTTCATCTATTACAGTTGTTCCAATAAAATACTGTTCATTCGCTTCCCAACCATTAGTACCTTTTGTGGTATCTGACCAACACGTTACAGTATACATTGTATTGCCAAGATAATATCCAGTAAACTCATAGTTTTCAAAACCGAGCACATCATCATCATGGGCTGATAACCAAGCTATGCCAGCATAACCACCGGGATTCAAATATGGAATTTGTCCTGCGCTCAATGCTGATGTTATCTATGCATAGGTAGTTGTCCCAATTGTACATTCAAATAACTCTGCACCCACATCTGTTTGAATCCAGTTTGTTCCATCATAAGTGAATGAAACAACTGAACCAGCATCCCATCTTTTAGCGCCAATGATTGTGAGCGCACCAGTCGAATTTACATTTAATGTAGGAGCAGAAGTGGTATTCGCATATGTAAACTTTACATTGATTGTAATACCAGTAATTAAAGTGAAACTTGCACTATCCTATATCGTAGCAACCTTAGCGGCAGTATCAGCCCCAGTACTACAAGTGGCAAAAGCAGTAGAAGCAATTAAATAGTCATTACCACCAGTATTAAATTTTCCTATTGTTCCACTTGAAGCCATTTAAATTACCTATTTTATTTATTTGGATTATACACAAAGTTTTGAGATGAACCTATTCCAGTAACAACATTGATTGATGTGCCATTGGTGAGCGTAACTGATTTGAGGAATGTATCTGTAGTACTTGCACCAGTGACCACACTGAACGCCGTACCATTTGTAAGCGAAACAGTTTTTAAGAATGTATCTGAAGAACCAATACCAGTTACGATGCTCATTGCAGTTCCGTCTGTGAGTGCAACCGTCTTTAAGAATGTCGCGGAAGCACTAACACCAGAAACATAAGTAATTGCACTTCCATCGGTAAGCGATATAGACTTAACGAAAGTATCAGTTGTGCTTGCCCCTGTGACAAAATTGAATGAAGTACCATCGGTAAGTGATACTGTTTTTATAAATGTAGCAGATGCACTAACACCGCTTACATATGTTATTGCCGAACCATCCGTTAATGAGATTGACTTAACAAATGTATCAGTTGTGCTTGCTCCAGTTGCTACGTTAAACGCCGTACCAGTTGTCAATGATACAGATTTAACAAATGCTGCCGAAGCACTTACCCCTGTTGCTATTGTCATAGCAGAACCATCGGTCAAAGAAACTGTTTTTAAGAATGTCTGTGACGAACCAACGCCACTGACATAATTGATAGCAGTTCCGTCAGTAAGTGAAACAGATTTAAGAACTGTAGCCGATGCACTAACGCCAGTTGCTACCGTAATAGCCGTACCAGCAGTTATTGTATCTCCAGATGTAAATGTTAATATACCACTTGAATATGTAGCAGATAATAATCCTGTTTTCGCAGTTACTGGTGTTATTGAAGAAGTGGTTAATGCCGTGATAGCATTTATCGAAGATGTTACTGATATTCCAGTTTTAGGAGTAAACGAAGCAGTTGCTAAAGAAGTAATAGCATCAGCGCTTGCAGTAACACTTATTCCAGTTTTAGGTGTAAATGATGTTGTGGTCAACGCTGTAATGGCATTGGCACTTGATGTAACAGAAACACCAGTTACTGGAGTTATTGAAGAAGTTGATAAAGCGGTAATTGCGGTTGCAGAACCTGTAACACTAATGCCTGTTTTTGGTGTAAACGAAGCCGTCGCTAATTTTGTAATGGCAGATTCTGATGCAGTTACGTTTATCCCTGTTTTTGGTGTGAAAGATGATGTAGATAATGCAGTAACAGCCGTTGCACTACCAGTCACACTTATTCCTGTTTTTGGAGTAAATGATGCGGTAGCAAGTTTTGTTATTGCGCTTTCACTTGCGGTAACCGATATACCAGTTTTTGGAGTAAAAGATGAAGTTGCAAGTGATGTTATTGCGTTTGCACTTGCTGTTACTGAAATTCCTGTTTTTGGCGTGAATGAAGATGTGCTTAACGATGTAACTGCAGTAGCACTACCAGCAACAGATATTCCTGTTTTTGGAGTAAATGATGTTGATGTTAATGAAGTTATAGCAGTAGTTTCAGATAAGACCGCTATTTTCGAAGCATTAACAACTGTATTGCCATTAACTGTTACATCTTGTACTGCGGTTACTTCATTATAAAATACGGTAATCTAATTGTCGGTAGCAATACCACTAGTTCCAGCAGTATATAAATCATATATACTGCCACCAATACGTGTAAATGTGAAATAAAAATTAGCCCCTGTCCGTGAAATAGCATTTGCTAAATATATATCCTCTGGCATACCATCATATATCTTATATAAGCATATATTGGGGTTTATTAACGAAGCATTATATATATCTAATAGTGTAGCTCCATTATCTAAAACATATACACTATTGTCGTCAGCATCATCATGGTCATATGTCATTGAAAAACCAGTGATAATATTGGCAGTATTAGATGATACTACAGAAGTACCATTTATTTCTACATCTTGTACCGCATTGGGGTCATTACCAACTATATCGTAAGTAACTCCATCAAGGGAAATATGTTGTATTATATCATTTGGCATAATTTATTATTCCCCCTTAGACAGAGACAATTCTATTTTTATATGTTACCCAGTTGGTTGCCGCAATGTATGTAGCATATAATGAAGATGGAACAAATACTGAACCATATACATTATTTACACTAACCGATAATGGCATATTTAAGAAAGCAGATGCATTTAATGTCGGCACTGTGCTTCCTGTTAAATAAATACTCATCAATGCAGAACAATACCTAAATGCATAAGCAGAAATCGTAGCAACCTTTGGCAATGTTATTGAACTAAGTGCCCAGTTACTTGTAAAAGTATTGGACGCTACATAAGTAAGTAATGGTAAACTATATTGAGAACAAGTTGTTAAGTATGAAAATGCACCAGCACCAACTGAAGTAACTTTTGGCAAATTAACTGTAGTTATTCTTGAACAAGCGGAAAATGTTTGAACGCCTAATGAAGTTACATTAGGTAAATCAACACCAGTTAAATATTGACAACCCCTGAATACGTAGCCATTCAATGTTCCAGTTAATTCAGGAAAATTTGCTGAATTTATTGCATAGTTCATACTTGAACAATACTGGAAAGCATATGTAGCGATTGACTTTACTTTTGGAAAATATATTGTTCTTAATTTATAGCAATAAGCAAATGCATAGTTACCAATTGATGTAACATTTGGAAAACTTACTGAACTTAAATTCGATGTATAAGCAAATGCCCCATACCATACTGATGTAGCACTTTCATCTGCAAATGCTTTAAAATTCGCAATGTCATTATATTTTTTAATATAATCAGCATGTGGTATTGCTACACTAACACTTGCATAACTTGTAATGTCGTAAGTGCCGTTGCTATCTACGGTTGAAGTTCCAGTTGGTATTATATAAGAAGATGGTATCGCATTTACTGTAACTGTACCTAAACCAGTATAACCAGTATCATAAGTAACAGATTGTGCTGATGTAGTTGGTGTTACTGATTTATCTTGGTTATTTATTGTACCACCACCACCTGAAATAGATAATATTGCAGATGCCATTTCACTTGGTTTGTATGTAGTTGCTACACCAAGTTTTGTTCTTATGGCAGAAGCAATATCTGTATAGTTCTGACTATCAGTATAAACTATTGCCATAATTAAAAATTCTCATCATCTGCATTATTAACAGTCTATACAATTACCAATGTTTTAGTATTTGTATTTACTGTTATGTTTGGAAGGTCAGCATCAGTTATATATCCACTAACCGCATCTTTTATATTATATTCAGTTCCGTTTTGATTTATTTTAGTAATATATTCAGGCATGGAATTGTACTCAACGAATTGTTATTTTTCAAATAAATTATACATCTAGACTAAATTAAAAAGAGCGTAAACTTAATTACGCTCTTTGAATATTATGTTGAATTACATATCTTCCATTCCCATTCCGGGGTCGGGAGTTGGAGGTATTTCGACATCTGGCTCAGTTGGGTCGTCTACATTTAAATTTAATGGATTTATCATATGATACCACTCATTAGATTTATCAAATAAATTATTAGTAGTTATGCCGTGAAGAGCTACCCCACTATAATTATAGGGTGGTTGCAATTCTATAGTATATATCCCATATGTTTCATTATTCGTTATTTGATAATATATGCTGGGAACAACATCTGTGGTTGCACCATCCCCGAATGACCTTACAAATGAAATATTTACCATCATTCCGCTGTTAATTGCAGAAATAAGTTGGTCTGGGGATATACTGGAAGATATTACGCTATCTTCTGGATATGTGTCTGAAGTTTCAAAATAATTAACTATGGTAGCGTCAATTCTAGTTGTCCGCAAAGAGGAATCTGATTTAAAATTTCTGAGATATTTAGCAAAATATGCAAATCCACCACATTCGATAGTATATAACTCTTCTTCGTTTAAATCTTCTAACTCATTAAAATGAGATAATGTAGAATAATTAGCTGATGGTCCACCACCCAATGGCTAAAAAGCTAATATTACTTTTTTAAGTGTACGATAAGCAATCTTAACATCTCTTGGAGTTAAATTCAAATAAGCCGTTATACTTGCTCCACCATAACCTATATAAGCGGTGCCACCGTATGATGCCAATATTTTTATATGGTGTGTACCCGCAGAATTAGCTCGTATTTCTAGATATACGTCTTCGCCTATACCATCTTCATTTCCAATTGATACAAAACTTTCATCGTCACTAGAATACCACAATGGCGAATTTCTTGCTTTAACAAGTGGTTCCCCATCTATTTCCACATAATCATAAAGCGCCGGACAATGTGATGTACTTCTGGCGTCTCCATTTTCTATTTCGTCAAATTCAGAAGGATTAACAATTCTCCCTATATTAACATCATTGTTTGGGTCGAAGTATTCTTCTAAAGTTAAATCGCCATCAAATACAACAAACGATTTAACAGACGATTTAATATCTGAAAACTCACTTGATGTTTCATCCACCAACGTTTTGTTATATAAAATAAATGGCTGCCCATTTTCTGTATCGTCCAATTGCAAATACTTCATCTATGCATTTTCATCTGGGTCAATGCCAGCAAATGATTCTGCATAAATATCATACATATGAGTATTGCCTGCTTTTATATTAATACTTTCTACTGGTTGAGTATATTGAGCAGATGTTACAATATATCTATATGTTACATAGTTATAATTTGTGGTCAAATATACTGTTTTACCAGCACTAAAAGCATTATATATATCCGATGGTCTTTTATCATCAGTTAAAAACCACTCGGTAGGTTCATAAGCATTTAACTTTGGAAAGTTAGAAGTAAGTTCAAATGTTACATTAAGTTCTTCTTCATAACCAAAAAATTTATTATCATCGCCACCAGCATTACAAATAAGTCTGATATTTTTATATGTTTTTGCGTTTACATCTGTACAGACTTGAGCAACATTAGTTTTTATAGTATAATCTGAACCTGATACATCTTTTATAATGTGTTCATTTCCTACATATTCTACTTGCCATAATGTTATGCAAGGCTAAAGAGTAGAAATAGATTTTGTTCCTTTGTCTAATTGAACACTCTAATCGGTTTGAGTATATCCATAGCCACACATTAAATATACTGGCTTGCTATCATAGAAAGCATCGGCAATATCATCCATTGTTTTGCCATTCAATAATGTGTAAGCACCGTATGGATTGCTTTTTATTGTTCCATATTCTACTTCAAATACTGTTGCACCAGCACCAACTGCTTCAACGGCTTCTTTAAAATCTTCTTTTACATCTCCAGAAGATAAAGAAATAGTTATCTCAGCACACGCCGAATTTGGAACATATAAATACCACACGCCTTCTTCATCAAATATGGCGCTTCCATCATCCGTATGTATAAAACAATCTTCACTATTATCCCATACATATTCAGACTAGTGACCGTATACAGTTAATATGAGTTTTTGCGTTTCTTCTGGATTTATATCTAATAAACCAAGTTCTGCAACATTATGCTCATTAAATGTAACTGTTTGATTATCCAAATATACATCATAATAAGTAATGGCATTATTTACTGCATTAACAAATTCTGAACTAAGTACTTGCCCCTCTACTTTTACTGGCAAAGTCTGACCAGAAGTGTCAACAGCCCAAATATAACAAGCGTTACCATCGTTCTATATCTCTACACTAGAATCCTCATTTGCCCACCCATAATATTCGCCATCTGTATATTTTTTTAATGTATATTCTGTACCATCAATTGTTACTTTTAATTCTTGTATATCTGCAGGTATATTAAATTCACCAAGATATGCCTCGTTGTCATCAAATGTAGCATTATCATCATAATATACAATGCTATCATAAAAAGAACCAGAGATAGCATTGTATACTGCTTTTGCGGTAGGTATCTATTCATCAGTAGATTGCGCATTTACTTCCGTAGTAATCATAGATGGATCTATGGAAGCAGTAGCGGAAATAACATTATTTTCTATTGTAATATTTTCACCAGCAGTTAATTTATCTTGCTTGGTTTGTATTTCTTCTTCAAGAACATCTATTCTATGCTCTGTATTTGCATCTGTATGAATATAGATGTCTTTATTTATTGTACCGTTAATATATTTTGATTTCATTTATTACTCACCAAATAATAAATTTTGTTTTATTGCAAATTGTGTTTATTACAAACTTTTGTAATTCCCTATCCCAGAAATAAATCTTAACCATATACCAATATGTTCCAGGAGCAAGATTTTCTGTATCTTCTGAATTTAAATGCAAATGAATATTGCCATGTTCATCCTAATCAGCTGGTGTTAATTTCTTTCTGATAATTGAATCTTCCCATTTTTGATTTGCTTCCATAACACCAAAATAAAGACATTCATTTTCTACATGAGGTTCTTCGCCTTCAACTTCTGGTTCAAATATAATGGGTTCAAGTATTTCTATAACTGGTAAAAGAGGTGTGCCACTATTGATTATAAAAGTAAAATCAATATCATCTCCCCTATTCATTTGCAGTATCTAATTATTTATAGTGAACATTTATCTAATCCTTCTACAGTAAGTTCTTCAGAACGTAATCTTAATTTTTCTTCTTTTAATTTATCAAGCAAGCCTTCATTTCTTATTGCTTTGAAAATTAAGTTTCCTACTGAAAATTCACCCTCAAGCTGTAAAGCTAATTTTCTTTGGTAATATAACCAATCAATCATTTTAGATACTTCATCATAGTTATTTGAATTTAAAGCATCATCAACAGCTATTTTAACTTCTTCTAATTCATTGTCTATATTAAATTCTGGAACTTCAATGGGTTCTGGAAATTTAAGCCATCTATCATTTAATACAGAATAAATGCCATTTGAATTAGTTGATGTTTGCATATCTTCTATGTACATTTCAACTGGTTGACCACCAAGCATTATATCATAGGAATTATTGAATAAAGATTTCCAACTTTGACATAATGCATTGACTAATTCCTTGTTTTCATCTATGTTATCAAAATTAACTATTAAATGAATGTCTAAATCTGATTTATCAGTATAATTGTAGCTTGCATTAGAACCAACTAAAACAACGTCAATTACGGGTAAATCAAAATCTATATATTTTTGAAATTCATCAACTATTTCTAATATGCCATTTTTGATTTTAGGTTTTAAATAACCATCTTCTTCCCATACTCTGGGATTCAAAATGTCATGTATCTCAAATTCATATTTTTCTAAAAATTTATAATTCATATCAACGAATACCTGCATAAATGATTCACAAAATTATACATTGCAACATAATCAATGTATTAAATTTTATACATTGCAACCATTTGATTGCTATTGAATTTAATGATAATCTATGTATTGCTATGCATAAACACAAAACTTTCAACCTGGTGCATTTAGTGGCATTATACAACAAATCAATAAAAACAAACCACTTGCATTGAAGCAAGTGGTCATGATAAATATTAGTTTATGCAATAGCATAAATGAGGTCATTAGCAGTGAGTTTAAACTCTTCAATGCTTTCACATCTGTCAACCAGAGGAGAAGGAAGAGCATAAGCCATGCCATTCACAAAGAGGTTCATTGTGCCTATGATTTTGAAACCATCAGCAATTTTGACTTCTTCATTTTTGTATATGAATGAAGATTTTCCATCAACAATGCCCTGAAGGAAGCGAAGTGATTCAAAAGGAAGAAGATTGATTTCATCAAGAACAATCGTTTTACCATTGACAATGGCATCATACAAAGCAGAAGACTTGAAAGCAGCTTTACCATCATCAAAATCAAAGTCTTGCATGAGATCTGCAGGAAGCATTGAATTGTTGCACACTATACAACGGTTGTCTGCTTCATCACAAGCTTTGGTAGTTTTGCCAGTGCCTTGAGCACCATAATAAATCTTGAGCCTGTTGTTGATGATTTTTTCAGTGGTCTGAGCGGAAAGACCATTGTATATTGCATCAAATTCGACGGATTTCATTTTTTCATCTATTTCATTGGCATGAGGAGAGTCAATGAGAGCAAAATAATTGTGAATGTATTTGGTAGCAGCTCTTTTGCTATCACAATTTCTGGATAGAGTGTTTATGAACCTGAAATTGGGTTCAAAATCAAATTCAGTGAAGAAGTCAATCAGTTTGCCAACAGCAACTTTCAGCGCTTCAAGGTCAAACACTTTAGTTGATTTAACATCATTTGAAGCGAATGCAGGCTTTTTCTTGTTGGTTCTTGTTCTTTTGGTTTTTTCAACAACCGTATGCTCAAACTGAGTGGTGTTTTCTATTGAACTGATTGACTCATTGTTGTCAATGTATCTCACCTTGATGTAGTCATAAATGGTTGAATCTTCTATAACAGATTTGAAATTCCATTTCTGACCATAACCAAGAGCAGAAAGAGTATCAATGTTTTTGCTAGCGAGATTGGACATTGCCCATTTGCCAAGATAATTTTTGTCACTATCTTGTTTGCGGCATATTTTAAGCACAGTTTCAAGAGCATAATAAGCAGATGTGCCCACAACAGACTTTTCAATCACAACCATATCAAGAGCTGGATTGAACACATTGGAAAGCAGTTCGCCAGCATAGGTTTTTTTGATTTCAAGCTTAGTTCCATAAATTTTCATATTAACACCTCTCAAAATTTTATCTCTTCTTTTTTTTACACTAATATTATATCACTTTTTTTGTCTAAAATCAACTCAAAACAAAAGGACTTAGTTTTTACTAAGCCCCAAAAGCGATTCTGAGTATGTCATATATTTTTTCGCTAAGCATTGTTGCATAAGATTTGTTCCAAAGCATTCCACTTGTAACAAACAGTGTTTTAGCAGCTTTGCATTTTGTTTTGATGTACTTGGCATTGTCTTCATCTGCAATGATAAATACATTGTTGTGGTTCCAAGCTTTGAAATTGGAAACTTCATTTGTGTTCCACCAAGCTACACCATCATAAAGCACTATGTTGTAATTTCTTGCATCTGCTTTCTGCATACGTCTGAAAGCATCGAAATATTCATAATCTAATTTGTTGCCACCACCAGCTGTGATGTATCTGTTGTTCTTGTCATGCACAACAACACCCCAGTTGATTTCAATGACATCAAAACTGAATATTTTGTTTTCTCTTTCAACAATTTCAAGAGCTTTGATTATTTGATTTGTCACTACAACATTCTTGGTGTATGAACCAGAACAATCAATCCAAAGATTAAGATGAAGTTTGCCAGCACCACCGTTGTTTTCAGTATTGGTTCTGGTGAAGTATTTGTAATCAGAGTTACCAATGTTTCTAGGATTGATTACACCAGAATAAGCATTGACATGACCACCAACATTGCCACGAGTTTTGAACTGTTTGAAAATTCTTCTGAATTCAGTGGCCATGGCATCATTGCGTGTGGCACAGAATACACGTTCAAAGAGACGGTCAATTGATTCATTGTCAAGCGTTTCATTGTCACCTGATTGAGGAGCTTCACCAACGCCTTCAACAGTGCTGCCATCACATTCTGTCTGTTTGTCATCGTCAGGTGTTTTTTCGCCACAATCAATAACAGTTGTGGATTCATTTTCACCATCTTCATCATCACCCTGTTCACTAGCCATTGACTGTGCAACATTTGATGTTTCGTTGTTCTGTTCATCAGATTCATCTTGCTCATCATTCTGTGCATTCTGATTGTTTTTCTCAGCACTCATTTTCATCATGAGCTTGTAACAAGCAACATATATGTTTGCAATTGCAGAAATGTAATTGGCAAGAGTTTTATCTTCTTCAGGAATGTAAGAAACTTCCCTTGAAAAACCTTTGAATTCGGCAATGGCTGAAGACACCATGTCAAGAATGTTTTTGTCATCACAAATGCGATATCTGACTGCATAGTAAAACAATTCTCTGACATCATGAGGTTTCTGGCCATGATACTGAGTTTTGACGAACCATTTGAAATTTGTTCTGAGGTAATAATTTTTGAGCACGGATTCAATGCGTTCGTCTTCAAAAATGTTGATTAAATCCAAACACTCAGGATGAGACAAATTGATAAATATATGTTCTGCAACATAACTGGCAAATATATTGGTGAAATATTTGGTGTTCTCAATATAATATCTGGGGCTCAATATCAGATGAGACACTTCATGATAAAGAATAGTTCTGACAGCAACCTCAGGGTCAAAACTGTCATCAACAGTTGCAAGTGCATGATTGACGATGTCATAGCCAATCACTATTTTGTCTGAATGATTGTCAAAATAACAAGCATCGCCGTCTGCACATTCTACATCCACACCCGTTTTGGCATAATATCCAATAGGAAGGGTTTTGAGTATCTGATTGACTTCGTTTTTGTTGAGCTGCATAAAACTAATACCTCTTCTTTTTTCTACACTAATATTATATCACTTTTTTATTTGAAAATCAACTCAAAATAAAAAACGGTTATATTTCAAACCGTTTTACATATGTTTAATTGATATTGAACATCAAATCCAAGCATCATATGGGTCATCTTCAATATTGATGATTATGACATTTTTTGATGTAACACACCAATTTAATATTGTAGATTCTGCCAATCCACTTTCTCTATGACATTCTTGAAATATGTCATCTAAAGCGCCTTTAACTAACAACTTGCCATTTCCACCATTTGCATAAACACGAATTATTGTATCAATACTGAGACCACTGTAACTCGCATTTAAAATCCAATCATATAATTCCATAATTTTAATACCTCATTACAGGTTGTTTACCTAAATATAGCCATTGTTTGTTTTCATTATAATAATATAAATCTTGACCAATTTTTACTAAATCAGACACCACAATGCCATTTTCAGGCCTTGCTTCAAATGTATAAAAACTCTTGAAATCTTTTTCTATCTGGCTTAAAATAGATTCATAGAACATTTTTTTGATATCCCAATACTTAAACATGATGTGGGTAATTTTATAATTGTTCATATCAAAATCAAGTTCTCTGTATGGTTTGTATATCAATGATTCTTTGTGTTGTGCCAATCTTTTGTTGTTTGACTTTTCACTTATCTAATATATTATAATCATATGTCGTCTGGATTTATTTTAGGATTTCCAACCATAATTTTGGTGTGTTTTACTTTGTTGGGACCAATAGCACGCTCATAATGATATTCGTCATCTGTTGGAACGATTTCTTTTGTTGGACCTAAAATACGTTTAACTTTGTCCACTGGAACTTTCTATGCACCACGTTTAATATATAAATATTCTGGTTTTCCAGATACTTCAGTATAAAAGTTTCTATCTAATTGCTTTATATCTTCTTCAACGATTTTTCTTAAATCTTGACCACCCTATTGAGTACCATCAGTAGCCAACAAAAACATTTTGCGACCAAACTTTGTTAATTTGTAAAGAAATGCACAAACTATTTTTCCATTACGTTTAGATAATTTCCAATAAACATTATCACCTAATAATTCAGATTTATCACAATTGCAACCACCTATGGGTTCATAAGCTGTTTCAATCATGTCCCAAACTTCGTTGAGATATTTTTGTTTATTTGATTTATCTTCAGGCCACAAATTGATTATATGTTCAGTAATCTATATTTTCATTTGTAAAATCTCTTTCAGAACCAAATAACCGTACTTCCCATTCAATGATGTTCATTATACTGTTAAAATATCCATTTGCATACTGTTCTGACAGTTCATGACCCATATTTAGGCTTGTATTAAATCTGAATTCTGAATTACCAAGATATTTTTCAATGAAATATTTTGAGTTTGGTGCAATTTCATCTTTTAAACCAAATATGAAATCTACCATTTCTACTGAATGTTCAGGTAATTTATCTTCTAATGCTTTGAGTGATTTGATAAATGTTTCATCGTTGTCTATTTTCATCAAATCTTTTGGTAAAGCTGGATTGATTAATACCCTATGAATGCCACAATTCTTATGCAATAGATAGAATGCTCCCAGTGATGATGCAATAATAACATCTGGTCGATATGAATTAATGTGATGTCGTATTTCACTTAATGCTATATCTGGATGTTTGTAATCAAACTGAGGTGCAAACACTTCATCGTTTACACGGACACTACGGATGAGTTGACTGGTAGGACCATCTTGTGTTCCACCATAACCATGAACATAAAGGATTTTCATAATATTACCTTTGTTTATTTATTATATAATATTATATCACAATTTATGTATAACATCAACTCTGTTATGAAATTATACAATTGTGATTTTATTACATTATGCTATTGACATAATGTTGTCTACATTGACATCAAACACTGATTTAATGTCGTTGTTGGATTTGTTCCAATAAGAATTGACGGCATAGTTTTTGTCAAATTCAATTTCATTGCCATCTGCACCATAAGCAACATATTTGGACTTTGCTTTGGAACCATTGCAATGTGCAAGTCTTACATAATACTTATTTGTATTGGTGTTGTAAAACAATTTATTGTTCACAATCCAATCTTTGTGATTTTCACGATGAGCAGGAGCAACATAATCTTCAGCTGACTTTTTGTCAATGACAGCCTGAATGTGCTCATAATTAACACCTGTGCGAACAGTTTTCTCTGTGAATTTTACGAGATTGATGCCAGCTTTTTTAAATTCGGCTTTGACAGGAATTTCTGTTCTGTAATTGATTCTGAAAAACACACCATTCTTTTTTGCAACAATAACATTTTTAACATTTTCAAGTTTCATATTCAGCACCTCTTTCATTTTCTACATTAATATTATATCACTTTTTTTTAAAAAAAGCAACTCAGAATAGAGTTGCTTTTAATTTTATGATATTTTTACCGCATATTGTTCTTTATTTGCCAAGTTCACACCAAGCAATTCATCTTTATGAGGTGATTGATTTGGTCTATATCGTCCAAATTTGATGATGATGTTTTTAAATGCTCTTAAACAATTGATTTGATTATAGATTTCATCTTCTTCATATCCAGTATATATGACTATGTCATCATCATACCCATACTGAATTCTGAATGTATATATCAACTCATACAAATCTGACCAACTATCAAATGGTTCCAATCCACCGCAAACTATTGAATTTACTGTTGTTGGATTATAATATTTGTCAATCAAATCTGTGGTATCAATATCAATGTCTGATTGTTGCGTTAATAACCAATTGTGACAATATTGATTTCCATTTTCTTTGTCGCATTTAAAAGTGCAATATGGAAAAGCAATGAATAAAGAAGGTTTTTTATAATTAACTATATCGTAATCTTTAATATCTTTTAATATCATTTTATTTCTGTTAATGTACTGTAATCATAATTACTGTCATGATTCAATATGACAGAATCTGAATTTAGCTCTTGTGTGTTTTTATATTTGACATGGTCATAACCTTTTGACCTGATAAAATCAAAAAAATCATCTATATCTTTGATTTTATTCAATTGATGTCTATCTCGTTCACTTAAATTAATGTGTACTTGGTCTGGCAAAATAATGTCAGTTCCATCTGCCCAAATGTCATATGGTTCTTCATTCAATTTGCACAACATCAATTCTTTTAAATTATCACCACTCCACAATATGATGTCCTCATCAATTATCAACGGCTTTTTTAAATCAGAAGAATATATTGAATACACATGGCGATGTTGAAGTGAATTTTTGCCTTCTTTAGCATCTTTGACAGACAACCAAAAATGATTGCCTTCTTCTGATGGCATCATGCCTTTTGAAACATCAAATTTTGAAGGTGTGGAAAAAAATAAATTATTTTTGTTCATTTCATTTAATGTCTTGGTTAATATCTTCCCATAATCTCATTGAAAATTCTTGTTTTCTTTCTTTTGAATATGTGACTTCTGGAGTAAAGAATCCCACTATCCTCGACCATACAGTGTGAATAGGATTGCCACATTTAGGACATTTATTGTCATAAAAAGCATGATTGTTTTTACAAGAATATATCTTAGGATTAAATGCAAAATATGTTACGCCTTGATGTACTACATATAAAAACATTTTCCAAGCAGTTTCAAAATTATTAAATGGAGCATCTATGTTGATATGAAGAATTGAACCACCATTGCAAAAACCATCAAACATTGAAGCTATTCTAATTCTTTCACTCAATGTGGTTTTAATGCCTAATGGTATGAACTGATTGCCAAGCATTGGTAAATCATTTGGAACTTTGTCACCAAAAATTAGCTTGTCTTTATTTCTGAGTTTGACTGCAGCTGATTCACCTGGAATTTGTTCAGTATTTGCAACATAATTTTTATCTTGAATAAATTCATTTTTAATTGCATGAATTGTATCAAATATTTTTTCACCAAATCTTTCAGCGTCTTTGGTATAGAAAGTATTTCCAAATTCATCTTGTGTGGTATAACCAAATATTTTCATGGTTTCATACATACCAATAAATCCTATGGTATTGTACAAGTGCTCAAAATCTAACAAACCATCTTGAAAATTATTTAACAAACCTTTTTCTACATTGCGTTGTAAAATGTTTCTGACCACATCAAGCACTTGTAAATCAAGTAATACTATGTGTGAAAGATTGTTTATATATTCTTCTTCAGAATTTGATTCAAGAGCAATTCTTTCCATGTTGATTGTGGACACTTTCACACTGCCAACCTTCAGTGCAGTGCCACCAATACTGTTGAAATATCCTATGTCAGTAATATTGCTTTTGAGCCGGCAACAATTAGACAAACTTGTTACACTGTCATCTACAAATATATTACTGTCAGACCATTTCATATTATGTTCAATTGCCCATTTTGCAAATTCTTCATCTGCTGGATATCCATTTTCATCTTTCAATATGGATATTGAATTAACAGGAAACGTAAACATGTTTTCAGCACGAATGTGAGAAAACTCTTCCATGTACCATTTTTGGAACTCCATGATGCCCTCAATGTCATCAATCATATCAGTTCCATCTGGAAATTGTGTGCCACCAAACAATGCATATAAATACTCGTGGTCAAATATGCTGGTGTTTGTAAATGCACTTTGCAAACCATCCCTTACATATGGTTGATTTACTGCATAAATAAATCTCTGTATGTGTTGCTTTGCAAATTTTTCTGGTGTTCCATAATAACAACCATTTTCAACATCTTCCTTCCAAAAGTAATACATGTATGGAATTAAATTTGGAAGACCACATGCACCTGACTGTCTGTTTGAAACGAAATTAATAAATTCTTTAACGAAATCAACAAATGTTTCTAAGTGTTTGGGTGGAAGATGATTGTGATGAGGAAGCCAAAACAATCCTTCTTCTGCCATTCTTTTTAAATCATATGCAAAACAATATGGATAAAAACTTGAAGTGTTGGCATCGTGCAAATATAACCAACCAATCCATTCTTTTTCAAACCATTCATCAGCAATTGCTTTGCCATATTTTTTATTCATTTCATAATATATTTTATGAAATGAAAGTAATTTTTGTTCTGACTTTGGCATTTCATGAAGTAAAGATACAATATCTTTACTATGCACATTTGCAGAACCATCTATTGAAGCATCGGCAACGGAACCTACATTGGCAAATCCATCTATGAAATTTGTTAAGCTCAATTGATTTGAAGACAAACCATTGAGTTTTGCCATTTCTTCTCCGTATGTGTCTATTAATTGATTGTACTTAATTGTAAAATTTCTGTCTAGCTTTGTTTTATACTCCATATTTGTTTACCCATTGCAATGCTTTTCCAAAATTAAGAATTTCTCCATTGACTTCAAGCATAGGTGCTGATTTAATGCCTTTTTCATTCATGATGTCAACGTCAGAAATTATGTCATATTCAATTTTTTTGGCATTCAATCGTCGTTCAAGTGTTTTGCAATTAGGACATCCAATTGTGTATAAAACGATGTTGTTTTTTGTTTCCATTTGTTAACCTTCTATATTTATTGGATAAAAATAAACAGCATAATTTAATATATGCTGTTTATAATTTTTTTATTTTTCGTTTTGATATTACCTCTTAATCGTCTGGATTATCTTTTTCCCCATCAACAAACAAAATTTTGTTGTTGGCATAATCTTTGACCAATACTGATTCTTGGTCAAATTGTCTGCATAATTCTTCAGCCACTTTAATGACTTCTTTTATTGGTGTGTATATCAGTTCTACAGATATAGAATTTTCATCAAACACACTGCCATCATTTGCTCTATATCTGCCATTGAGAAATTTACCAATGGTCCAACCTTGTATCTGATATTCATCTAAATTTGTGTTTGGATTTTTCTTTAAAAACTGTTTAGTGATTCTATCAATTTTCTTGGTATATGCTAAACGATTATATAATGTTTTTGCTTTTTTCTTAATAAAATCAACTATTCTGTTTTCACTTTGTTTTGTTGCATTAACATCAGTAGATAAAACTATCATTCCACCCATTAAATCACGAGGAACTTCATCTACGATTTTTTCTACTATGTTGTTTATAGATTTACTAATAATATTGTTTT
>Ga0265299_10000109_pt1 | contig 114789 bp, 73 predicted proteins | sample AusTroGonzalo_MG_4_FD_193485 | JGI IMG/M metagenome (GOLD analysis project Ga0265299, IMG submission 193485) | Bovine rumen microbial communities from tropical cattle in Woodstock, Queensland, Australia - Gonzalo_02 | ecosystem: Host-associated > Mammals > Digestive system > Stomach > Rumen ... | reverse complement strand
TCTAGAAAGACAGAGACTGATAAAGAAACATATAGAACGTTCTTCTATTTTGATAATGAATACAAAAACGGGAAAAGTCTAGAAGAAATTTGGGATGAGATTCAACACAATTTTTTAACATTAAAAGAATGGTTTTCAGACCACGAATTTTATCATAAAATTGGATATTTAATAGCAAGCGATTCCAAAACACTAATAGAAATTTTGAACGACTATATTGACAAATCTAAATCCGAATTCAGGTTATATTTAGACAAGAGCATAAAAGAAAGTATTGTATTCAACAAACCATATAATGATTTGGATTATAGAAATGACTACAATGAAATAAAAAAGCTACTTCTTCTTTTCAATGTTGAATCTGTCCGACAAATAGACGACAAAAAACGTAGATTTCCTTTTGGGCGCCATAAAAAAGAGAATTGGAGTCTAGAACACATTCACGCCCAGCACTCCGAAGGCCTGCAAACCAATGAGAAGAGAAAAGAATGGCTGAAGGCTCATGTGAAATCGTTGGTAGCAATTGGAAAACAAAATGATTTGATTTCAGATATGGAGAAGTTGGTGAAAGAAATCGAAGAAAATCCGAAAGCTACAAAAGTGCGAGAACAATTTGAACCATTGCAAGAAAAAGTTATAAAAGTCCTTTCGCCCGAAAACGATGATTCAGACTATATACATCAAATCTCTAATATGGCATTACTTTCTTCTGGACAAAACTCTGCAGTAAGCAATTATACCTTTGATGCCAAAAGAAATCTCATTCTAGAAATGGACAAAAAAGGGTCGTATATCCCCTTTTGTACAAAAATGGTCTTCCTGAAATATTATTCATCAGAAGATACTAATTTTCATTTCTGGGGTGAGAATGACAGAGATGCGTATGTAAATGCCATGTACAATGTGTTGGCAATTTATTTATCTAATGAAAAACAAGAAATAGAGTAGATGTTATGGAAACAAAGACTTTTCAAACGATATTTATACCCTACAATGATAAATCAGGGAAAAAAATTGAAATCAAAAGAATAGAAATCCCGAAGATTCAGAGAGATTTTGCTTATGGTCGTATCGATGAAAAAAATAGCCGAAAAAGAGAAAACTTTTTGGAATCTCTTCTGAAGGCTGTTGACGGGAGTCCAGTCACTCTTGATTTTATATATGGTGATATCAAAAAACACGTATTAACCCCGCTCGACGGTCAACAACGTTTGACAACACTATATTTGCTCTATTGGTATGCTTCAAAAAAAGAGAATGTAACAGACACTAACTTTTTGAAATGCTTTAGTTACGAAACAAGACCTTCGGCACGAAAATTTTGTGAAGCAATAACGACCAAAAATTTTGAGTTGGAAAGTGACAAACCATTATCAGAGCAAATTAAAGATAAGAATTGGTTTCCGCTTGAGTGGCAACACGATGCAACAATATCTTCAATGTTAGTTATGCTTGATGCCATTCAAGAAAAATTTTCATGTATGGAAAACCTATATACAAAACTTGAAAAAATATCTTTTTATTTCTTGCCTATAGAAGACTTGGGAATGACTGATGAGCTTTATATCAAAATGAATTCTCGAGGGAAACCGTTAACACAGTTTGAACATTTCAAAGCAGAGTTTGAAAAACAACTGAATTTAGCTGATGAAAAGTTGGCAAAACGGATTGGCTTGAAAATCGACAGAGAATGGACTGATTTGTTGTGGCAATACCGTAGTAGCGGTTCAGACGATGATTGCGATAATATAACTGACGACGAGTTTCTGAGATATTTTATTTTTATCTGCAACATTATATGTTACAAAAATGGTGGAAGTCCAAAGTCAAGTGATGAATTTGATTTAATAAAAGAATTTTTCACTGTACAATGCGATGATGACAAAGAAAGAGTAATAAAGAATGCTGCAATTCTCGAAGCCTTTTTTGATTGTTGGTTGGATGACAATAAAAAGAGTATTCAAATTCAGAGCTTCTTTGAATCTTTCGCTTCAAAAGAACATTTGGCTGGCCGAATTAAAACAAATTATAATGTCAATTTCTTGGAAGATTGTTTGAAGAATCACGCTGATTTTATAGGAAAGAACAGACGTAAATTCACGTTAAATCAGATAATTCTTTTGTATACATTCGTTATATACCGACAAAACCTTTCAAAAGTTTCAGAAAGTGATTTCCGAAGACGTATAAGAATCATAAACAATTTGATATTAAATTCTTCAGACCAAATAAGTGATAGTGAAGATCGTCAGGGTGGCAATCGTATGCCTGCTATATTACAGCAAGTCGATAGTATTATACTAAAAGGGGAAATTGCAGAAAATATCGGTGCAAATTTTAGCCCTACTCAACTTGATGAAGAAAGAATTAAATTGGAATGGACAGACAAAAACCAAGATAAGGCAGAAAATCTTTTTGCTTTGGAAGACCACGAGTTATTGTATGGACAGATTTCAATCGTTGGATTAGAACATCCTGAACATTTTGAGCGGTTTGAATCTTTATTCAGATGTAATTGGGATATGATTGATTGTGCATTGTTTACCATTGGCGATTATAAGCAAAAAGAACGAAATGGATGGCGTTATCAGTTAGGCTCTTACATGGAAGAGGGGTTTGCTTGGAAAACTCTTTTTCATAGGAGTGAGAATTTGATTGGATTTGACAACACAAAAGGAGTGTTATGTGAATTATTAAAACTAACAAATGATTTTACTGAGAATTATTTGAAAAATTTGATAGACACTTACACGAAAAAATGTGAAAGCAACAATGAATATCCTTGGGTATATTATTACATAAAATACAATGTATTTCGTCCTGGAAGATATGGCAAATATTTTTGGAATGATTTTGAAAAATCGCCATATGAATTTAGAACGATTTTTCAAAAACAATCTCTTTCGGAAAATTCCTATAATCCTTTTTTGAAAGCAGTAAATGAGAATGTGTCACGTGAATCTTACGGGAATTACATTTATATTGACGAAGGAAAACTTCTAAAAGAGATACAATCATCATATCAAATAGTTACTAATGATGAAAACAAAGATGTACTTAGAGAATATCATATCAGTCAAAATAAAAGAAGTGGCTTAGATGAGGAAAACCGCATAAAAAAAATGAAAATGATGTTATATACCAATGGCAGCTAACTGCAATTGGTATATAACTAAGATTACAATATGATGAAAGATTCTGGTATATATAATAGCAAAGATTGTTAGGCTTTGAACATCATGTCCGATTGTAATGCTACAATCATATCTCGTACATGCGCCAAAGTATTGTGTTGCCGGGCGAGTTCATTTTTACAAACCCGACTCAAAATACGGTGCCGACTCTACAATTTGTTTGCAGAATCGGCACCTATTGCGGTGAGCGTATTCCGTCACCACGCTTTACACAGTAATTTCCTCCTTACTTTTAGGCATATGTCGCCTGATTCCATCCCAAGTGGGCATTGGCGAGCCGTGGTGCTGACGTCGCCACTCGTCGAATTTTTGGTCGATATAAATCATCTCTTCAATGCCGTTTTTGCAATGATCCGAAACCATCAGCCGCCCCAGCACGGTTTTCGACATCAGTCTATATAACAGAAACATAGCGTATGTCCGCAGACCACCGTTGTAGAATCGGTCTTCGCCCTCCGGCATAACACTCACACCCGTACTTTTCAGATAGGCGAAGCACTCTTTCGACGCCTGCATAATGAGCTGAATGTCGTGGCGGCGAAGTTTCTTCAGATTGCAGTCACATTTGTAGCACATATAGCCGTAGGGCATCACCTCGGCTACGTGACATAGGTAATAGGCCTGCATATCGCTGATTGGCGTTATCTTGTAGTCTTCGATGCTGAATGCTTTGCGTATGGTGTCGATTGCCCAGTCGGGTGCGGGTTGGTGCAGTCCACCGACAAAAAGTTCAGTGACGGGCAGCCTTGCCACAACGGCTTTCCCGCCTTCGCGGTGCCCTGCCGAGTTCTGAAATCCGAAAAGTAACTGCAAATCATTACGTTCAGCCAAAATGCGGTTTTGACAATAATCAGCTTCAAGATTATTACCTACAAGCACTAAAAGATTGGTTTTCAGTCCGACGAACGCATCTAACAGCGCTTTCTGTTGTTGCCCCTGCATCAGAGAGATCACAATGTCGAACCGTTCGTCGACGGGTGCACTCTCAACAATTTCTGGATGGTCCGTGGTGGTTTTGCGTTGCAGATAATGTCTGACAACCAACCCGTTGCGGCGCAATTCATCGGCTGTTGAACGTGCCACTACCGTCACATCATTGCCAGCCTTACACAGAAAGTGAATCATCAGCGAGCCTAATGCTCCCGAACCATATACAAGTATCTTCATAATCAATCAAATAAGTGTTTTAAAATTAATCCGCATAGAAGCGGACAAATGTTTAAAACGTTAATTTTCTCACATTTCCCCCTCAATCGCCTTCCCGTCTTTAATGGTGATAATCTTATTAGCCCCCGCCACCGTACGCATTCGGTGAGCGATGACCAGGACGGTTTTCCCTTTGATCAATTTTGAGATGGATTGCTGTATAAGCGTCTCATTTTCAACATCGAGTGAGGAGGAGGCTTCGTCCAAAAGGATGATTGGGGCGTTTTTCAGGAAGGCCCGTGCGATGGAGATGCGTTGACGCTCGCCACCCGATAGTTTCTTGCCGTTTTCACCGATAATGGTCTGCCATTTATCAGGCAGATTCTCGATGAATTCGGTACAATTGGCCCATTCCGCCGCCTGCATCACCTGCTCGTCGGTCGCATTCTTGTCACCAATACGGATGTTTTCCATGATTGTATTATTGAACAATGTAACGTCTTGGAATACAATCGAATAAAGATTCATCAGTATTTCAGGGTCAACTTTTGAGATATCCTGACCACCCACCGTTATTCTACCCGAATCGATGTCCCAGAACCTTGCGGCAAGCCTAGAAACGGTTGTTTTACCGCTACCAGACGCACCGATAAGTGCGGTCACCTCGCCTTGCTTTGCGACGAAAGAGACTCCGTCAAGAATTTTCTTCCCATCCTCATACGAGAAGGTGACATCCTGAAATTCAATGTCTCCGCCCTTCACTTTGAGTTCGTCTCCACCCGTCTGTTCCTTGTGTAGCAATATATCATTGAGTCGTTCGCAATTGACATCCAAGGCGATGATTGCCGCGAAATGTTCAAGCGAGGTGGTCAACGGGTCATAAATGCGAGAGGCAATCACCAAGAAAAGCAAAAACTCAAGTACCCCTAACTCTCCGGATCTGAGCAACATGGCACCAACAAGTGCAGTGGTCGCAATACCAAACTTCAGCAATAACTCAGCGTTGCAGACAAATAGACCAGTACCCAATTCGCTCCAAAGCATACGTTTCTCCACTTCGTGGATTTTCTTCTTTATGTCCTCAAAATAAGAGTGTTGCGCATTGTTTTGACGCAAATCACGAACGGTTTCCAAGCACTCCTGTATCTTCTCGGTCATCTCAACGGCGGCTGCACTTTTCCGTTTGCCCAGTTTGTATTGCACTTTACGGGATAGTGCCACGATCAGCATACTAAGAGGCAAGACCCAAACCACAGCCAAAGCCATCTTCCAATTGATAAAGAATAGGCATACAGCTATCAGACAAGTACTTATGATTGAGCCGTTCAGTTGCGGAATAAAGTGCGACGAAGCTTGTTCGATGCTTGCTGCATCATCCATCAGTGTCGATGTCAGGTCAGCACTATCTTTTTTTGCAAAGAATGACAGCGGAAGTCTCCTTAATTTTTCCGCCAGTGTGATGCGACGCACCCCGCTCTCTCGGTAGGTGGAGAAGTAGCAAGTGTTGTATTGAATCACAGTGGTTATTGCCATTATAATCACCCAGATAGAGATACCTATGATGTAAAATGATAGTCTGCCTTCGAGCTGGTCGCTCATAATGTCCTGAATCAGTTGATAGAGCAGAATGACGGGCGAGAATAGCGCCAGATTGTAAAAAACGTTTGCCGCCGATGCAATCAACATCGACTTTGCGCCCTCATCAGACAGGGCATATTTTTGTTTGAAATTCAACATTTTAGTATTTAGTTTTAGAGGGTTAAACTTTAGTTTTCAATCGTCCATTTTACCGACTGTTGGTAATCGTTCCACATCTTTGCGTATATACCGTTCTGATTTACAAGGTCGTCGTGTCTGCCGCTTTCGATTAATTTGCCCTCTTTCAGCAGGAATATCTCATCGGCATCGACCACCGTTGAGAGTCGGTGCGCAATCTTTATCACCGTCTTACCCTTCGCCATTTCGTTGAAGGCTTGAAGAATTTTCTCCTCGTTCTCAGGGTCGGCAAAGGCGGTGGCCTCATCCAAGATCAGGATAGGCGTGTTGCGTAACATCACCCGTGCAATCGCGATACGTTGCTGCTCGCCCCCGCTTAGGTAGGTGCCACGACTACCGATGGTTGTGTGAATACCGTTCGGTAACCGACTGATGATATCGGCACATTGGGCACGTTCCAACACCTCCATCACCTCGTTCTCCGTTGCGTCAGACTTAGCTAGTCTGATATTATCCAAAATGCTTGTTTTTAATAATTTACTATCCTGAAAAACGAATGACACGATTTTTGACAGCTCCTTTTGTGGAATATTACGTACATCCACACCGCCAATCAGGATTTCACCTTCGGTGGTGTCCCAAAAGCGAGATACAATGCTTGACAAGGTGGTCTTACCTCCGCCGGACGGTCCCACAAAAGCCACATGTGCGCCAGATGGGATATTTAACGAGATACCATCGATTGCGTTGCGTGTCGCATCTTTGTATCGGAATACAACATCCTTAAATTCAACCGAATAATCTTTGGGAGTTTGCGGATTTGTGTTGTCCGTAATCTCCTCGACGTTTAGGATTGAATCGATGCGCTCCATGGCATTCCCGACAATCATATCAGCCTCCGATGAATGCATGAGCTTGAAGAAAATCACCGCAATAACAGGAGTGAAGATAATGTAGAACATTAGGTTTGAGAAGAATTCAGGGTTTGAGGCATCGCTTCCATGATAGAGCGCGACGGCTATCAGCAGGGCAAAAAATGAGTTGATGATAACCGTATAGGCGGTCATTGGGATGCGGAACCGTCTTGTATAGCTCACCGAGAAGTTCTCGTAGGTGTCAATCGCATCTTTGAGTTTCTTGAACGAGAAGACCGTTTGTCCGAATGTTTTCACAACCGGAATGCCACGCACATACTCAACAGCCTCTTTTGTCATGTTCTCAAGCGCAAGATTGTAGGTTTCGATATCTTTCTTCATCGAAGGTCCCACCATAAACCCAAACATAATGAGGAAACTGACGATAATGGTCGCAATGCAAAGAAGACCGATTTTCCAGTCGAAATACATCAGCAAGGCGATCATCGCCACGGGTGTGGTCAATGCCACGGTACGGTCGGGCAGGATGTGCTCCAAGAAGTTACTTGTCGAGTCGGAAGCATCGATGATGATTTTACGGATCTTGCCGCTGCCCTCTGTCTCGATGTGGCCCAACGGCATACGCAATATTTTTTCGACACATCGCTCACGTATGTTGGCCACTGTGCGGAATGCCCCAAGGTGGGAGCAACCCAATGCGCAGAAATAGACACACATGGCATTTACAGCAAACTTGACGGCGGTATATCCGTAGTTTTCAATATTCGTTGCTTGAGAGAAATCAGGCATCACGGTCAGCACCTCATTCACTATCTTCCAGATATAGACAAACGGCACAAGCGCCAAACATGCGCTTAAAGCTGAAAATACCATGGAGCCGATGGTGAAGTACTTAAACTTTCCCGCATAACCCATCAATTTTAACAGATTTGGTTTTTCTTTCTTTTTTTTATTCATATTACATTAATTTTTAATTAATTACAATTTCAAAAACGAACATTATTCAGAATTGTTCATAAAAAAAAAGAGACTCAGAAATGAGTCTCTTCCTGCTATGAAAACACAAAAAACAAATAACAATTGTTTAATTATTGCAAATCGTTGTAAATCAATATTTTCCATCCGTTATTATGATAATTGACATATTCTACAAAGATTTGTTCCGCATCCTTTGCGCTTATTTTGTGCATAATGATTTCCTCGAGTAGGGTGAACATCTGCACAGCATTTATATGAATGAAAAAGGGGGAGAAGTCCCATTTCAACGCAGGGTATATCTGCTTCATTGCATCCATATATTTCAGCATCATTTCGGTGGCTTCGTCGGTAAACTCTTCTTTGAAATTCGCCAACGAGGAACCTGCCGATTTGAACAGTAACAAATTCAGCAAATCTCTGTATTTCTGCATTATACAACTATATTCAGCAGCAGTCTTTTCAGCCATACCAGGCATCCATTGCTGTGTGACGTCAATGTTCTGAGGATTGTGGTAACTGTTGATCATTCCCTTGAACTCGTTGACCACAGGGGCGACGATGGAGCAAAAAAGGTCATCTTTGCTCACATAGTAATTATAGATGTTACTTAACCCGACGCCTGATTTTTCTGCGATCTCGCGCATCGATGTTTTCGCAAAACCCTTTTTGAGAAAGATTTTCTTTGCCTCTTTCTCAACACACTTTCCTATGTCGTCTTTTTTCCTTTGCATCCGCTCTGAACGTTGTACGTTTTTGAACACTGCAAAATTGCGTCTTCACAGAAGTGTGTGCAATCCCTATTAGTTGTCTTTTTTGGAATTATTATCATCAGTTTTGGGTATTTTAACGACGAATTATAATCTCTGTAATTAATATAATTGATTGATACACAATTTGTTTTATTGAGTGATATACATTAGAGTTCCCCATAATTAGCCATTTGATAGACTCTAAAATCACTATTTTAAGTGATTGACTTGTTATTTGAAGTATGTTAATTTTGCCACAAAATATATAAAACAGATAGTTTAAACTCTAAAATTTTAAACAAAAAGACAAAATGAAAATCAAGAAAATTGTAGGTCGTGAGATACTAGATTCCCGCGGCAATCCAACGGTAGAGGTTGATGTGACACTTGAAAATGGAGTAATGGGCAGAGCAGCAGTGCCATCGGGTGCCAGTACGGGTGAGAATGAAGCCCTCGAACTTCGTGATGGAGACAAGAACAGATACTTAGGAAAAGGTACGTTAAAGGCAGTGGCTAACGTGAATAATGTGATTGCCCCAGCACTTGTGGGCGAATGTGTTTTCCAGCAACGTGCGATTGATCAGAAGATGCTCGATCTTGATGGTACTCCTACCAAGAGCAAACTTGGAGCAAATGCCATTTTGGGTGTTTCTCTTGCTGTAGCTCAGACAGCCGCAAAGGCACTTAACATGCCTTTGTATCGTTATATTGGTGGGGTGAATGCTTATACGTTGCCTGTACCAATGATGAACATCATCAATGGAGGTGCACATTCTGATGCACCAATTGCATTCCAAGAGTTCATGATTCGTCCCGTGGGTGCAACCAGTATAAGGGAGGCTGTCAGAATGGGGGCAGAAATATTTCATAATCTAGCCAAGTTACTTAAAAAACGTGGTCTATCCACTGCAGTAGGTGATGAAGGCGGTTTTGCTCCAAATCTTGATGGCGTTGAAGACGCTCTTGAGTCTATCTGTCAAGCCATAAAGGATGCTGGTTATGAGCCAGGTAAGGATGTGAAAATTGCGATGGATTGTGCGGCAAGTGAATTTGCCGTGGTGGAAAACGGCAACTATTTCTACGATTACAAACAGCTTAAAAATGGCAAGCAAAAGGATCCAAACGGAAAGAAACTGAGTGCAGAGGAACAAATCAGTTACCTTGAGCAGCTTATCAACAAATATCCTATAGACTCTATCGAGGATGGCCTTGATGAGAATGACTGGGATAATTGGGTGGAGCTCACAAAACGTATTGGTGATCGTTGTCAATTAGTAGGTGACGATCTGTTTGTGACCAACGTTAAATTCCTGCAAAAAGGTATTGCTATGGGAGCTGCCAATTCTATTCTGATTAAGGTAAACCAAATTGGGTCATTGACGGAAACCCTCGATGCCATTGAGATGGCTCATCGTCATGGATACACTACGGTTACTTCACATCGTTCTGGCGAGACGGAAGACACCACCATTGCAGATATTGCAGTTGCCACCAACTCAGGTCAAATCAAGACTGGTTCACTTTCAAGAACCGATCGTATGGCAAAATACAATCAATTGATTCGTATAGAGGAAGAATTAGGAAAATCATCTAAATATAGTTATAAAAGAATCAAATGACATTTTGTCTTTGAAAGTATAAATCATAAATGAAGGGAAAAGTCGCGTTGTGAAGCGCGACTTTTTTGTGTTCTTTTCATCCCATCACCACATCCAACACCATCATCATGGCAAAACCCAAGGCGAAACCTATTGTCCCGACATTGGAGTGATTCCCCTGTGATGCTTCCGGAATCAGTTCTTCGACCACTACGTAAAGCATGGCACCTGCGGCAAAGGGAAGCAAATAGGGCATTATGATTGTGACAGTCGATGCAAGTAAAATGACCAACATTCCCCCAATTGGTTCGACTACACCGCTCAAACTGCCTATGGCAAATGATTTAAGGCGACTGTTCCCTTCATTACGGAGTGGCATGGAGATGATTGCTCCTTCTGGAATGTTCTGGATGGCAATACCAATTGAAAGTGCTAACGCTCCTGCTACGCTAAATTCAGACGAGATGGTTCCTGCGATAGTCACGCCGACCGCCATTCCTTCCGGGAAATTATGAATCGTGACTGCCAACGCTAGCATTGTTGTTCGAGACAAACGGCTATGCGGACCTTCCTGTTCTCCTTTGGGATGGAGATGGGGCGTGATATAGTCGATGAGAAGTAGGAAAGCGAACCCACTCAACAGACCGATGGTCACCTGCCACACGTTGCCCATATTCATCGCGGGAATAATCAACGACCAGACAGATGCCGCTACCATCACGCCTGAAGCAAAGCCCAGTAAAACCTTTTGTAACCGTTCGGGCAATTCGTTCCTCATGAAAAACACAAATGCGGAACCTAAAATCGTTCCTGCCAAAGGAATCAGTAATGATATTATTAACATATCCATATCGTTTTTGTTTTACACAACAAACATACAATGTTTTTTATGCAACTGAATTGCAAAATTTCTAATTCGCATTATACGCCTTCACTTAACGAAAAAACCTGGAAACAGCTTTGTGTCCCCAGGCTTTATTGTTAACCGTATTATAGATTCTTTTTCGAACTATTACTTCTCGAAACTATAGAAGAATGAAGGGAATCCAGTGACTGTTACCACCTTCTTCTCAATCGCTCCTGTCTTAGGATCGTAAGTGCAGAATCCATTGTATTCATCGTTGGCTGAACCATAGACAATCTTACCTTTGTGGATACCCATGGCGATACCATGTCCGTTGGAGTGTGGAAGTCCTTCAATCACTTTGATGGTTCTGTTGTAGAGGTCCACAATCACGGGAGCACCTGTACGTGCAGTGTATGTGTTGGTGTTGGTAGGGTCAAGTCCTATTGCATATCCGTAGGCATAAAGTATGCCGTTGGATGTATATTGACACTTTGCCAAGATATCGAGGTGACCGCATGACAGACCCTCCACTTGGGTGTTGGTTAGGTTGAATGTGTAGCTTGCATCGAAGTCTGTTTCGCCTTTTTTGATGCGTGCGATACCAGCATCCAGTCCAGGAATGTATCCGAATGAGCCTACACAGCTAATGTAGATGTCACCATTCTCATCCTCGAAGATGGATTGATTGTCGATCGGACGTGTTGGTCCGCAGATACCAAGCGAGGTGTTGCGGATTCTTTTGATGAAACTATCGTCCGACACGTTGTAGAGCGCCATTTCGATAGCATTTTCAACAGGCATCCATTGTGAGTTGTATTGCTCCAAAGCCACATAGAGAATGTTGTCACGAATATATAAAGCACCCGGATAGGCGGAGACACCTTCGTTTCTGAGAGAAGAAACATCGATTCTGGAAATCTCCTTCATGGTCTTAGGATTGAAGGCGATGATTAAATCAAGACTTTGACAACAAACGTATGCTTTTTCTGCGTTGGCTTCTACAACGATGGCTGCACTTGAATTGGCAGGAAGTGTCATTGATCCTTGCAACTCGAGTTGATTTGAACTGTTCAATACATAACGTTTCAATTTCAATTCTGTTCCACCCATATAATCAGGGAAGACGTAGATGTTGCCACTTGGGCAGACACAAGGATAGGAACCAAATCCGAGAGGAATGGCGTTCTTGTTGTCGTAATTGATGCCTCCACTGAAGTTGCCTACTGCTTGTAGATAACCACTTCCGCTATCACCAGAAGGATTGGTTACTGTGGTTGAAAAGAGAATTTTCCCAGATTCCAAATTAGAATCCTTCTCGTCTTCTTCTTTACATGCTGTAAATATGCTTGCCAATGCTACGGCAAAAAATAAATACTTAGTTTTCATTTTCTTTTTTCTTTATATAAATCATATTTGTTATTTCATCACGTATCTAACTTTAAATGCAAAGTTTCTTCCTGGCAGAGGTCGATTAAGGTCTGAATAAACTTTTCTGTTGGTTATGTTCTTCACCTTAAAGGAGAGAGTCCAACTGTCATTTAGGAAACTATGTTCGATGCCTGAGTCGATGGTAAATGAGGTAGGAATCTTTCGCTCTTGGTATTTACTCATCTCGAAATCATAAAAATATTCGTGGATGTAGGAAGCGTCTACAAGGAAGCGACTGTTTTGTTCCTTGCCTCCGAAAAGATTTTCCTTGTGTAACTCGAATCCAAAATTGCCGAGCAAATATGGAATGTTAGGCATACGCATGTTGTACGTTGGATTTTCTGCGGAGGAACCCGTCTCATGTTCCCTATGGTCACGAAGGTCTTGGTAGGTGGCGTTGGCATAGAGGTAAAGCACTTTCGCTACATCTCCCTTGAATTCCAGTTCCACACCTTTGGTGCGTACCGTTCCGAAGTTGGCATAACGTGCCATGCAAGGAATCATATCTGCCTGATAACGAATCATCTCTTTTAATTCATTGAGGAAGAAGTTACCTTCAATTTCGATGAACCCATATTGGTGATTACGATGGTAGAGTAGACCAGCATTAAGTCCGTTGCAGCGTTCGGGTTTGAGGTCGGTAGCCGGTAGAATTGAATAACCGTTACCCACTAACTCTTCGGAAGTAGGAATTCTCACTTCTGAACTGAATGAGGTTTTTGCCAATAATCGTGGCGTTATCTTATAACGCAACGATTCACTTCCTCCCCAATAATTCTTGTTGAGTTGTATCTCTTTGGGGTTGTTGATAAAGGTCTGTTCCAGCACCTTGGTTTCGGATGCATAATTGAAATTTTTGATGGTCGTGGCGCTCATGAACTTGTTGTCAAATAGAGTCAAGTCGTATGAGAATCCTACGGTAAAGCTTGTCATGTGACTAGGAAAGTTGGTTTGGTATCCGAAGGAGAGATCCATCAGTTCGTTTTTGGGGTTCTGTCTTGTATGAGTGGCATACAAGTTGAGGTTGAGCGTGCTATGTTTGTTCAATATATAATTCAGATTCAGTTTAGATGTGAAGTCATGTGTTCTGTTGTCAGAATCAGATGCGTAGTTGCCTTGTTCACCTCCGTAGGCGGAGACTGCGTTGTATCGATTTCCGTCCCAATCGTAACGATAAGGTGCGGCATCATAGAGACCATTTTGTCCGTAGCTATAGCAAGCGTCGAAATCGAAGTCGAGTCCCTTCGCAATGAAATTGTCCCGTTTGAGGGAGATTGCCGTGATGGCAGCTTGTCCATGTGTGTAAGCCTCCCGAATATCGAAGTCGATTCCTTGGATTTCAGCGTTGGTGGCTGTATAGATCAATTCCAATTTTGCTTCATCAAAATACCATTTGGTGGCTTTGAGAGAACCTCCTATCATCATTTTTTTGAATCTGTCATGATCGCGTTTGACCACTCTGTTGTCCAGATTTGGAAGCTCCATTTCATAGCTGTTGTCAGAATAGGTGAGTACGCCGCCCAACCCGAATTGCAATCCTGTTTTTTTATTGTTACGTTTGAAGGCGGAACTTAGTTTGTGTGTGTTGAAGGATGCTATTTCATAGCTGGCATCTAAATAGACAGGTGGGTATTCTTTGGTGACCACATTGACAGCACCACCCAATGCAGATCCGCCAAAACGGTAGGGAACGATACCTTTGTACACTTCGATGCGTTCAATCATATCGGTAGGCACATCGTTTAGTGACATATAGTCGCTGAGTTGACCGATGGCGGCTTCGTCGATGTAGATACCCATTCGTTTACCTTCAAGTCCGCGTACTGAAATTCTGGAGGCACTACCTACACCTCCCGTGTTGCGTACGGTTATACCTGTTGTGCGGGATAAGGCATCGTTGATGTTGGTGGTGGTACCTTCCAATTGTTTGACAGAAATAACAGAGATCGGCATGGTTGCTTCTCGCATCTCTCGCACTTCGTTGTGCCATTCGACTGTGACCTCTTCTAACTCAACGTCTGGTACCAAAGCTACCGTGTCTTTCTTCTCTGCGTGTGATTGTGCCACAACTAATGTGGCCGTTATCAATATAGATATGAAGCGTTTGTTCATTTTTCTTGTCCTCCTTTTCAAATCTTTGCTATTAATTACGGGGTGCAAAATTATGGCACATGAAGATTTGAAAGAATAGCCATATATTGGGACTTTTTCTTGCTATATGGCTATTCATGGTAATGAGGAGAAGAAAGTTTTAATTTTATCTGTTACATTCTACATACATTAGATCTATTCTGCCCTTAATTATCTCAGATGTTGTAATATTCCATCCATGATTACTAAGAAAAGATGCATACTGGTCCGCAGTCCATTCGTGGGCGAACTTTATGCCTACAAGACTAAGGATTCGTTGCCACAGGTTTTTCTTGCCACTAAAGATGAAGTTAGGTGCGATTAGAATCCCATCTGATTTTAGTACACGGTTTATCTCTTTCAATGCAACTTCAGGTTCGGACATGATATGAAGGGCACTTGCTATTATTACTACATCGAATGAGTCGCTTTCGTAAGGCAAATTGGTGGCATCAGCTACTTCGAAAACCACGTTGGCGGGAACGTCTCCCTTCTTCGCCGTTTCAATCATATTCTCAGCATAATCTGTAGCGATGACACTCTCGGCACTGTTGGCTATGTGTTTCGCAATCATGCCAGGACCTGTTGCCAATTCAAGGACTTTCTTTCCAACCACAGATTGTGAAATCTGATTATACATGTAATCGTAGATGTTCTGCTGCGACTTCATTGCGCTCTCATATATTGGAGCGAAAATATTCCACACATTGTTTTTCATTGTTGTTTTCTTTTTAATTTATGGGACGAAAGTAGAAAATCATTTTTGCAATTGCGTTGCAAATGTATTTTTCAATAGTAAAAAACATCTAGATGTGCATTAATAATGCACAATAAATGATATCTTCGTGTATTATTTGGTGAGAGTTTTTGAACTCACCTTTTAATGTGTGTAATAGATCTATAGTTTATATGACAGGCTCAAAAAAAATAAAAATAGTTGTAATTGCTATAATTGCATTTGTCCTATATATTTTTTATTTCCGGAATCCGCAATTGTCGCAAGAAATCTTTAGTACATTCATCCTTTTTGCTCTTCCAATAGCCTTTCTTGTCGGATTATTCTACTGCTTGATGCCAGGAAGAAAAGGCGAAAGATCTGAAGTACTCTTTTTCCCCGATTATAATCCGGCAGGGAGTAGGCAGTATCTCTATATACATAGAAGAGCGGTTGAGAATATTGTTCAGTTGTTTGTCATTGTCACTCGTTCGGATGATGTTGCACAGCCAATGGAACAAGAGTGCGTTTATCGCTATTTTCGGGAGCATCCTCAGTTGGATGAGGTGTTAGGGCAATCTTGTTGTTCTGAGTATGACCAGCAGTTGATGTGCTCAACAAAGATTCGTTACAACGAATTGATATCGGCCATACATAAGGCGAAACCTAATGATTCTGCAATTAATGAGTTGGCACATGCCCTTTTTCAGGTAGCCTTTTCGTGCGATGGCTTACAACCAGAGGAACTGAATGTTTTGCGTTGTATTATAAAATTATTAGTAAAGGATAAAGTTGTGTTCGCCCGATTTGACAATATGTTTTTTTCGAATCCGTCCTATGCACAGGAGAATAATCGCGCGGGAGAATCTTTTAAATATAAAAAAGGAAAGGGTAAGAAGAAAAAGAAGGGTAATTCTCAGCAGAAGTTTGATGATTCATCTTCATTTGACAAAGATTTCGATTATAAGAGCACTCAAGGATACGCAAGTGTTCAGGCGTATAACACATTGAACCTGTCGATGACGGCATCCGACAGTGAAATCAAGACAGCCTATCGCAAATTAGCACTGAAATATCATCCGGATCGCTTAAGAGGAAATGTGTCAGAAAATGACATTCGCTCTGCCAATGAAAAATTTGATAAGATTACGAAAGCTTACGATCTCATTTGTAAAGAGCGAGGAATTAAATAGTTGTTTATAAATCTAACGAGTGGAGAAGATACAATAAAGGGGCGGAATTTCTTTCGCCCCTTCGTTGTTGAATGATAATTCTTATTTTATTTTACAAGTGCTTTTGTGACTTTCAAACCTTGTTTTATCACATATACACCCGTACAAGATACTGTGACTCTTTCTCCTCCTCCAATGAACTGACCGTTGATGGAGTATACTTGAATGTCGCCACTATTTGAATAAATCGTATTACCTATTGTGTAATAGTAATTGTCAGAAGGTGTGTCTTGAAGGCTGTTGACGTCGCCATCTGAAATTTTCACATACATGAAGTTTGTGATACTGATAGTAGAATCCCATGGAGTGGCACTTTCAGGTGCATTTTCCATATTGACTAAAATGTTAAGCTTGTCATATCCTGTGAATTCAGGTATGCAATTTGGAATGGCGGAAATAGAACCATAAAGTTCTGCCTTACATTTGTTTATTGTAAGATGGTCAGAAACAATGGCTGCTGCTGATGTTCCGTCGACAACAATGTTTAAATTCGAATTGTCGAGGTAACCATTTGATGCATATATTCCGTAATTGCTTTTGTGAGTTTCAGTCGTATGAGTAAATGAACTTTCTTTTACATTTAGTTTTTTCGCGCTGATTCCAATGCCTTGCTGGTCACTATTTATTTTTTGTGAGATAGAACAACTGTCAATTTGTAAAGAGTCGCAATTAAAACCTATTGCGTTTTTTGATGCGAACAAATTTTGATTGATTTCGGATTTTGCTATTTCTAATACGTTAGCTACTATACTCTTTGCTGTGGTTGAGCTATCGATTGATGCAAAATAGTGGTCATTGTCCATGCTTAGATATTTGGAAGAGAGACCTGTTGAGCTAGTATAACCGATAATTCCGTCAAGTTGATAATTGTTATTTGTTGAGATCAATGTATCGGAAACACTTACATGCACATTCTTGTTTGCAATAATATTGGCTTGAATGTTGCATGTGTTGAAATTGTTATTATTTACAGAGATTCCCATGAAATCACTTGCGGATTTTCCAGAAATGATGATAGAATCTTTTTTGAAATCAGCGGATTTTCCTGTAAGTCCGACACATTTGTTTCCTTTTAGATTCAATTCTATCATGTTTTGAGTTGAAGAAAGAGTGTTGAAGATGGCGGCAATGACATCGTAGGAGGCCTCTTCTTTTTCTTTATCTGTACTAATATCTTCTATGATTTTTGAGTTGGATATCTGCAAGACATCTGATTGGAGTCCATTTGCCATCTCTTGGGCAACGACTTCTGTCTGAAGTAAAGCATTGTTCAACTCTGCACGATCAGTATAAACTACTGCGCATTGTTTGCCTTTAAGAATACAATGAATGGAGGAACCATCACATTTCAGAAGACTGCTTTGCAAAGCGTAGCTGATGTTGTCGGAATTAATGTCGATGTTCACTTTACTATTGTTTGTGATAAGTGCAATTTCTGCCACATCGATTGCCGTCGTGTTGTATGTTTCTGATGAGGTCATATTCCACACACTATTGTTGAGCAATAAGTTGCTTCCTATATATCCGCCACCGTTTTTTGATTTGGTTTGAATATCAACCGTAGAATTGTTAAGTGCAAGTCCTTCCGCTTGGATGAATAGTGATTGAAGTTGGTCAGAATCAGAGCCTCTTCCGACTATGGATCCTGATATGGCGGAGTTGAGTACTGAGACATCACCTTTGCATAGAAAGCCATAACTGGAAGCGGTAGAATCAATGTCGATTGTCATATCAGTGCTCTCGATCTCTATTTTGGATGCATTGGCAACAACTGCTTGGCCTTTGCCAGAAACAATGGTTATGATTTTTGCGTTCGATATAGATAGGGAGTCACTCAGAAAGCCAACGGAACTTTTTGTCGATGTTAATGTTTCTTTGATAGTGGCATCTTTGATGGAGAGCTGTGAGACATATAGACCGTAGTTCGTTTCGTTGTCTAATAAGATATCTAAAGTGTCACCTACTATTGTGACCTTGTTCTCTGAATGAACGAAGGATGTAAGATTGCCTTTGTCTACAACTGAATTTTTACCAATTAACTTGATGGTTAAATCCTCTATTTTGCTAAAAACAAAGGCTCCGATACTGTCATGTCCTGTTAATGTGGCATTTTCGAATACAAGCGTGTGAGATTCTGCTTCATAATAGACACGGCCTTCAATGCCGGGGAACTTGATTGAATCCTTGTTCTTGTCAGTGATGGCATAACCGGAAACGTAAACATCATAAATAATAGTGCTGCCCTCATTTGGAGTGCTGTCAGCATACGACGTGAATGTCGATCCCAATAAAGATAGGAGTGTTACAAATGAGATAACCAATCTCCTTGAAATGTGTCGTAATGTCATAATTAGTTGAATTTATATAAATCTGAAATTTTGTATCCTCTTAAAAACTCTTCAGTGGAAAGTCTCTTTTTCCCTGGTATCTGAAGCGATTTGATTCGTATATATCCGTTTTGAACGGCGATGTCAATAAATTTTTTGTCAAATTTGAAGGACCCGATAGGCTGATTGTGATTAACTTCTATTATTTCGGTTTCAAATATTTTGACGGAGATTGTTGTGCCCTGCGGATCTGTCAGTTCACACCATGCGGCAGGGTAGGGTGACAATCCTCTGACAAAATTATGAAGATAATGAACGTCCTGATTCCAATCGATTTTACAAGTATCCTTGAAAATTTTTGGTGCGGGTTTGAGTTCTTTCTCGTCGGTGTAGAAGCATTTTTGCTCTTGAGCTTCTGCTTTTTCGTTTAGTATGAGGTCTACGGTTTCCGTCACTAAGTCGGCACCGAGTACCATGAGTTTGTCATGAATGTCGCCCACGCATTCGTTGTCTCCAATTGGAATTCTTCTTTGGAGAATGATTTTTCCTGTGTCAATCTCGTGGGTGAGGAAGAATGTAGTGACACCCGTCTCTTTTTCACCATTGATGACAGCCCAGTTGATGGGAGCTGCTCCTCTGTATTGAGGTAGTAATGATGCATGTAGGTTGAAGGTGCCCAAACGAGGCATGTTCCAAACGACTTCGGGTAGCATGCGGAAAGCGACGACAATTTGAAGATCTGCATTCCAAGCCTTCAAGTCTGCTAAGAATTGTTCGTCTTTCAGACGCACGGGTTGTAGCAGTGGTATGTTTTGTGATAATGCATACTCTTTGACAGGGGAGTATTGAATGTGATGACCACGCCCTGCTTCTTTGTCGGGCATAGTGATGCATCCCACAACATTGTATCCACCTTCGACCAATTTCTTCAAGGGCTCCACGGCAAAGTCGGGAGTGCCCATATAAACGATACGTAAAGAATTCTTGTCCATAAATTATTTTCTAGTACCTGTTCCCCACATGAGTTTCTCACGAAGCGTGTTGAAGAAGTCGTGGTTCTCACGTCGGATAATTTTTGTGGTGAAACTAGCTTTTTTTATTTTAAGAGGTGTTTGTTCGTTGAACACGTTGTTTCTGCCATCGAGTGCGATGAGGAACTGTTTGTTGCGGCTCTCCACTTTCAAATCGATCTCCCATGAATCTGGTATGATGATTGGACGCACATTCAGACTGTGAGATGCCACAGGGGTGATGATGAAGTTAGATGCTTGTGGAACCACGATAGGTCCGCCCACACTCATTGAGTAGGCTGTGGAACCTGTTGCGGTTGCAATCAGCAGACCATCCGCTTGGTATGAGTTGATGAATGTGCCATTCGCCCATGCATGAATTGTAATCATGGAAGAAGAGTCTCTTTTTAGAATGGCAATTTCATTGATGGCGTAATTAAAGTCGGTATATAAACGTTCTTCAGTGTGAAGTCTGAGAAGTGCGTGGTCTTCAATATGATAGTGACCATCAATGATGTTGTTGACAGATTGTACGAGGTCGTCGCCTGGCACGTCGGCCAAGAATCCTAATCTGCCAGCATTGATACCCACAATTGGAATGTCTTTCCTTCCGATTTTAGCCGAAGTTCTAATGAATGTTCCATCTCCGCCAATGCTGAAAGCCATATCTGCTGAGAAGTTGTCGCTATCGATGATTGTATGCTCGAAGGATAAGTCCACGCCTTTTTCCACTAGAAATTGGCAGAAATCACGTTCAAGCATGATTTCCACTCCACGGTTCCGCAGAATGTTCATCACTTCATTTGTGTAATGAGCCACTTCTACGTTACATTTGTTTCCGAAAATTATTATTTTCATTTGTTTGTGGTTAGTCAAAAATTCTACTTAGGAATAGTTATGCAAAGATATCACATTTAATTAAGATTCAGATGATTTTTAATAATAAAAAAGGCATCCAAAGAGGATGCCTTGTTGTTGAAATCAGAGAAATGCTTATTTCTTTCTGTTTCCGTAGCGGCTCATGAACTTATCAACACGACCTGCTGTGTCAACCATCTTAGACTTTCCTGTGAAGAAAGGGTGAGATGAACTTGAAATTTCAAGTTTTACAAGTGGCAAAGTCTCTCCATCAATTTCGATGGTGTCTTTTGTGTTCACTGTTGAACGTGAAATAAACATATCGCCGTTGGACAAGTCCTTGAATACAACTGGACGATAATTCTCTGGTTGAATATCCTTTTTCATTATTTTAAAAAATTTAATTTCTAACTTAATTTCTTTGTTTGGTAACCTTATGCAAATGGCGGTGCAAATTTACAAAAAAAATTGTAACGAAAAACATATTCGTGAAAATAATCATTTTTTAATGTAAAAAAACGGGATGGAAGGGATATTCTCATTGTTTTCCCTGCGTGAATTTGGTGTGGGTTTAGAAAAGAATGTATATTTTTGCGGAAAATAAATCAAAAAGTTTGAAAGTAGTATGAAGAAAATTTTTATAGTTACATTAACATTATTATTAGCAGTTATGTCAGTGAATGCAGCAGACAAAGCACAGAAGAAAGGTACTGTGGTGGAGTTAAAAACAGAGTTTGGAACGATGAAGATATTGTTGTATGATGATACACCTCAGCATCGTGATAATTTTTTGAAGTTGGTGAATCAGGGATTTTATGATAGTTTATTGTTCCACCGTGTCATTAAGGAATTTATGATTCAAGGTGGAGATCCAGATTCTAAGAATGCTCCTGCATCTAAGCAATTGGGTGCTGGTGACGTGGGATACACGATTCCTGCAGAGTTCGTATATCCTAAATATTATCATAAGAAAGGTGCGTTGGCTGCAGCTCGTCAAGGTGATCAAGTAAACCCTGAAAAACGTTCTTCTGGATGTCAATTTTACATTGTTCAAGGTAAGAAGATGAATGATGCTGAGATTCAACAGATGGAGAAGATCCTTTTGAATAAGGCGAAAGAGAAACGCTTTTATGAGATTGCAAGAGAGAAAAATGAAGAAATCAAGAAGTTGAGAATCGCAAAAGATCAGGAGGGGTTGAGAAAGTTGAATGATGATATCATCGCTCAATTGGAGAAAGAATTTGAGTCAAAAGCCTCTGACTTTAAAATGCCTGATGAGATGAAAGAGGTTTATAAGACAATTGGTGGTACTCCTTTCTTGGACAATGACTATACAGTATTTGGCGAGGTGATTGAAGGCTTGGAGGTGATTGATGCTATTGCTGCAGTTAAGACAAGACCAGGTGATCGCCCTGAGAATGATATTAAGATGAGTATCAAAGTGGTGAAATAATCTCACTTCGTATTTTTAACTTCCCAAAAGAAAATAAAGTAGGGAATATCCAATAAAAATCCCCAAGCTGACACATCGGCTTGGGGATTTCTTTGTTGCTATATGTTATCCGTTATTCAGTCAAGACACCTTGTGCGGGCGTTTCGTCTTGCTTAAAGTTTGCGGTTTTTACAATGTCTGAGTTGAATGGCAATTCTCTTGTCATATTTGTGTCTCCATCATCCCATTTGTCGAATTTATATCCATCATATTCAATGACAGAAATAACGATAGAAGTAATGTCTCCTGTTTTTATCTCCTTGACGTAAGCAGAACCTTGAGCATCTTCTGATATCAATGTGCAACTAACGCCACCTAATTTTACGTTGTTTAAGCGGTTGCAGCTGAAGAATGTATTTGGATTAATAGCCGCATTCTTGTCCAACTTGATTGATTTTAAACTTTTACACATTTGAAAAGCATAAGCACCGATGTTGGTAACTGATTCTGGAATCTCAATGGAGCTCAATTTGCTGCAGTTGCTAAATGCAAATGCGCCGATGGAAGTGACCTTGCTAGGAATAATGAACTCTTTCAAACTGCTACAGCCGCTGAAAGCGTTTGCACCAATTTTTGTTACAGAAGCAGGCAACTTGATAGTTAACAAATTGTCACATCCACTGAACAAGAAAGAGTCAATTTCGCTAATTGCGTCAGGTATGTTTATGGAGGTTAACTTACTGCAGTCTTGGAATGCGTATGCACTGATTTTATTGACGGAGGCAGGAATGTTGATGGTCTTTAGACTTTCACATCCGATGAATGCCTTTGTTTGGATTGCTGTAAGAGATGCAGGAAGTTTGATAGATGAAAGTGCACTGCAGAATGAGAATGTGAGTGAGTCTATCTGAGTGATTGAAGTGGGCAATTTGATGGAATTGAGTTCACTACAATCTGCAAAAGCAGCCTTCCCAATGCTTTTAATGGAGTTGGGAAGAATGATGCTTTTCAGACTTTTGCATCCTGAAAAAGCAGCAGAATCAATCGCCTGAAGTGAGTTTGGCAATTTGATATTGTTGAGGCTTATACATAAAGCAAAAACACTTTTTTCAATCTTTGAGATGGATTGAGGAATTGTAATTGCTTTCAAACTCTCGCATCCTAAGAAAGCGCTTCTTCCAAGATAAGATAGGTTGGCAGGTAATTTAATGTTTGTTAGACTGATGCAACCTGCAAATGCAGACGTGTCAATCTTCGTTACAGAGGCAGGAATAACAACAGACTCCAAATTTTCAAAACGAGCGAAAGCCCTTTTCCCAATGGTTTTGACACCATCTTCTATTACGACTTTTGAGATCTCAATTTTTCTTTCCGTCCATGGATATTGTTGTTGACTGTTAAGTGTGAAATCAGCGTCGCTTGAGATAGTCAATACACCATCTGATATGGACCAACTAGCGAACAGCGGTGAACTGAGCAACAATAAAACTGTCATCAATAGAGATGACTTGATAAAATTTCTTTTTGAATAAATAGCTTTCATGTTTTTATTTAATAGTTGTGATTTGAAATCGGTATAAATTATGTTTTCGTTTTATCCCCATAAGTGTTTTATGTAGGACCAAATAAAGTATCCACAGACGATCAGTTTTAATCCTGTGTTGGTTAAAAAGCCGATGAAAGAACCGAAGGCGGCTTTGATGGCAATGTTGCTTTCTTTGCCCGATAGTAGTTCGGCTACGAAAGCACCAATGATAGGACCTAAGATGATGCCCAATGGTCCGAAGAAGAGTCCAATGATGAGTCCGATGGTGCTTCCCCACATGCCCCATTTGCTGCCTCCAAATTTTTTTGTGAACCAGATGGGAAAGATGTAATCGGTCACTTGGGCAACGATAGTGAGCAGGATGTACGTGACAAATTGCGTTGTTGTGAAGTCGATGGCATCGGTAAGATGCAGCAGGAGAAGTCCGATGAGAGCAAGCGGAGTTCCCGGTAACACAGGGACGACACATCCCACAAATCCAATGATGAGTAAGATGCCGCTGATGATGTATAGGGCAATATCCATAACTACATAAAATTTAGATGGCAAAATTACAAATAATATGGCGGAAGATTGAATTTATAAAAAAAAAGATTTTTTTTGTCGTTCAAAGGCTTATTTGTAAATGTTTTTCATTAAATTTGCCAACGTTGTCGGAATGACAACCTTATGAGGAATATTAATGCTTATAGATTTGTAGAGTATGCAAGAACAGATGAATTCTCAGGATAATAAGGAGATAAGTGGGGAAAACAATACTATTCAGACACCTGCTTTTGATGAAAACATAGAAGAAAAGAAAGATGATATACAAGCTGATTTGTCAGAAGTAGACGAGGTGGAAGATGAACCATCGGTGAACTATAGTGAGTTTACGGAGGGACAATTGGTTGAGGCTGCAAAAGAGTTGATGGCAAGTAATCCAGAAACGTATGCTTCGATCAAAGGAAATATGGATGCTATTAAGTATAATTTCTATCGTAAGTTGAATGCAAAGAAAGATGAACTTTTCCAAAAATTCATTGAAGAAGGTGGTAAGAAAGAGGATTTTTCAGTGCCTGTGAATCCATTGGAAGAGGAATTGCGTGAGATTCTTACTAAATATAAAGAGAAAAGAAGTTCTGAGTTGGCCCGTGCCGAGGCTGAAAAGCAACAATGCTTGGCACAGAAGAAGCAGATACTTGAAAATATAAAAGGCTTGTTGGAATCGGATGAGGACTTTGGTGTAAAGTTGCCTCAATTGAAAAAATTGCAACAAGAGTGGAAAGAGGTTGGTCCTGTGCCAGCATCTGAAATGAACTCGTTGTGGAAGACCTATCAGTTATATGTAGAAAACTTCTATGATGATTTGAAGATCAATAACGAGTTGCGTGATTATGATTTCAGAAAGAATTTAGAGTTGAAGACTGCTTTGTGTGAGCAGGCAGAGAAGTTGGCAGAGGAAAAGGATGTTCTTGTGGCATTCCGCAAATTACAATCGTTGCATGATGAGTGGAGAGAAATCGGTCCGGTTTCTCGTGAGAGCAGAGAGTCGATTTGGACTCGTTTCAAAGAGGCCTCTACGGTTGTCAACAAGCGCCATCACGATCATTTTGATCAGTTGAGAAGTGCAGAGCAAGAAAATCTAGAGAAGAAGAAAGCATTATGTGAAAAATTGGAGTCGATTGATTTGACTTCTTTCAATACTTATAAAGAGTGGCAAGACAAGTCGGATGAGATTATTGCCGTTCAGGAAGAGTGGAAGACGATTGGATTCGCACCAAAGAAGGAGAATGTGGCAATATACGAGCGTTTTAGAACCGCATGTGATAACTTCTTCAAAGCGAAGAATCTCTTTTTCAAAAGTGCGAAAGAGCAGTTGGTGACCAATTTGAACAAGAAAATAGAATTGTGCGAGAAGGCGGAAGCACTGAAAGATAGCAAAGAGTGGAAACAGACGTCTGATATATTGGTTCAATTGCAGAAAGATTGGAAGACAATCGGTCCGGTTCCTAAGAAGCAGTCTGATGTTGTGTGGAATAGATTCGTTTCCGCTTGTGATTACTTCTTCCAACAGAAAAATTTGGAGACAAAGAGTCTGAAGTCTGAGCAAGAAGAGAACTTAAAGCAGAAAAAGAGTTTGGTTGAGCAGATTAAAGCGTTGGAGATAGGTGAGGACTCAAACAAATCTTATGCTGAATTGAAGGCTTTGATTGCGAAATGGAATGAAGTGGGTCATGTTCCTTTTAAAGATAAAGATAAATTATACAAGGCCTATAAGGCTGCAATTGATGAGAAATTTGACAAGTTGAATTTAGATCATGCAGCGAGAAGAATGGATGCCTTTAAGTCTAATCTACAGGAGATGACTGAGAAGGGACAACAAAAACTATTCTTTGTAGAAAGAAAGAAGTTGTTGCGTCAATATGAGACGATCGATCGTGAAATCGCTACTTATGAGAACAACATAGGATTCTTCTCTTCTTCTTCGAAAAACTCTTCCATGATAAAAGAGTTGGAGAATAAAATTCTGAAGTTGAAGAAAGAGAGAGACATGTTGAAGGAGCAGATAAAAATGATGGAAGACTCAGTTGAATAGAAAATTTGAAAAGAGGGAGGTCTGTTAAGCCCTCCCAAATGAATATTATAATAAATCTTATTGTTTAATTATTTTTTTGAAAGTATGAAACCTTTTGATGAAGACTGGCAAGAAGATTCCGGGAGGAACTACAATGCAGAAGGTGGAGAGGAAACTCAATCCACAAGAAAAAGCTTTAACCCAAACTTTACAGCAGACAACAAATTAAATCGTCCTGCAGGTGATGCTCAGCGCAGACCTCGTAAGCGCGTAGGCGAAGCTACAAAATTTTCACAGAATGGGGATTACTCTGGTAATCGTTCATTCCGTCCTAGAAACAATGACTACAACCAAGATGGGTACAATCGTGGTGGCTACAACAACAATCGAGGTGGTTACGGTGGTCGTGGTTATAACAATGGCGGTGGCTATGGTAACAATGGTGGTTATGACAGAAATTTCGGTGGCGAGTTCAATAACGCCTCTAAATTCGAGATTGACTTTGATGATGTAACATCTGCTCAAGGTGGCGATGACAACAATAACCAACCATCTTACGATCAAAACTATCAAAGTCGTCCTGACTCTCGTCAGTATGACAACCGTGGTGGTTACGACAATCGTGGCGGTTATAATAACCGTGGTGGCTACGACAATCGTGGTGGTTACAATGACAATCGCGGCGGAGGCTATGGCAACAACCGTGGTGGCTACAACAACAATCGCGGCGGTGGTTACAACAACAATCGCGGCGGTGGCTATAACAACAATCGTGGTGGCGGTTATAACAACAACCGTGGCGGTGGTTTCAACCAAGGTGGTGGCAGACGCCCTAACTTCGGTGGAAAATCAAACAACAACCGCGGTCATCAACCTAATAGAGGAGGAAACTTCAATCGTCCAAACATCACTCGTCCTATAGAGTATAAATCAATAGTGGAGGATCCAAATGAGGAGATTCGTTTGAATAAATTCTTGGCGAATGCAGGTATCTGCTCTCGTCGTGAAGCAGACGAGTTGATTCAAGCTGGCGTAGTATCTGTTAATGGTACTGTCGTTTCAGAATTGGGTGCCAAGATTTTGCGTGGCGATAAGGTGATGATCAATGACCAATTGGTTTCTCCAGATAAGAGAATTTATTTGTTGTTGAACAAACCTAAAGATTGTGTGACAACTAGCGATGATCCATACGCAAAAACAACTGTGATGGATTTGGTTAAAAACGCATGTCGCGAAAGAATCTATCCAGTAGGTCGCTTGGATAGAAACACAACAGGTGTGTTGTTGTTGACTAACGATGGTGATTTGTCCGCTAAGTTGACTCATCCAAAATATAACAAGAAGAAGATTTACCAACTTGTGTTGGATAAACCTTTGGAGCAAGAACATTTCAACCAAATGTTGGCAGGAATCGAATTGGAAGATGGCGAAATCAAAGCTGACAATTTGAGTATCTTGGATGACGAAGAGGGTAGAAAAGTAGGTATCGAGATCCACTCAGGTAGAAATCGTATCGTTCGTCGTATCTTTGAACATTTCGGATATCGCGTGATTCGTTTGGATCGTGTATACTTTGCTGGATTGACAAAGAAAAACCTAAAACGTGGTCAATGGCGCTTCTTGACAGAGAAAGAAGTTAGCATGCTTCGTATGGGTGCTTTTGAATAATTAGTATAATGGGGGATCTCATAGGATCCCCTTAATTTAGTTCAATATGAAAGTAGACGTTTTATTGGGTTTACAATGGGGTGACGAAGGTAAAGGTAAGGTCGTAGATGTCCTTACACCTGGTTATGACGTTGTAACTCGTTTTCAAGGAGGCCCTAATGCAGGTCATACATTGGAGTTCGAAGGACAGAAATATGTGCTTCGTTCTATTCCTTCAGGAATCTTTCAGGGGGGAAAGATTAATGTGATTGGTAATGGTGTTGTCTTGGATCCAGCTTTGTTTAAAAAAGAGGTGGAGGAGTTGGAAAAGTCTGGTCATGATTTGACTGAAAGATTGTACATCTCTAAAAAGGCACATTTGATATTACCTACACATCGTCTTTTGGATGCTGCTTATGAATCAGCAAAGGGTTCTTCTAAAATCGGAACGACCGGAAAAGGTATCGGTCCTACCTATACTGACAAAGTTAGCCGTAACGGACTTAGAGTAGGTGATTTGTTGTGTGATTTCGAAGAGAAATACAACAAGGCAATCGCTCGCCATAAGGAGATTCTTAGTCACTATGATTTTCAATACGACTTGGCTCCAATTGAAAAGGAGTGGATGGAAGGTGTTGAAAAATTGAAACAATATTCTTTTATCGACAGTGAACATGTTTTGAACGACCTTTTGGCTGATGGTAAAACCATCTTGGCAGAGGGCGCTCAGGGTACCATGTTGGATGTTGACTTTGGATCATATCCATTTGTTACTTCATCTAACACAATCTGCGCAGGTGCATGTACTGGTTTAGGTGTGGCTCCTCGTAAGATTGGAGAGGTATTCGGTATCTTTAAGGCATACTGCACACGTGTGGGTGCTGGTCCTTTCCCTACTGAGTTGTTCGACGAGACTGGTAAGACTATTCGTGACTTGGGTCATGAATATGGTGCTGTAACAGGTCGTGAACGTCGTTGCGGATGGATTGATTTGGTGGCTTTGAAGTATGCTGTCATGATCAATGGTGTGACTAAGTTGATTATGATGAAGAGTGATGTTTTGGATGGATTTGATTCCATTAAGGCATGTGTTGCTTATAAGATCGATGGCGTAGAAACGGATGAGTTCCCATTTGATATCACAGAGGGTCATATCGAACCTGTGTATGTTTCAATGGATGGATGGAAGACGAACATGACAAAGATGAAGAGCGAAAACGAATTCCCAGAAGAGTTCAACGCATATCTTGATTTCTTGGAGGATTACCTTGGTGTACCTATCAAGATTGTTTCAGTGGGTCCAGATCGTGAACAGACAATCATTCGTTATCGTGATTTTGAGTAAGATAAAGTGATGATATTTATGAGGGCGTTCCTGTTTTGGAATGCCCTTTTTGTACTTTATGGATAATAGAGAAAGAGAAAAAATATTATTTCAGTTCGTGTGTGAAGAACTATCTGCGGATAATTCAGGACATGATCATCTGCATGCCATGCGTGTGGTGACTAATGCACGTTTGTTGCTTGAGAAGGAGGGTGGGGATGAGTCCATCATTGTCGCAGCATGTTATCTGCATGATTGCATAGACAAGAAGTTGTTTGAGAATCTGCCACTTCAGAAAGAGAAAATCATACGTTTGCTGCAATCCCTTGATTATACGAAAGAGCAGCAAGATACCATTCTCTATATTATGGAAAATATCTCATTCAGTTCGGGTAAGAGTAAGGATTTGACAAATATAAATGCACGTATTGTTTGTGATGCAGATCGGTTGGATGCCATTGGTGCCATTGGCATCATCCGCACAATAGAATTTGGGGCTTCGAGAGGTAGAAAGTTTTATAACCAGGATGAGGTGAATAAGTCCGATGTCTCTTCTTATTCGAAAGAGACGACACTTGCTCATTTTTATGATAAATTATTGTTGTTGAAAGATTTAATGTTTACCGACACCGCCAAAAGAATAGCCGAAAAGCGGAGTGCGTTTATGGTGTCGTTTTTAGATGAGTTTTATGAAGAGGTTAAGGAATGAATGAGGGAATATTTTAGTTTGATTAGAAAAAAGAACACAATAAGGTGTTTATGATGGAATGAGAAGTTTTTCTGGATAGAGGTGATGGCATGCCATTAGATTAATGTATAGAATATTTTTTTATTCAAAATTTTTCTATTTTGAATATTTTTGTTAGTTTTTGCTTTGCTATTTTAAGTATATTCAGATAATGTAATTGTATATTGTAGTTTCTGTGTCATAAAAACTGTCAATATGCATTAGAAAGATTAAATTTGAAGAAAAGTTATACAATATTTTAATAATACATTCCATAAGTTATGATACGTATGTCAAGATTGAATCCCCAGATAATGTTGGGATTCCGGAAATTTTTGTTATATCGAATGCAAAGTCTCTTGATGTTTTTTTTGATGACGCTGAGTGCTCATTCTGCCGTTTATATGACAGAGGTGTCGACAGATGCCGACAATGCGTATGTGGAGTTGTTTAATTCCTCAGACACGATTGCATTGATGAATGGTTGGAAAATCAAATGTGGTTCAAACATATATGAGTTTCATTCAGAGACCAAGATAGCAGAAGAGAAAGTTTTGGTGGTTGATTTTGATTTGTCTTTTTTCAGAGGAGATACCGTTATAATATTGTATGATGCATACAATCAGTTGATTGATAGGTTTGCTATTAACAATCTGAAATTCAAACGAAAAGGAGAATCATATCAACGCGATATTGTTGCCATACAATCTGAAATGTATGTCAAAACGGACGAGTCTCCCATACGTTTGGCGGAATGTACAAAAGGTTATCTGCCTCTGTTGAAAGAGGTAGATCGAAACACATTTGTCTTCACAAAAGATCCAACTAACCCGAGTGTTACTCATGGAGATTTTCCTGTTAAGGAATATTCTGTGATATCGGTTGTTGGACAATCGTCTGTGGAATATCAAGACATGGGGAAACACATTTCTGTGTCGCCCAATCCATGTCAGACAACACTGTCCATCACTTGTTCCACACAGGGACAGACGGAGTATCAATTGTCGGATATTCATGGAAGAGTTGTTTGTGAAGGTGATTTTGAGGGACAAAAGGAATTGGATATGACATGTTATCAGGTCGGTGTTTACATGCTGACTGTAGGGGGAGAAACAATTAAAGTAGAAAAGAAATAAAAAGGAAAAGAATCATGATAAAACATATGTGTATAAGAAGAACAATCATTCTCATTTTTGAAATGATGGTTGGTTTGTTTGCGAGTGCAGGCAATTTGGTAGTGGGGGACTATAATGCAAGTGCCTGTGTCTCTCCAAGCGGAGCGGCTTCCTTTTCGATGCCGATAGAGTGTCCGAAAGGCGTGAATGGTATGGAACCAAAGATAAGTCTGAACTACAACAGTCAGTCGGGCTATGGCAATGCGGGCTACGGATGGAATGTGGCAGCAACATCAGTTATTACTAAGGCGTTGGCAACTCCTTATTACAATGGGAAATGCATGCCAATCAATGGAGATTACCAGGAAGAATACCTATCTTTAGATGGGCAACGACTCATAAAGTATAAAGAGATAAGTGAAAGCGAGGTGGAGTTCCGAACGGAGAACGACAACTATAATCGTATCGTTCGATATGGAACTGCTTTAGACTACTATTTTAAAGTATATACAACAGATGGTAAGATTTTAACATACAACCAGTTGAAAGAAGGTTCGAATTACTATCACGGTAACTTGGGTTGGTATCTTACGAAGGTAGAAGATTTGTATGGAAACTATATGACATACGAATATTATTACTATGCAACAAGTAATTACATTTATAATATAGATAGAGTTCGCTTGACGAGCATTCAATATGGAGGAAACTCAACAGTAGGGAATGCCCATACATGTAGAGTAGACTTTGAATATGAAATCGGGGATATTCCCGACTATTACGTGAGCAAATATTGCAAAAAAAGATGTCACGTGTTCAGTTCCGTGAAAACATATTCCAACAACACACTGAACACAAAATACGAGTTTGTATATGGCAATACGAATAATAGCACAAGGCTGAAGGAGATAAAGAAATATGGCAATAATGAAGATTATTTGCAAAGTGTAAAGGTAAACTGGAACGAATATAACTTTTCTCCGACGGAAACTATAAATCGTAGCGATTTCATAGAAGACATGGAGACCGCAAAACGATACGATTTAAATGGTAACAGCATTATTACTTATGTGCACAATTACACGGGAAAACAATGGTTTGCATCGGATTACAATAATGATGGATATACTGACGTGCTTTCTTTTTGTAAAGAGGTGGTCTTAAAAGAAGACAGAATAGGACATATAGAAGAAGAGTACTACATACATGTCCAATACTATAAAAACGACAAAGGGGAACAGAAAAATGAGAGAAATGAAGTGTCACAGATGTCTAAAGATTTTATCGTCAACACTCAGATGGGAGCTCTTATGTCGTGCCATTTCACTAAAAGGAACGAACAAAATACCATTCTGCCATGCCTCTATCTAAATAAAGACGAAAGACACGGAGACATTATGGTTTTGGTAAACTTGATGAACCCGTCAGACAGATGTGAGATACAGTTGCTAAATCAACAGCCAGAAATGCCCTGCTATTCGTGTGCGGATTTGAACAAAGACGGATATGATGATATAATTATTGTGGAAAGATATTCAACCCCAACCCGTTGTTGTATCTTATGGGGTGGTCCTTATTCATCTTTGGCTGAACAAAAAAAGAACGGAAACGTCACGTATCTTACAACTCAATATGAAGGTCATTTGGAAAAGATGGCCGTGTGTGATATGAATAATGATGGGTTGTTGGACATTGCATTGGTTTCTGACAAGGGTTATATGTTCTTAAGAAACAATGGCAAAAATGCCGACGTTTCGTTCACATCAAGTTTGTTTCATAAGACCCCTGTGAACTACAGTTCAAGCAAAGGAAATGTCTTTTTGTGTGGGGATTTTAACGGTGACGGATCGCCCGATTTCATCAAGGCGGAGAATAAGAATTATATAATATACACTAACGAATTGTTGTCGAGTGGAGAGTTAGGATATATAGAGAAACGAAATTTGTGGCACTCTTCCACTAATGATTTGGATGGTTTTACGATGGATGTGAATGGTGACGGGATATTAGACGTGTGCACCGTTACCAAGGATTCTATTTCATGTCATAGCTTTAAGCAAGGATACCTCTCTCAGTTGTATGGAATAGCCATACCTGCGACAGTATCTAAAAATCATATTATACTCGGAGACTTCGATGCAGACGGATTACCAGAAATTTTATCCGTCGGTGAACCTTTGATGAGTACGACACAAACAACTGCTAGAGAAAAAAAGAATGCTTTTTTCATCAACAAATTTATCACCAACGGCGATGGTAACTACGTAAGTTCCATTTCCACTCCTCTCCACACCTATAATTTTACCTACGCACCTCTGACGGACAAATCTGTTTACAACAGAACAAAAACGTTTGCCGAGTCAGAAAACCTCGTTAACCTTTTATGCCCAATCTATGTTGTCAAGGAATTTAATGTGGATGGAGTCAAGTCTACTTATTCTTACTCTAATGCCGTTTGCGAGACAACAGGAAAGGGATTCTTGGGATTTCTAACCACAAAATGTGTCAATGACCTATCGACCACAGTGCAAACTAACGGATATAAGACGAACCCTGCACTAATTTACCCTTCGAAAACAACTGTCGCTTCCCAATCGGGTGTCTTTAAGAAAATAACCCAATCATTCTCCTTCCCATTCTTAACGGGAACCAAAGCCTACCACACACGACTTAGCTCAATAAAGGAAGAGGATTTGCTGAATGAAACGACTGTCACCACTTCCTATACTTCGTACAAGTTGAACACACCTACCACTTGTAAGGTGGATTATGGTGATGGCATTAGCATCACCACTAATCTGACAACCACCCAAAACTCCACCTACAATATGGTGTTGCCTACTCAGAAAAAAGAGACTCGCACCAACAAGGATGGCTCATATATACAAACAACCACCTATTCTTACAACAGTAAGAAATCTCTTGCCTCGGAGGAACTTCTTTCTGGCACCGATAAGATGGTGAAGAAAAATTTCACCTACGATTCTTTTGGAAATATAGCGAGCGAAAAGACTCAATCCTCTGGTTGCGAAACCCAGAAAACCACTTATGGGTACACATCTTCAGGACGATTCTTGATTTCTTGCACCAGCAACGACGGAACATCCTCTTCATACTCATACGATGAAAATTATGGTAGACTGACGAAGAGTGTCTCAACTGTCGGCTCTCTCAAATACACCACCACCTACTCCTCTTACGATGGTTTCAACAATTGCCTGAAGAAAACTTTGCCCGACGGAAGAGTTGAAACCATGACCATCTCATTTGTCAGCAATGACCCAATGAAAGCCAAGTATGTTGTAAAAACATCATTACAAGGCTCTTCAAACAAATGGGTCTATTATGATGTCAACGGAAATGTGGTTAATTCGTCGAATGTGTATGTGACGGGGAAACGCTTGAACCAGTATTATTCGTATGACAAATATGGAAGACTGACTGCAGAATATCAACTTACAGGAAGCAATACGCCAACCGACCAGTCGAAACGTACATATTTGTATGATGAATATGGAAGAATTGAGCAAATCTCATCTTTAGTGGGCGATATAAATTACACCTACCTGAAAAATAAAACAGTGGAGTATTCTCCAATGGGCACCACCACCAAAGAATACAATCCAGCGGGACAACTTCTGAAAAGTACGGAAAATGGCAAGTCAGTATCTTTCACCTATTATCCGTCTGGATTGATGAAGTCATCAACTGATGTTCATAACAACTTAACCATTTCCTTTGAATATGACATTGCTGGTAATCGTACGAAAATCAACGATCCTGACGTGGGTACTATCAGTAGTATATATGACAACTATGGTCGTGAAATCCAACGAACAACAGAGAAAGGTGCCGTTATTACTTACGAATACGATTCAAGGGGTCGCCTGATCAAAGAGTATGACGATGTCTCGCAGAATACTTTTACCTACAACAATAACAACCAATTGACAAAAGAGACGTCGAACAACTATTCGTGTAGCTACACGTATGATATCTATGGAAGAATGACGCAGAAGTCGGAAAAGATAGCAGGAAAATCCTTCATCACGAACTACACCTTTGCTAATAAGTATGATGGACCTTCAGCGAAGGTTTTCCCTACGGGACTTCAACTATCGTACGGGTATGATGAATACGGTAACCTAACATCTACTAAACTGAATTCCAAGGTATTATGGTCTCCAGCGAAGATTGACGCCAAAGGACGTCTGACAGAGGAAACACTTTTCAATACCACAAAAAAATACGAGTATGACAGGTGTGGACGCCTCACCCGAGAGTCCGCCTATTACGGCACCACGGGACTGATGGATCTGAACTACACCTATTCGGGAGTTAAGTTGACGGGTAAGAGTGACGCACTCTCTTCGTGCAGCGAGAAATACACCTACGATGAACTCAATCGATTGTCGCAGGTGGAGAGAATCAATGGTACTACGACCAAGAAAGGTAGTATCACATACGACGTATTGGGCAACCAGTCCACAGCCTACGATAACCATTGGAAGTCGATAGCCTACGGAGGCGATGGCAAGGCTCCTCACGAGGTCTCTTCCGTCACCTACAAGAGCTACGCACCCAATGGCAAGCGCACGGTGAGCACCGATGCGTATCGCATGGTGGACAAGATTGTGGAGGGAGACCTGACCTATCAGATCACCTACCGCCCCGACCATACCCGTTGCATGACGCAGCTCTACAGGGGGGGCAAGTTGCAACGAACAAAATATTATTGCGATGACTTCGAAAGTGAGGTGGACGCAGAGGGGAAAGAACGAAAAATTCACTATCTTTGCGGAGGTACTGGCTTGGTTGGCCTCTACGTGATAGACAATGGTCTTGACTCATTGTTCACGGCAGTGACCGACCGTCAGAACAGCCTCACGGCGGTGATGGCTAATGCGGGTAAGAAGGTGGAGCGCTTCGCCTACGATCCATGGGGGTTGCTACGCAATCCTGCGGATTGGACAGTCAATGTTGTAAAAGGACGAGCCACTCGATTTGGACGTGGTTATTGCATGCACGAGCACATCCGCGAACTTGGCTTAATCGACATGGGTGGTCGTATCTATGATGCCCACACCCACCAATTCCTGACCCCCGACCCATACATGCAAGCACCTGATAGCTGGCTGAACCACAACCGCTACGCTTACTGCATGCAGAATCCGGTGATGTATACGGATCCGACGGGAGAGTACTTCGGTGTTGATGATTTGATTGCCATGGCAATTGGAGGTACGGTAAATGCGGTGGCTCAGTTGGTTTCTGGCAATGTGGATAATGTTGGGCAGTTTTTCGCCTATTTCGGCGTAGGAGCTGCTTCCGCAGAGGTATCCATCTATGCAGGACCCGTGGTTGGTGGCATGTTGCTAGGCGGGGGCAATGCGGCGTTGAATGGAGTGTTCAGTGGCGAGGGTGTGAAAGTTGACAACGTACTTGCAGGCATGGTTATCGGCGGTGCGACCTCATATTTGGGAGGAGTGATCTCGAATGAAATTTCGAGTGTGGTGAGTCCGTGGATGTCGAATATAATGAGTCCGATATTGCGGCAATCGTTGACGAATTCACTGAGTGGTGCAGCGACAGGTTTTGTACTAAGCACAGGTATCTCATTACTTAATGGATGTGATTGGAAAACTGCCCTGGCAGAAGGCGGCAAAGGAGCTTTAATAGGCTTCACTACGGGGACACTTGCTGGAATAGCGAAAGGTATCAAGTATGGAAAAGATAATAAAGTTAATCCTTGGACGGGGAAGGAATTACCCAAGCCAGATTTTGACTTAGAGCCTATAAAGCCTTATACAGTGACACCCAATGGAGTTGTGTTGCCAAAGGAATGTGAAATACCATCGAATTTGGTTGAAAATCCACATAAGCAAGGAATAAATAGTTTTGGAGAAGAAATACCAGAAGGAAGTGGGTATAGATACACAGAAAGAATTAGAATAGATAAAGGCACACCACCTGGATATAAAGGACCTAATGAAAGTCATTTTCATATTAATAATGGAAGTAAACATATCTTTGATATAAATAAATGGCCATATAAACGTTAAAAGAACTACAATATGATAAATTTCAATGAAATAGAATGGCATGATGTAGCCATAAAAAAATTTGAAATAAACAGAGACAACCCAGGTCATTTTGACACAATATCCTTTGTTTTGGAAAAAGATTCAAACTTATATAAATTGAGTTTCCATGAAGTGTATCAAGTAACTGCGAATTTGAATTTCGCAGTTATTCCAGTAGAAGGAAAAGAAACGATAAATTATGGATATAGTGAAGAAAACAATGAAAATGAGTTTGTGAATAAGATTCGATGTAAATGGAATGGCTGTTTGGACAAAACTCCTTTAAAGTATTATGAGATAGAGACGAATTCCACTTATAGTATGTATCAAATAGTTGCTGTGAGTTTTACATATGAAAGACTGTAATGTGTCATTTAAGGGAATAATAATACTATCGTTTGTTGGACCATTACAGTTAATTCCTAATTAAACAACAATCTTTCCTTGGGGCAAAGAACGAAAAATTCATTATCTTTGCGGAGGTACTGGCTTGGTTGGTCTCTATGTGATAGACAATGGTCTTGACTCTTTGTTCACGGCAGTGACCGACCGTCAGAACAGCCTCACAGCGGTGATGGCTATATTTTCCTTGACACACCCATCAGTTTCTAACCCCCGACCCATATATGCAGTCGCCCGAGAGTTGGCTGAACCACAACCGCTACGCTTACTGCATGAACAATCTGGTGATGTATTCGGATCCGACAGGGGAAACAATAAAAAACACTAACCGAGCATATTGTCTTAGACAGCATGCTCGTTTTTTTTCATGCTTGGAATATCTCAAAATTTACTATCTTTGTGAACTAAACTTCATGCAGATACAGTGAACTTGTATCGCAACATGTTAAAGGTGAGTCCTATATAGATTTACCGCGTAAACAAAAATGATATAAAACATGGGCTAATAAATCTTTCGGTGCTTCTTGATATGCTACGGAATGAATTGAACCCTCTTAAAATTATTGTTTCTATGAGATTAAAATTGTTTTTATTATCGGCGATTGTTTCTGTTGGTGCTTATGCACAGACTACCAAAGAGTATATGATGGAGCATATCATGTTGACGTCGGGCAACTATGTGCCATATCCATCAGAATTTCCTGCACAAACGAAGGCTCCAAAAGGGTATAAACCTTTCTACATAAGTCATTATGGCCGACATGGATCTCGTTATCATCATACGGCAAAAGATTACAAAAACATGTATGAAATGTTTGCAAAGGCCGACTCTGCCAATGCTTTGACTGAGAAGGGAAAAAGCGTCAGACAAAGATTTGAACAGATGTATAACCTCTACTATGATAGAGCTGGGGATTTGACCACCAAAGGCGCTATGCAGCACAGAGGCATAGCGGAAAGAATGTACAAATCTTTCCCTGAAGTGTTTAAGAAGAATGCAAACATAGATGTGAAATCATCCACATCCGTTCGTTGTGTGATGAGTATGGATGCCTTTTGTCAGCAGTTGAAGGCAATGGAGCCAACCTTGCAGATTACTAATGAGTCGAGCAAACGATTGATGTACTATTTGGCAAACGATCCGATGGAGGATAAAAACAAACGATTGGCACGAAAAGAGTGGAGTGAGCCATTTGGTAATCTGCACTATCGTTTGATCCATCCTACAAGAATGGTCAATCTGCTCTTTTCCGACAAGGAATATGTAAATAAAAACATTGACACGATAGCATTCATGCGTAAGTTCTATGAGATAAAGGGAAGTTTGCTAAGTGATGATTCTCCTATCAACTTTGATGACGTGTGGACGAAGGAAGAGATGTATAACAACTGGGTGGTACAAAATGCATGGTGGTATGGTGCGTATGGACCATGTCCGATGACGTTGAACAGAAGCCGCTATTTCGCATCAGATTTGATGATGCATATTATCAATGATGCGGATGAAGCCTTGCAGAGTGGAAAGGTACAAGCCAATCTTCGTTTCGGACATGATACGGCATTGTTGCCATTGACGGCTCTTTTGGCTGTTACGGGTTGTGGTGATCAAGTGACAGACTTAGATTCCCTTTTGCATTATTGGAATGAATATCGAATCATTCCGATGGCAGCCAATGTGCAGTTTATTTTCTATCGTTCGAAGAAGAATCCGGATGTGTTGGTGAAGGTTATGTTGAATGAACGAGAGGTGAATTTACCATTGAAAAGTGAGTGCGCACCCTACTATAAATGGAGTGAAGTGAGAAAATATTATATGGATATTCTGAATAAAAAAGAATAATTCTCGCTTTTGTCCTTATAATTTGCTATATTTGTGAAATTTTAGATGTAAAAAAGACGATAAAAAATTAAAGAAAAGATGAATGTAATTACAAAGACGGTCGCATTACCTGATGGGAGAACCATCTCGATCGAGACTGGAAAGTTGGCAAAACAAGCCGATGGAGCAGTAGTTGTTCGTATGGGAAATACGATGTTGTTGGCAACTGTATGTTGTGCAAAAGATGCTGTTCCTGGCACAGATTTCATGCCATTGACGGTAGAGTATAAGGAGAAATTTGGTGCATACGGAAGATTTCCTGGTGGTTTTACAAAAAGAGAAGGAAAGGCTTCTGATTATGAAATCTTGACAGCTCGTTTGATTGACCGTGCGTTGCGTCCTTTATTCCCAGACAATTTTCATGCAGAGACATTTGTTAATGTATTGATGATTTCTGCGGATGGAGTAGACCAACCAGATGCATTAGCAGGTTTGGCAGCTTCTGCTGCATTGGCAGTGTCTGACATACCATTTAACGGACCAATATCAGAGGTTCGTGTTGCTCGTATTGATGGTAAGTTCGTAATAGACCCTACATTCGAGCAATTGGAGAAAGCTGACATGGATTTGATGGTAGGTGCCACTTATGAGAACATCATGATGGTAGAAGGTGAGATGGATGAAGTCTCTGAACAAGACTTGTTGAACGCTTTGAAAGCGGCTCATGATGCTATCAAGCCTATGTGCTTGGTTCAGAAAGAGTTGATGAAAGAACTCGGAACTGAAACTAAACGTGAATATTGTCACGAGGAGAATGATGAGGAATTAGAGAAAGATGTTTGGGCTAAATGTTATGATAAAGCATATGCATTGGCTACATCGGCTAATACAGATAAACATGATAGAGAGGCTAAATTTACTGGTGTCAAGGATGAATATGTTGCATCATTGAACTTGACAGATGAGGAATTAGAGGCTAAGATCGGTATGATCGATCGCTACTATCATGCAGTTGAAAAAGAGGCTATGCGTCGTTCTATCTTGGATGAAGGTAAACGATTGGATGGTCGTACAACTACAGAGATTCGTCCTATTTGGTGTGAGGTTGGATATCTTCCTGGCCCTCACGGTTCTGCTATCTTTACACGTGGTGAAACTCAATCATTGACCACTTGTACTTTGGGTACTAAATTGGATGAGAAATTAGTGGATGAGGTATTGGTTCACGGTAAAGAGCGTTTCTTATTGCACTATAACTTCCCTCCATTCTCTACGGGTGAGGCAAAGGCTCAACGTGGTGTGGGTCGTCGTGAGATCGGTCATGGTCACTTGGCATGGCGTGCTTTGAAACGTATGATTCCTGCTGATTATCCATACTGTATCCGTGTTGTTTCTGACATCATGGAATCTAATGGATCTTCTTCTATGGCAACCGTATGTGCTGGTACTCTTTCATTGATGGATGCTGGTGTTAAAATCAAAAAACCAGTTTCTGGTATCGCAATGGGATTGATTACCGATAAGGGTAACGTGAAATATTCAGTTCTTTCTGATATCTTGGGTGATGAGGATCACTTGGGTGATATGGACTTCAAGGTGACTGGTACAAAAGATGGTATCACTGCTACTCAGATGGATATCAAAGTGGACGGTCTTTCATACGAAATCTTGGAGAAGGCATTGAACCAAGCTAAAGAGGGTCGTTTGCATATCTTAAGTAAGATTACTGAGACAATTGCTGAGCCTCGTGAAGACTTGAAGCCTCATGCTCCTCGTATTGTTACATTTGATGTTCCTAAGGATATGATTGGTGCTATCATCGGTCCTGGTGGTAAGATTATCCAAGACATCCAAGAGAAGTCTGGTGCAACAGTTACAATCGAAGAAATCGACGGTAAGGGTAAGGTAGAGGTGGCTGCTGCTAGCAAAGATTCATTGGATGCAGCTGTTTCTCGTATCAAAGCTATCGTGGCTGTTCCTGAAGTGGGAGAGACTTACGAGGCTAAGGTGAAGTCTATCATGCCTTATGGCGCATTCGTTGAGTTTATGCCAGGTAAGGAAGGATTGCTTCATATCTCAGAAATCGAATGGAAACGTATTGAGAAAATGGAAGATACAGGCATGAAAGAAGGTGATATCATTTCCGTTAAATTGCTCGATATTGATGCAAAAACTGGTAAATTCAAACTTTCTCATAAAGCTTTGCTTCCACGTCCTCAACGTGAAGAGAAGAAAGAAGGTTCTCAAGAATAATCATTTCTTGCTATATAGAAAAGTCCGACCTCATAAGTCGGACTTTTTTTGTTTGCCTCTGTGATTATATGTAAACTTATTTTGTAATCATCACTATGAAATCATTGAATTTCCTTATATTTGGTTTGTTAAGGTGAGTTCACTATTATTAATTTAATTGAACGCGTATGGGTAGTATATTTGTTTTCATTATATCAGCTTTCATTCTAATTCCCATTTTGTTTATCCTCTATTCTACAGTAAGGGAGTATAGACCGGCGAAGGAGATCTTGTTGACACAATGTGAGGATGAAAAGACGATTCTTCCAACCTCTGCCTCTTATCGTGTTGTGATTTGGAATGTGGGGTATGCGGGTTTGAATAAGGAGATGGATTTTTTCTATGATGGAGGAAGTATGGTGCGTCCAACTTATTCAGTGGTGATGAATAATATGCAGTCAATTCAGCAATTTCTTCATGAAAATGGTCCGTATGATTTCTGTATGTTGCAAGAGGTGGATGTCAATTCAAAACGTTCGTATTTTATCAATCAAAAGGAACAATTGCAAAGTGAATTGCAATACAGGTATGCATATCTGGGTGTCAATTATGATGTGTTATATGTACCCTTGCCGTTGTATGATCCAATGGGTCATGTTGAGGCTGGACTGCTATCCCTTTCTAACCACCAGCCGGCTGAGTGTAAACGTATCTCATATCCATTTAGTATGAAATGGCCGCTTAGGACATTTCTGCTAAAAAGGTGCTTTATGCCGATGCGTTATCATCTTTCCAATGGAAGAGACTTGATTGTGATCAACACACATAATTCTGCGTTTGATGAGGGTGGAAAACTGCGTATTGCAGAATTAGAATATCTGAAGGAGTATATGGTCTCAGAATATGATAAGGGTAATTATGTGATTGCTGGTGGAGATTTTAATCAGTCACCAGTGGGGTTTGTCCCAGAATTTCAACATGATGTTTTTGATGATAAGGGTTTCATTGCTGTCTCAGACTCATTATTCCCTGAAGATTGGCGTTTCGTGTTTGATAATACTTGTCCGTCTAATCGTCGGACAGATACCATCTATGAGATGGGGAAGACACGAGTTGCCTTGCTAGATTTCTTTATTGTTTCTCCTAATGTGAAGGTGGAGAGTGTTAAGTGTCATGACTTACATTTTGAACATACAGATCATAACCCAGTAGAAATGGTAATTCGACTGGTTGATTAGTTAATAGTATGTGAGGAAAGTTACTCGGCTATTAGAATCTGAATGAAACAACACCCATTAGTGAGTTGTTACGCACCTTATAATCGTAGTTTTTTGCGATGAGTGTGTTGAATAAGCCAAGTTCGTAATATACAATGTAAGTGGCACGTCCGATTTCCACACCGGTTCCTGTTTTTACACCCACATCAAATCGTTTGAATCCATATTCATAGTCTTTGGAGAATGTGCTGACTACGGTTGGCCTTTCTGGGTAGTAGTGACTGAAATCACTTCGTTTGTCTCCAGACACACCCATGCTGAAGTATGGACCTAACAAAAACTTCCATGCGATTTTGTTGTCAATTGGAACTTCCAAACCATACAATATAGGCATCTGAAGATAATAAAGGTTGGCAACAGTTTTGTCTCCCTTTTGTAGTTTCCAAGGACCACCACCATTGTTTTCGTCGATGTACAATGCGTTGTTAATCCATTCGTGTCCCTGTATTCTACATCCTTTTCTGGCAAAATCAAATCCAATCTCCATGAAAGAGATGCCACGGAAATGTATATCAATATCGAATCCAAAAGAAAATGCGAATATGCCATTTTTATCGTATGCATTATATGCATCACCCCATTGGTTAGCATATCCAACTCCTAAATCAAAGCCAAATTTAACAGGTTTTTCGTAACCTCCTAATTCTGCTTGCATTGTGCTGATTGTCATAAACAAGCAAGCTATAACAATAAAGAAACGTTTCATCTTTTACTATTATAAAATTCTGATGATGCAAATTTGATATTTTTTAATGATTTTATGAAATATTTTCACCGAAATTTTATGACGGTGATACCTGCACCTCCGAATTCTACGTGTTCGTCTTGAACTGATTCGATGGCAGGAATGGTCTTCAAATAATTACGAATGAGGGTTCGTAAGATGCCGGATCCTGTTCCGTGGAGAATTCTGACTTGGTCGATATTGAGTATGATGGCATCGTCGATGAAGTAGGTGACGGCTTGTAGTGCCTCGTCTCCTCTCATACCACGAACGTCAATTTCACGTTTGAAATGAAGGTTCTTTTGATGGATGTCTTTGGATGTTTGTTCGGATACAAAGTTAACCTTTGCATTCTCCTTCTTTATCTGATTGTTGCTTACTGGTTCGAGTGTTTCAACCTTAGCGGATGTTTTCAGTAGGCCAAAGGCTATTTTAGCAGTGTCTCCTTTTATCTCAATAATCTTTCCTATGTTGGTTTGTCCTTTGATTCGGACGTTTTGACCTACCTTTAGGGCAATCTGTTCCTCTTTTTTGTCTGTCTCTTTTTTCTTCTCACGTTGTTTCAAACGTTCGATTTTCTTATCAATGGAATGTTGATTGTTATTGTCGTCTGAAACTTTAGATTTATACTCTTCTAACTCTTTCCTTGCCTCTTTGGTCTTCTCTTTGTCAGCTTGGGCTTCTTTGATTTTCCGAACCGTGTTTTCGATGACAGAATTGGCTTGCTCAAGGATCCTCTTGGATTCTTGCTTGGCTTCTCTCATGATTTCTTTGCGTTGACCTGAGATCTCCTCCAATTCATGCTCGTATTTTTCGGAGAGCTCTTCTATGCGCTTCTCCTTTTGTCGGATGGATTGCCGCTTGTTTTCCCAATATCGTTTGTCTCTTACGATGTCTTGCAGATATTTGTCGAGATTTACATAATCAGATCCTACTTTGTCGATGGCTTCTTGAATGACAGATTCTGGAAGTCCGATTTTTCTGGCAATCTCTATGGCGAATGAACTACCTGGGTTACCTATCTCCAAGCGAAAGAGGGGACGCATTTCATGACGGTCGTATAACATGGCACCATTGACAATACCGTCGGTCTCCTTTGCAAAGTTTTTCAGATTTGTGTAGTGCGTGGTGATGACGCCAAATGCCTTTTTTTGATTGAAGAGATTTAACAATGCCTCTGCAATAGCTCCACCGATCTTAGGTTCTGTACCACTACCAAATTCATCAATCAAAAGGATACTTCTCTCGTCACATGATTTGACGAATTGTTTCATGTTGGTTAGATGAGAACTGTATGTACTGAGATCGTTTTCTATCGATTGCTCATCTCCAATATCGATTAGGATATTGTTGAATATTCCCATGTTGCTACTAGAATGAAGAGACACTAATAATCCGCATTGCATCATGTATTGTAATAGACCAACGGTTTTCAAACATACAGACTTTCCTCCTGCGTTGGGACCAGAGATAAGCAATATTCGTTGTTCTTTGTTCAACTCAATGGATAGAGGTACTACGTCTTGGCCGGAAGCCTTATGCGTTAGATACAAGATAGGATGTTTCGCCTCGCTCCAATCTATAATCGTCTCCTTGTGGATGCAGGGTAGAGTAGATTCTGTTTCTATGGCGAGTAATGCCTTAGCACGAATGAAATCTATTTGTCCAAGGAAAGTATACGAATCAAGCATTTCAGGAATGCGAGGTCGAATCTCATTGCTGATGGTGGTCAGTATCTTGATGATCTCCCGTTTTTCCTCAGCCATGAGTTCTTTCACTTTGTTGTTAATCTCGACGGCTGATTCTGGCTCTATGAAAACAGTCTTTCCCGTCGCAGATTCATCATGTACGATACCTTTTATCCTTCTCTTGTCTGCTGAGTTAACAGGGATGACAAGGCGTCCGTCTCGAATGGCAGGTTTGGTATCTTTGCTTATGTATCCATCCATTTGTGCTTTCATGAGAATGGCGGATACTGCTTTTGATATACTGCTTTGCGCCGATAAGATATTTTTCCTGATATTGGATAGTTCGGGGGATGCATTGTCTTTGATCTTTCCGAATTTATCTAATATTCTATCGATGAGGCGAATGATATCGGGGAAGGTGAAAACATCCTTTGCCAACTCTTTTAGGTAGTAGCAATCACTCTCTTCTTTCTCTTGGAAAAATTTGACGATAAGACCGATGGTTTCCAGAGACCTCCGTAATTCGAAAAGTTCATCTTCTTCGATGTACATTCCTTCGATAGCTATTTTTTGTAAACTTTCACGGACGTCATAGAAAGCGTCTTGAGGGAAGTCTTCCGCTTCAACAATTATTTTGACAAACTCATTCGTTAGGTTGAGGTCTGTGATGATTTTGTCATAATTAGTTTGAAAGAAGATGTTGTCAATCCACTCGTCACCTAACGAGGAGAGAGTATTTTTATGTAGTAATTGTCGTATTTTGTTGAAGCCAGTTTTTACTTCAAAGTTATCAGGATAAATCATTCTGTTTTGTATCTTAATAAAACGAGGTGCACAAAAGTGTGTACCTCGTTTTCTCTTATAATTAGATCTTCGGGTTATCTTATAAGTGTAACCATACCTTTCTTTTCACCTTTCTTATGCAAGCCTTTATAGTCGCTCTTGAATTTAGCTACGTAACCATAAACACCTTGAGGACATTTCTCTCCATGTTTGTTAGTACCATCCCAGACATCATCTTTACTATCACCTTCAAATACGATAGTTCCTTGTCTGTTGTAGATGATGTAGGAGAAGCTTGTGATAAATTCGGTTCCTAAGAAGCGGAAGACATCGTTCTTTTCATCTCCGTTAGGAGTGAAGGCATTTGGTGCCCAGAAGTCTCTCCAAACGTATACATAAGTTTCGCCTGTGTATTCGCAACCATCTTTGTCGATTGCGGAAACTTCTACAAGGAATGAGTCTTTGTCTACCACAGGATATTTATAGATGACATCCTTACCTGTTACTATGTCATCGTTACCTGGGTTCCATGACCAAGAACTTCCTTCATCAGGATAGAAGCCTTTCATTGTAATGATTGGGTTATCCTCTTCAAAGATTTGTGGAGTAACTTCAAACTTCGTCTCTCCTGTTACCTCTGGGGTTACCATGTAATGAGTTTCCATAGAACATCCGTTCTTGTCGGTACCTACAACATAGATGTCGGTTGGCTCGTCAAGTCTAGCTTCGATATGGTTGGCAAGTATGCCTTCGATCTCGCCATCTCGAGGAGCACTGTGCCATACGTATGAGTCTGCTCCAGTAACGGACATCTTGACTGTTGTTCCAACAGCAGGGCAACCCTTCATGTAGTCTTTGTGAATAACTACATTAGGAAGAGGTTTAACGTTGACAGTAAAGCTTGTTTTGGATTCACAACCGTTGTAACCAATACCTGTTACATAGAATTTGTTGGATGTCTTCAGGTTCTTGGTGATTCGGCTGGTGGTGTCTTTTGTGCTCCATGTGTAGCGAACAGCACCAAATGCGTTCAATGTAGCTGTTTCACCCTTACATATAGAACTGTCACCTTCAATCTTCAAGTCTGGAACGGCTTTCGTAATGATGTTAATAGGAACTGTGGAAGTACACATACCTAATGTACCAGTCAATGTGATAGGAGTGTTTTCTGTTGGCGTGAATACAAGTCTTGCGCCTGCGTGACTCTTACCATTGACATTCCAGATGTAAGCATCACCACCTTGTCCCATTAGAGTTACATCCTGACCAAGACAAACTTCAGTTTCTCCAATGTAGAATATGTTAGGAGGAAGGATGGTCTTGATTTGTTTGAACTTCTCGCTGTAACAATTGTTCTCATCAACACCCTTAACAAAGATGTAGATAGGTCTTTCAATAGGAACCTCTATCTTATCATTGTTGAATGTTGTATTATCATCATAGTTCTTATCACCATATCCCCAGTAATAAGTCTTTGCATTACCAGAAGCCATCATTGTTAAGTTCTGTTCTGCACAAACTTCATTTTCACTGATGATATCGAATACTGGTTTTTGATGAACTGTGATGTAGATAGTTGCCGTATCCGTACACATGAATTCATTTGTACCTCTAACTGTATACTTCGTGTTGATAGAAGGATACTGTTTAACCGTTGGTTCGTTGAATCCATTGTTCCATTCGTATGTCTTAGCTCCGGAAGCTGTTAATGTAACAGACTCACCATTACATATCTCGGTGATACCATCGATTAAGACTTGTGGACGTTGTAATACTTCGACTGAGATAGACGCATCCGATACGCAACCGTCAGTTGTTCCTGTGACAGAGTAGGTGACAACACCCACCTCTTTAGGATTGTCAGACATTTGGTTGGTTGTTGAACCAATATCCCATTTGTACTCATTTGCACCGAATGCAGTGATGCTTAGACCTTCGTTCTGACATACTGTCTTAGGAGCAGCGAATGAGATGACAGGGAATTCTTTGCTGACTACTGTCATATATTGATCACTCGAACAATTCTTGTCATCTGTAGCAGTAATCTTGAATGATGTGCTATTCGAGATGTTTGCTGTGATAGACTCACCTGTTTGAGTAAGATCAGTTCCATCTTCAGTCCACTCCCATACGTATGTGTATGTCTTGTCTGTGTTGCTTTCACCGGACAAGTTGGCTTCAGAACCTTTACATACAGCTTTGTCTCCAGTGATACGGAAGTCTGGTAATGGATTAATTGTCACATCGTGAGATGCAGTGTTTTTACATCCATTATCATCCGTACCAACTACAGTGTAAGTCATAGAACTTAATGGTGTAGCTGACAATGTTTCAGATTGAAGACCGTTACTCCATACATAACTCTTCGCACCAGATGCTGTCAGTTTGATTGGCTCGTTGACACAAACCTCAACTTCTCCATCGATATCAATTTGAGGTAAAGGCAATACTTGAATGCTGATTGTCTTAGTTGCCTCGCAACCGTCCATGGAACCTGTAACGGTATATGATGTGTCATTTTGAGGAACTGTATTCAATGAGTTACCTGTTGACTTATTAGCATCATCCCACACATAGTTATTAGCACCTAATACAGTGATGGTTGCTATTTCACCCAAACATACTGGACTGTTCGTTGCATAAGTAAGAACTGGGATATCTTTCTTCTTAACTTGTTTAGTTGCACTAGAAGAACAGTTGTTCGTGTCTGTTCCCAAGACAGTGAATGCTTGGGTGGTGAGTATGTTAGGTCTGATGGTGTCAGTCGTCTCATTGGTTGACCAGATGTATGTGTCAGCACCTTTTGCTACCAACTCAGCTGTGTTGTTGTAACATACAGCAGCATCACCTTCGATGATAACGGTAGGCAATGGGTTGACTGTTACTTCGAACGTATCTCTTGATTCACAGTTGTTGATGCTCTTACCAATCAAGTGATATTTCGTTGTCGTGGTTGGTTTCACACTGATGCTCTTTGTGTAAGAACCATCACTCCAAATGTATGAGTCAGCACCAGAAGCCTCCATGTAGACACTTTGGTTGAGACATATCTTATTGGTCTTGCAGATGATCTTCACATTAGGTAAAGACCACATCTCAACCGTCTTGCTTGCCTCTGATGTACATCCGTTGGTAGTACCCTTAACGGTATATGTACGAGTACTCTTGACGGTATCCATGATATTATTTGCAGTTCTTCCGTCATCCCATACGTAAGAGGCAGCTCCTGTAGCAATAAGTGATGCGATATCCCCCTCACAGATAGCATCTGGAGCGTTGATTTCGATCTTTGGATAATCTTTTGTCTTCACATTCTTCGTTGCATAAGATACGCACTTGTTGGCATCTTCTGCTTTGACGGTGAACTCTTGGTCTTTGTCTATGGCAATCATTATAGAGTCACTGACTAGATTAGCGTGAGACGTCCATGTGTAGGTTGCCTCGTCACCTTCAATCCATAATGTGTCAATGTCGCCTTCACAAACCAATTCGTTTCCTTTGATTACAAATGAAGGAAGTGGGTTGATGTTTACAGTGAAGGTTGCTTCATTTTGACATCCAAATTCATCTTTTCCGATGACACGATACTCTGTTTGTACCAATGGATGAACAGTGATACTATTGTTGGTAGAACCTGTATTCCATGTGTATCTGTCAGGATCACCACCTTTACCTCTAAGTTTGATACTGTCGTTCAAACAGATGTAGTCAGATCCACTTTCTGATTCGATTGAGATAGTAGGAAGATCTTTAACCTCAATGCTAACAGAATCGATTGATGTACATCCGTTGGTAGTACCTTCAACAACGTATGTGGTGTCTTTTTCTGGTATGTCTACGAAACTACGTTGCGTAATCTCCTTATCACTTCTCCATTTGTATGTGCTGGCACCCTTCACGGAAATGATGGCTGAGTTGCCCTTACATACATAAGCAGGCTTTTCAAATGATAGGATAGGGTATGCCTTCGCGGTTACAGTACGTTTCGCATTGTTGTAGCATCCGTGCTCGTCTGTCACTTTCACATAGAATGTTTGCTCTTTTGAAATGGTCGTCTTCAACGTGTCGTTGTCGATTTCAGGGTATCCATTCCATACATACTCTTTGATGACAAACTCATCTGTGCTCTTAGCAATCAGATCGAAGGAGTCGTTTTCACAAACCTTAGACTCGCTCTCGATGGTGATTACAGGTATAGGATGTACAGTGATGATTGTGTCAGCTTTGTTCTGACATCCATTTGCATCTATTCCAACAATACTATATTCAGTAGATGTAGCAGGGGAGACAATGATAAAGTCTTTTTCCTCTTTTGTGCTCCATGTGTATGAACCACCATCTCCTGCACCTTCACCTACCAACTTGATTCTACCTTGACCCTTACAGATCTCGTCTGATTCCTCTCCATTGTCAGCATTGTATGTCTTGATACTGATGGTTGGCAATTGATGAACACCAATCTTTATAGAGTCGGTGGTGATACATCCGTTCGCTGTTCCTGTGACAATAAATGTGGTATCTGACGTGATAACGTCTGATCTGAAGTTCTTCGTTGAATTGTCATTATGCCATACATACGAAGTGGCACCCTTCACAGAGATTGTAGCTCTTTCTCCGTAACATACATAAGGGTCTGTTGTTCCGAAGGTGAGTGTAGGATGATCAATCTTCTTAACCTCGTAAGAGTTTTGATAGCGACAGTTGTTTATGTCGGTGACAATCACATAGAATGTAGTGTCGGATATGATGGATGCCGTGATGGAAGACATATCCTTTTGTATGGTGTCTGTGCTGACTTCTTCACGAATCCAATCGTATCTTACTGCATTATTAGCATAAGCTGTTAATACAACTGTTGAATCGTAGCATGCAGACTTGTCACCCGTAATGGTTAAGTCTGTAGGTAATGCATTGACTGTTATGTCGTATGTAACGCTTGATTTACATCCATATTCGTCGGTTCCAGACACCTCGTAAGTCTTGTTAGTGATAGGAGCCTCTTGTATGGTTGGATTGCTTTCTCCGTTGTGTCTCCATTTGTAAGTCAAATCGCCTCTGTCTGGTACCTGATTAGGTGAGGCAGTAAGAGTGATAGAGTCGTTCAAACAGATGACATTGTCACCAGTGATTTCAAATATTGGCAATTGTAATGTGTCAATGTTGATGACGTATGGAGTGGTACATCCATTTGTGGTACCTTCCACTTTGAATTCAGTTGGCTCGGAAAGAATAGTAGAGAAGGCATTGCCGATGGTGTTGTCTTCCCATACATAGTCTTCAGCACCACTGACGTAGAGTGTTATTGCTCCATTCACACAGACGCTGTCTCTTCCTGTTGTCGTTTTGTGTGACAATACAGGATATTCTTTTGCTTTGATTTCGAAGGAAGCAGAGTCGACACAAGAGTTTGCATCTTTGACGATCAACCAATAGGTGTATGAATCATCCAAAATTGCCGTTTCGAAGTTCTTCTTGTTGGCGTTTTCTATGGCAACACCATTCATGTGCCATTCATACTCAACGGCAGTCTTAGCTATGGCTGTCAATGTTGTTGAGTCACCTCTACAAACGAACTCTTCAGCCTGAATGGATACAGAAGGTAATTCATTGACATTGACTTTAATTGTATCGTAATTCTTACAACCATTTTCGTCGACTCCTGTTACTGAATAGGAGGTTGCACCTATCAATACTGGAGTGACATAGATGGAGTCTTCTGAGCTACCTGTGCTCCACTTGTAAGCATTAGGTTTTCCACCTGTTGCAACCAATTTAGCTGGTTGACGAAGACAGATATTGTCTATTGGTTGGATCTTAATGTTAGGTAAGTCCCAAACTCTGATGATAGTGTCAATCTTAGAAACACAACCATTGGTTGTACCTTCTACATAAATAGCAGTGTCCTTAGTAACATTTTCCAAGCGTAAGTAGTTGGATGCTTGTGATGGATCATTATTCCATCTGTATCCGTTGGTTGCTCCTGCTACGTAGATTGTTCTTGACTCATTGAAACATACATAATTTGTGTCCATTCTGAGCGTAAGAACAGGGTACTCTTTTACTCTTACGGTCACCTCTTTCTTATTCTTACATAAGTTCTCATCTTGTGCCCATACGACGAATGTAGTGTCTTGTCCTACACTATGAGAGAAGGTGTTACCATCTTGGAAGTTGCCATCCTTGTCATCTTCCCATACATATTTCAATGTTTGGTCACTACCAGTGATGGTGGTCTCGCTTCCACGACATACTGGAGATATGCTAGAGAGTGAGAACTGAGGCAAGCTCATGATAGAGACTATTGCAGATGTTCTTCCAACACAACCATGAGAGTCGACACCCTTCACGTTGTATATGGTGGTGGATGTCAATGCAGGTGTTGTGAATGCATTTGTGTCAGCCTCTGCGCCATCCCATCTGTAGGTGATGTCAGTTCTGTTGTTAGCCTCCTTAGCGATAAGAGTTGCACTGTCACCATAGCAGATTTGTTGATTCTCTGCTGTTATGTTTGGCAATGGTAACATATTTACTACTATGGAGTCTTTGGATTCACATAGAGTTGAGCTAGTGGATGTAGCAGTGACGATGAATTTGTTTATCGGTTCTGTTATCTCTTTTTGAATGAAACGCTCAGTTTCTCCTGTGTTCCATAAGAATGTAGCATCAACATCTGATTTCACTTCAATGTATGTTTGATTCTTGTAACATACATTTGCGTCAAATTTTTCAAATGTGATGGTAGGGTATGGATTGGCTTTGATAATATGTGTCACCATAGTCTCACAAGGAATAGTTCCCGATAAGAATCCTCTTACATTAACGATTGTGTCACTTGAAACATGTAATATGAATTCCTCAGATCCTGTTGTCTCGCCAAGTAAGCTGTCACGACTATCATACCATTCGTAACGTAACGTGTTATCGCTACCTCTAAGTTTGACATCGTTGTTGACACATACTTCATTTGCACCTTCTACAAAGAATGTTGGATTATTGATGACGTTAACCTCGATTTCTCCAGATCCGATACATCCATTACTATCTTTTGCATAGACGATGTTGTGAGAATTCTTGTTTGCATAGATGGATAATATGGTATCGTTTATCTTGAAGTCATTGTTATTCCATTTATATGCCCATCCTTCCACAGGTTTGTCAACCATCAATTCAGTTTGAGAACCGATACAAACGATAGTTCTTGGAGCATCTTTTATCTTCACAGTTGGAAGAGGGTATGTGTGGATGGTAAACAAGGAGTCGTTTGAACATCCATTGACAGTACCTTGAACGTGAATCTTCAATGAATCATAGTATATGTCGTCAGTCTTGAAGTTGTTATATGTAGAAAGTACATATCCAGACTCCAATGACCAAACATATTTTGCAGAAAGGTTCATACCGCTCAAGTTGATTCCGTTTCCGTAACATGCGGTATCGTATTTGATACGTAATGTTGGAATAGGTTTCGTGTTGATTTCAACGATAGAGCTATCCACACATCCTAAAGCAGATTTACCATAGATGACAAATTTGCTTACGTCTGGATAACTACCCATTGTGAATGTGTGAGAGAACTCATTCTTGTAAGTTCCTTCAGCCCCGTGTCCATCCCAGCTATATACAATGTCTGATGTGTTATCTGTAGAGATAAGAACTTCATTGTTTTCACACGCACTCTTGTCTGCTTTGAATCGTAAAGAAGGAAGTGGGTTGACTATGACTTTTGCAGAGTCGGTAGTCTTACAATGACTCATGTTTTCTGCTACCACATAATAGACACTTGTCAGTTTTGGTAGGTCAGCCATTTGATTGTCAGCTGATGTGCTTCCGTCAGTTGAAACTTTGGTTGCAATATGTTTCTGACTGGTTACATTATCCCATGAGTAAGAGTAGATGACATCGTTGGTCTCTACATGTAATTTGACAGAATCTCCATAACATACAGTTGCATTGGATAGACTGATTGTTGGATTGTTCAAACCATTTAATGTGATCTCTTTGCTTGATACGCAACCCTCTTTTTCTGCGTAAACAGTGAATCTCTCAGAATTGCTGTCCACTTTTCTGTAGATGGTGTTGGTTTGAGATACAATGGTTCCGTTTTCATTCTTCCAAATATAACTAGTGGCATCACCTCCGACAATGACTGTTGCATAAGAACCTTTGCAGACTGTATTGTCGTTGTTAATCAACTCGATGGTTGGATTTGCTTTTGCGGTTATATCATAAGAGACTGTCGTGTCACACATCTTGCCGGTATTGTCGGTCGCTGTAACATAGACAGTGGTGTCTTTAGTGACGGTTAGCATGATGGATTTGTCGCCATTGACGTTAGTTCCTATGGCATTACCATTCTTATCTTTCCATACGAATTGATAGCTTCCACCAGCAGCAGAGTAATTAGCGGTTAATGTTACTACAGAATCTTCACATACGCGAGTGTCACCCGTGATATAGAATTTAGGTCTGTATTGAATTCTGATTTTTATATCATCTGTTCCTACACAACCATGTTTGTCTTGACCCCATACAGTGTGAATTTCGCCATCTTCTGTAGGACGAATCTCATAGAAGTCTTCGTTGGTGATAGGCTTTCCATCCCATTTGTAACGCTCACCACCTGTAGCGGTTACTTTTAGAGCCGATTGACTACATGCTGTGGCTTCTTCTGCTCCGTTGTTGATTAGGATAGATGGCAAATCGTAGGTTCCAATTTCTATCTCAGCAGTAGAAGAACATTCGTTCTTTGTACCAGTTACACTGATAGTGGCTTTGGTAAAGATGTCTTCTGTTGTGTAGGTTGAACCTGTTTTCTCAGGGATTCTATTCCAAACGTATGTTGTTTGATAGTTAGACTGAGAAGATGTATCGACAACTGTCAATAAAGCAGGTGTTCCATCGCACACTGAGTCTCCTGAAATCACCAGTTTAGGATTTGGTTTCTTTAAGATCTGGTAAGATACAGGGTTGGATACACAACCTTTACTATTCTTTGCAATTACACTGTAGGTTGAGTCTTTTTGAACTGTATTGATTTGATGTCTTGTATTGTCTTCATATCCATCACCCCAGTTGTAAGATAATATCTCTTGAGCTGTTGCAGGAATGACAACAGAAGAATCTTCGCAGACGTAAGTTCTTGCCGGAACAGTGAACTCTGGCAGATAGTTGATGATAACAATGACGCTATCCTGTCTCTTACATCCATTTTTGTCTGTTCCTTCAACCGTGAAACGTGTTTGCTCAAGAGGTTGTTTTGTAATTGTTGATGTATCACCATCCAAAATGTTTTCCCACAAATAACTTGTCATGTTAGGACCTGACGCTGTGAGTGTAATTTTTTCTCCATAACATATTTCGGCTTTATGAGAGGCTGAGATACGGATAGGATTTCCATCTTCGTCGCTTGCTGCGATTGATACTGGAGTTCCTGAATATACACCAATCTCGATAAAGGTGTCTTTGTAACATCCATTAACCTCACCTTTGACATGAAAACCGGTAAGACGTTTTAGAGTAAGTGATAAATTACCAGTGTGAAGGTCAGGGTATTTATCCCAGTAATAGTTGTTCGCTCCTGTTATTTTGATGGTGGCTGTAGAACCTTTACATACATAATCTGGAGCGGTAACTGTCAATGTTGGTTTTGGCTTGGTGTTGAACGTGAAGGTCTTGCTAACATTACAACCATCTGTTGTAAGGATAGTCACCTCTATGTTCACATTGTTGGATGATGCGATCTGTTTCAAAGTCTCACCAGTTCCTAATGTAGAGTCTTTGTCTGCATCTTTCCATACGATGGATTGAATGTTGTTACCTCCCTCGATGCTGAATTCTGCTTCGTCTCCCTCGCAATATACACCGTCACTTCCAGCCACATTAAATGTAGGGTTGGTGAAACTGCTTAATGTATAAGAAAGCGTGGTGTCACATGTTGTGGTATTGTCTGTTACCATAACTGTGTAGGTGACAGGCTCTGTAGGTGCGGAAACAGTAATTGCATTTGTGGTAGCTCCTGTACTCCAGTAATAATTGTATTTTCCATTTGGAATGACTGAATTGTCAAGCTCTTTTACTGAAATTACTGTTGTCGTTGCCGTACACAATGCGACAGGTCCATCGATTTTTACTTGTGGACGTTCGTGAATGGTGACATCGACAAATACACTGTCTGAACAGGTTAACACACCGTTTCTAAGCAAGTATTGCTTAAATCCTTTTACACCGTAGTGTATAGGAGAATCAGATGCTTCTTGAGCAATAGACTCTGTCCATGATCTTGCTGAAGTTCTTGAAGAGTCTGGCCAAATATAATAGTCGGCATCACTATTGCTGATTTGAATTGTGACAAATTGATTGTGACACAAATCTTCATCTTTTGGTGCAGCAGTGAATGTTGGGTTGGCCTTCGTGTCAATTGAAACTTCTTTCTCATAATAACAGGTCTTGTCGTTTTCTGTTTTCTGAGTTCTCAATTGGATTTCGTGAATGCCATTTGTGGTAATGGTTGTCTTGAAGGAATCAACGCTTCCACTAATTGGACTATTGTCGAATGTCCAACTATAACTATCTGGTTCTGGATAGCCAGGGATGTCGGTTGCGCTCACTGCAACCTCTCCACCAAGACATACGGCTTCTGGGTATGCAATGTCAACAATAGGTTTCTTGTTTACTTTGACATAGAAGGTGTCTTTTGCAGAACATTGATTGTCATTTCGTACAATAATAGAATATTCTGTTAATTCAGCAGTTGGAGACACTTCTATGTTCTCTGTCATCTTGTTGTTGCTCCAGTTGTAAGATGAGACATCCGCAGATGTTTGAGCTGTCAATTGGATGGAGTCTCCTTCACAAATGAAGGCTGTGTTTCCATCATTAGAAACAACTGAATTTTGTTCTGCAACAATCGTTATGGTTGGATTCTCATTTACCTTTATTCCTATGGTTGAGTCAGTCTTACAACCATTCAACGTTGCCAATATCTTGTATTGAGCATCGTTTGCTGGTGATAATTGACGATGGTTGGTGTAGATAGCTTCTGCTGTAGGATTCTCGGAGTCGTAATACCATTGGTAGTTGCTATCACTTGCGCCAGCTCCAGAGACGGTGATGGTGGTTGATTGTCCTTTACAGATCTCACGAGAACCAGAGAAGAACAATGTTGGATTGTTTTTCTTAGTAACAGTGAATACCTTTGAACGGCCTTCACATCCGTATTTGTCGGTTCCTATAACATAGAATGAACTGTCGGATGTGATGACTGAACTTATTGATGCGGTAGTCTCGCCTGTACTCCATTCATAGGTTACGGCACCGTTTGCGTTTAATCTTGCATCTGTACCATCACAAACACTCTTGTCTCCTGTGATTGAAACGTTAGGATTAGCTTGAACAACAATTGGAATAGACTTGCTGTTTACACAATTATGACCATCTGTCACCTCTACCTCGAAGGAGTATGGAGATGTCGTGTTAGTTAATCTATAGGTTTGTGTGCTTTGTTGATCAACTGTTGTAACGTAGTTGCTCTTCCAATTATAGCTGAATGGCTCTGTGCCAGTTGGAGTAACTACAAGATTGGTTGCTGTGTTATAACAGATTGTGTCTTTATCAGCTGTTATTGCAATAGATGGAAGATCGTAGTATTTCGTTTTGAAAGTTGTATCATTACTACATCCGTCTTTCGTTACTTTTACGGTGATATTGTTCTCTCCGTCTACAATTTGAAGTAGGGTATTGGTTGTCGTACCTGTAGCATCACCATTCTTATACCACTCATACGTTGAACCTGATAGGCTAGAGAAGGCTGTTAATGTGATTTTGCCATTCAAACAAACCTGCTCGTTACCTGTGATGGTTATAGTAGGGTTGGCTTTCGACCTTATCGTATATGTAGCCTGGTTCGTACAGTGGTATTGTGTATTGTCAGTTACATTAACAGTGTAGCTATTAACACCTTCTTTAATCTCAACCTTTGCTTTTCCGTCTGAGATTGACACTGGATTAGGAGACCATACGTAATTGTAATTAGGCTCATAATCAGTAATCGTAATGTAATCAAAAGAGTCAACACAAGCTTTCTCATTGCCTTCCAAAGTGATGGCAGGTAAAGCTTGAATTTTAACTGTATGCCATGCTGTATCGGAACATCCGTTTTCTGTACCGACAACATAGTATTTGGTTTGTATTAATGGTTTCACTGTGTTAATATCTGAAGTGATTCCATTGTTCCATTTGAAGTCTGTTACATCAATCTCTCCATTTCCAGTCTGTACTTTACCTGCTGCATGTAGAGGAATCTCTGTGTTGTAACAGATTGTGGATTCACCATTCCTTTCACCTTCAATGGTTACATAAGGAATTGCATGTGTTTCAATAGGAACAACTTTATTAAATGGACATCCTTCTGAAGACTCTAAGTATATTGTATAATCTCTTGTTTCAGTTGGTGTCAACGTTACTGTAATAGGTGATGAAGTTCTTTCATATTCGTTGGTAGGACTAGCAAGAATCTTACCGCCAGAATTACCCAATACGGTCAAATCTAATGAGTTGCCTAAACATACAGGCTTGTTACCGTATATTTGAACAGAAGGATTTTGCTTCGTAGTGACTTCGACAACTTGTGATTTTGAACAAACTTTGTCGTTGTTTGTCTCGTTCACTTCAATCACATATTTAGTGTTGCTTGAAATGGTTCTCTTCAAAGTGTCTGTGCATATACGATCACCTTTTTTGTCCTCTTTTGTTCCATCGAATTCATACCATGTGACGTTTCTGTTACCTCTAACATATAAGTACACATTGTTTTCCACGTCAGCACATACGCTTGTGTCGCCAGCAATGTTGATGGTTGGAAGTGGATTAACCGTTACTCTAATTGGCATGGTACTGAAACATTCAAAGCCGTCAGTGACTTTTGATGTATAGGTTCTAACACCAGTTTGAGTAGGCTTGATGGTTAATTCATTTTCAGAAATCGACATACTACTTCCATCTCTGTCGGCTGTCCATGAATAGGTAAGCGAATTCGTATTGTTAGGATCGGATGCCGTTATCGTTACCGTTTCCGTTTCGTTGATACACATCGCAAATGGATTGATGTTGGTTATCACAGGAAGTTCTTTTGGTGTGATAGAACCAGCTATTGTATTTGTACAATGACCTAATGTACCTATTACAGAGAAGTTTCGTGTCTCGGTGACATTGTTGAAGTCAACGTAAGAACCAGTTTGAGATTTCTCGGTTCCACCTTCCGTCCATTTCCATACAAATGATGTTCCACTTGTATTGACTGTAAGGCTAACACGTGCATGTTGACCTTTACATACGTTTGTTGGTTTGATTTGGAAACTTGGTATAGGTGCTACCTTAACCTCGTAATCTTTTTCAGAGTGACAGGTTAAGTTTGCAGTAATCACTTTCGAAGCTTTGGCTGTGAATGTATCGTCAACTGTTATGGTTGGAGTTATGCTGCTTCCGTTTGCGGTTGTAGTTGCATTTAATGAACTGCTGCCGTTGAACCATTCGAATGAGTATCCACTACCTACAGCTTCAAGAGTGACAGTCTCTCCGTTACATACTGTATTATCGGTAATATCATCTTTACGTATTATGACAAAAGATGGATTTGGATGAACTTCAATCGCTTTGCTGCTGTCTTTGACACATCCGTTGTTGTCGGTGACTGTTACACTATAATTTCCAGACTTAGTAACTTCTATTGGGTTCTCATTCTCTGAATGACCGATCCATCGAATGGAACGGAAGTTAGCTTCGTTGGCAACTTGCAAAACAGCAGTGTCACCTTGACAAACGTCATTACCCGTTATCTCGAAGGTAGGTAATGCAAATGCATTGATAGTAATGGTTGAATCCGTTTGACATTCAATGCCGTTGGATACATAATAACCTCTAACAGTTAGCTCGGATGGACCTGCGACTTCTGGTGTATAGGTGTTATCCAAGAGTCCTCTGTTTTTACCATCCCATTGAATAGCAACACCTGGACCTCCATTAGCAGTTAACTTTATAGAGGATCCCTTACAAACATTTCTCGTCAAAGGTGTGATTGTAAGTTCTGGACGTTTTACAACAACAACCTTGAATTCGTTTGAATTGGAAGGACATTGATGTTCGTCTTGTCCGGCAACAGAAACTGTGATGGTTCCAGCCTCACAGTCTTTGATGGTTACAGCATTTTCAGGATTGAATGTGCTGTTTGCATTTGCAGGTTGGATTGTCCAAGATAGAACGCCAGTTCCGTCAGTTGTCAAAGTGACAGAATCATTCTCACAGATGGCAGGTACTCCTGTAATTGTGAGTGGTTGAGGAGTGTAGACCTTAATTGTTCTAGATGCTGTGTTGACACAACCATATTGGTTGGTTGCTGTCACTTGATATGTGGTCTGGCTGACAGGATAGTCGGTCATGGAGGCTGTTGTCACAGGAGATCCTGCGTTTCCACTCCATACGAATGAGGTTTCCTCGCCGACTGCAACGTTTGGCTCTTCTGTTGTGTCAATTGCATTGAGAACAATTCTTGTGTTCGGACATACAGTGGAGTCTGTTCCTGCAATCCATTCAACATTGTTTATGTTCGTTATCTTAATTTCAGGTTTAACTTTTGGAGAGATGACAACGGAACTGTTGACCTTACATCCATTCAGTGAAGCAGAGAACTTGAAAGTTGAATCTTTCTTTAATCCGTCGCTTGATTCCCAAGAGAAGTTGTTCTCTGAATTGTCTGGCCATGTATAATAGTCGGCTACACTGTTTGCTCTGTCAACAGATATAATTGCTTTTTCGCCGTAACAGATACTTGGTGTAGAGACACTGATATGAGGCAAATCTTTTGCTTTGACCTCTTTTGTGGAAGAGTTCTCACAACCATGCTCATCCTTGAAGGTTAGCATGTAAACTGTTGATTCTAGAATTGTCTCTTCTAAAACTTTTGTTGTAGCACCATCTATTTTGGTCGTGTCATTGTTCTTGATTCTGTACCATTGGAAATCAGTATAAGTGGCAGATGCAGGAACTGTTGCAGTGAGCTTGACCTTATCGTTCACACACGCTTCACTTAATCCTTCTATAGGAAGGTTAGTTGCGTTGAATACACTTACTTCAAAGACACCTTTGTTTCTACAGTTGTTTTGGTCTTTGACAGTAACCGTGTAAATCTGTTTCTTGCGTGTCGTTGCATAGACAGTCACTGCGTTTTTATTGTTATTATCACCTGTATTCCACTGATATGTTAAATCATCGTTTGGCGCGCATGCTGTTAATACCAAACTGTCGTTTAGACATATCGTACTATTAGCAGAATTGACTTTTGGAAGATCGTAAACTGTGATGTGGAAAGAGGTATCAGAGACACATATACCTGATTCTACATGAATCTTGTATTCGTGACTTTCATTTTCCTTCTTGAAGATAATAGGGAGTGAGTTAGCAACAATGCTGTCTTCAGATACCCATGTGTAACGATCGGCACCTGATAGTCTCACAATGTCTTCCGTACCGTCACAATTTTTGTCACCTAAAATTTGGATGCTAGGTTTGTCAACCTTCTTTATTTGATGATTTTCTGTCTTAACACATCTTGCGGCGTTGAATGCTTCCACCATCATTGTAACAGCAGTCATGTCTTCTGTTACTGTGAATTCATATTTGTCATTATTTGTTCTGACAATATCTAATGAGTTGCTGTTCTTCCTATACCAGTTCAAACTGTCATTTCCTGTTGAGTTAAGAATGGTGGCTTGTAACGTAACATTGTTTCCAACACAAGTTGCACCTTTTTGAATGATCTGAACGATAGGCAACGTATTGACGGTAACAGTGACCTCTTTCTCTGCAGAACATTGGTTTCCATCCGTTGCTTTCGCTTTGTATTTGGTGGTTGATGTAGGTCTTGTTATAACATTTTTATTTGCATCAGGAGCACCCAATCCTTGGTTCCATGAGAATGTGTAATTTGATTCGCTTGAGACATGGAGAGTAGCTTCACCTCCGGCACAGATTGATGTGTCGTTTGATACTGTGAACACAGGTAAAGGATAAACCTCTACAGTGACGCTGTCTGCGTTTTTACATCCTTTGTCTGATGTAGCTCTTACACGGAACTTGCGGTCGCTTTGGAGTGCTTGCGTAATAGATTTAGCATTGTTGACAGAACCTCTTCCGTTGCTATCATCCCATGACCATTGATATTGAGTGGTTGGAACGTAGACACTCTCTTTTATGCTTACAGGGTTGGACTGACCTGCACAAGCCTTTGTGTAATCAAACTCTATGGTAGGTTTGTTGTTTACCTTTACATCGAAGACAGCTGTACTAGAACAGTAGTCGTTGTATCCTGTTACTCTATAGATAGTTCTTTGAGATGCCTTTTCAATCGAATGCTCTGTCTTGTTTGCACTTACCTCATATAAGGTGTTGTAGCTAGCATTGTCGTCTAACTTAGACTCCCATTTGTATTGGTTGGCGTGTGATCCGGTTGAACCACTTGCGGTTAGCTTGAATGATGCATCCTGACAAATTTCTTCACTTCCATTTGTCTTTTCGTTGATTGTGATGACAGGGTTAGGGTTGACATTTACGTTGAACGTGTTTTCTGATTCGCAACTGCTTTCTGTTGCTTGTGCATGTGCAATGTATGCGAAGGAACCTGTCGTTTGAGGTTTTACAGTTATTGCTTCGGTGTTTGTTGCACCTGTGTTCCAACGTGTTATGTTTGCGCCTTCAGCAACAGCTTCGATACTTACTTGCTCGTTCAAACAGATGCTGATCTCTTTCTTATTTGTCTCTGTAACACCATTTTTTGTAACATTGAAAGTGATGCTTGGAACTCGGTTAATCTTAATTCGGATCGTTGTGTCTTTTGAACAACCATTATAATATGCCTTGATAGCATATTCTGCATATTGATTGTCGTCGGTTGTAGGAAGAACGTTCGTCAGTGTACGGGTAGCACCTGTTAAGACGTCTTCTCTTTCCCAATATACGGATGTTGCTCCGTTGATTGTTATTTGAAGACTTTGGCCTTCACAAACTTCTGGAGAACCCCAACTTGGGTTGACAGAGTTCTTTACTGTTACGGTATGCTCTACAGGTATACTCCTACATCCGTTTTTGGTTCCGTCTACCTTGTATGTCGTAGTACTGGTTAAACTATCTGTATAGGAAGCTCCTGTTGTGTCTTTTGCGACGTTGTTAAGTGCCCATGTATATGTGTCAGCACCAGATGCAGTGATCTGAACTTTCTCGTTTTGGCATATTGTAGCAGGACCTTTTAACGTCACATTCGGACGCTCTTTTACAGATACATTGACAACGGCTGTTGAGTTACATGTCAGATCTTTTTGTTTGGTTTTGTTATTGTTATATGTTAGAGATGAAGAAACAGAATATTTTTGGAGTCCAACCGTAGATGCACTAATAGTGACATTTGGATCTGTGTTTGTGGATGGATTCCAAGTATATGTAGTTCCTGTACCAGATGCATTTAATAATGCGTTATCTTGATAACACAATGTGATTGTGTCATTCTCGTAATCAAAATTAACATCGCCTTTTTTCACCACGATGGTTGGATTGTTCAATACGTAGGCATTAGCCGTTTGGTAATTTGTCGTACAACCATTCTTTGTTCCTCTGATCCTATATACGCGATCTGCATTAAGAATTTCAGAATATATAGATCCGGAAGCAGTTTCTTCGTTATCTGCAGTATTCGTCCAACTCCATTCGTAGAAGTCAGCATCACCCACAGCTTTCATGGTGGATGTCAATCCCTGACAAGAGAATGTGTCGTTGACAGTGAAAGTAGGGTATGGTTTAGTCTTTATGGTTAATTGAGCCTTTCCAACACAACCATAGTCAGGCAATACTCCTTCTATGCTATATACCGTTTGACTGGAAATATTGTCTGATATTAAATTGCTAGATGTGTTTCCATCTATTTCTGTATCATCTTTGAACCATGTGAATGAAGTTATGTTTTGCTCTGAGGTGGCTTTTAATGGTATAGAATTGCCTTGACAGATGATTGTGTCTCCATTCGTATGTCCATTAATGTATAGAATTGGATTTTCAATGACTGAAATGTCTTTCTCGTATTTATTGGTACAAGAATTGACATCGATAACTGTTACGATACATTTGGTTGAATTGCTTGTTGGACGTATCGTAATAGATTGACTATTATCATTTGAAATGTTCCATTGGTATTGTTGTATGGTTGCGTCATCAGAAGCTTTTGTGACGTTTGCCGTTAAAATTAAACCTTGATTGTCATCACGACAGATGTAATTGTTACCAACAATCACAACTGTTGGATTGCCATAAACAGTAACATTTAATGTGTCATAGGCTGTACAACCATTAGCGGTGACGCCCGCAATAAATTGATAAGGTCTCTTCTCGGTGAGTGTTACTCTACGTATGGAATCATTTGCATTGGCATTATTGTTTGCTTCAGTGTCAATCCATCTGATGTTTCCATTAGAAGAAGAGGAGGCGGTCAATTCAATAGTGCTATTTTGACATGCGTGATCAACACCAGTGATGGTGATGTCTGGCATTTCATTAATTACAATTTCATGTATTTCAGGAAGAGAAACACAACCGAATGTGTCTTCTGCAATTACCTGATAAGTAGTTGTTCTTTGTAGGATAGAAATGTCATATTGTTTAGGATTGACATTACCTTCTGTTGTGTCTATAGAAGTTCCGTCACTATTATTCCATATCCAGCTCTTTATTGCACCAGCCTCTTTGTTGGCTGTTGCTGTCATAGTGATGTCATTGATGCCAGCACAATTGTTTCCATCGTGAGTGACGGTTACCACTGGCTTGTTGATCCATTGTACAATAAAAGGATCTGAAGTTGCAGCACATCCGTTAGGGTCTTTGATGTTGAGTCGGAATGTTGTTGTTCCAGACAAACTCATCTCGGTGGTTTCTGCGTTGTTACCTCCTTGTGGTAACCATGAGTATTCTTGAACGTTATTGCTGCTAACAAGTGCGTTTTCATTGTCATATACTTTGGATGACAATTGGATTGTTCCGTCTTCACACACATAGTCTTTTCCAACGATTTCCACAGTGTGACGTGGGTGAACATTTACAATAAACGTGTCATTTCCTACACAGTCGTATGTGGAGGTGGCAACAGCAACGAAGTACTTCTGACTATTGGTTAGAGTACCTGTGTTGTGATAACTCTTTGTGTTGTTGGTTGTGCTTATGTTGTTGGCTGTTGTGCCTTCTAACCATTCCCAAGATTTGATGATGGCGTCAGATGTGTCGGATGCCGTTAGGTTTGTTGAACTACCGTTACATATCTGATTGTTTCCTTCGATAACAACCTTAGGACGAGGATGTGCTGTGATGAAGATCTCAGCAGAGCTCTTGCAGACTGCAACTTCGTTGTTTATGGTATGACTTTGCATACCCGATACAATATATTTGGTGTTCTCCTCGGTTGTAGGATGAATCTCGTTGCAATCTCCAGCGGAACAATTGTTATCCTTAGGATTTTGGTATTTCTTGCTATCGGTTTCTTCGCCTACATACCATTGATATGTTAAAGCGCCTGTATTGTTTCTGTCTCTAGCAGTTAAAGCATAAGTTTGTCCGCTACATATACTGCTTGGACCTTCTATAAATATACTAGGAGGAATGACAACCGAGAAGTTGTGAGGCTTTTCTGCCGAACAACCATTCTTGTCTGTCACGATGACACTGACAGAGTTGACTGAACCTGTAGCGATCGTTCTCAAAGTTTTTTCAATGCTTCCAGTGCTCCATTGATAGAGAGAATCGTTGCCTGTCGTGGCTGTTAGCTTGATGGAGTCTCCTTGACAGAAGATGTGTGGGCCAGTAATGGTGATTGTCGGCTTCTCGTTGATTTTAAATTTGACAAGTGCCGTGTCCACACAACCATTTTCCTTTCCTTCAACATAGATTTCGTATTCTGTTGCGTCAGAGTAGGAGTTGTCTGTGTATCGAGTGGATGTTGATAGAACTATTCCTGTTTTATCCATCCATCTGTATGATGCTGCACCATCGGCAGAGATACTTATTAGATCGCCTCTACAGATATCTTTGGCATCTGTTGTGACTTCAGGTTTCTGATATACGATAATCGTTTTTGATTTGGTAGAGTAGCATTGATTTTTATCGTATGCTTTCGCCGTGAAGGTTGTAGTTCCCATTAGAGGAGTCTTCATGGAAATCTTGTTAGGTCCATATGAAATCCAATCATTTTCTAAAGTCCCTTCTGATGCGAAAGTCCATGCACAACTGTCTAGCTCTGATTGGGATGTGGCAGTCAGTCTGATGGTGTCTTTTGAACAAATAGGGCCATTATCTTCTATGGTTATGATTGGAGGTTCGTTTACTTTTACAGTGAAACTTGCATGTCCGTCACAACCTCCGGATGCAGCTTTTCCTACTACATAATAGGTTTGCTCTGTGATTGGAGTAACACTTATGGAGTTTGAGGTGACACCCATACCAGTCCAACTCCAATTGCTAATTGCAGTTCCTGTGCTTCGGGCTGTAAGTGTAGCAACACCTTGACCTTTACAAATAGAGCTGTCACCTTCTATTGTGATCTTAGGTTGCTCCTTGATTGCTATGTCAAATGTGTGACTGTTTCTACATCCATCTTTTGTACCCCATATTGTATATGTGACTAATCCACATCCATTGCAGTCAGGATAATCAACAAGAGTTCCTGTTACATTTGGTATTTCAGTCTCTGTGCCATTCCTATATTTATATGACCATGAGTATTGGTTTGCATCTCCACCTGTTGGAGCAACTGTGATTTGAGAGCCTTCACATACCTCGTTTGGTCCAATGTGGCTAATGCTAGGAACCGGTTTAACGGTTACTTGTGTTTTTGATTCACCCTCACAACCGTTAGCATCGGTTACTTTTACATAGATATCTATATCGTTGGTGATTCTTATGTCAAGTTTGTTAGGGTCCATTCCAGCACTTGGTGTATGCCAAATAGTGTCTCCTACAGATCTTAGAGAGAACCATCTGTATGATGCAAAGTTAGGTTCTGCTACGATGGTATCCCATGTGTTTGGACATACTCTTGGATATATAGGTGCTACACCGAAAATAGGTTTTTCATATACGTCCACTGTCTTTGTCGCAGAACTTGTACAAGTACCATTGTTCCAGTTGATTGTGTAAGATGAAGTAGCCACAGGAGTTGTTGTCAACGTAGTTCCTTGCGTATTGTTTACATCGTTCCACTTATATGAAGGTGAACCTGAACTATGTGCAGGGTCATGTGAATAGTCGGCTGTGTCTTGTGCAACGAAAGTGACAGATTTGCCCTTACATATTCCATCAGGACCTGTAATTTTAATTTCAGGAATCTTGTAGACTGTGATATTGATATTCTGTTCTTTGGTACAGAATGTGTCTGTATAGAATACATATGTTTTCAGTTTGTATACAGAAGATTTAGGCTGTTCGTTGATGGAACTTTGAGATGGTACGTGTAACATCTCTCCATAAACATTGCCGCCATCTTTTATCCATTGACAAGAATCGACGTTATATACGTTGATGATAACGTTCTTGTTTTCGCAGACTGGGGAAGGTGTAGGTACGTTAGGATTTGGATTGGCTCTAACGGTTAGCTGTTTCTGCGTGGTGTTGGTACAATTCAAACGGTTAGTACCCTTTAATGTGTATTGATAATATCCAGGATCGGAGTAGGTTAGACTTATTGTCTTTGATGTGCTAAACTGACTACCGTCTCTATACCATATGTAGGAGTTCTCTTCTGTTCCTTCCAATCCTTGTGCAGTCCATTCCGTAGTGGTGTTCTGACAGATGGCCGCAGGTCCATCGATGGAAAGTTGTGGCAATGGTTTTACATTCACCCATATACTGTCGGATACGTTACATCCGCATATAGCTGTTACTAAGTATTCGGTAGTGTCAGTAGGGCCAACGGTGATTTTTTTGCCGTTCTGAGTGTTACTCCATGTGTATTTGCTTACATCTACAGTGTTTTGAGAATCGTCGATTTCAAGGTCTATCGTTTGACCCTTACAGATGTCTACTTGATATCTTCCGTTTATCTTTTGTACATTTTTGAAAGTGAAGTTCGGAATGTTATTTATATTAACTTCAAAGTTTTTGTGATAGGTACATTGCTGACTACCAATTACAACGTTTCCTTCCAACAAATCCTCGTTACGAATGATTTCCACACAATATTTTCCTGCATTGCTCAAAACACCTTCTATGTCTAAATAGGCACTGTTCGATGATCCTGCGGAGTCTTGTACTAACGTACCTTCACATCTGTCAGTAGGGCAATTTCCATTGCATTTTTTCCAGACATAACGGTTGCTAGGGTCGTTATAGTTGGTGACTTGTAGTTGTGAAGTCGTGTTTATACAGATGTCTGTTACACCTGCCAATTGGATTTCTGGTTGTGGTTGTACTTTGAATGGTTTGACGATGGATAGAGTACATCCTTTAGCCGTCACAACGGTCAAGGTCATGTCGTATTTTCCTTGGTTGGCGTCTGTCCATCTGAATTCACCATGAGGATTTCTAAGTTCTTCGTTATTGTCAACTTGTTCTTTTGTGTAAGTTGCCAAATTTCCTGATAGTCCTTTGTGATCATCGTAGTCCCACGACCAACTTAGTATGGTATCAGGCTCGATGAGTGTTCCGTTTTGTAATATCTTCGTGATGTATGTTTTGTCGTTGAATGTAACGTAGTTATAACAAGCATTACTACTGATGAAATCCATTACGATAGGGTCTTTAGCAATACGCGTGGATATGGATATGCCAGGACAATCAGGATTGGTTCCCTTTATGGAACAGATGTAATCTACATCTTGAATCTCAGCACGTTTTACAAAAGCATAATGATCATCGTATGGCATTCCGTATTCGTCAATCAAACTAACTCCATCGGAAGTTTTCCATACATAATTGCCTTTTCCAAATCCTTCAGGAACGGTTATTTTCACTTTGTCATTAGGATCGTTAGGATCAGGACAGTTTTCCACGTCTATTCTCAATTCGGTGGTCTCTCCTGTCATGTAACCATATGCAGTGTGACCTCCGGCCATTACTCTTTTTCTTACAGTTACGTTTCTAGATCCACAATGGTCGCATGAGTTAAGAACCAATCGTCCGTTTCCGTAATCGGTAACTCCGTTGTCTGAAGGGTGACATGTATTACATTCGTTACAAATGTACAACTCAAGCAAACAGTCGTGGACATAACCTTCGATAACAACTTCAGAACCAACAAATTCTCTTAGGTCGTATAGGTTTGTCGTCCATGGTTTGTAGGTTAGGTTGTTACGTCCAGCATCGGAATAACATGAACCATCAGTGTTTTTTGATAGTGCAACAAGTGTATTATCATTACTACTTGCATCTCCACAATATTCTCCACATGGTAGAACTCTCGTTCCATTGTCTGCTGTTACGTTCAAACACATTCCTGGGTGCTCGTCTCCAAAGTGTGCTCCTGCGTCTGTGTTAGGCTCAAACAATACACTTGCAAAACATAGTTTCAACAATGTACTCTTGTTGGTGACACGGAAACGATAGACTAATTTCTCAGCCATGGCTCTACGCATCCATTTGTCTGGAGAAGAGTAGTCGTATATAATTTCCGTATTGGTTGAAGTGGTTCCTACAATACCTGCGGCATTGAAATTATCAGGAAGCCTCTTTAATGCACGGTCACAAGATGACATGTTGACATCTCTTCCTTGTGATGTGGTTACGCTAAATGTTCCGTGTATCTCGTGCTTGCCATAATATGCTCTACTTTCCCATAAATATGAGTCGCCATCTCCGTTTTTTCTCGTCCATACTTCTGTATTGGTTACAGATGGTGCGTATGGGGAATTTGTATATATGTTCGGACTGTTAAAATCATTGAAATCTGCTGGACCAAAGTATGAGTAATACCTTTCCCAGTTGGCAAATGATCCAAACGAAAAGTCTAGATTCGGGGTGTCCTCATTCTTCGCGTTAAGGTTTCCTGCGCAGAATAAAGATAATATGGCGACAAAAATACATCTATGTATTTTCTTTTCTAAGTTTGCTTGTTTCATAATCTTTTATCTTTTAATAGGTTAGATGCAATTAACCCTATTATGGATTTTAACTATAAAAGTAACCTTTTTTTCTATCTTATCCTAATATTTGTTAATGATTGTAAATTTTTCTTAGTGTTTGTTTTGGAATAGGTAAAAGATTGATATTAGTCAATTTTTAGAGTGTTTTCGTTTTTCGGAATCCGGAAGGATAATATTACTTCATGTGTGTTGCTTGGTAGTGTGCTGTTGCTTCCTAATCCGCATTCATATACATAGCCAAATCTAAATATTTGATACTCAAATCCTAACATGACTGACAAATAGGAGGGGTTGCATCCGTTTACAAGGTCTGGTCTCCATGACATTCCACCCCAAAAAAGTCGGTGATAAAATGCTAATAGTCCTAAATCTGCTAAGTGAACCTTGTTTCGATTCATGTATCCTAAATCAATCATGATGTCCCAATTTGTATTGATTTTTTGTGTTCGAATGGCATACCCGTAAAAATGTCTGTCGGAGGAGTAGGAGGTGGACTTGTTGTTTTGTATGTGGGTACATGATACTCCAAAGGTCCAATTCATGGAGTTGAGCTCGAATCCTATATTGAAATCGGGTGATAATACTTGCTCTTTCTCTGTTGGTAGGTCGATATGCCTTCGTTCGCCTTCGTTTTCCAATGTGTTGACCGTCGGATCGTAAATGCCTAGAAAGATTCCAGCGGATACTCCCATGGAGAGAATCCATCGTGGATTCAGGTCTATTTGATAGGAGTATTCTCCTTTTATCTCAGTGGTGCTATGTCCAATACCAATGGCGTCGTGCGAGACCGTCAGCCCAATGCCTGATTGAATTTTCTGGAAATAATTGGTCGCGTTGAATAGCATTGTGTGAGGTGCGTTGTCGACTCCCAGCCATTGTAATCGTCCGAACAAAAACAGATCCACATCGCCCGTGTTTCCTACACCTGCAGGGTTTATGTTCCCTCTGGAAAATGTCTGTTGTGTGAAAAAGAAATCTTGTTGTGCTGTTGCGGAGAACAGACAACCAAGTACAAATAGTATGGTCAGTAATCTCTTTTTCATTCTTGACGTACTTTTATTTCTACTCTTCGGTTCAACAGATGCTCTCTTTCATTTTTTGCATGTGGAATGGCTAATTCCAGTTCACTGCGTCCAATCATCTTCATGCGTCTTGGGTCTACTCCACGACACACTAAAACATCGTATACCTTCTTCGATCTGCGCTCTGATAGCTTCTGATTATATGCTACCGTTCCTCTCTCATCTGTATGCCCAATCACATCAAAGTTTTTCCCTTTGTGATAGTCGATAAATCGCATGATGGTATCGAACTCCGCGCTGTAATCAGTGATGAAGTTGTCTTGGTCGAAGATGAAATAGACAATGCAGGTGTTGATGTCTGGTAACTCTATTTTTGGACTCTCTTTAGGTTGCGCAACATTTATCGAATCTCGCTTCGTGTTGTCGTCTGGATCTTCTGTCAGTTCCTGCGGGTGACGAACCAGTGTGTCAATTTGCTGATTTAACGAATCGGGAAGTGGTGGTAGCGAATCGACCATGAGTGAGTCCGTTTTTTCACTTATGGTAGGTGGTGAGTCTGATGGTAGGGTGTCTTTCTCTACTTCTTTTTCTTTCCCATCGGTAACTACGGGGTATCTCCAACTTCGATAGAAGAGGGAGGAGCCTTGCTCAGTCACGCGTTGCTTCTCTTTGGCAAATACTTGTGCGGATAAGCTCAGTAAGATAAGTAGTGAAAGTATGTGTTTCATAAACCCAAGAATCCTATTTTCTCTTTTTCGTTTTCTTTGAATGTGTGAATTTTAAAGAGTTGTTCGAAACGCATATAGATGCCGGCCGATATGTCTGTGGATGCTTCGTCGGTATCATAATAGAGTTGGAACTCTCCGCCAAAAGAGAATTTCTTGTAATGATAAATGTAGGAAACTTTTCCTGTGATCAGGTGTCTATATTGTCGTTCGAATGCCTCGTCAAAGTAAGACCTCGATTGGAAAAGGTAACTTCCTCTTCCTGATATGAATTTATTGCCATACCAATATCCTGCATTGACCTTCCAATGATGCTTTATCCCCGTGTTTTGTACACATACTTGTGGATAGATTCCATAACCGTTTTGATAGTGGGTATGGATGTGTTCTTCATTGGAACGATTTGAGAAAAAGAAAAATGGTATGTCTGGGGTGATTATAATCTTATTTTTTATTGTTATATCTGCATTGATTCCTGTTGCTATATTCATTAGTGTTTCAATGCAGGTGTCTTCCACTGCATCGATTTGCCCACCTCTGTGGTTCATCATGAGATGGAAGGGTATGTTGATTGGTACTTTATGCGCTATCTTAGGTGCATGAAAATCGTTTCTCCATCCGAAGGTGAACCGTTCTTGAAAATCAGATCCTGGGATAATGAAGTCTTCCCAGTTGCACCACATGTCTGAATCCCAATATTTTGTATTGGTTCGTGCGGATAATCCCATCTCTTGATTGTCGTAGAAAAAGCGATCGTAATCATACATGGGTTCGTATAAATCGTGATATATGCCAGAACCCAAGGTTCCTCCTGTCAGGGTCAACCATCGGACAGGTTGGAATGTCAGGGATAGAATGGGTGATATATTTCGAATGGTTTTGTGATCGCCAGCGAATGCCATGAGGTGGATTCCTGCTCGTATGCTGGCTTTTTCGTTTATTTTGTAAAGAAAAGAAGGTTCGAAAATAAATCCCAATGCGGTATATCCTTTGGTATAGGGGAGGAAGTATTCCGCATCTCTTACAAACGTTGTTGTATGTGGAGAGAAATAGAGTGTTCTGTTTTCTTCTGTTTCATAGCCATAATACAAGGGAAGCATATATTGTGGCACTATCATTACTGTAAGGGGTATTGAATCTATTTTGCATGGATCCGCAATGACAAATTGATTCGGACTTAATGCTGTAGGTTCATACAATGACCTTACTCCCGCATGTGATAGCAGCGTGAATAGAAATAGGATAGAAAACAAAAAACTTCTTTTCATGGTATATTCGAAAAAGAAAGCGTTGGAACAGTCTGCTCCAACGCTTTGTGATATGGAAATTAATATGATCTTGCAAATAACACTCTGCATTTAGATGGCTTGCCAGTCACCATGCACTTGCCTGGCTCTTTGTCATCGTCCAAATAGGTGTCGAATGGAACACAACGGATGGTTGCTTTAGTCTCTTCTTTGATCTTAGCTTCTGTTTCTGGTGTTCCATCCCAGTGAGCTAAAATGAAGCCACCTTTTTCGATTTCTGTCTTGAACTCATCATAGCTATTCACTTTCTTAATCATGGAATTACGATAGTTCAAAGCCTTTTGGAAGATGTTCTTTTGAATTTCAGACAAGAGGTTCTTTACATATTCTGCGATTCCGTCCATGCTGACATTCTCTTTCGTAAGAGTGTCGCGACGTGCCACCTCGATGGTGTTGTTTTCGAAATCACGAGGACCTACGGTCAAGCGAACAGGAACACCTTTCAATTCGTATTCGGCGAACTTCCATCCTGGTGTCTTAGTATCGTCAGAATCATATTTGACAGAGATGCCCAATGCTTTCAGATTAGCAATCATCGCATCGATTTTTGCTTTCATCTCATCGGTCAACTTCTTGAAGGCAATAGGAATGATGACCACTTGGATAGGAGCTAAGTTTGGAGGCAATACTAATCCATTGTCATCGGAGTGAGTCATGATGAGCGCACCCATCAAACGGGTGGATACACCCCATGAGGTAGCCCATACGTAATCGAGTTTGCCTTCACGTGTTTGGAATTGAACATCGAAGGCTTTTGCAAAGTTCTGTCCTAAGAAGTGAGAAGTACCTGATTGAAGTGCCTTTCCGTCTTGCATCAATGCCTCGATGGTATAGGTGTCAACGGCACCAGCGAAACGTTCGGTCTCAGACTTCACACCTTTGATGACTGGCACTGCCATGAAGTTCTCTACAAAGTCGCCATAGACATTCAGCATCTTTTGTGCTTCTGCCTCAGCCTCCTCGTAAGTCTCGTGCGCGGTGTGACCCTCTTGCCACAAGAACTCTGCAGTACGAAGGAACAAACGTGTACGCATCTCCCAACGAACCACGTTAGCCCATTGGTTGCATAGGATTGGAAGATCACGGTAGGATTGAATCCAATTTTTGTAAGTGTTCCAAATGATAGTCTCTGAGGTAGGACGAACGATTAGTTCCTCTTCCAATTTGGCATCTGGATCAACTACCACACCACTACCGTCTGGGTTGGTCTTCAATCTGTAGTGAGTAACGACAGCACACTCTTTTGCGAATCCTTCCACATGATCAGCTTCCTTGCTTAAGAAGGATTTTGGAATGAATAACGGGAAATATGCATTGACGTGTCCCGTCTCTTTGAACATACGATCCAACTCGTTATGCATCTTCTCCCAAATCGCATAACCGTATGGCTTGATGACCATACAACCTCTAACTGCGGAAGTTTCTGCCAAATCCGCTTTGATAACTAAGTCGTTATACCATTGTGAGTAATCCTCACTGCGTGGTGTTAATTCTTTTGCCATTTTATATGTTTGTATATTATCTTCAATGAACGTGCAAAGATAGAAAAAACAATTAAGAATTAAGAGTTAAGAGGTAAGAATTAAGTCTGTTTGGGAAGAAAGAGATTGCGGAAGATGTTATAGAATTTTGGGATTTAATAATTGAAAAACAAATAAATGATTGTACTTTTGTGAATTGTAAATAATAACGATATGATACAAAGTTTCCTTAAAAGAATATTTCTGAGCAACAAGATTATCTATGGTTTTATTTTGATCAATGCAATTTCAATTTATCTTCAGGAGTGCAGTAGTAAATGGGCATGGATGGAGGTGATTGAGTTCGTATGTGCCATTGTCTTCTTGATTGAGATGATAGTGAAAATATCTCATTATGGAATACGGGGGTATTTGAAATCTGGATGGAATCGATTGGATTTTGTTTTGGTTCTTTTGAGTATTCCTTTCATCATCCAGTTTGTATATCCAGTTAAGATGGTGAATCTCTCCGTTTTGTTCGTTCTCCGATTGATGCGCATCCTTCGTCTGTTGCGGACGGTTCATCTGTTCCCGGGAATTGCGAAATTAGTTTCGGGTTTTAAACTAGCCATCCGTCAGTCGTATGTCTTGCTGCTAAGTTATTTTATCTTAGTTGTTATTTTCGGATTGGTCAGTTGTGACCTCTTTGGACAAATTGCACCTGAATATTTTGATACACCGACGAATTCAGTATACACAATCTTCCGAATGTGTACGATTGAGGGTTGGTACGAGATCCCTAATCGTATCGCAGCTGTCTCAACTCCATTTATTGGTCGATTGTCCACTATCTATTTCTGTGGCATCCTGATTATGGGTGGAATAGTAGGAATGTCTTTTATCAATTCAGTTTTTGTCGATGCAATGGTGAGCGATAACAATGATGATTTGAAAGAACAATTAAATAGGGTGGAAGCTCAGTTGAAGGAACTGAAATCCATGTTGGAAGAAAAAGAAAAATAGAAACGAAAAAAAACATTAAAATGAATGAAAAAGAGGAGATAGACGAGACAAAAGAAATGCAGGATAATCTTGATCCTGACTTTCGTCCCCAAAATCCAGTGATTGTGTATTACAAAGAGATTATTGAAATATTAACTTATAGATTTGGCGTTAGAGTTAATAATATTGAGGATCTCGAAAACTTGCAAGTTAAATTAGAGGAGAATTATGACAAGTTTGTAAATAGCCCGCAGGTGGAAGAAGGTCGTATCCCTCAGATGATGTATGATACTGCTGCTAAGATCATAAAAGAAGACGCTGTTTGCCCTGATTTTTATGAAGATGTTGTGCGTAAGTCTCTTTCCTTGGGATATTATCCAATGTCTATGGAAAAAATATATGAAACGCCAACGGAGCAAAAAAAATATGAGAAACTGCTTTCATCAGTAGAACGTGATAAAGAAGGAAGGGTGTGTCTCATATTCCGTTATTTTATGACGATACGCCATCATGATAAAAAAATGATAGTTGATTTTAAAAGGTTTAAATATCCTAAGAAGACTCGAAGATATGTGCGACAAACCTTTGCTGATTATACACTGACATTCAACCGAAATTTTGATTTGTGCGCGGAACAAATCATCAAACATTATGAGGCTGAGGGAACCTGGCTTGTGCCTCCTTTGCTTGATACCTTCCGAAGTATCCATAACAACCCTGATTCTGAGGTGAGTGTGGATAGTGTGGAACTATGGCATGGTGATGAATTGGTGGCTGGTGAATTGGGCTTCATCACACACAATGCATACGCTAGCTTGTGTGGATTCCATACGGAAAACAATAGTGGAACCATTCAGATGGCTGCATTAGGTACGTGGTTGAAAGAGAACGGATTCGCCTACTGGGATCTCGGTATGGAAATGTCCTACAAATACGTATATGGAGCTACTAGCATGAGCCGAGAGAGGCAAAAACAATATTTCGAAAAATTGGGCCCAGCCAGATTAACTTTGCCCACAGAACCAATCCGAATAGGTGATTTGATTCATCTGTAGTATCTGTCCATTGGGACTGTTTATCATCCAATAAAATAGTAGATGATGCTTCCTAGAACCAGGATGATGGTGGCAACACCACAGAATCTGCAGAATGATTTGAACTCTTTCAGCGCCAAAGTGTATTGACTCTCCATTCCACTCTTTTTAAATGGGATTTAAGCAATCGACAGGTCTTGAACAACTGATATGTTGGAATGAGAAATATAATACCAAAGGCTATCATAATCAAACCATACAAGATGTTGTGTTTCAACAACACTGAGATGAAAATGCGTGTAGGATTGAAGAAGGGACGGTCAATCATTAGGAAGATTCCAGCACCTATATAGTTTATGCAGCTAATCAAACTGCATACGGAAAATAGTAACAACCAATTGGAGATGGATTTCAAATGTGCTTTGTTTTGCTCTCCGTTTTGATTGAGTTGAGTATCAGTCTCTTGCATATTCATTTCTTGATTGTCGATTGTATCCATAATTCTAATGAAGTTTTAGGTGGGTTCTGTCGTTTTATTTTACACTTTCAATATCAATTTTTTCTATGATGGAGAGGTCCTCTTTGGTTAGACCTTCAATGCTGTCCTTTGCCAATCTGTTTGCTTGACATGTGATGCTTTTTTCATACAAATTGCGGGCATATCTGGCATTGCCAAAATGACGGTCTTTGTTGGCAACGGCCTTTTTCATTCGACTCAAAAGATATTGGTCGGCTTCTTCGGTTAAGCGGTATCCTCCCTTTTGCGCTCTTTGTATGTAGATATCATGTAGTTCCTGAGCTGAATAGTCGGGGAAGTGAATGTAACGGTTGAAACGAGATTGCAATCCTGGATTGGATTCAATGAAATGTTTCATCTCATCAGTGTAACCTGCTACAATGACCACCAGACTATCTCGGTCGTCTTCCATGCGTTTGAGTAGTGTGGCAATGGCTTCTCCTCCGTAGTCTTGCTCACCGCCGCTTGTGAGTGCGTATGCTTCATCAATGAAAAGAACTCCATTGATAGCTGAATCTATAACTGCGTTCGTTTTTATGGCGGTCTGTCCTACATACTCGGCGATGAGGCCTGAACGGTCGGTTTCCACCAAGTGACCTTTCTTCAGAATGCCTAAGTCCTTGTATATGCGTGCCATAATACGAGCCACTGAGGTCTTTCCTGTTCCAGGATTTCCTGTGAAAACTAGGTGGTACGAAACTTGAGTCTCTTGTAATCCTTTCTTCTTTCTTGCTTGCTGTACTTTGATGAAGTTGGAAAGAGATTTAACCTCCTCTTTCACTGGGGCTAATCCAATCAGCGACTCTAATTCCTTGTACGGATCCTCGGTTGAGGCTTCTGTAATGGTGATATGGCTTTTGGTTTGAGTGGAGTCTTTGGAACTTGTCTTTTCTATTTCAGGTTCTGTGTTAGTATCGCTCGATTCGTCATCAAGAAGCGCACCTGCTATTGTGAACAATCCACATATGAGAAATGAAACGATGACGACAAGCCAAATGATATTTTGTTTTTTGTTTAGATTGAATCCCATATTATTACGTTTTACTGTAATGCAAATTTATGTGAATTTATCTTGTTTGACAAATCTTTCTTATGCCCAAAAACAAAAGGTGGGGAAGTAGGTATAGGGTAAGATCCAAGCTATCGTAATGTCCTGGTAAAACGTGAACAGCCTGCAAGAGTTCTGATAGGACTCCTGCCATTGGTATGACGCATGAACGGAATGCTATTGTGCGGAAGGAAACGTGCGGAAATAATCCATCGATGATAATAATATAGGCGATGCTCCATAATCCTCCGGGCAGATTGTAGACGATGAAATCGGAAGGACGTCCCAGCACATCACGCATGAACGATAGATAATCACTCAAAATGGTATTGCAAAGCTTGTAGAGTAGCGTATGCTCCCTATAGAGGATGTAGATGAATCCACCCAGAGCTAATATGAGTATGCCTGCGATTATTTTGTATTTCTGTATGTCTCGTTTTACTACCATATTACAAAGATAAATTTTTTGTGGTAGTTTGTGTTAATAGTAGCTAAAGCATTAATTTTGTAAAAGGAAAAATGATTGTTAAGATATGGCATGTAGTGTTGAATATATTGAATATGTTTGTCAACAATTGTCTGAGGCGGGCAGTGTACGTTCTCGAAAGATGATGGGTGACTATATTATCTATTTGGATGAAAAGCCAGTTATCACGGCTTGTGATAATCTGTGCTATGTGAAGAAAATTCCAGCATTGGAGTCTATCATGTCGGGTGCGGAATGTGGTTGTCCGTATCCTGGGGCAAAAGAACATTATATATTGGATATTGATCATAAAAAGGAAGCCTTGAATGTTGTGAAAATTCTGTGGGAAGAGCTTCCTTTCCCTAAAAAGAAAAAATAACAGGGTTGATTGCCTATGTCGCTTTATATGTTTTCATATTGGAATCCATGGCATGGATGCACCAAGATTAGTGCAGGATGTTTGTATTGCTATGTGTACCGACAAGATGAGATGTATGGTAGTATGACGGCAAGTAATGAATGTCGAAAAACTTTGGCCTTCAATCTCCCTGTGAAGAAGAAAAGGGACCATAGCTATAAAGTGTCATCGGGTAGCCTTGTTTTGACTTGTTTCACCTCAGATTTCCTTCTGAAGGATGCCGATGAATGGCGTCAGGATTGTTGGAAGATGATGCGAGAGCGGAGTGATTGTCTTTTCTACTTTTTTACGAAACGCATAGATCGTTTTATGGAGTGCATTCCCTCGGATTGGGGTGATGGCTATGATAATGTCATGGTGGGGTGTACCATTGAAAATCAGAAAATGGCAGATTATCGTCTGCCGATATTTGCATCTCTGCCGATTAAACACAAGACATTGACCATAGCTCCTCTTTTGGAACGAATTGACATTTCAAATTATTTGAATGAAACGATAGAGGAGGTCTCTGTTGGTGGTGAGTCGGGTGAACATGCACGACCTTGCGATTACGAATGGATCTTAGACATTCGACGTCAGTGTGTGGAGAAGAATGTCTCCTTTCGTTTCCATCAAACGGGTGCACTTTTCATCAAAGATGGCAAGACCTATCGCATTAAGAGATGTCATCAAATAACGCAGGCGGATAAAGCCAATATCAATTTCAATGTGGAAGATTATTATGTGCCAGAAAGTCTCATGAACCCTGTTTAAGTGGTGGATTTGTAAAACTCTCTTATACGATTTGTTTGAATTTTGAAAAAACGGGATGCTTGAGATAATTCTCTTTTGTGTCGGCAGGAACATGTAGGGTGCATCGGTCATAGAGCGTGCGTTCAAATGCCTCTTTACCTAATTTCAGAGTGCTTGGATCTTCTTGAAATATATAGAGACTGGATAGTTTCCCACACTCGTTAAATGCCCAATCTTCTATCTCTTTTAGGTCGGTGGGTAGGTCAATTGTTTCCAATTGTGGGCATTGCCATAGTATCCATTTCTTGAGTTGCTCCAGATGTTTGGGTAGGGTGATGGTGGCTAATGATCCACATTGACAGAAGGCCCAACTTTCAATTTGAGTGATGGTGTTGGAAAGTGTTATGTCAGTTAAAGAAGAACAACCGCCGAAAGCCCATTGCCCAATGGTGCAGACCGATGGAGGAAAGTCGATGTAGAATAGTTTTTTACACTCTTTGAAGGTTGCGTTGCGGATCTCTTTGACCCGTGGTGGTATGGCAATGCTCAACAAACTTTCACAGCATTCGAAGGCGGAAAGTCCTATTGATTGAATGCTTTGTGGTAATTCGATTTCCGATAAGGAGGTACAATGAGAGAATGCCCAATCTTTTATTAGAGTAGTTTTTGGGGATAGCTCGACGTGAGACAAAGCTGAGCAATGAGTAAAGGCACTTTCTCCAATAGTGGTGATACTAGATGGTATGACAATGGATTTTAGTGCGGTGCACTGCTCGAAACATCCATTCTCGATGGTTGTTAATGTGTTGGGGAGAACGATGTTCGTAAGTGATGTGCAATTTTTAAAGGCCCATTTGCCAAGTGAATATAGCTGAGCGGGAATGCTAATCTCTGATAGTGAGACGCAATCTTCGAAAGCCCAGTTGCCAATGGATACGACACCATCTGGCAATATGATGCTTTGTAGTGCACAGCAGTCAGAAAAAGCCAAGTCACCAATGATGGAGATCTCTTTTGGCAGGAAGATATTTTTTATCTGATGACAATGCGAAAATGCGTTGCATCCGATGTGCGTCACTGTCGACGGCACGGTGAATGCCGCTTTGTCTTTGTTGACGAAAAGAATTAGCTTCTTTACTTCTTTGTCGTATAAAACGCCATCGATAGAGGTGTAGTATGAATTTTTATCATCAACGTTGATGTCTCGCAGGTTGCAATTTTTTTCAAACGCATTGGGGTGAATGGCAATGACGGATGAAGAGATGAAAATCTCCCTGAGGTGAGCACATCCTTTGAATGCTTTATCTGCAATCTCGGTTGTGTTGGATAGAATATAAAACGAATTGTCTTGTTTCTCTATTGGGTATTTAAAAAGAACATTTTTGGATTTTTCGTACAAGACTCCATTGATTGAGTAATAGACTTCGTTTTGTGGGTCCACTTCGTACCATTCAATGCATTTGCAACCATCGAATGCGGAATTGTCGATGTCGGTTACTGAGGCAGGAATCTCAATTCGTCGTGTTGTCTGATTGCTTTGAAAAGCACCTTTGGCTATTTTTTCAGTGCCATTTTTAATGCGATAAATTACTTCGTTGCATTGCGCAACACCGATCAGTACTTTGCCATCTTGTGCGTATATGGGCCTTGTTAAGATTATTTTCCCTTTGTCGTCGCTTACTTGAATTTCATCAGATTCTTCGACACTAATCTTCTTCCTCTTTTTCGTCCGTTCTGATAAGATCCTTTTATACTTATAGAAATCTTCGAAATCAGACATCAACTCTTTTCGTTTGCGTGAAATGGATTTTTCTATTGTTATTTCTATTGCTATTGCAATTATGCTGAGGATATAAATAGCAAGTGCTATGCCGAAGACATTATTTGTTATGAATGTGCTTGTCATTGTCTGTATGCCTATTGGCTTTTGCGTTCTTCCATTTTTGCTTCGTTCCAATAACGATCCATATCTTCTAGTGACATGTCTTTTAGATCAATGTTGTTCTCTTTTGATTTCTGTTCGACATAATTGAAACGACGAATGAACTTCTGATTGCATTTCTCCAAAGCATTTTCAGGATTGATTTTGTAAAGGCGGGCAGCATTGATCATACTGAACATTAGGTCGCCAAACTCTTCCTCCATTTTTTCTGCATCTTGGTTGTTCACCTCCACCTGCAGTTCGTTGAGTTCTTCTTTTACTTTGTCCCAAACCTGTTCCTTTTCATGCCAATCAAACCCTACGTTACGAGCTTTGTCTTGTATGCGGTAGGCCTTGATGAGTGCAGGAAGAGCTTCGGGTACACCCGACAGAACCGTCTTGTTGCCATCTTTCTCTTTCCGCTTGATCTGCTCCCATGTTTGTTCCACTTCTCCCGCTGTTTTGGCGGCTCCTTCTCCAAAGACATGAGGATGACGGAAGATTAGTTTGTCACACAGTGAGTTGCATACGTCTGCAATGTCAAAATCCTCTGTCTCGGAGGCTATTTTTGAATAGAAAACGATGTGAAGTAAGACATCTCCCAACTCTTTGCGTATCTCCTTCATGTCTTTTTTCATGATGGCATCGCAAAGCTCGTAAGTCTCTTCGATAGTGTTGGCACGAAGTGATTCGAAGGTTTGTTTCTTATCCCATGGACACTTCATACGAAGTTCGTCCATTACATCTAACAATCGTTGGAATGCCTTGAGTTTATCTTCTGTCGTATTCATGATCTATACTTTGTTGAATTTATTTCGCATCATCGCCATGATGAGTCTTCTTTGCGGCCAAACATTCCAGTTGTTGTAATGTAGATGGAAATCAATGGCATCAATATGTCAAAGAAAGGAATGGAAAGTGCGAAAGGCTTTTCTTCGAGTATGATAGCACTTTTTCGTATGATATTCAATTGCGTGAGGAAGCGAATCAAGAAGAGTAGGAAGGTGATTCCTGCCAATATCCATTGTTGCATGATTAGGAAGAATGCAAATAGAACTGCAAATACTCCGTAAAAGAGGAGTCTGCTGATGTTCTCTATGAATATGTTTGTAAAAATGGATCTTTTGTACTTCCACAGCGTTTGTAATAAAAGACCTCTTTGATACATGAAGGATTTTGTCGTCTCCTTACGGTTAGAGATGGTAAGGGATTGCGGAGTGATTTCCACCTTTGTGTTTTGTGGAGTTGCCACCTCTTGTAGGAATAGACTGTCATCACCTAAAATAAGATTGAGGTGAGATGAGAACCCTTTGTTTTGGAAAAACAAATTTTTCTTGTAACTGAGGTTTTTGGCAGTGCCTCGGTATGTCTTTCCTTGAAGGGCAAAACCAAGATATCTCATTGCAGATGTGATTGAGTCGTAGCGGATGAGTTTGCTTAGGAAACTGTCGTCGCCTTCAGTTTTGCTATATCCCAATACGATTTCAGTGCCATCTTCATAATTTTGCATGATGCTTTGTATCCAAAATTTTCCGGCAGGTTTGCAATCGGCATCCAAGAATAGTAGATGGTCGTATTTTGCCGCTTTGATACCTACGGTCAGACACATCTTTTTTCTGCTGGTGTATTTTGCGTCCATAGGTAGGAATGTATGATACAAGTGAGGATACTCTTTGTCCATCTTTTCCAACAGAATACTACTTTGGTCGGTAGAACCATCATTGACAACAATCACTTCGTATTTCGGATAGTCTTGCGAGAGAATGGATGGAAGAAACTTCTCCAAATTCTCTGCTTCATTCTGTGCACAGATGATGACAGACACTGGTGGCGTACTTCTTGAGTATTTGAATGACCCTTCCATTGTCTTCTTTTTGTGACGAATGATTCGATTGTAATACGTGAAGTAGTAATACAATTGTATGATAAATAATATTGCGAATACTCCTAAGGCATACCAATATTCTATGGGTGTCTCATTTAAGAATTGATTGATGTATTCTTCCATTCTAGTTTTGTTATAGTTCTGTTGAAAGGTATCCGAGAGGTAATCTTCTTAAATTATAGTTAGATGCCATGATTTCTCCGTAGGCTCCTGCGGAACGGATGGCGAGATAATCACCTCTTTGGGTTTTGTTTAATTCTACGTCTTTGTCGAACACATCCGATGATTCACAGATAGGACCTACAACATCGTACTTTTCTACCTCTAAGTCGGAACTGATGTTTTCTATTCTATGATATGCATCGTATAGAGCAGGACGAATTAGGTCGGTCATTCCAGCATCCACAATGGCGAATTGCTTGTTGACACCTTTTTTTACGTATGTCACCTTGGTAATCAAACTTCCACATTGAGCCACCAACGAACGTCCTGGCTCGCAATGTAGTCTCTGTCCGTTTCTCAACTTTAAATGTTTGGCGAAAACGCGGAAATAGGATTCGAAATCGGCAATTGGAATATGATTAGGATGCTCGTAGTTAATTCCTAATCCACCTCCAACATTGATGTTCTCAATCTTGATACCCCATGAATCAAACTCTTCTTGCAGTTCGTTGATTCTGACGCATAGACTTTCGTATGCGTTCAAATCTGTGATTTGAGAACCAATATGGAAGTGAAGACCGATTAACTTCAAGTTGGATGCTTTGTCAATAAACTGACATGCAGATTGAAGATCCTCCATGTTGAAACCAAATTTGTTTTCGTTGAGTCCAGTGGTGATCTTCTTATGAGTGTGCGCGTCAATGTTCGGATTCACACGAAGTTCGACGTTGGCAGTTTTGCCCTTTGCCTTTGCCAATTCGTTGATAACTTCCAATTCGGGAAATGATTCTGCATTGAAACAGAAGATGTCATTGTCCAATGCTAGGTTGATCTCTTTGTCTGTTTTTCCTACTCCGGCAAATACGATTTTGTCTGCAGGAAAGCCGGCATTGATGGCTGCTTGTACCTCATTGCCACTCACGCAATCGGCACCCAACCCGCTTTTAGCAATCAGACTCAAAACCTTTTTGTTGGCATTTGCCTTGACAGCATAGTGAACTATTGCATTGTGTTCTGTAGAACATTTTTTCACTAAATCAAGTGTCTTGTTCAACAATTCAACGTCGTAGTAGTAAAATGGAGTTTCAATATTCTTGAATTTCTCAATTGGAAAATTTCCTTTTATCATAATGTAATTAGTTAAAAAAGTTGTTTGTCTAATGCTTTTAAAGCTTCTGCTTTATCTTTCGTGCGGATGAGGAATGAAATGTTATGTGCACTTCCTCCGTATGAAATCATGCGGATTGGCAACTCCTTCAACGCTGAGAGTATGTTGGATTGGAATCCGATGTTGTTTTCAGGTAGGTCACCTATCACGCTGACGATGGTCATGTCTTTGTGAATGGAAACAGTTCCGAATTTCTTCAAATCATCAACAATCTCATCCAGATGCTTGCTGTTGTCAATGGTGATGGAAACACCAATCTCAGATGTGGTAATCATATCGATTGGAGTCTTGTAGCTTTCAAATATTTCGAAAATGCGACGTAAGAAACCATGGGCAAACAACATTCTGCTTGACTTGATAAGGATAGCAGTGATGCCATCTTTGGATGCTATGGCCTCTATCTTGCCAGTATCGAATTGCGTTGATATGAGTGTTCCCTTTTTGTCTTTTTGATTGATGTTGCGAAGACGTACGGGTACGTTGGCCAACTTAGCTGGCAATATGCAGGTTGGATGAATAATGCGTGTTAGGAAGTATGATAGCTCGGCAGCCTCGTCGAAACTAAGTCTTTCAACTGGCTTCGCACTTGGCACAATGTTAGGATTGTTGTTGTATATGCCGATGGAGTCGCTCCAGAACTCAATCTCTTCAGCTTGTACAGAAGATCCGATCAGTGCCGCAGTATAGTCGTTTCCTCCTAATCCTAAATGATCCACCTCGTTGTAGGCATTCTGACAGATGGCTCCTTCTGTAAGGAACAAACTTTTGCTCTCATTCTCTGCTAACAGGGTGTTCAACTCCTCTTTGATGAAGTTGACATCAGGTTCTTCGTTTTTATCAATCTTCATGAATGATAATGCGGGTAGAACGACGGAGTCCACTTCCTTGGATGAAAGATACTCTTGCATGAGATAGGAGCATAGCTGACCGCCTTGCGCGATGATTCTCTTCTCTTCGAACAATGTGAAGATGTCTTTCGAATAGTCGCGGATTGCATCGAACTTGGCTGTGATGTTTTTCTTTATGTCTTGCTTTGCATTTTTGCCAAATAACTCATCTACCAGCTTTGTGTATTTTTGCTCCAAAGCACTGATGAGCTCCTTGGCTCCGTCAGGGTTCTTTTTGTATAGATAATCGGCAATCTCAACTAACTCCTCTGTTGTTCCATCCATAGCTGATAGAACCACGATTCTTTTACCGCTTACCTTGCTGATTAGTTCGGCAACTTCTTCAAATTGTTTGGCGGAAGCTAATGCGGAACTTCCAAATTTCAGTACTTTCATATTTTGTCCTCCTAAATTTCTTTCTTGTGGGCATTGTACATTCTGTTGACGTTCTTTTGGGTGTGAAATCTTCGATTGCTGAGAATGCTATGCAACCCGTTGGTGCCATCCGTGATTTTTATAGCTTTCGGTCATTTCAAGAGTGCCTTTTGAACATCCTTGCCGATTGTTATCATTCGCTTTGACATATTCCTACAGTTGCATTCTGAGTCTTAACTTCCCCAAAATTTCCGTCGTTCCAAAGTTAGTGATTTTTTTCCTCTTATCGTGAATTTTTATAAAGATTTGTTACGGAATTTTCCATAAATTGCTTTATGGCGAGTTCTATGAATTTATAGGTTTAAAATAAACAGTATGAATCGTGAGTTGATGAGCTTTTTTGAGCCCTGTTTTCTTTTTCGTATCTTGCTGTTTCTCAGTTAATCACAGATGAGACGCGATGCATTGCGTCTCTATCTTTATTCGTCAGAGAATTTCACTAGTAATTCACGATAGGAATTGAATATTTTGGATTTGGAAACATAGCCTACATATTTGTTGTTTTCGTCAAAGACGGGGAGATTCCATGCCTTTGTCTTTTCAAACTGATACATGACTTTTTCCATTGGATCATTCAAAGAAACATAGGCGGGTGGGGAAACCATTAGTTCGGAGACTCTGAATCGTTTGTATAACTCAGGACGGAACATGATGTTTCGAATCTCGTCTAGACTGATAAGACCCACCATTCTTTTGCGAGAATCCAGTACCGGGAATATGTTTCTGTTGGATTGCGCAATCAGTTTTATGACGTCACCCAGGTACATGTTAGGTCGCAGTGTTTGAAGGTCGGTCTCAATGACGTTTTCTGTTTTTAGTAGGGTGAGGATGTTTTTGTCTGTGTTGTGGGTGAGCAACTCTCCTTTTTTAGCCAAACGCATAGCGTACAAACTGTGTGGCTCGAAGGCTAAGATAGTGATGTAGGAGATGGTGGAGGTGATCATCAGACTTAGGAACATGCCATATCCACCGGTCAATTCTGCGATAAGGAACGTACCCGTCAGTGGCGCATGCATGACACCTGCCATCAGACCCGCCATACCTGCCAGGGCAAAGTCTTTCTCCGTTAGGTCGACGATATGAAAATAGTTTAAGAAAAATGCCATGAAATAACCTGTGATACATCCCATGAACAGACTTGGGGCGAAGATACCTCCCGTTCCTCCACTACCATTGGTTGCAGCAGATGCAAAAATCTTAAAGAATAGAATGAGAAACATGAACAGTGACATCATGGCAAAATTGCCGCGGAAATTGTAGAACACACTGTTCTGCGTAATGGCTTCTGCGTTTCCGTCGAGTAGGTAGACGATGGTGTCATAACCTTCTCCGTATAGCGGTGGAATAAAGAAAATCAATACACTAAGGATGAGTCCGCCGACGATGAGTTTGTTGGTAGGACTCTTAATGCTTCCGAAGAAACTTTCCAGTTTGTTCATTCCTCTCGTAAAGTAGAGAGAAACGAATCCGCATAATATACCTAAAACCACATAGTATGGAATGGTCTCCATCTTTAATGGCTCGTTTAATGTGAAACTGAAAAGATAGTCTGAGTTGCTGAAGAAGTAGGTGAAGACGCATGCCGTTGAGGCTGAGATTAGTAAGGGCACAATGGATGCCATGGTCAAGTCGAGCATCAATACTTCTAGCGTGAAGACAACACCTGCGATGGGGGCTTTGAAGATTCCTGCCACCGCACCTGCTGCACCACATCCTACTAATAGCATCAGGTTCTTTTGTTCCATTCGGAATAGATGTCCGAGGTTGGACCCAATGGCAGAACCTGTCAGTACAATTGGTGCCTCGGCTCCGACCGATCCACCAAATCCGATGGTGAGTGAACTGGCAATGATTGACGACCACATGTTGTGACGCTTAATCCTCGCTTTCCGCTGTGATATGGCAAACATAATCTTCGTTACTCCGTGACTGATGTCATCTTTCACGAAATATTTGACATATAAGCTGGCAAGAAGAACTCCAATGATTGGTGTAGCCAAATATAAGTAGTTCAGATTTCCCTCTTCAAAATGACTCTTCACCAAAACGTGAAAAATGTTGATGAGGTATTTCAGTATATGAGCAGCTAACGCACAGAAAAATCCAACAATCAAGCTTAAGAAGATAACGAAATGCTTCTCACTTATATTGTTTTCGCGCCAGCGAAGGAATTTTATGAATGTATCTTCGAGCTTTATAAACAGTTCTTTCATCTTTTTCTTTTCATCTGTCAAAAAAATGGATTGCGAATTTACAACAAAAAATGTTCTGCCAAAACATCATTTGCTTTTTTTTACTTAATTTTTCTTAGAAAATATCCCCCTCTTGTTATCAGCCTTGTTTGTTATTGTTGCATATGCATCGATATGGTTTTGTTGTTATATTGTAATTTGTTGAAATACAATTTGTTGTGTACTTATTTTTGTTGTTTTTGCGAACGGAAATAAAACTTATTTTTGAAAAAATTGTTAATTAATCATGAAAATTTTAGATGTTCATTGATATTTTTTCTTATCTTTACAAATTGCTAGTGTCGGTGGCTTTACGGACACTTTCTGGAGAGAAGAAAAATAAAAATAAATATATAATGGTTAACAGATGGAATTATATTCCTTTGTCGGCCGAACAAGAAGAACAAAAGAGGAAAATGTCCGAAGATTTGGGCATAAGTCCTGTTTTGTGTCAGTTGTTAGTCCAACGGGGAATAACTAATTTTGATCAAGCAAAGAGTTTCTTTCGTCCCCAACTGTCTGACCTTCACGATCCTTTCTTGATGAATGATATGATGAAGGCAGTAGACCGTCTGAACCAAGCGCTTCGTGATAAGAAGCAGAAAATTTTGGTGTATGGGGACTATGACGTGGATGGTATAACAGCTGTTGCGCTGGTATACAAGTTTTTAACAAATAATTATGCAAATGTCGATTTTTACATTCCGGATCGATACACGGAAGGGTACGGCATTTCCATCAAGGGCATTGATTATGCAGCAGAGAATAATTTTAATCTGATTATTGCTCTGGACTGTGGTATCAAGGCAATTGAGAGGGTTGCATATGCAAAGGAGAAAGGTGTGGATTTCATTATTTGTGATCACCACACACCGGAGGATGTGCTTCCTGATGCAGTGGCTGTTTTGGACCCAAAACGGTTTGATTCTACCTATCCAGATTCTAATTTGTCGGGTTGTGGCGTTGGATTTAAGTTCATGCAGGCTTTTGCTATAAGCAATGGCATTGAATTTAAAACTCTCATGCCGCTTTTGGATTTGTTGGCGGTGAGTATCGCTTCCGACATCGTTCCAATCAATGGTGAAAATAGAATCTTGGCATATTACGGACTCAAACAACTGAATTCCAATCCTAGTTTGGGAATGAAGAGCATCATCGATGTGTGCGGACTGACAGGTAAGGAGATCACCATGAGTGATATAGTCTTCAAGATCGGTCCTCGTCTGAACGCATCGGGTCGTCTGCAGTCTGCTAGTGAGGCTGTGGAATTGCTTATCTCAAAGGATTTGGCAAAGGCCAATGAGAAAAGTAACTGCATCGACCAATGTAACAAAGAACGAAAAGATTTGGATAAAAACACGACCGACGAGGCGAACCGTGAATTGGAATCCATCGAGGGCGTTGGTAATAATGCTTCTATTGTGATATACAATCCTACGTGGCATAAGGGTGTTATCGGAATTGTTGCTTCTCGTTTGACCGAGAAATATTATAAACCGACTATCGTCCTAACGCGTTCCAATGGTTTTGCAACGGGTTCTGGTCGTTCTGTCCAGGGATTTGATGTCTATAAAGCAATAGAATCGTGTCGTGATCTTTTGGAAAACTTCGGAGGACATACGTATGCAGTGGGCTTGACACTGAAAGAGGAGAACTTGAAAGAGTTCCAACGCAGATTTGAAAAGTATGTCTCTGAAAATATAACAGAAGAGCAATGTATGCCGCAAATCGACATCGATGCCTTTATTGATTTTAAGGAGATTACGCCTAAGTTCTTCCGTTTGTTGAAGGAGTTTAATCCATTCGGACCAGAAAATGCGAAGCCGGTGTTTGCCACTCGTCGTACGTTCGATTATGGTACCAGTCGTGTGGTTGGTAAAGATCAGGAACACTTGAAACTGGAATTGATAGATTCTAAATCGGAGTGTATCATGAATGGTATCGCTTTTGGTCAGTCGGAGTTTAACGATTACATCAAAGCATTAAATCCAGTGGATATTTGTTATACGATTGAAGAAAACAACTTCAATGGTAATTCGTCTATCCAGTTGGTGATTAAAGATATAAAGAAGAGTGAATAATCACGATGAGCAATAGTGAGAAATATCATTCTGTATTGCAAAAGTACTGGGGATATTCATCCTTTAGACCTTTACAGGAAGATATTATCGATGCTGCGTATCGAGGTTTGGATGTACTCGGACTGATGCCTACGGGCGGAGGTAAAAGTATTACGTTTCAGGTGCCTGCCTTATGTAAGGAGGGCACCTGTTTGGTTATAACCCCACTGATTGCTTTGATGAAGGATCAGGTGGATAACCTTCGCGACAAGGGAATACGCGCGCTAACAGTCTATTCGGGTATGTCGCATAATGAAATATTGCAGGCTTATGACAATTGCATTTTAGGGGATTATAAATTCTTATACATTTCACCGGAACGATTGGCTACGGAACTTTTTTTGGAAAAAGTGCGCCGTATGAATGTCAGTATGCTCGTTGTGGATGAGTCTCATTGTATTTCACAGTGGGGCTATGACTTTCGCCCTTCTTATTTGAAAATTGCGGAGATTCGTTCGGTACTTCCTCCTGATGTCCCGGTTTTGGCTTTGACTGCCACTGCTACACCTGAGGTGGTGGAGGATATACAGAATCAGTTGAAGTTTCGACAACATCTGGTTTATAAGAAAAGTTTTGCCCGTAAAAACATTGCATACGTTGTTCGTAAAACAGATGATAAGGTGGGGCAGATGTTACACATTTTAAATTCTGTGCCGGGTACATCCATCGTTTACGTCCGTAATCGTAAAAAGACAAAGGAGGTGGCTGACTTGTTGCGGAATGAGGGATTCTCTGCAGACCATTTCCATGCGGGACTCTCTCAAGAATCAAAAGACAAGAAGCAGGAAGCGTGGAAATCGGGCGAGTGTAGAGTGATTGTGGCTACCAATGCCTTCGGTATGGGAATAGACAAACCGGATGTGCGTACTGTGATTCATCTTGATTTGCCAGATACGTTGGAAGCCTATTTCCAAGAGGCGGGTCGTGCGGGCCGTGATGAGAAAAAAGCGTATGCCATTCTCCTATACAATAATTCTGATATCTCTAAACTGAAAAAAAGAGTGTCAGATAATTTCCCTGAACGCGATTTCATTGTTCAGGTGTATCGAAAACTCTCTTGTTATTTTGAAATAGGGGTTGATGAGGGCGCTGGATTTATGCATAGCTTTAGCTTGATGGATTTTTGCACGGTCTTTAAGTTGCCAATGTTGCAGACATTCAGCGCATTGAAGATTCTACAACAGGCAGGTTATGTCGAACTGACGGATGAGATAAACCAGCAGTCGAAGGTGATGTTTGTGATGACAAAAGAGGAACTCTATCATCAGTCGTTGGATTATGATCCTAAGTTGGATGAAATAATTAATCTGTTGTTGAGAAGCTATACTGGCCTTTTTGCGGAATATGCACTGATAGATGAGGTGATGATGTCCCATCGTTTGGAACTAACGAGAGATGAATTATATCATAAGTTGTCAGCACTCTCTAAATTGGGAATTATCAGTTATATCCCTGGCAAGAAGTCTCCTTATATCATCTATAGTAGACGTCGGGTGGATGATAAATATGTGAAGATTGGTCGGGATGTCTATGAAACTCGTCTTGAAAGATTCCAAGAGCGTATCCAGAAGGTGATTGCTTATGTGATGGATGAAGAGCATTGTCGCAGTCGTATGCTACTACAATATTTTGGTGAGATGAAGTCGTCGAACTGTGGTATGTGTGACTATTGCTTGGCAAAAAAGGATGAGGGAGTCTCTAATCATGAGTATGAACGGTTGAGGGAACTTGTCCAGTCTCTTTTGAAATCTGGCCCTGTGGAATATCGCACCATGATCTCGTCTATGGCTTGCGAAGAGTCTCATGCCGTATATGTGTTACGTTACATGCAGGATGAACGAGAGATTGAACTGACGGATGAGGGCTTCTATCGTCTGAATCACTAATTCTAAAAACTATGGGATTCTCCATCGAACCAATCCCTTTATCATACTTGATTTGTTACCGTTTATTTGTTCGTAAGAACTGCCGATTACTGTGCGACCATCCGTGTATATATAGATGCCATAATTTATGTATAGTTGAACCAGTGCATTAAAATCCCATTTGAAGTTGAAATCTACCCGATGTCCCTTCCCATATAACTGTGGCATGGAGAAGGCATTCAGAATATCTCGTTCGTATAAATAAAAACGATTGTTGTATTCTTCTGCGGAAAAATAGGCGTAATGTAAATTCATTCCAGCTTTTCGTTTTTGATAATGTATGTCTTCGGCGACTACCCATCCGTAGCTCTCTTTTGATACAGTTTTTGCTCGATTGATTTCAACGAGACTCTGCGTTTCTATTCTCTTGATTTTAAAGTGATTGATGTATCGAAGGTTCTGCTTGTTGTATCCTTGGTCAATATAATCTTTGTATTTATACTTTAGTTGCATATTCATCCTTTTGTTTGTGTTGTATTGTAGGTGGGCCATAAATTCTTCTCCTTTGGAGGTGTAATTGATGTTGTATTTCGCCCAAGGGAATATAAACACATCTGCATAGATGGATAGTTCGATTCTTTTAATGGGCAATAGTTTTGCTCCTAGGTACCATCCTTTCTCATTTTCTGTTTTAGAGTTTTCTCCGAAGGCGTTAGAAAAATTGGCTTGGTATTCGGGTTGATACCATCTCTGTATGGTTAAGATACCAATTCGTGATGTGGGCATGATGCTTATGCCATTGAGCATAGCCAATCCTCCATTGGCATCAATTGCATTTTCTCCGAAAAGGGACATCCTTCGAAAATAGTATTTGTAATTTATCCCTATGTTAAAATGTTTGTCGGTCTCTTTTAGTTTAAAATGGGTGTATATCTTTTCTGTGGGAGCCAGCGTGTCAGAATAATGATAGGCTAGGAACGTGCAACCCAAATGTAAACTCTTTTTTGAGTAGGTCAGATTCCATCCGATGACATTCTCTGTGGCATTCCTTCTTTTACTGAGTTCGCTTTCCGTGCGGTGCAGACCGTCCGTTTTCAATGATGTTATGTAAGAGCCATTCAGGTTGGCATCTATCTTTTTGTGTGATATGAAAAACGTTGTTTCACAGTTGCGTGCGACGAATGTGGCGCCAACTCCTCGAAAGAAGCTACTCTCATTGCTGGAGGTGTATCGCTTCAGTCCTTCCTGCTGTTGAAATGTGTTGAGTGTATTACTGGACTTACCGAACAGACAACTTGTTCCTATCACCAATCCTTGTCCGAAGTTCGCTTTGTAGTCACCCACGTTTATGCGTCTGAATTTCCATACGTTTTCAATTTGTAGATGAGCGGATTTGAAGTCAAATACTTTGTCGTGTTGTACTCCAAACAGTTCTCCCGCATCCCTTTCACCCAACCAACCGAAGGATACTTTTTCAACAGTTCGAAACTGATATTTCAGATAATATCGACAGGGGATTCCGGCATATTTAGTATTCCCCAAACTGTCTGGTATGTATCCTTTTTTCTTCTCGATAATTTGTTGATATTGGTTATAGATGAAGTGCTTTCCACTTTTCAACTCTTCTTTCCAACTTCTTTTTCGAGTCTCTTGCTCTATGGTGATTAAAGGAAGAATTTGAAAAATCTTTTGTAGATTGAAGTCGGGTATATTCTTTAGTTCATATAGGGTTTGAAAATCGCCATAACTTTGTCGGTGACGAATGATGTTCTGAACATCGAATTCCGTAAGATAGGGCAATTCAGATAGCACTTCCTTGCTTGCAGTATTGAGATTGATTTTGTTGGACATCCTAGATTCCATCTCATTCATTACCTCTTCAAAATCAATTTTTGAAGATTCTTCTTCCATTAAATCTTCCATATAATCAGTAAGTCGTGATTGAAACTCTTCCTCCTGTGCGTATCCAACAAGAGCGAGTAGGAGGAACGATGTGAATAGTGCGTATTTTTTCATGATTTTTTAATGGTCAAATGATAGTAGATGTCTAATGAAAAAGAAGGGCCAAGGGCAGGTAGCCACGAAACAGAGAGACTGCCACCACATTGGTTCTTTGTGTATCCTAATCCATACGAGGGAATGAGGGGGAGCCCTTTTGCTCCCAATCGGATCATAAAGGAGGTAAATTCATATTCGAAACCTATGTGGTATTTAAGACGGTTGTAGTCCCACAGATTCAACTCGGTGGTCCATTCTATGTTGTTGAGGCTCAATATGTAACCGATGGAAATCCAATTATTCTCCTGATTGATGAGTCGGTGGGTTATAAATCGATGGAAAATTTTGCCATAAAAGTTGTGTTGCTCATTCAAATTCCATAGGCAATCGATATGAGTGCCAAGAGAAAAAAGGGGGTGAGAGTTGCCTGTATAGTTGTATAATGTGTAATTCACTGAGCATCCCATTGTAAATCTGTTGGTTAGTTGCTTGGAGGTGGCAGAAGAGAATGTGTATTTTCTGAAATGATGATACCCCCAATAGTTGAGTTGTACACTTAGTGGAAGGGAATGGAAGGGGAATAGACTTTCCAAATAAACACTATTTAATTCTTTCGTACAATAAAGGTTTTCGTGGTGAAATATTAATTCTATGCTTTCTTTTTTAAGTATAGATGGGGAAAACATGGTTTGTCCAGCCGATGGAAGAGTCTCTCCTTTGGCAATGCTTTCCGCACTTCTTTGCCCATGAGAGAACATTGTATTAAGTAGGAAAAGTAGTAGAAAAACAGGACGAATGAAAGCCATAATACTTTTCAATGAGGTCTCTTTTTTCAAAAAATGCATATTAAAAAATATTAAATTAAAGTTATTGACAAGTTTATTGTGTTATATTTGTAGGTATCATTTATTAAGATTTCACGAAGTGAATTTATAGAAACCGCCTTAAGTAAATGTTATAGTGATATGAAACTAATGAAGTTTATAAAATATATTATTCCGTTATTCTTTGTCCAAGCGGCCTATTCTATCGATGACGTCGAAGTGGGGAAGCGTGTTCCTGCTTACATAGATGAGTCGGGAGATACCATACCAAACATCTGGTTGCAACCAGTCTATGTCTTTCCGAAACTTGTTTTCAAAAACGAAAAGCAAGAGAAGTTCTATTGGAGAACTGTTCGTGACGTAAAGAAAACATTACCATACGCAAAGATTATTGCAGGATTGGTGAATGAGTGCGATAGTGTTATGGCAACATTGAAAACAGAAAAAGAGAGAAAAGAATATATGAAACAAAAGGAAGACGAGCTTGTTGCCATTTATAAGCCTATCTTCAGGAAGATGACATTGTCACAGGGAAAGATGATGATTCGTTTGGTTGACCGTCAATGTGCAAAAACCTCCTATACATTGGTGAAACAGTTCCGTGGTGGCTTTCGCGCTGCATTTTGGCAGGGATTTGCTAAAATGTTGGGTGCTGATTTGAAGGTCTCCTACGATCCCAATGACGAGAATGATCGCATAGTGGAGCGAGTCATCATTTTGGTGGAAGCAGGACAGCTTTGATGTTTTTGAAGATTTCCTTTACAATAATTGAACCTGCTATGTGACAAGTGGTAAGGTAGAATACACATCCAATGCTTATTTGCAATATTATTTTTATCCAAATGCTGTTGATGGGCAAGTAATTGATTGAATAGACAATGATTGCCATAACCAAAGCTATCACGCCATAGGGCAGTATGTCTTTTATCTGCTCTGAAACCTTATAGTTGATGACTTTACGGATAAAGAACAAATCCACGCAGTAGGATAATATGTTTGCAATTGTAAAACTCCACAACATCCATATAATGTTGTTGTGTAAGAAGAATAATGGAGTAACAATCAGAATATTACGTATAAGTTCCGATGCGAAGTTCCTTTTGGGATGACCTTTTAACGTCAAAAATCCCAAGTAGAGTCCATGAAATGGTGTGATAATACCTGCAATGGCTAAGATTTGGAAATAAGGAATGATGTTCTTCCATTTCTCTGTCAGTATGGCTATTGTTAGATTATCGAAGCAAGCCATGGCTCCCAACATGATAGGGAAGATGCCAAAAGCTGCCATACGAACCATTTTCCTCAGATAGTTAGTTTGCCGATTCTCGTCGTTGTTCAGTTTGGACAACACAGGATACGCAACGCCACAGATTGTACTGCTGATGATACTGCTTGGTAGAAAATAGAATTTATAAGCTTCCGAATAGTAACCTAACTGGTCTTCACCAAACTTATTTCCAATAATTGGATTGTATATGTACCTTACAAAGGTGTTTAGCAAAGAGGAAAGAATCAGTGAGAAACTGAATACGGCAACTTCTTTTATGATGGAGAAATCTGCCGATGCTTTGGGTCTCCATTTGCTGAAAATCCATAGCATAATGCATTTGACTGCCGCTTGTAACAGAATCTGCCATGCTAGCGCCCAGTATGTGTAACCATTTAATATCAAGATGATTGTGACAACACCGGATATAATTGCTGCGCATATATTGGATGTTGACAACTTCTTGAATGATAACTCTTTTGTCAGAATAATGGATTGTACAATACTGAAGGAGTTAAAGAGTATGCTCAGAAAGATGAATCGTGATAGATCAACCAATTCTGGCATTTTGAAATATTCGGCAATAAGATCTGCACAAAAGTAGAGATTGACATAAAAGAACAGACTTAAAAACACATTGAAACATAATATGGCAGTGTACTCATTGTCTGTATTCTTCTCCCTTCTGACCATGGCAGAGGAGAAGCCGCTTTCCACTAATATGTTTGATAACGCTGTGAATATAGCCAATGCTCCAATTAAGCCAAAGTCTTTTGGACTTAATAATCTTAATGTGACTAGTCCTATGATAAATGCAATGGCCTGAAAACCTACTTTGTCAAAGGCATTCCATAATAGGGAAAATATCGTTTCTTGCTTTAATTTCTTCTCTTTTTCCATAAACGTTGCGAGTCATTACAGTTGTCTCTCTTATTGGCTGCTTCTAACAACATCTTAGATGTCTCGACACTGTTCCTCATGCATTTACAAAAATACAAATCCTATTTGGGTTTCACAAACTTTTGTTGTCTGCTTCTCTCTTTTGTTGGGTGAACCTGTGGCGGATCTCTTCTCTTTTTAACGGATAAATTTTCTTCTTTCATAATTTTTCCTTTTAGGTGGAACAATCGTAAATGTTCTTTGAATATTCAGTAGAATTTTTACGAAGGCAAAAATAAAGAAATTTTTTATGGTTGGAAATATTTTAATGATTATTTATGTTTGTTTGGGACGAATGTCTTAAATTTGTAAGAATGATAAGTGAATTCATACTAATTATTGTTTAGATGGTGCGTTTGTAATACTCACCTTGATGTTATATGATTAAGAAAGTTTGTGTTTATTGTGCTTCCAGTTCAAAGGTGGCTGAAGAATATAAAAGACAGGCCTATCGCTTGGGCGGGTTGTTGGCTGATGCTGGTATCGAAACAAAGTTTGGCTCTGGAAGCGTTGGTCTGATGGGTGCACTGGCTGAAGGTGTGTTGAGTAAGAAGGGTGTCATCGTTGGCGTGATTCCTCAATTTATGGTGGATGAAGGATGGGGAAATGACTCCGTTACACGCCAAATAGTGACAGATACCATGCACACGAGGAAGAAAACAATGGCAGAAGACGTGGATGCGGCTGTTGCCTTGCCTGGCGGTTGTGGCACCATGGAGGAACTCTTGGAAATCATCACATGGAAACAATTGGGCCTTTTCAATAAACCCATTATCATTTTAAATGTTAACCACTACTACGATGATTTGCTTCGTATGATGGATAACGTTGTGTCTGAAAATTTTATGAGAAAGGAACATTTGTCTATGTGGAGTGTCGTCACCGATGCTCAACAAGTGCTTCCTGCTATCGAATCAGCCCCTGCATGGCGTTGCAACGCTCGTGATATAGCGGCTATTTGAAACAGTTTATGAAAATTTAACCCAATGGGAGATAAGCATTCTTGGTTCGAACAATTACAGAAAAAAAGACGCGTGCTTGCAGAACAATTAAAAGATCCTGCAGCAGTGGGCTTATGGAAGTCTGTTATCGATAAATATTCAGACAATGCTCATTTCGTGTACGAACTTCTGCAAAATTCAGACGATGCGGAGGCTTCTGAAGTGCGCGTCTATCTCTATCCCGACAAAATAGAATATATCCACAATGGAAAAATTGCATTCTCCCTTTCTGATCCTAAACTTGAAGGCGTTGATGATTCATACGCGTTGGGCCATATCAACTCTATAACATCGATTGGCTCAAGCAACAAAAAAGGAGAGAATAAAATAGGAAAATTTGGCGTGGGCTTTAAGTCTGTCTTTAAATATACAGACAAACCTCATGTCGAGGATGATAATTTTTCTTTTGATCTGGTTGATTACATCGTTCCCGTTGAATCGACAAGAGTCTCCTCCCATCGAAAAAAGAATGAGACAGCATTCCTTTTCCCTATCTTAGATTATAATCATAACATTCCCATCATAAGAGAACGGTTTCAAACTCTTCATTATCCATTATTGTTTCTCGATCATTTGAAAAAGATTGTGGTTTACGAAGAGGAAAATCAACTCTTTGCTTTTCAAAAAAATGTGTTGGAGGAATGGTCCTTTGATGGTGAGAAATGTAGATTCCTTCAATTGTATGCTCCTCATGGGATCTCTTGGTTTTATACTTTTTCGCATTCCGTTGGTGATGGAGGTCTGATGGCCTCTTGCGCTCTGTTTGCGGATGAAGATGGACGTTTGGATCTCTCTCCGCATGACGAATCACTTTATTGCTATTTCCCAACTAGGGAACACCTCGATCTGAATTATATCGTACATGCTCCATTCGTGTTGACTGAAAACAGAGAGAACATCAAAATGCAACAGGAGTGGAATGATAAATTGTTGTATGAAACAGGACATTTGTTTTTGAACTCCCTCACTGCTCTGACTCAGAAAAAAACATGTAAAGGAGAACTTGTAATTGATGATACCTCTCTTTGCTTGTTCCCTATCAGTGCATTGTTGGGAAAACGAAACAATCCACACTTGGAAAAACATGCATCTGCCTATAAGGATTATATGGCAGAAACGAAAGTGTTCCTCACTTCGGATCATACATACGTGAGTGGAACCCATACCTTGTATGCGGATGACAAGGAGCTATCTAACTTGTTCTCGGCTACCGAAATACAAAACATGATTCCTAATACGGAAGGGGATAAGTGGTGCTTCCTACGTGTGACAGGAAATGATTATATCTCTCAATCGGATATTGTTAAATTTTTGGACATGACTCATGCCATTCATTGCCATGTGGATACATTGTCCGTCTTGAAATCACTTTCGCCATCCCTTTTGCAAGGGAAAACTATTCAGTGGCTGAAAGATTTTTATTCATTCCTTTCCAATAAAAAAACGTTATGGAAGACTAATGATGCGTTGTTGAAGTGTCTTCCGATATTCTATTGTGAAGATGGCTTGTTTCATGCTGCATATAGTCAAGCGAATGACCCTCAGCCTTCAATCTATTTGACCTCAGGCTCTGAACATCACTTTGATGCGATTCATCCTTCTTTGTTGGAATATCCCAAATGTAAAAACTTCTTTGAGTTTGTCGGGTTAAAAGAGCCTGGTGCGTTGGCGGAAATATTGGAGAATATCCTTCCGCTTTATTCTACACACAAGATTCCTGTAGATGATTTACAACAGGTGGCACGTCATTTGACCCTTATTTCGGATTACTATCATTCATTGCCTTTCTTGTCGGACGAGAGGAAAGCATTCCTTCAGTCTGTTAGAACGATACCTTTTTTGTTGGTTAAAAGTGCGGAAGGAGACTATTCCTTCCAGTTGGTGGAGAATGGCTATTTGAATAATTCATTGCTTTCTTCCTTTTTGAAGGATAATCGAAATGTTTATTTCTTTGAAAATGAGTTTGTCGAAAATGAGATACTTCCTGAAAAAAGAGAGTCGCTATATGCGTTCTTGTCGGCTGCAGGTTTGCATTTCGGGTTGAATGTGGTGGAAGCTCAGCGGGAACCCACCTTATGGGTGTTGGATTCTCTGAATCTTCATCCCGCTTCGTTGCGTCAAGTGGACAATGGTGCACAAATCATTGTCGATAAGTTCTTCGTTGGAATGGAAGAATTGTTGCAGAATCCGACAGAGGAGCGTTCTGCCGCCTTCTTTAAGTTGTTAGTTGCGGAAATTAAGAATCAGACCTCCTTCATTTTCAGAAAGTCGTTGGAGGGATATTATCAGTATTATGAAAAGGGAAAACGAACAGCAACCGAGGCGGTGATACGACAGACCACAGCGATGACGACGTTGTTCCATGGGAAATGGTTGTATTCGTCGTCTGGTACTTTGGTGTCCGTTTCGGATGTGACTGAAACCTCTCAATTAGCACCTTTTTACGATTTCTCATCCTCTGATTTGCTGATTTTCTTAAATATCAAACTCTCTGATGATTTGAAGAATTTGTCTCAATCACAACGAGAGGCCATCGAGTTTGTTTCTCAATATCAAGCCAAAGGTATGTCGATTGATCAGATGAGACAGATTTTGGAAAATTATTTGACTAACCATTCGTCCAATGCAAATGAGTAGAAAAGAGCGTTGCTTGAAAATAGCAGAACTCTTGAAAAAAGAATATGGAACATCTCATTGTCCCCTAAATTTTCAGTCTCCTTTTCAATTGCTGGTGGCCTTGATTCTCTCGGCACGCACGCAGGATGAGTGTGTGAATCGCATTCTCCCTACACTCTTTGAAAGGTACCCTGATGCACATGCATTAAGTCTGTCGGATGCCGATGAGTTGTTACAGATAATTCAAGAAGTTACCTATTCGGATGTGAAGGTGACATACCTTCGGGACTCTGCACAGATAATCGATCAAAGATATGGAGGTGAGGTGCCATCCGACCGAATGGCGTTGTTGTCACTTCCAGGTGTGGGAAGAAAATCGGCTAATCTGCTTTCTGTTGAGGCTTTTGGTGTGGACGCATTCCCTGTAGATACACATGTTCAGCGAGTTTCGTATAGGACAGGAATTTCATTGTCTAAGAATGTTGAGATGACGGAGAAGACCTTGTGTCAGTTCGTTCCATCGAACCAGATGAAAGAGCTCTATCGTCAGATGATTGAACATGGGAAAAAGTATTGCACAGCTGTTTCTCCTCGATGTGATAAATGTTGTATTCGTCTCTATTGTGAAACATGCACTCCCACACAAAAGGAAGAACAATATTTTTGGAGTTTTTAGGCTTTTGTTGTATCTTTGAGTTTTATTTCAATTATATGACAGACGAGGAGTATATGCGCAGATGCCTTCAATTGGCAGAAAAAGGGTTTGGAGAGGTTTCGCCTAATCCAATGGTTGGTGCTGTGATTGTGTGTGATGATAAGATTATAGGGGAGGGATATCACCAAAAATATGGAGGACCTCATGCTGAAGTTAATGCGATAGCTTCAGTCTCTGATGCAACTCTTCTTCGTAAATCAACGATGTATGTGAGTTTGGAGCCGTGTTGCCATTATGGTAAAACGCCTCCTTGTGCAGATTTGATTTTAGAGAAAGGCATTCCTAATGTCGTTGTCTGTAATAGAGATCCTTTCCCAGCAGTGGATGGCAAAGGAATTGAAAAATTGCGTGCGGCAGGTGTGAATGTTCAGTATGGTGTGATGAATGAGCAGGGCAGATGGTTGAACCGACGTTTTTTCACCTACCATGAGCAAAAAAGACCGTATGTGTTTTTGAAATGGGCTATGACTCATGATGGATATGTAGATCGATTGAGAAAGGATTCTTCCGAATCGCCCCTTCGTATTTCATCGAACGAGTCGCTGATTGAAATGCACAAGTTTCGTGCAGGGGAGTCGGCCATACTTGTTGGAACCAACACGGCATTGATGGATGACCCTTCATTAACTGTTCGTTATGTGCAAGGAAAACAACCTATACGGATTCTTTTGGATAGAGAACTTAAAGTGTCGCAGACTGCAAAACTGTACGATAGATCATGCTTGACGTATGTCATCACGAAACAAAAGCCGAACGATTCCTGTCCGAATGTAGAGTATCTAGAGTGTGAATTTTTTGGGGATGGACGAGTGAACCTAAAAGCCATGTTGGATCTTTTGTATGAGAAGGGCGTTGAATCATTGATTGTGGAAGGAGGTAAAATGTTCCTTCAATCTTTTATAGATGAAGACTTATGGGATGAGGTTCGTGTTGAATGTAATCATTCGTTGGTGATTGGTGATGGTGTGAAAGCACCTGTGTTTGATACGGAAAATCCTAATATACAAAAATATAAGTACCAGATGTTGGGTGAAAATGATATTTCTTTTTATCGGAAATGTAAATGAACAGATAACGTAAGGTAAAAAAAAGGAATAGATGATTATTTGGGAAATAGCATATATTGTTTTATTGGTGGTCTATTTTTATACCATCCTTACGACGATACTTTTCTTGTTGATGGAAAACAGAAATCCAGTTAAGTCAATCGCTTGGATTTTTGTCCTCCTTTTTGTTCCTGTTGTCGGATTTCTTTTTTATCTGCTTGTTGGAAAAAAATTCAGGAAGAAAAGAATTATCTCCAAACGAAGTTTCCACCTTTTGAAGAATTACGAGGTGGTGACGTCTCGTGATCTTTCTAATTTGTCGCTTACCGACAATCAATTAGCAGTTGCAAAGGTGGCGGCATCTAATGCTGATTCCCCGTTGTTTGAGAATAATGCCATTTCGGTTTATACCGATGCAAATGCCTTGTATGAGTCTATTTTTCAAGACATAAAGAATGCGAAACATCATATCAATTTGGAATATTACATTTTTATTCCAGATGACTTGGGTACTCGCATGATGGAGGCTTTGAAAGAGAAGGCGAGAGAGGGCGTGAAGGTGCGTGTGATTATTGATGATGTGGGAAGTTGGCGATTTAAGAAACGTCACATGGAGGAGTTGCGCGCTGAAGGTATTGAGGTGGAGAGCTTTTTGGAGGTGCGTCTGCCATACATTAGTAGTCATGTGAATTACCGAAATCACCGTAAAATCTTGGTGATAGATGGTGTGATTGCTTATACGGGAGGTATTAATATTGCAGATCGTTATTTGGAAGGTTTGTCATGGGGAAAATGGCGCGACACACATGCTCGATTGGAGGGTGGTGTAGTGTTGGGTCTTCAAAAGACCTTCTTTGAGGATTGGTACTTCGTTAAACAATCATTGGTGGAGGATAGTGAATATTATCCTCAGCCGGAGAACAAAGGAGATGTGATGATTCAAACAGTGATAAGTGGTCCGGATATGCAATGGGAATCGATCATGCAGATTTATGTGAAGTCCTTTGCAATGGCAAAGAAACGGATCTTTATCGAAACACCATATTTCATTCCTCCTGAAAGTTTGATTACAGCTTTGCAGATTGCTTCGTTGTCGGGCGTTGATGTGCGTTTGATATTGCCGAAGAAGTCGGATGCTAAGGTGACTTTGTATAGCTCCTATTCCTTCCTTGAACAGATGTTTAAAGCTGGTATTAAGGTTTATCTTTATCAGCCAGGTTTCATCCATAGTAAGATGACGATTGTGGATGATGACATCTCCTTTATTGGAAGTGCAAATATGGATTTCAGAAGTTTCGAGCAAAATTTCGAATTAAATACCATTGTGTATGATCAAAACACCACTACAAATCTCATATCAGTCTTTGAAGAGGATTTGAGAAATTCAGTGAAGATTGATGAGAAAGAGTGGATGGAGAGACCATCTCGCAGGAAGATAAAAGAGTCATTGGCTCGTTTGTTCAGTCCATTGTTGTAAGAAACGAAATGTACGATTCGTTTGTTTCATGTAGGTGTTAATTGTGGTATTAGTAAGAGTTCATTAAAAACGTAAATACGATTGTTATGAATGAGTTTTTAGAATTAGAAGAAAAGATAGTCTCAGTCTTGAAGACCGTATATGATCCAGAAATTCCTGTTGATATATATGAACTTGGATTGGTTTATAACATTGACGTTAAGGAAGATGGAACAGTTACGATTGATATGACGTTGACGGCACCTAACTGTCCTGCTGCTGATTTCATATTGGAAGATGTGAAGCAGAAAGTGGAAGGAATAGAAGGAGTGAAAGAGGCTGTTGTCAATTTGGTTTTTGAACCAGAATGGACGAAAGAGAGAATGTCGGAAGAAGCTTTGTTGGAATTGGGATTGCTATAAGAGATGGATTCGACAGGGAAGATAGTTTATTTTGCGTCTGACGCTCATTTGGGATTGAATGTGTATGAAGATCCTATTGAGAGTGAAAAACGCTTGGTGCGTTGGCTCAACCAGATCAAACCGACGGCAAAGGCTCTCTATTTGGTGGGCGATATGTTTGATTATTGGTTTGAATATAAAAATGTTGTTCCAAAGGGATTTGTCCGTTTCATAGGAAAAATGGCTGAGTTTGTGGATGAAGGTATCCCTGTCTATCTGTTTACTGGTAATCATGACACATGGCTCTTCGACTATTTTCCCAAAGAGATTGGCGCAACAGTCTATACGGATAGTGTTGAAATAGAATTGGATGGTAAACATTTTTATGTGGCTCATGGCGACGGATTGGGAGATCCAAGTCGGTCGTTCCGCTTCATGAGAAAATTCTTTAGAAACAAATTCTGCCAAGCTTTGTACAAGACGATTCATCCTCGTCTGACTGTTCCGTTTGGATATGCATGGTCTCGATATAACAGAAAGAAGAAACAAGGCACTGCAGGAGAACAATATTTGGGTGAAGACAAAGAGTATTTGGTGAAGTTTGCAAAGGAGTATTCTGCAACGCATTCTGAAATTGACTATTTCATTTTCGGACATCGCCATATTATGTTAGATCTCACAATCCCAAATGATAAAAGAGTGTTGATATTAGGCGATTGGATTACCAATTTTAGTTATGCAACATGGGATGGAGAAAAGCTTTCTCTGCTCACCTTCAAAGAATCATGATTCATTAGACGGGTTCCGTAAACTCATTTTGTAAAATTTTGGAATCTATTTCACCTTTATAGTTGTTGTGAGTTAGTATCTCTTTTTGCGAAGATGTTGATGTTTGAAATGTCCTCTGTTTGATAATCTGATGCTACTTTGTTTTTGTATGTCGTGAGGTTTCGCTCTTTTTTTGATGATATGATAAAAACACGAAAATTTTCAAAAAAGTGCTAAATTGAGTTAAAATTTTTTTGGAATTGACAAATCTTTTATTTAGGTTTGCATATATTAGAATGAAATGGTACTTTCGGTATCACCTAATCTGATAACTTAGAAAAACAAATTTAAATACGAATAGATATGAGAAAAGAAATTTTATTCATTGCTTCTTTGCTTTGTGCAGGATTGATGAGCAGTTGTAGTAATGGCGATCAGGGCGGGAATAATAGTAGCAAGAAGGTCTGTTGCCTCGTTCCTCAGTTAACAAGTATGAAGTGTGAGTTTGTTCCAGATGGAGGAAAAGCTATCATTTATGGAAAAAATTTGTCAGGAGCGATCATCACATTCCCAGACGTAGAAACCCCTGCCGAGATTGTTTCTCAAAACGATACTATGGTTGAAGTCATTGTGCCAGAAGGTACTAAGGACGGACGTATTAGAGTAAGCTCTCCTAATGGTAACTCATTATCAAAATTCTTCTTCAGAGACAACCGTAATACGATTGTTAACTTCGACAAATATTTGCCAACTTGGGGTGGATGGAGCCCTATGGATGAAGAGGGAGAACTTATCACTGGTACACTTGAAATGGGTGATTCAATCACTCCATTCCCTAACGGCGCTAAATTGCCAGAACCATGCAGCAAGGATTATGGATTCCTTTATGCAAAATATTCTAACGCATGGTCTATGAACCAAACAGTTTGGATTCAATATGTGGCTAACCCTCTTGAGGGTGGTCGTGGACCTGTCTCTGTAGCTGGTAACGTGTTCGAAAAATATGAGTTGGAAGAGTTGGCTTTGAAATTTGAAGTTTTCGTTCCAAAAGAGATCCCTTACAAAGGAATCAGAACAGAAATCTTCTTTGGTCCAATCAATTCTCCAGATAAACACGGACGTGATTTCTCTCCAATCTGTTTCTGGAAACCTTACGAGAATACTCCAGATGGTTTCTATACTGACTCTTGGACTACTATCACAATTCCTTTGACTGAGTTCTGTCATAATACATCAAGCGATGAGCCAGTTGCTAACTACAACTATAAAGATAAGTTGAAACAAGCAACAAACTTCAGCTTCCTTCAATTCGGAAATCCTGAAGGCGAACCTCAAATCTTTATGTGTGTCGATAACTTCCGTATCGTTCCTATAGAGAAATAAAAAAAAGCAAATTATAATGCTTAATATATAAAAACCGAAGTAGCATGTCTACTTCGGTTTTTTGTTGATTGACGAATTTATTGTAAGAATGGGATCATTTAAAATTATACTTGTTTTTGTACATTTGTTCTGTTAACAAAAAAAGTTCCTATATGAATAAATTAGTATTTGCATTTGTTGTTATTATGCCTATTCTATTCTTATCATGTAATAGTCATTCGGAAAGAGATACATATCGCAACGATAGTATTAATGCTTATATTCCAGATGATGATAATGTGGATGCTAACGTTGAGATTTCGCTGCAGAAATCCGATGATGGTTGGTATAAGGAATATAGGAATAAACTGAATGGACACATCATCCGCCGAAAATACGATCCTTCACATGAAGAAATAGAGGCTTATAATGCTGAGATAGAGAACCAATACCGAAAGAGATTCAGATTGATGGTGGAATCGAGCAAACCACTGTCGTTGCCGTTCACTCTACGAATGGATGTTCGTGCGAGTGAAGAGGATCCCTCTTATTCTGAGGAATATGATCTATCATGGCGAGACTTAAAGTACTATGCCTATGCTGACAAGAATTTGTTGAATACAGATGATTGCTTGATAGGATATTTACCTGATACTTCCCATTTTTTCACTCTAATATGTAAAAGTTTCGATACAGAAGATAACATGGGCTACATAATCACTTTTGATAAGAACTGTGGACTTATCTCATCTCAATGTATGAGCAACCATAGTTCAGTGAGAATAGTGGAAGATGTCCTGATTGACGAGAACTACTTCACTATCGACAATAACTTGAAAATCTATTATTATTTTCATCTGAAAACCCACTATGAGGATGAGGCTGTTCCTGTTGATATCGATGAAGAGGAAGAATATGAAAACAGAGGATATATAGATGAGAAAGGCATAATTGTTTATGATACAAAAAGGGAAGTGAATTTGATGCAAAAATCAGATAGGCCTAATCAGTGATTTGAATTGTTCCATCTTTGTAATCATGAAAAGGAAAAACTCAACCGACTAATCGATTGAGCTTTATTGCTTAAAAATATTTGTGACCCCGGCGGGATTCTAACCCGCGATCTTCAGAACCGGAATCTGACATTCTATACAACTGAACTACGGAGCCTTTTTTTAGTTTTGCAAAGATACGTATTTATTACTAATTTACGAAACTTGTATAGTCTGTTTGCGGAAAATTTAATATGTTTGTGGAGGTGGTTTAAACTCTACTTTAATAGTTCGTGTTAGAGACTAAATTAAAGATGTATAGCTTATGAACAATGGAAAAAACAAATGCAATAAACTAAAAGAGATACGCAAGGTCATTGCGGATGCAAATGATATATATTACAATCCAACGCCATGCTCCAACAAAGGGAATTGCAAAGGTACTTGCCCTAAATGTGAGTCGGAAGTACGTTACATAGAGAACCAACTCTATCTTAGACAACAGGCGGGTAAGGCAATAAAGATTGTTGGATTGGCTACTTCAATGTTGTCATTGTCTGCTTGCGAAAATCAGCAAACAGCAAAACCTATTACTGCTGATGAAGATACTACTGTTATTTCATTTGTGAATGAGGATGATTTTATTTATCAAGATGGTGAAATTAGACTTCCTGATTGGTTTTATGAGGGTTGGGATAGTTTGACAAATATGGTTCCTCCTCCTCCAGAATTTGATCCAAAACCTGTTCCTAAAGCCTTTTTAGATCAAATAGAAAGTGACACCTCCATCTTTATGAATGTGGATTATACTGCTTGTTATAGAAATAATGAGAATGGAGAAGTAAGATTTTATAATGAGGTTCTAACATATATTTATAGAAGCGAAGAATACAAGAACCTTACAGAAGAGGAGAAATCGAATCTTGGGTTCGGAGTTCAGTTTGTTGTGGAACGTGATGGCTCAATTACCAATTTAAAAGTGAAAAAAAGTACAAATGCCAAATTGGATGGAGTAGTGTATAGAGCAGTGGAACGAACTAGTGGGAAATGGCTGCCAGCCACTCGTTATGATCGAAAGGTACGTACTAGAGTGATGCGCGTTATAGTTGTAAATGATTTGGATAACATAACACCAGAAACAAAATTTTTAAGGCAGTCCTTAAATAATTTTTGAGAAAAAAACGCAAGGCTCAGATGTTAATCATCTATATTGCCTTGCGTTTTCCCTTTTTTTACAGATTACTAAATTCTTTCGAATAACGAATCATTTGTTTGACAAAACTTTCTGTGTAATCTATCTTAATGTCGATGATTTCTCCTTTGTCATTGGTAATAGGACGGTAAACAGGATTAACAAATCCTTTGTATGGTGCTAAGTTTAATGCCTCATAGCGCGCTTTTATCTCCTTGTGTAATTCAGGATCCACTTTCACACCATATTGCTCTACCAACTGCTTGGCACCATTAAAGTCTCCTTCTGACTTTACTCTTTGTATCTCTGCCAACAACTCTCCAATGAGTGTTCTCATCTTTTCATAATCATTGATCACTACAAACGTTTTTCCATCTCTTTTCTTCAATTCTACCACTTGATCGTTTTTGCCTTTCTCATAAACCCATCGTGCAATCAACTGGCGATTACGCATGTGCGACTCCTCAATGTTATTTCCTATCTCTATACGAGTTAATTGGGTCATCAACCCATTCATCATATATTTATAATACTCTGCCTTGTATGCATCCATATTAGGTAATAATCCTAGTTCTACCATCTTAGGATCTGCTGCGTAGTACAAGCCGAACAAATCTGCTCGCGCCTCCTCGATTGTAGCTCCGTATACCTTCAAGGTGTCTTGACTAACGCCAGGCAACATCTGTCCGGATCCGTGTCCTAAACATTCATGCAAGTCGGTATGTAGATTGTCTGATTGGAAACCATACTTCTCGATTAAATCAATCTCAGTCTGACTCCATACGAACTCTTCGTTGAATCCATTTCCTATGCTTGCTTTGTCATACGCTTCCGTAATGTTTTCCAATGTGACGGACTTCGATCCATGCATTTGACGAATCCAATTAGCATTCGGTAAGTTAATTCCAATTGGTGTGGCAGGATGACAATCACCACCTAAGATGGCTGCGTTGATGACCTTTGCACTGACTCCTTTGCATTCAGGTTTCTTGAATCGAGGGTCAATTGGTGAATGGTCTTCAAACCATTGCGCATTCGCACAAATCTTCTCCGTTCTTTTGGTTGCTTCAATGTTCTTAAAGTTAACCACGGATTCCCAACTTGCTTTTATTCCCAATGGATCTCCGTATGTTTCAATGAAACCATTGACAAAATCAATACGAGAATCAGTGTCTTGCACCCATAGAATACTGTATTCATCAAATGTTAACAAGTCTCCTGTTGTATAGTAGTCGATTAATGAATGAATAACACTTCTTTGCTTGTCATTCTCCGCTACTTCAGCAGCTTTTTCTAACCAACCAACAATCTTTTCTATTGGTTTGGAATACATGCCACCTACTTTCCATACTTTCTCGACCAACTTTCCGTTCTCTTTGACAAGCTTACTGTTCAATCCGTAAGAGATTGGCATTGAGTCGTTCGGATTCCTCATGGCATTGTAGAAATTATCTACTTCCTTCTCCGTTACCCCTTCGTAATAGTTGTTGGCAGAAGTGGCTATGACATCCACACCTTCTGCTTGATTCACACGCTTTGCATATAGACTCTTATCGAAAATGACAGGAGATATAGCGCTTAGTAACTTCTTAACATCACCATTGTATTCCTCTAATGGTAAAACATTAGTAGGAAGTGTTTGAACAACCATCTCGAAATAGGCTCTTGAAAATTCAGGTTCGAATTTGTCTGTGGCATAGTGATGATGGATACCGTTGGAAAACCATACACGCTTTAAATAGGTGATGATGCCTTCGAACTCTTTGTTTTGACGATCTCCAGAATAGTTGAGAAATAGGGCTTCCAACGTCTTTCGAATGGTCAGATTGTATTTGTTGTTCTGATCATACAGAATATCTCTTCCTTCAATAGCTGCTTGTGATAAATAATAGATTAGTTTTTTCTGTTGTAAGCTTAAACTTTCAAAATCAGGAACTTGATAACGAAGAACCTCTACGTCTGCAAATCGGTCTACATGGTAGTTGAACGCTTCTTCACTTTCTTGTTTCTCATTTCCTGTTCCGCAAGATGTCATTAGTATTGTTGCCATAGCTAACATTTTTATTTTATGTTTCATTTTATCATTAATTTATTGATTGTCATTATCTGTTTCTTGCATCAATGTTTTCCGTGAAATACCAATCACCTTTTTTTAATATGAATGCATCATAGGTGAAATCGGGTCCGTAATAGGAACGAATGCCTGTGTAGATGGGGTCGATGGGAGAAAGATGATCAAACAGAATCTTTCCCTTTTGTGAATCGTAGTCCAATGCTACCTTGCCATCTGAATTATATTCTAAGATGATTCGAAACGGAGTCTTCCTGCCGGTCTCTTTAAACACCATCTTTCCCATGTTTTGCAATTTCCCGTTTTTGGCAAATTGAATGGGCTCTATGATTTTAAAATCAGTTGCGGCGTTGTAGCCAGACCATCCCAAGGCTATGTAGTATATTTCTCTCTTCTTCTTTACTTTGAAAACTTTGTAATACAATGCGCCATACCAATGCTTACTGTCTATTTTCCCGTTCTCTGCGGGTACAATAGGTTCGCCTGCTATTTGGAGTGGGGTAGTGGTCACAACTCCCTTCTGCCTATATTGAATGAATCCTCCGTATTGATAACTTTTGTCTTCCAGTGGAAATGACCATGTATAGATGCGGACGACCTTGTCGTCTGAGTATATTTTCCCAAAATTATATAATTGATCGAAAGGATTGTCAAATGAGGATGGATCTTCCAAAAGTGCGGAAATCTTTTGGGTCAACCGCACATTCATTTCAATCTTTTGCGAATCACTTCTACACTCTTTGATGGAGTCAAATAGAGCCTGAATCTGTTCGTATCCTTCTGCATTCAGAGAAAATAGGGATGTCCATAAAAAGACAACCAATATAAAGACTCTTATATAAATTGGATTCCGCTTCATTTAGTTTTCTTCTTTCGCTTGTTTTTCAAACTCTTGCCACAAAACGTCGTCTTGTGGCGTTGGCGCTATCACACGAATATCCTGTTTCGAAACAGGATGGATGAATCGGATGGATCTTGCGTGGAGACTTATTCCGCCATCTTTGTTGGATCTTGGATAACCGTACTTTAAATCTCCTTTTATAGGACATCCGATATGTGCCAACTGAGAACGTATCTGATGATGCCTTCCCGTCATCAAATCCACTTCAAGTAGATAGTAATTGTCTGTTTTCCCAATCACTTTATAGGTTAGATTTGATTTCTTGCTGCCTTCAACCCGTTCGTCGTAGACGAAGGTTTTGTTGAGACGCTCGTTTCTAACCAAGTAATTTGTCAGAAAATCTTCATCCTTGGGAGGACGGTTCTTTACAATTGCCCAATAACGTTTCGTTAAATCATGCACTCGAAACATCTCGTTCAACCGACTCAATGCTTTGGACGTTTTGGCAAATACAACCAATCCGCTTACGGGACGATCTAATCTATGTACTACACCAATGAAGACATTGCCAGGTTTTGCATATTTCTCTTTAAGATACTCTTGCACAATCTCCGATAGGGGCTTGTCTCCCGTCTTGTCTCCTTGCACAATCTCTTTGCAGTTCTTGTTGACAATGATGATATGATTATCTTCGTATAATATTTCCACTTTTGCTCAATGTTTGCTAGGTTATTCTTCTCGTTGTCTGACCGCTTCGTAAATCATTACTCCTGCTGCAACCGACACATTCAAGGAAGATATCTTTCCCTTGATAGGTATTCGTACCATGTCGTCGCATAGACGTAAGACCTCAGGAGACACACCTTTGTCTTCTGCACCCATTACAATTGCTACAGGATCGTGTAGGTTGGATTGCGTATAGTTCAGACTTCCTTTTTCGGAGGCAGCCACAACTCGAATACCACATTGTTTCATGAATTTCAGTGCAGAAACCAGACTGCTTTCTTTGCATACGGGAATCGTATGTAGTGCACCTGCAGAAGTTTTGATGGCATCAGCATTGACTGCAGCACCACCTTTCATAGGAATGACGATGGCGTCAACACCCGCACATTCACACGTACGCGCAATGGCTCCAAAGTTTCGAACATCAGTTACCCCATCCAAAACAACAAATAACGGAGATTTGCCTTCGTCAAATAACAATGGAATGAGATCTGAAATCATTTGATAAGTGGTCTGACTGATAAAGGCTATTGCACCTTGATGATTCTTTCTCGTGTATCGATTGAGTCTTTCGCCAGGAACACGTTGAACTTGCACGTTAGGCATTGCTTTCAACTCTGCAAACAACTCTTTTGCTAATTCGCTCTGCAAATCATTTTTCAAAATGATTTTGTCTATTTGCTTGTCTGACCTGATAGCCTCTATGATGGCACGGATGCCAAATATCATTTCATTTTCTTTCATATCTTGAATCTCTTTTTCTGCTTTTTATTCTTCATCATTCATGGATAACAACCCTTCAGGCAACTGCATCTGAATCGTTTTTTTGTTGTCATCAATCTCTAGAATGTACTCATCACATGCTGGTATGATGAATTCTTTTCCATCTTCGTCTTCAATCAGGAAGAGAACGTTCTCAGTCTCATCATCTACATCCTTGATTACGCCAATTGGCTGAAGATTCTCATCATAAACTTTGAATCCGATGTAGTAAACTGCTCCTTCGATCTCATCACCTGAAATCTCATCGGATATGAATTTTTTTTCTATGTATAGGGGAGAGTTGACCAGTAATCGACTCTCTTCCTCTGTGTCAATACCTTCGAATTTTACCAATGCGACCTCATCATTTTTAAATCGATAGCTTTCGATAAAAAATGGGACTAGAATTCCATCCACCTCGCAAATGAAATAGGGAATCTCTATTTCGTCGAAGATGTCAGATGTGAAGGAGAATGTTAATTCCCCTTGTAATCCATGAGGACGTTGGATTTGTCCAATTTGAAGAACTTCTTCTCTTGAAATCATACGATTATATTGTGGTGGGTTCTCAAATTAATTTTTGTTTGTACGGTGAATTTATAGAACTCATCGAATATACTTTGTTTCAATGAAAAATACCTGAGTATTCTTCTGTTTTGCAAAGATAACAATTTATTCTCTATTTCTTTCCTGTTTTTCATCTCTTCTTATTTATTATTTATATAGTTTAACATCAATACCTATTTCACGTAGAGAAACATTTAGATATGAGCTTTTATAGAATTTATGTAAATACTATTGCGAGGAAGTAATTTTGATGTTTATTAAGTATTGAGTATTAATAAGTTATTTATTGAAATGATGTGTAATATAGCAGACAATATATGTTAGAATCTATGTTGAGAGGGAGCATATCCATGTAAGTAATGGTAGGATGGTAATGCTCTGACAAATTTTTCTCACTACGAATCAGCGCATTATAAAAAACTTCAAAAAAAAGTGGCGAAAACTTTTGGTGGGGAATAAAAAAGGCTATACCTTTGCACTCGCTTTCTAAGGGAAGCACCACCGCAGGAGGCGGGAGGGACAAAGA
>Ga0265299_10000106_pt1 | contig 116171 bp, 89 predicted proteins | sample AusTroGonzalo_MG_4_FD_193485 | JGI IMG/M metagenome (GOLD analysis project Ga0265299, IMG submission 193485) | Bovine rumen microbial communities from tropical cattle in Woodstock, Queensland, Australia - Gonzalo_02 | ecosystem: Host-associated > Mammals > Digestive system > Stomach > Rumen ... | reverse complement strand
TGCAGTTGTGTGAAATGAATGTTTCATGAAAAAAAATTGTTTTTTAGATAAACGTTAAATTGATATATACTTTTACAAAGATAGAGAATCGGGGTAAATCTGTTTTAATTTAATTACAAACTTTTTTTCAGAACACCAACAGAATTTTTTCTTTCGAAAATTTTTTTACAGAAAAATTTGCATTTTCTAAAAAACTATATATACCTTTGCACAGTAATTCAGAAACAATGAAAAATTTAGTTTATTCATATTACTTCTTTTTTTACTTTTACTTTAAACAGTAAGAGCGAGATTCTGATTACCAAATTTGAAACAAATTTTTTAAGATATGAGTCTCGCAGAAATGTGAGACTTTTTTGATTTTAATAAGTATGATAATTATTTCGATACATAACGGTTACTTTTTTTACTTCTTTTACCACTTTATTTCATAAGGCGGGAAGGAGATTGTATGATAAACCAAGACCCGCCGAAAAGCGGGTTTTTTTATATATAAAATGTTTTAAAAATGAAGAAAGTTGCAATACAAGGAATTAAAGGATGTTTCCACGACATCGCCGCTCATGAATATTTCAATGGTGAAGAGATAGAGATTATCCCATGCGAGACATTTAACGATGTATTCGCCACCATCAAGAAAGACTCATCCATCATAGGAGCCGTAGCGATAGAGAATACAATAGCAGGCAGTTTGCTACAAAACCATAATCTTCTAAAAGAGAGCGGTTTGAAGATCGCAGGAGAATACAAACTTCGCATCAAACACAACTTAGTAGCTCTCCCCGGACAGAAGATATCCGACATTCATGAGGTTCACTCCCACCCTATCGCTCTTATGCAATGTGGCGACTTCCTTCAACGCAACAAGCACATCAAAGCCGTAGAAAGCGACGACACCGCATCCAGTGCCAAAAGAGTGGCTGAAGAGGGCAAAATGGGAGTAGCTGCCATTTGTGGCGAGATGGCTGCCGAGATTTACGGACTTGAAATATTGGAGAAAGGAATCGAAACCAACAAACACAACTTCACTCGCTTCCTAATCGTAGCGGATTCATGGTTGACCGATGAGCTAAGCAAAGGAAAGAGTCCGAACAAAGCCTCTCTCGTCTTCTCACTTCCTCATGAGCAAGGCAGCTTGGCTATGATATTGTCCATCTTATCCTACTACGGACTCAACCTCACTAAGATTCAATCTCTCCCTATCATCGGCAGAGAGTGGGAATATCAATTCTACGTAAACCTCTCCTTCACACAATATGTGCGTTACACACAAGCGTTGTCGGCTATCACGCCTCTGACAAAGGACTTGAAAGTATTAGGAGAATACCAAGAGGCAAATCAAAACTTATAATCACGAGAATAAAAAAACATTATAAATAATAAATCATATGGAATTAAAAAAACTAGGTCTTACAGGTGTAGAAGATAAAAGACCATTGGTCATTGCAGGTCCATGCAGTGCAGAAACAGAAGAACAAGTAATCGCAACCGCTAAACAATTAGCAAGCAACGGAGTGAAGGTGTTCCGCGCCGGAATATGGAAACCACGTACCAAGCCAGGAGGATTCGAAGGAAATGGAATCAAAGCCTTGCCTTGGATGCAAACAGTCAAGAAGGAGACTGGCATGCTCACTGCCACAGAGGTTGCCACTGCAAAACACGTAGAAGAGGCTTTAAAATATGGAATCGACCTATTATGGATTGGTGCACGTACCACTGCAGACCCATTTGCAGTACAAGAGATTGCAGATACACTACAAGGCACAGACGTTCCCGTATTGATCAAAAACCCAGTCAATCCAGATTTGGAACTTTGGATTGGTGCATTGCAACGTCTCAACAACGCTGGTATCCGTCGTCTTGGTGCCATCCACAGAGGATTCAGCACATACGACAAGAAACTCTACCGCAACCTTCCTCAATGGCATATCCCTATCGAACTTCGCAGACGTATTCCTGAGTTACCAATCATCTGCGATCCAAGTCATATCTCTGGTCGTCGCGACCTTATCGCACCACTTTGTCAGCAAGCAATGGACCTACAGTTCGACGGTTTAATCATCGAATCACACATTGATCCAGATAATGCATGGAGCGACGCTTCACAGCAAGTAACACCTGAGGTATTGAACATCATCCTCAACAACCTTGTTATCCGTGAGACAAACCAAACAACAGAGAACTTAACCGAGCTCAGAAAGCAGATTGATGAAATCGACATCAACTTGATTGAGACATTGGCGAAGAGAATGCGTATCTCTCGTGAAATCGGAACCTACAAGAAAGAGCATGAGATGCCTATTCTACAAACCACACGTTATGATGAGATCATCAACAAGCGTGCACAACAAGGCATCGAACTCTCTATGGATGGTGAATTCATGAAGATCGTATTCGAGGCAATCCACTCTGAGTCTGTTCGTCAACAAATGTTGATCATGGAGTAAGAAACGATTGGGTTGGATTTTTCCAACATAAAAAACAGGGTGTGTCGTAAGGCACACCCTGTTTTGTTTATATTTTTATAAAATATCTATAGGTGATTTTTTATCAACCCACCTATATTCTAGCCACATAAACTATCGACTAATAAACGAAAGTTCAGACCCCTCTTCACTCACCTTCAACTCCACTGGTGCTCCATGCATAAGCGCACGATTATCCGTCACATGGCCGAATGGGAAACCGAACGCAATAGGTATATCTCTATCTCCCACTGCCGCCAAAAAGATCTCTTCCAACGTTTGATTCATAGAACGATCTGGTTCGATATCGGCAAACTGTCCTAACACCAAACCCTTTATTCCATCAAAAACACCTGCCAAACGCAAATTCTGAACCATACGATCAATATGATATAGACGCTCACTCAGGTCCTCGATAAACAAGATTTTACCCTCCGGACGTATAGCATACGAAGTTCCTGTCAAAGCATATAATAGAGAGAGGTTTCCTCCCACCAACTCACCAGAAGTTACACCAATACGGTTGTATTTCTTTCCTTTGGCAACTTTGTAAGAGACCTCCTTTCCAAACAACATGTTTTTCAGTGTCGAAACCGCTTTTTTGTTATCATTCTGATGAGCTAAGGCCTTTGCCATAACACCATGAATAGAGGCGAATCCTTCTTTCTCAAAACGTGAATGCAGAGTTGTGATATCACTGAAGCCAATCAACCATTTAGGACGTTGAGCAAAGCCCTTGAAACAGAGTTTGTCAACTATACGAAGAGCCCCATAACCACCACGTCCGCAAAGGATAGCAGCAATAGAAGGATCATCCATCGCTTGTTGCAAATCAAACAAACGTTGTTCATCTGTACCAGCATAACGTCCATATTTACCTTTTGCATAGGCTCCCACAACAGGAACCAATCCCCAGGAGATCAACGTAGCACAAGCACCATCAATCAATGCAGGATCCACTGCACCTGCAGGCGAAACAATAGCCACCTTGTCTTTCGGACGCAGGAAGGCTGGTTTGATACAATCTTTTACTGCCATAATTTAATTACAGGGTTATATTAAGCCAATAAGCTCTTCACCTTATCAGAGATAGCCTTTCCTTCAGCCTTACCAGCTAATTTCTTAGAAGCCACACCCATCACTTTACCCATCTCTTTAGCAGATGTAGCACCCACCTCAGCAATGATCTCTTTGATGGCAGCGGTCAACTCCTCGTCAGACATCTGAGCAGGGAGATATTTCTCAATTACAGCAGCCTCAGCCAACTCGCCTTCAGCAAGTTCAGGACGGTTCTGCTCTGTGAAGATGGCAGCCGATTCTTTTCTTTGTTTCACCATCTTTTGAAGGATCTTGATAGCTGTTTCATCAGAAAGTTGATCGTTAGCTCCCTTTGCTGTTTTTGCCTCTAAAAACTCTTTTTTTATACCACGCAATGCCTCTAAAGAGACTTTGTCTCTTGCTAGCATAGCCTTTTTAATGTCGTCATTTACTTGATCAAATAAAGCCATATCTGTACGAATTAATAAGTTATTTTCTACTAGTTATAAAACACACCTTTAATCTACATTTGAATGAAGGAAATCATTCTTATCATTCAATCCATTCTCGTCTGTCAAAGAGAAGCGAGAAGACTCGTAGGAAGAAGAAGAACTGCTCAAGTTTGAGATCGGACCATCATCGTTATCCTCATCCTCAAACATGATAGGTTGTTGTGGAAGCGACTCAACTGTTTCCGTAGTCGGTTTATTCATCTTTTGAGTCGCAGGAGAATCATAATACTTTGAATACAATCCATCGGATGGATTGTTAGCTGCAGGCGCACTCACATAGGATTGAGCACCCACTTGTCTTAAATCTGGGTTACCGTATGATTGCGCAGGATTGCCGTATGTCTGACCGTATGATTGACCTGGGTTTCCGTATGGTTGTGATTGTGGCACACCATTCTGCCACTGACCACCTCCATTCATATTTGGTCTACCATCAGAATGGCTGTCATCCAAACTGATTGTTCTGATTTTGCCTCCGTAAGTTGCTGCATTATCATTTTTAGAACCAATGATAGCTGCATCAATCTCGCTCTCAGGGAAGCCTGTTGCCACGATTGTAATACACAACTCGTCATCCTGCAACTTAGGATCTTTAGTGGCACCCCAGATAATTTGGTTTTCATCAAATTGAACCTCATCCTGCAAATAATCTGTGATTGTCATCAACTCATCCACCAAGATACCATTTGCACCATACGCAATGTTCAACAAGATATCTTTAGCTCCATTCAAATTGGTAGAAAGCAACAATGGAGAATCCAATGAGTTTTGGATGGCCGACAATGCTCTATCTTTTCCTGAAGCCTTGGCTGAACCCATCACGGCAGATCCACTATTAGTCATGACGGTCTTCACATCCTCTAAGTCAACGTTAATATAACCAGGCAATGTAATGATCTCTGCAATACCTTTTGCCGCAGTTGCCAAAATATCATCTGCAAAGGCAAAAGCCTTTTCCAATGTGAAGTCTGGATATATTTTGCTAATACGTTCCGTGCTAATCACCAAAATGGAATCGACACACTTACGCATCTCCTCCACTCCCTTTAAGGCTTGGTTGATACGACGTTTTCCCTCAAACTTAAATGGAATTGTGACAATACCAATCGTAAGGATACCCATATCCTTTGCTGTCTTGGCGATAAGCGGAGCAGCACCTGTTCCCGTACCACCACCCATTCCAGCGGTTACGAACACCATCTTGGTAGAGTCTTGTAATAAATCCTTGATTCTCTCCAAAGAGTAGCTGGCTGCCTCACGTCCTTTTTCAGGCGCATTACCAGCACCAAGTCCGTCCATACCCAACTGTATCTTAGTAGGTACAGGAGAGTTGAGCAACGACTGATTGTCTGTATTACAAACAACGAAGTCGACATTATTGATACCTAAATCATACATGTGATTAGCCGCATTGGTACCACCTCCACCAACGCCAATCACCTTTATCACTGGTTTTTCGGCTGTAATCTCTCCGATTCCCATGCCTATGTGTATTACGTCATCCATAACCTATATTTTTAATTTCTTGTTAATTTTATTTTCAATTCAAATAAAAAGCGATGCTTTATGAGGTAAGGCATTACATCTTATCGCTATCCTGTGCTCCTGGATCTTTGAAAAGATCATCCATGAAAGAACCAACCGTTGCTTTTACCTTCTGAGCGAAAGACTTTCCTCCTACCGTTTGTTTCTTCTCTGGTTTCGTAACTGTTTGTTCGATTTCTTCCAAAACGACAGAACCGCCTTGTGCATTATAGAGTGTACCCAACACAGCTGCGAAAGGAAGTATTCTAGTATCATCTCCCATATCAATCACAGAACCCAATCGAGTGGAAATACCCAAGGTTGCCTCTACCTTTTCCTTCAAAAACTGTTGTTTGGAGCCTCCACCGACCAATACGATCTGATTGATATCTTGGAGGGACATCACATACGATATCACCGCCTCAACCTGAGAAAGTATCTTATTCAAACGATCCTCTACTATACGAGAGACCACTTCGCTTTCGAAATAGCGCTCCTCACCACATACCATCATGGTGAAATAGCATGGTTCCTTAAATCCTGGTGCCGCACATACATTGTGTTTAATCGTTTGAGCTTTATCTTCTGGCACCTTCAATTCTTGGAGATCTTTTGTGATATGGTTGCTTCCTTTAGGTAGAATATATACATATTTCAGCGTTTTGTTTTGGAACAATGAGACAGAGGTATCCATAGCACCAAAATCAATCAGTGCCGAACCATCCATTCTCTCTTGTTCAGTCAAGACAACATTCGCCATGGACAATGGAGAAAGGCAGAACTCCACATTCGGATAACCTGCTCTCTCAAAGCATGTTTTTATATTGTAAAGCAAATCCTTCTTCACCAATATATTCTGTATCACAACAGACAACTGATTACATACACATCCCACAGGAGTCTCTTCTTCAAAACCATCCAAAATATAACGTTGTGGAATGGACATCAGATAGTCCATATTGTTACTATAGGCTTTTTTTGCAGACTTCTCGTTCTCTTCCAACATGCTTTGGATCAAATCCTCTGTCACCTCCTCGTGCGGCAAATTACGCACGATTGTTTTGAAAACGCCTTGTGTGTCAGCTGCAGAAATAGAGACATAAACTTTATCTATTGTCAGTCTATATCCCTCTGGCAAATAATCCTCTTTCTTAGCCCAATTAATCAATCTGTTTTTCAGCTTGGTCATTAAATTTTTCACACGGCCAGCCGCTTCACTAATGTTTTTTACATAGCCTCGGCAAATTCCTGAAGACTGCTCTGTATCGGATGTGATGCAGACGAACCGACCTGCCTCATTAACATAACCGATGGCGCCCTTCACTTTGGAACTCCCCAAATCGATCGCAACCGATAATTTACTAAAATCCATATTCTCCATAAAGCTCAATATTTATATTTGAATTGCAATTCATTTTTTCGTACATACCACCTGTCCTTCATACATAAGGTTAATCTCCTTATAGCAATTCCAGCCCAGTTTATTAAATCCGTTTTTATAAACCTGAAACAACTTGTCCAGTTTCTTTTGATAACCTTCCAACTTGCCAAGCTTGACTATTTGGTTTCCGACGCGAGGAACAATAATCAACTCCTCTCGTTCGTTCACATCAATCTGCTCTACAAACGCATTCCAAAATGCATCATCATGCAAGAAGAGTGCAAATTCATACAATTCACCCTTCGCAAATTTCTCTGTCACACATCCTGTCACAACAGGAACGTATGCTGCAAAGTTTTCTGCAATGCGCATCACCTCACCGTCTCGATCCACATAATAATTCGATTTCTCAGTCATCACACGCAGGATCGGTTCGCGTTGATAAATCGATATGTTCACCCTACCTGAAGGTGTAATGTAACAATCTGCCTTCTTGATACGTGACTTATTCTCCAACGACTTCTCTATCTTAGCAGGGTCTATCATCTCTCCTCGTACACCCAACGGACTCAACTTATCCTGCTCCAAGAACGAAAGCACCTCTTTTTTCGAAACAAAGCGTAATGTCAAACTATCCTCTATCGTCACCCGACAAGAGCTACATATCCGTTCGTCTGAACGGAAAGCAAAAACTGAAATGGATGCAGACAAATAAGCAACAATCAATATAAAGACTGTTACATGTCCTACTTTTCTCCAATTAATTTTTGTTGCCATACGCTTCTAATTTGACATTTAAGAATTATATCACCTGAAGTCTCTTTCTCAAGCGGTGCTCGATCTCTGGAATCAGAAGATCCAGATCGCCAGCTCCCACCATCAGCATAACATCATAGTCATGATAGTCTGCCGAAGCCACCAACTCATCTTTTGTAAACAGTTTCTTATTTGTTACCGATACCTTATCCAACAACATTTGTGATGTGACCCCTGGAATAGGCTTCTCTCTGGCTGGATAGATATCCAATAAGATTAACTCATCTGCCAACGAAAGTACCGATGCGAAATCATCCGCCAAGTCTCTCGTTCTCGTATACAAATGTGGTTGAAAAACAACCGTCAACATTCTGCCTTCATACAAGCGACGAACGGACTCTATGCTTGACTTCAACTCATTTGGATGGTGTGCATAGTCATCCAAAAGAACTATCTTATCGGATTTGATATGAAAATCAAAACGACGTTTCACACCCGAATAAGAGAGCATGCCTGCACGCAACTCATCTGCTGTCACACCATTCATCCATGCTATTGCCATAGCTGCCACACCATTCTCGATATTCACATAAACTGGGACACCCAATTGAATATCTTTAATCACCTCTGATGGCGTCACAAAGTCGAAAAAGATTTCGCCGTTTCCAATACGAATATTGGTAGCGTGGAAATCACCCTTATCCACTGAATAGGTGTAACGCTTCACACCCTTTTGCAACTGAGGATGGATGGGAAGTCCCTCTTTAATCAACAGGACTCCATCAGGACGAATCAATGAGGTGAACTCCTCAAAACCTGCTCTATAGGCCTCTACGGTTCCATAGATATCCAAATGGTCGGCATCCACTGCCGTGACAACAGCCATATAAGGAGACAGCGTCAAAAAAGAGTGGTCAAACTCATCTGCCTCGATAACCACCAAATCACTCTTATCCGAAAGCAACAGATTCGTCTCATAGTTCTTAGATATACCACCTAAGAAGGCGTTGCAATCCACAGACGACTGATGAAGCAAATGAGAAAGCATGGTTGATGTAGTGGTCTTTCCATGCGTACCAGAGACACACAATCCTTTCTGCATTCGAGTGATCTCACCTAATATCTGAGAACGTTTCTGAACAATAAACTGATGTTCCTTAAACCAAACCATCTCCGACATCGTTGCAGGTACAGCAGGGGTAAACACCACCACTGTCTCATCTGGCGTACGGAAGCCTAAAGGGATCTTATTGACATCATCCTCATAATGAATAAGAATACCCTCTTGTTCCAACGCTTTTGTCAAAGCAGAGGGAGTACGGTCGTAGCCAGCCACTGAGAACCCTTTCGCCTTAAAATAACGAGCCAGGGCACTCATACCGATACCACCGATACCCAAGAAATATATGTTCTTTTTTAATATCATTCTTTTACTAATTTAAGTACCTCATCCGCTATACGATCAGCAGAGTCCAATTGAGCTAAAGATTTAGCTCCTTTAGCCAATGATTCAAGTTGATCTGTGTCTTGTATCAAAGCAAGTGCTTCGTCCACCATCTTAGCTGGAGCATCAGCATCAGCAATCATCACTGCAGCACCGACTGAAGATAAAGCTTGTGCATTCTTCGTCTGATGATCCTCTGCCACATTAGGAGAAGGAACCAATATGGAAGGTTTACCCAACAAGCATAGTTCTGAGATAGAACTAGCGCCCGCACGAGACACTACCAAATCAGCAATGGAATAAGCATAATCCATACGTTTCACAAAATCTGTGATTTGAATGAATGGTAACTCTTTTCCCTCCACAGCTTTTCGGATGTTTTCGATATAGATCTTACCTGTTTGCCAGATGACCTGAATACCCGATTCATTCAGTTTTTCCAATCCAGCCAACACACTCTGGTTGATTGTACGAGCGCCCAAACTACCGCCAATGATCAGCAAGGTCTTCTTTTCTGGTGTGAAGTTGAAGAAGTCGTAAGCTTCCTGTGCTTTCGGAGCCGCTTCCAAAACATTCTGACGGACAGGGTTACCTGTTAATATGATAGATTCGGCAGGGAAGAATCGGTCCATATGATCGTAAGCCACACAGATCTTTGCAGCCTTCTTAGCCAACAGTTTGTTGGTTACGCCTGCATAAGAGTTCTGTTCTTGTAGCAAAGTAGGAATGCCTAATGAATTAGCCGCATACAAGGTAGGTCCACTCGCATATCCACCCACACCTACAACTACGTTAGGAGAGAATTCTTTGACAATCTTCTTTGCCATTCTAAGACTTTTGAACAATTTGACTAGTACCTTGAAATTCTTTAACAAGTTACTTCTGTCAAAGCCTGCCACTGGCAAACCTTTAATCTCGTATCCCGCATTTGGAACTCTTTCCATCTCCATACGTCCTTCTGCGCCCACAAAAAGAAATTCAGCATCTGGTCTTTTCTTTTTCAATGCATTGGCAATAGAGATAGCAGGGAATATATGTCCTCCTGTTCCTCCTCCGCTAACGATAAATTTTAATTTTGCCATATTATCAATCTTTATATTTATTACACATTATCATATCAATCACTCTGTTTGCGCCTCCAATTCGAGAGGTTCCTCCTTTGTCTCCTTTTTCTTCGGAGCACTTGTCTTCTCCTCCTTCTTTAATGCCGATTGCGACATTGCCTCATTACTAACACATAAGATGATGCCGAAATACAAGCATGTAATCAAAATAGAGGTTCCTCCCCTACTATAAAGTGGAAGAGGCTGACCAGAGACTGGGAAGAGTCCCACGGCAATGAAGACATTGATGTATGTCTGCACCATGATCATAGAGGAGAGTCCCAACACCACCAACGACTGCACCACTGAGTTGCAATACTGTCGGATTAACACACCCACTCGATATAGGAAAATCAAGTAAAGGAGAAGGACAAACAAGGCAAGGACACCCACCTCCTCGACCATCAAGGAGAAGATGAAATCGGCATACGCCAATGGGAGGAAGTCTCTTTGTATACTGTTACCTATTCCCAATCCGAACCATTTACCACTAGCCACTGCTATCTTGGCACGATCTTCCTGATAGGTCTGATCATTCAGTTTGTAGTTTTCATCATGTGGCTGATCCTCTTCAAAGTGACGCATGATACGATGTTTCCACGTCAATGCTCTATGAAAGACACCACGAGGTTTCACCGAGACAGAGGTCTGTTCTGCAGAGACAGAGGTCACAGCAGGTGTACTCTCCTCAGGTATCAACATCAAAGCACCCACGCCCAAAGCAACAGCCAGAGCACCCACACCAATCATCTTCAGAATTAATTTGAATGACAATCGGGCATAGAACATCATCATAAACCCAATCATCATCAGAAGGATGAAGGTGGAGAGGTTTTCGGTAGCAATAATGACCGAAGGGACACCCAAGATCAGCAGATATTTTAGCAATCCATCATCAGGGGAGACATTCTTCTGATTCTGGTATTTGGCCAAAGCACTTGCCAAGAAGAGTATCGTAAAGAGTTTTGCCAACTCTGAAGGTTGGAATAGAATCGGACCTATCTGAAGCCAACGCTTTGCACCATTCGCCTCAACACCAATCAAAGGCGTTAAAATCAAGAGAATGATCGAGATGAAATAGAATGGTTTGGATAATCCGATGATAAATCGGAAAGGTATACGATGAACAAAGAACACAACAGCCAATCCTCCGAGCAAGAATAAAACGTGCGACCACACTGGAGCGTAATAGTAGCCACCACGAGATGCTGCCTTATGTGCCAACGAACTAGATGCGCTGTACATGGTGAAGGCGGATATCAACATCATCGTAATGACAAGTCCCCAGATGATCTTATCACCTTTTATGTATGTCGAAAGAAACTTTTGCATGTCTTTCCTTTACAATTATTTATAATTGTCTCACGCACTCTTTAAACTGAGTTCCACGATCCTCATAACTCTTAAACAAATCAAAGCTAGCGCAGCAAGGAGAAAGCAAGACTGTATCGCCACTCGATGCCAAACGATAACACTTATCGATAGCCTCCTTCATGGACGATGCATCCTCGATGGCAGGTACCATACCATCAAAGAACTTGTGCAACTTGCTGTTATCAACACCCAAGCAGACAATAGCCTTCACCTTGTTCTTTACCAACTCTTCAATCTCTGTATAGTCATTACCTTTGTCCTTACCACCTAAGATTAAGACAACAGGCTCCGTCATACACTGAAGTGCATACCAGCAAGAATTAACATTGGTTGCTTTCGAGTCGTTGATGAAACGCACGCCACCCACTTTAGCCACCTCTTCCAAGCGATGCTCTGCGCCCTTAAAGGTTTGAAGCGAAGAACGAAGATTATCGTCAGAGATGTTGCACAAGCAAGCTGTGATACTTGCAGCCATGGAGTTGTACATGTTATGAGTACCTCTCAATGGGATGGATGAAACTGGGATCTCTACAGAACGGTTTTGTGTATTGATCTTCATCAGTTCATTCTCGATATAAGCAGCGATGCCAGCCGCCTTATGAAGAGCGAACGGCATTTTCTTTGCCTCTATATGGCGAGTCTCCAATTCCTTTTGAATAACAGGGTCATCATTCCAATAGATGAAATAATCCGATGCCTTCATGTTTTGTACAATACGGAATTTAGAGTTGATATAGTTTTGAAATTTGTATTCGTAACGGTCCAAATGGTCAGGTGTGATATTCAGCAAGACAGCCACATCAGCCTTAAACTCATACATTCCATCCAATTGGAAACTGCTCAATTCAATCACATAGTAGTCTTTGTCCTCCAAAGCCACCTGACGAGCCAAACTGAAACCGATATTACCAGCCAAACCCACATTCAATCCAGCCTCCTTCAAGAGGTGATGAATCAACATGGTGGTGGTAGTCTTACCATTACTACCCGTGATGCATATCATCTTCGCATCAGTATAACGATTAGCGAATTCTATCTCTGAAATAATGGGGATAGAACGTTGTCTTAGTGCAACTATCATCGGAGCATTTTCAGGGATACCCGGACTCTTCACCACCTCATTGGCAGATAATATTTTCTCCTCCGTATGCATTCCCTCTTCCCATGGAATCGAATAAGAATCCAGCTCTTTTTTATATGGGTCCTTAATCGTTGACTTGTCGGAAACAAACACGTCAAATCCCTTGGTTTTGGCTAATATAGCAGCACCTACGCCACTTTCTCCTGCACCTAATACAACAATTCTTTTCATGATTCACTCTATATTTTTACCGTTTAACGAATTTTCAATGTGATGATAGTTAGCATAGCTAACAAAATGGTGATGATCCAAAAACGAGCCACTATCTTAGACTCTGGGATATTCTTCTTCTGATAATGATGATGCAATGGCGCCATCAAAAAGATTCTTTTACCCTCTCCAAACTTCTTCTTCGTATATTTAAAATAAGAGGTCTGAAGAATCACGGAAAGACTCTCCACAAAGAAGATACCGCACAAGACTGGTAACAACAACTCCTTATGAATGATAATGGCACTTACTGCTATCACACCTCCGATCATCAAACTTCCCGTATCGCCCATAAAGACTTGAGCTGGATAGGCATTGTACCACAAGAAGCCAATCAATGCACCCACAAAGGCACATAAGAATATAACCAACTCCTCCGAGTTTGGTATGTACATAATATTAAGATAGCTGGCAAACTCCACATGACTGGAGAGGTAAGCCAAAATCACCAACGTAATACCTATGATGGCCGAGACTCCCGTCGACAAGCCATCCAAACCATCCGTCAGGTTGGCACCATTGGAAACGGCTGTCACTACGATAATCACCATCAACATGAAGAAGATCCAACCCAATACCTGTGCGTTTTCACCTGCCCATGAGAAGATGTACGAATAATCAAAATTGTTGTTTTTCACAAAAGGGATGGTGGTCTTTGTCGACTTCTCCGATTTGTTCACATATTCAACCACCTCCGTATCTTGTCTGATGGTAGTGGTATTCTCACGAATCACCACATCATCACTCAAATAGAGTGTCATGGCAACTATAAAACCAATACCAATCTGGCCTATGATTTTATATCTGCCCTTCATTCCTTCTTTATCCTTCTTAAATACTTTGATGTAATCATCCCAGAATCCCATGATACCCAACCAAAGGGTTGAAACAACCATAAGGATAATGTAGACATTGTCCAATTTGGCAAAAAGCAACACGGGAACAAGGATGGAGACAATGATGATGACACCACCCATCGTTGGTGTACCCTTCTTAGCCATTTGTCCCGCCAGGTCCAAATCTCTAATAGTTTCACCTATCTGTTTCTTTTGCAGATATTGAATGATTTTCTTCCCAATGAATGTTGCAATCAACAATGCAAAGATAAAAGCCATTGCAGAACGAAAGGATATGTATTTAAACACTCCCGCTCCTGGCATTCCCAATTGAGAAAAATAATTGAACAAATAATAAAACATCGTATATAAATTTTAACAAGTTATCTATTTATTTCATCACCTCTCGAATCACCTCATGATCATCGAAATGATGTTTCACTCCTTTTATCTCCTGATAATCCTCATGTCCCTTTCCTGCTATGAGAATAACATCAGAAGGTTGAGCTAACAATGCAGCCGTCTTAATCGCCTGATAACGATCTGGGATGGTAATCACCTTTGACATCTCACCGGCCTTCAATCCAGCCAACATATCATTGATGATATCCTGTGGCTCCTCATCTCGCGGATTATCTGAAGTGATGATCACCTGATCACTACCTGCCACCGCCTCCTGTGCCATCATAGGGCGTTTGCCTTTATCACGATTACCGCCACAACCCACAACTGTTATCAAACGTCCATTACCGCAACGCACCTCATTGATCGTGTCAATCACATTTTTCAATGCATCTGGTGTATGTGCATAATCGACGATGGCTTTATAACCTGATGGTGCAGCGATAGGCTCGAAACGTCCACATACAGGACGCAACGCACTCAAATGAATCAACACCTCCTCCTTCGGGAAACCGAGGGAGACTGCAGCACCGAAGACTGCCGTCAGATTCGATGCATTGAACTTACCTATGAATGGAACATAGACCTCAACGCCATTCATCAAGAGATTCATGCCTTCAAAACCATCTGCCAAGACTGTTGTCTTAAAGTCGGTCAGTGTACGCACTGAATAACCCAGTTTCTTTGCTTTTGTATTCTGTAGCATCACTCGACCATTCTTATCATCCTCATTCGTTAAGGCGAAAGCCTCTTCTGAGAGGGAGTCGAAGAAACGTTTTTTGACATTCAAATAGTTGGCAAATGTCTTATGATAATCCAAATGATCTCTAGTCAGATTGGTGAAGATACCGCCTTCAAAGACCAATCCTTCGATACGATGTTGGTCGATGGAGTGAGAACTCACCTCCATAAAGGCGAATGTGCAACCAGCCTCCACCATACGGGACAAAAGTGAGTTGATGGTCAGTGAATCCGCTGTCGTATGAGTGGCAGTGAAAGCCTGATCCACCACATAATTACGAACCGTTGAGAGTAGTCCGCATTTGTAGCCCATCCTAGTAAACAACTGATATAAAAGTGTGGCAATGGTAGTTTTACCATTCGTACCCGTCACACCCACAAGGCGTAATGAAGAAGATGGATAATCGTACCATGCAGAAGCGATTTGACCTAGTGCCGCACTTGAATTCTCAACAAGCACATAGGTGACACCATCCGACAACTGTTCGGGTAATGTCTCACAAACAATAGCTTTTGCACCTTTTTCGACCGACGAAGTGATAAAAGTGTGACCATCAACCGTTGTTCCACGAGTTGCCACAAAAAGAGAGCCGTTCGTCACCTTACGTGAATCGAACTGCACATCGGAGATCTCGACAGAAGGCTCTCCCACCCATTTTAGCACTTTCGTACTAGCCAGTATATCATTTAAATTCTTCATATCATTTTAAATTAAGAACAACCAAATTACCTTTTATAGCAGCTCCTCCAGGAGGTATCGACTGAGAACTGACCGTTCCGACACCATTCAACTTCACCTTCAATCCACGGTTTTCCATCAAGAAGACTGCATCCTTGGCACCCATTCCAACCACATTCGGAACAATACCATCACGTACATTTTGGTTGGCCAGGTCAATCCCCGTCTTAGAGGAATACGAGCGACACCAACCCGATGACATCTTTTTATCCGTACGGTACTTCAAACCTAGTTTATCCAACAAATAGGAGAGGTCTTTATAATTACCATCCTTGGATGCTGGATAGAATTGTTCATCCGAGGATCTGGTGATATCCGTCAGATACGTGCGTGTCAAAGGACTCTGGGCATAGATACGTTCAGCCACGTTTTTAAAGACTTCGCCAGAGATACCACCCGCTGAAGGGTAGTATTTTTGCGTATTTGGATACCACACCACGACGATCATTGAATACTTGGGATTATCAGCAGGGAAGTAGCCACAAAAGGTCAGCTGATGTTTTCGCTGACCATCCACCTTCTGCACTGCAGTACCCGTTTTACCCGCAATCAGAAAATAGTCTGAATGTACATTCTTTGCCGTTCCCTTCTCCACCACATCGATCATCATCCGTCTCACTTTGTCCAGAGTTACCTGACTACACAACTTTTCGTTGATGACATTGATCTTATCATTTCGTTGCAACTCCTTTCCATTGTAATAGATACCTTTGAGCAAGGTGGGCTGAATCATTTTCCCATTGTTTGCAAGACCATTATAAAAGGTAAGCAGATTGATGGGTGGAATCTTAATCTCATATCCGTGAGCCATCCATGGGAGGGTTGTCTTAGACCATGTAGGGTCGTTCACATTCTTTATTCGTGGTTCCGCCACACCATTCAATTCGATTGACAATGGTGTATTTAGTCCCATCTTATAAAGAGCCTCAACATACTTCATCGGTTCTTTGTTGAACTTATCCTCTATAATCTTGGCAATAACTATATTAGAAGAGACCTGAATACCACGGTTCAGAGAAATCTTTCCATTCTGACCTGCTCTGTGATGATTCCAATCCTTCATGTCTCTTCCATAGATATGCCAAACGCCATCACCCGTATCAACGATTTTGGAGGTATCGATACCATTTTCCAGTGCAACGATGGAAGAGGCAATTTTGAAAGTGGAACCAGGCTCCGTTTGTGAACTCACTGCGTAGTTTTCACCCTCGATATAATTGCCACTAGCATCACGTTTCAGATTGCTCATTGCCTTGATCTGACCCGTTGCCACCTCCATTACCACGGCACACCCTTTTTCTGCCTCCACACGAGAAAGAGTTTTACGCAAAGCATTATCCGTGATATCCATGATGTTGACATCCATGGTGGTCATCACATCCTTTCCCTCTATCGGTTCTTCGATAATGACATCATGTTTCTTGCTACCCACATAGAGTTCTTGAGCCAATCCAGGGACACCCCTCAACACAGAATCAAAGCGATGTTCCAGTCCACTCTTACCACCTTTATCAATCTCAGCATACAAACCACCAATGGTACGAGAACACATGGAGGTCGAGCCGAATGGGAATTTTCTACTCACCTGTTCGTAAGGAGTCAATCCACCAACATTACTTCCCAAATTAAACAATGGGAAAGTTTTCACACGCTTCAGATCCACGTAAGAAATCTTCTGCTTGCTAATCTTATAGTAGCGAGAGCCCTTGTTATAACCAGTCCTTAAATGCGATTTTATCACAGAAGGAGAGACGTTATAGAAGTTACCCAACGAATCAGCCAACATAGGTAAACAAGAATCGAAGAGTGCCGGAGTCATTCCAGCAGCTCTAAAATCCATGTGTAAGACATACGAAGGAATACTTGTCACAAGTAATTTCCCATCGCAAGACAAGATGTTGCCACGATGAGGTTCCTTTTCTTTCTTCTTACTTTGCTGAGTTCCAAGGTTTCGCCAGAAATCGCCTTCCGTCACCATCGTATCGTACATTTTGTAGACGACGGGAATCATCAATGCCAACATAATGACATAGATGAGGGTGAAACGATTCAATATTTCCTTTTTAATGGAACTCATAAAAAACTCAAACTATAATTTTTAAGTTGTTGTCATTTTTTCTTTATAACTATTGGCGGTGTTTGGGAAGGTAACAACGTTGTGTCTTTTCGCCAGACTAGTTGTTGGACTCGCGATTGTTTACCCAATCCCAGCAAATCGGAGGATCGTGTCATCGCATCAAACTTCACATCTTCCAGCTCTATTTTCGCCTTCTCAATCTGCAAAATCTTATCCTCACAACTATACCTTAAACCAATATGACAGAAAATAAAGAAGACGATTAAGAAGCATAAAGGGACCTGACGTTTCAGGAAATCTTTTCGAAAGATGTTTCCTGTGAAAACATCACGGATGGAACCACTCGTGAAATCAGTGAATTCCTTCACATTTTGCAACGGTTTCTTAAAAAAACTCATTCTTTATTTACTGCTCGTTTTCTATTTTTTCTGCAATCCTCAGCTTGGCACTACGAGAACGAGGGTTTGCCTCAATCTCGGCATCATCGGGGACTATCACCTTATTATTAACCAATCGGAAAGGAGATTTTCTATTTCCGAAGAAATCTTGCTCCACCTTTCCTTCAAAATTACCGGACTTCATAAAGTTCTTCACCAGACGATCTTCCAAAGAATGGTAGGTTAGAACCACCAATCGTCCACCCGGCTTAAGCACAGTCAATGTCTGTTGCAACATTGCCTTCAAAGCATCCATCTCATGATTCACTTCAATTCGAATCGCTTGGAAGAGACGTGCCAAGTCCTTTTTCTGTTTATCCTTTCCCAAGAAAGGTTCTGTCAGCGACACCAAATCACCAATCTGAGAGAAAGGTTTGTCAGCTCTTGCTTTCACAATCACTGAAGCCAATTTTCTGGCATTGGACAATTCTCCATAATAAAATAGGAGGTCAGCCAATTTTTCTTCCGAATAAGTATTGAGCACCTCGGCAGCTGTCAGTTGAGCCTTCTGATTCATTCGCATATCAAGTGCTCCATCAAACCGGAAGGAGAATCCCCTCTCAGCCTCATCGAAATGATGAAAAGAGACACCCAAATCAGCCAAGATGCCATCCACTTGGTCGGCCTCATGATATTTTAGAAAATTGGAGAGGAATCGGAAATTACTTCTGACGAATGTGAATCTCTTATCCTGAATCACATTCTGAAGTGCATCCAAATCCTGATCAAAGGCGATCAATCTACCATTTTCACCCAATCTGTTCAAGATCTCTCGCGAGTGTCCTCCTCCACCAAATGTAACATCCACATAGATGCCATTCTTCTTTATTTGTAGTCCCTCCATACAAGGAACTAACAATGCTGGAGTATGATAAACATTCGCCATATCTATTTTTTTAAGGTCAACGAATCAGAAAGTCAAAAGACTTCCCATCTTTTCCTGTAATGCAGCAGAAAAATCTTCATCAGACATCATTCCATCTTCAAGGTTCTCAGCCTTCCATATTTCAAAATAACTACCCATACCCACAAAAAGAGCCTCTGTCTCAACGCCGATGACATCCAAATGTTTCTTTTGTATCAGGACACGACCGCTCGCATCGATGTCCACCTGCTCCACACTCGAAGCAAACTGACGATACAAACGTTGGTCGTCCTTATTCCACATATTCAATTTAGAAGTGAATTGTGCATCTATCTTTTCCCATTCTGAGTTTGGATAGAGCTTCGCACACTTCGCTATCGGGTCTACCCGCAAGCAAAGTGAGGTCTCGCCAGCTGCTTCCAGCATGCGTCGATAGGCGGCTGGAACGAACAAACGTCCCTTGTTGTCTACCTTAGCTTCTATTTTACTCAAAAACTTATACATGCACATTCATACAATTTCACATTCGCAAAGATAAAAATAATTTTTATTCCCCCACTATCCCCCACTTTACTTTTTATTAACTATTTTTTTATTTTTATTAACCGCCACCCATTCACCACCAACAAGTTATCAACAAGTTACCAACAAACAAGGCACATCTACACATCGACCCCGTCAACGAGCAACCAAAAGTTAATTGAAAAAACCCGTGTATATTTTAGGCGAACTTTTCCTCTTTTAATTATTTTTAACTAAATTTGCACTAATAAGATAAAGATGGAAAAGAATAGAGCTGAAGCGACAAACCCGAATTGCGTTCAAATAGACTTTGATAGCGTTCTTGAAAGCAAAATCCCTTCCATAAAAAGGAAATTGCCCAAATTTGTCATTTCATATCTAAAAAAAATCTTCCACGAAGACGATATCAACTACATTTTCCGGACTTATGGTCATCTGTATGGCACTGAATTTGCAGAAGCTATAATGACAGATTACTTTAAGACTCCAATGATACTAAAGGGAGAGGAGAATTTACCGTCTGACGGACGAATCATCTTTGCATGCAATCACCCGTTGGGCGGGTTGGATGGAATAGCACTTCTCACCTTGTTGGGAAAGAGATACGAGGGATTGAAGGTCCCCGTCAACGACCTACTGATGTATATTGACAATCTGAAAGAGAGTTTTATTCCAGTAAACAAGCTTCAAGGCAAAGGTCAAAGCAAAAACATCTCCAACCTCATCAACCAGGCATGCGAGTCGGACAAAGCAATATTATTCTTCCCTGCCGGTGTCTGCTCCCGCAAACAAAAAGATGGAAGCATCCGAGATAACGAATGGAAGAAAACCTTTGTCTCAAAAGCAAAAGAGTATCAAAGGGACATTGTCCCACTTCATTTTGAGGGTCACAACTCAAAATTCTTTTACAACCTAGCCTACTACAGGACCAAATTCGGAATCAAAGCCAATATAGAAATGCTCTATTTGGTGAATGAATTGTTCAAACAAAAAGGTAACACATTCACTATCACGGTTGGCAAACCCATTTCTTACACTGATTTAGATGAAAGCAAAACGGATAAAGAGTGGGCTGAGGAAATAAAAAAGATATCTTACAGTTTAACTAATAGGTGAGTCCTACAAATTCACCACTTAAACAAAAATAGGCATAAACATGGAAGAGATTATTGCTCCAATTAGCACAGAACTCATAGAGGCGGAATTGACGCGCGATCTGTTCCTCCGCAATACAAACAAAGGAGGAAACGAGATATACATCGTGACAAACCAAAATGCGCCCAACACAGTGAGAGAAATTGGGCGACTCAGAGAAATCTCTTTCAGAAATGCGGGTGGAGGCGCTGGCGTCAGTTGCGACATTGATGAATACGACACGATGGAACGCCCTTACCACCAACTTATTGTTTGGAATCCAGACGCTCGCGAGATCATCGGTGGGTACCGCTATCTTCACGGTTGTGAAGTGACATTCAATGCAGACGGACAACCTCACCTTACCTCTTCTCACCTGTTCACCTATTCCGACAAATTCATCCACGAATTCCTTCCTTACACAATAGAATTGGGACGTTCATTTGTTCGCCCTGAATATCAATCCACCAAAATGGGAGCGAAGAGTCTCTATGCACTCGACAACCTTTGGGATGGATTGGGAGCATTGACACTCGTCATTCCCAACACTAAATATTTCTTTGGGAAAGCCACCATTTATCGTTCGTTCGACGAGAAATGTCTCTGCTGTCTATTCGCCTTCATGAAGAAATACTTCCCTGACAAAGAGAATCTCGTTACTCCTCGTTACCCTTATGACATAGAATCGAAATATAGTGGCATAGACGAAATTCTTACGGGATCTAATTACAAGGAAGACTACACGATACTGAAAAGTTATGTCAAACAATCAGGTCACAACATACCACCACTCGTCAATGCATACATGTCGCTCTCTCCTACCATGCGCACCTTCGGTTCTTGCATCAACGATGAGTTTGGCGATGTGATTGAAACGGGTCTGATGATTACCATCGAGGAGATTTTCGAGCAGAAGAAACTTCGTCACGTAGCCTCCTTCCTCGAAGAACAACAAAACAAGAAAGTCTCACTTGAGTTATAATAAAGCGAGTAACGTCTTGCGATCCGACTACTTCTGAAGTATCAAATCCGCCACTTTAATATCACAGAAATCAACCAATTGCTGTGGATTCATCTTTATCTGAAGTCCACGCACACCCGCACTGATATAGATAAAATCAAAGTTCATCGCCGTTTCATGAATAAAGGTAGGGTAAGGCTTTTTCATACCCAAAGGAGAACAACCACCACGTATGTAGCCTGTCAAACCCAGTAGTTCCTTCATACCTGTCATAGCACAATTTTTATTGCCGGATATCTTAGCGGCTTTTTTCAAATCCACCTCTTCCGCTCCTGGAATAACGCAGACGAAAATGCCTGTCTTATCTCCTCTCAAAACCAATGTTTTGAAAACCAACTCCAATGGTTCATTCAGCTGAGCCGCCACATGAATGGCACTCAAATCATTCTCGTCCACCTCATACGGAACCAACTCGTATGGTATTTTTTTACTATCTAACAAACGAGCTGCGTTTGTCTTTTGTATTTTTTGTCCCATATCCTAATTCTTTTCTGCAAAATTACACCTTTTATTGGAAATATGAATATGAACCTATCGCAACAAACAATAAGGAAGAGGAATCAAGACAACTAATTTCTACATTATCTCCATTTATTTTTATATTTGTCATTGTTTTATTTTGTTTTATATGAAAGAGAAGTGTTTGTTTTTAATCATCTCCCTACTTACGTCAATCATGACGTATGCGAATGATTATGGAGTGTATGTTAATGGTTCTTCGCTCGAACCGGCAGAAGCGGATGACGTTAACATTGAAGTGAAAGAAGAAATCTTGACGATTCGCTTGGGTGACGATGACAAAGCCTATGTTGATGTTGATTATACGTTCTATAATCACGGAGAGAAGACTGATATGTTGGTGGCCTTTGTCGCTTATTTTCCTTATAATGTAGGAGTTGAGATAGATTACATCGACCTATTTGACGGCAGTCCGTATATTCATGATTTTACAGTTGAAATGAACGGGGACTCTTTACCTGTGAAAACATTTGTTAAAGATTTACCACAAAACTTCAAACCAGAGTTACTCGTTAAAGATTATTCTTCCTTTTATTACAACAAAGAACAACTCTGGCAATATCTTTATACTTTCCCTGCCACATTTGCCAAAGGTGAAAACAAAATACATCACACCTATTCATATGACCTTCTACCCAGAATGGAATCACTTTGGAATCTAGAGTATGAACTCTCTCCAGCTTCGCATTGGAAAGGTGGGAAGATAGGCAAGTTCACTCTTCGCATTGAGTGTCCCAATACCGCAAAGCATTTTCGTGTTGACTGCGAAGACTTAAATGGCACATCTCCTATTTTCACAAAAGGAGTTGGAAAATATAAACAAGAAGGTTCATGGAGTAAGTATTTTACGATTTCCATGCGTAATGCTGTTGCGCAGTGGACAATGTATAACTATAGCCCAAAGAGTAGACTTGATATATATGCAGTGGCAGGTCTTTACACTCCTGCCATTTACAGCGACTTTGAAGTGCCACCTTACGGTTATACATACGACAGGAATCCACGTTTTGAACCGATCGATGGTAATTTGGAAGGACAGCCAAAAATTCTGCGAAATATTCCTTATGCCCATCGTGGATACATATTTAAGACGAAAAATATGAAGAAAGTGTTTGAAAAACTTTGGTGGTATATTCCCGACTCTACTTATGTACCTGACATGTCTGATTTCACAGAGAAGGAGATTCAATTTATAAATGGTACATATAAAAGTAAAAAGGAGAAATGAGGTGAAGAATGGTGCAACACGATACAACTATGCCGTCTGACTTTACTTCAAACGCATATCGGCCTTAGTTGCTTGTACGCTTTTATATTATGATTAACAACATTCTACTTTGTGACAGTTCTGAACACGTCCTCCATCGAACGTTCTTGCAAACGCATGGTCAGTAAAACTTGATGGTGCTCTACGGCAGCACGGAAGATTTGTTCTCTCACATCCTCTTCACATGAGAGGACGAAAGTATTAACAGAGGTTTGTGTCACATCACGGACTCCTGGAATCTCATGCAAAAATGAAAGGTCTCCTGGTTGCAAAAACTCCAAATAGACAAGTTGACAATGGTCATCGCTGGATGTAACCACCATACTCTCCTTGTCATCCACAGCCACCTTACCCTTGTTAATGATAATCACACGATCGCAGATGGCGGAAACCTCCTGCATGATGTGCGTCGACAACATGACAGTCTTTTCCTTTCCCACCTCTTTGATCAAATCACGTACACCAATAATCTGATTAGGATCCAGTCCGGTGGTAGGTTCGTCCAGAATCAGCACATCCGGATTTGGAATCAAGGCCTGAGCCAATCCCACACGCTGACGGTAACCCTTTGAGAGCATACCTATCTTCTTCTTATATTCGCGCGTCAAACCAGTCTTCTCAATCATCTCATCCACACGCGAAGCCGATGCCTTCCCTAATTTATAGACCCCTGCAATGAACATCAGATACTCTTTGACAAACATTTCAGGATAGATAGGATTATGTTCTGGGAGATAACCAATACGACGATGAGTCTCCAACGGATTCTTTTGAACATCCACACCACACACCTCCACTTTTCCGGCGTCTGGTTCCAAGTAGCCCGTAATAATCTTCATGGTGGTAGATTTTCCAGCACCATTATTACCCAAAAAAGCTACGACCTCGCCCGTGCCAATGGAGAAGCTGATATCATCCAAGACCAGCTGTTTACCATAACTCTTAGAAAGATGTTCAACGACTATCGACATATATTATCATTTATTTTCTGCCAAAATCAGCTGGAATTTCACCCCACATTTTAGTATTCCACTTAATGATGAGATTGGGGTATTCATTTTCATTCAGCCATTTTTCAGCACGTTCCACCAAATTAAATATTTCTTTGTTCTGCTCACAAGGCTCCAACTTCGTCTTACATTTCTTCTGCTTCACCCATGATATCGCATTGGCGCTATCAGAATAGATGGGCAGACTAGAACCTTTTTGTTTCAGGAAGGCCAATCCATGGACAATGGCGAGGAACTCTCCCACATTGTTTGTTCCCTTCTCCATTGGTCCCACATGAAACAATTGTTGTTTGCCTCGCACATAGACACCTTGATACTCCATTCTTCCTGGATTGCCGCTACAAGCAGCATCCACAGCAATCGCCTCCAGTTCTGGTTTTAGATGAGGCACGTTACTGACACAGGTACTGAGCAAATCCGTCACCGACTGCGTTTTGCCTGCCGAGATGTAATTCTCATACCCACGCACAAATGCAGCTTCCGCCTCCTCATATCTCTCAAAAGCCTTAAATTTTGCATTGGGGAATCCATGCACCTGATTCACACATTCATCCCATGTGAAATAAATGCCAGGCGTTGCACCCACCCATACAACATAAAACTTTTGTTTTTTTTCAGCCATATCATACAAATTTCTCGAAGGTCATGCCATCCAACAAAGAGACATAGGTAGGAATGGCATTTCTCACCTCTTGCAATTCAACAAACTCATCGGCAGTGTGAGATCTGGAAGACTCTCCCGGACCTAATTTCAAACTTGGGAAATGCATGAATGCCTGGTCAGACAAAGTAGGTGATCCATAGGTGGACATACCCAATTGGATTCCTTTTTGTACGATTGGCAAATCAACTGAAACACCCGATGAAGTCAGACGATATGATCTAGCTTTTATCTCCGAATCCAAATTCACATCCAAAATAGAGAATACCTCCTGATTGGAATAACACTCATTGGAACGCACATCAATCACGAATGAGCACTCATCAGGAATCACATTGTGTTGTGTTCCGGCATGAACCATCGTCACTGTCATCTTAACAGGTCCCAACGAAGGTGAAATCTTTGGCAACTGAGCATTCTGGATCCATTCAATATCCTTCATTGCCTTGTATATCGCATTCACGCCCTCGTTACGTGCTGCATGTCCCGACTTACCTTTCGCCACACAATCCACCACCATCAAGCCCTTCTCGGCAATCGCCATCTGCATTCCTGTAGGCTCACCCACAATCGCGAAATCCAAATGTGGCAATTCTGGCAATAACAATTCCAAACCATTCTTACCTGAGACTTCCTCCTCTGCCGAAGCTGCGAATATCAAATTATAGTTTTGTTTTTTCTTCGACAATATGAAAAACGTATGCAAAAGGGATACCAATGAAGCACCTGCATCATTACTACCCAAACCATACAAGCGATCCCCTTCCAATTTAGCTTTATGAGGGTCTCTTTCCCAACCTGCCGTAGGACGTACCGTGTCGAGATGAGAGTTAAGCAACAATGTAGGTCTCGAAAGTTCAAAATCAGTCCCCTTAATCCAAACATTGTTCATTAAACGGTTGGCCTTATACCCCATAGACTCAATGTACGTCTGTAAATGATCTGCGACAGACTTTTCTTCTCTACTATAAGAAGGTATTTCAATTAAGTTTTTTAATAAACGAATCGCATTTTTCTGCGCTTCCTGAATATCATCCATAACTTTCCAATTGAAGATTTTTGCAAAGATATGATTTTTTTTATTAATTTTGCCCCCCGAAAAAGACGATTTAGGATGTAGAATTTTTTACGAAATTTATAACCTCGTCAAATAGAATTTATAACGCAAAATACAAACACAAAGCGGCAACATTAAGTATGGATTCTTTATTTAAGAAAGGAATTTTCATTTGTTCGATTTTTCTTTTTTCCTTCTCTGATGGATTCTCTCAGTCAGCCACTGTCACAAGTGGAGGAAGCGCAAGAACGGACGAAGGAAGTCTCTCATTTTCAGTCGGACAGGTAGATTACATGAATGCCTCAACCGACAAAACATCAATTAACGCGGGTGTGCAACAACCTGACGTTTATCAGCAAGAAGAGGTCAACAAAAAGGAGGTCAACAACCTTCTGATGAGCATTAAGGCATTCCCCAACCCTACCACCGACGAGTTTTCCGTCCTCATCGAGAATGATGAAAACTGGTACTCCTTCGTGATGACCAATGTGGAGGGTGAACTTATCTATCAAGGGAAACTAAAGAACAACTCTAAGTTATCTCTTAGTAATCAGCCAATCGGTACTTATTTGTTAAAAATATATACCGACAAACGTCAAAAGAAATTCATCACTATCAAAATCATTAAAGGATAATATACACGTATGAAAAAGATTTTTTTCATTTTGCTTTCAGCAATTTTCTTTGCAAACGCATTCGCAAAAACGCCTCAAACAATTAGTTATCAAGCTGTCATCAGAGACAATTTAGGTCAACTGCTCAACAACACCTCTGTCGATGTGGAAATCGCCATTCTACAAGGGTCTGAGAACGGCGCTGTGGTTTACTCCGAGTCTCGCACGGAAAAGACAAACGAAAATGGTCTGATGACCTTCGCCATTGGTGACGACCAAAGGCAAAGCAGTTACTCACTCTCCGACATCGATTGGTCGGACGGTCCTTTTTACCTACAATGCAAGGTGAAATACAACCAAGGAAGCGATCATGCGATCTCACTCACCTCTCAACTAATGAGTGTGCCTTACGCTTTATATGCAGAACGCGTATCCCCAAATGCTCTTCCTTCTTGGGTGTCTGACGAAAAGCCAAGCTATCAATATGATGAAATTCAGAATGCTCCATCTATTCCAACCAAAACAAGTGAATTGGAAAACGACAAACAATTCATCACAATCAACGATCTTCCTACCGTAGCAGTGCCTACCAAAGTTAGCGAGTTGACCAATGATGCAAACTATATCACTCTAAACGAGGTACCTTCTGTAACAGTTCCAACTAAGGTGAGTGAATTGACCAATGATGCTCAATACATTACTTTAAAGGATGTACCTACGATTGAAGTGCCTACCAAAGTGTCTGAACTACAAAACGATAAAAACTACGTTACGGAGAGTCAGTTGCCTACCGTACCTACTAACGTCAGTGCTTTCAACAACGACGCAAAATACATCACACGCGACTCTCTCCCTACCAAACTTAGTGACTTTGAAAATGACAAAAAATACATCACTTTAAGTGAAGTACCTACAGTTGAGGTACCTACTAAGGTAAGTGAACTGACCAACGATGCTAACTACATCACCTTAAACGATGTACCTACGGTTGAAGTGCCTACTAAAGTATCTGAATTGCAAAACGACAAGAACTACGCCACTGTAAGTCAGTTGCCTACCGTTCCGACAAATGTTAGTGCATTCACTAATGATGCAAAATACATTACACGCGACTCTCTTCCAACAAAGATTAGCGCATTTACCAACGATAAGAAATACATCACCATCGAGCAAGTCCCTGCCAACCCTACCAAGGTGAGTGAGTTGGTCAACGATGCTCAATACATCACTTTAAGCGATGTTCCTACCGTTGAAGTGCCTACGAAGGTATCTGAATTACAAAATGATAAAAACTACATCACACTAAGCGAGGTGCCTACCGTAACGGTTCCCACAAAAGTGTCTGAATTGCAGAACGACAAGAACTATGCAACAGTAAGTCAGTTGCCTACTGTTCCGACAAAGGTTAGTGCATTCACTAATGATGCGAAATACATCACACGCGACTCTCTACCAACAAAGATCAGCGCATTTACCAACGATAAAAAGTACATCACCATCGAGCAAGTCCCTGCCAACCCTACCAAGGTGAGTGAGTTGGTCAACGATGCACAATACATCACTTTAAGCGATGTTCCTACTGTTGAAGTACCTACGAAGGTATCTGAATTACAAAATGATAAAAACTACATCACACTAAGCGAGGTGCCTACCGTAACGGTTCCTACAAAAGTGTCAGAATTGCAGAACGATAAGAACTATGCAACAGTAAGTCAGTTGCCTACTGTTCCGACAAAGGTCAGTGCATTCACTAATGATGCTAAATATATTACACGCGACTCTCTTCCAACAAAGATCAGCGCATTCACCAACGATAAAAAGTACATCACTATCGAGCAAGTCCCTGCCAACCCTACCAAGGTGAGCGAGTTGGTCAACGATGCTCAATACATCACTTTAAGCGAGGTGCCTACCGTTGAAGTGCCTACGAAGGTATCTGAATTGCAAAACGATAAGAACTACATCACACTAAACGATGTACCTACGGTTGATGTTCCTACCAAAGTGTCTGAATTGCAGAATGACAAAAACTATGTTACTGCAAGTCAGTTGCCTACCGTTCCAACTAACGTCAGTGCTTTCAACAACGATGCGAAATACCTTACGCGCGACTCAATCGCAGACATTCTCAGCACAGGCTGCAGCGGAGCACTACAAAACCAACTCAATGAATTGTCCCTTTTAATCAACGCCCTATCCACCCGATTGGATTCTATTTCAACTGTCAATCAAACATTGTCACAGCAATTACAAAATGTGCAATCGGATTTAGAGGCTTATGATGAGGTGTATAGCCCAGGACAATACAGAAAAGCAACGACATACACATATAACTTCAGCACTCAATCGTGGAACTATGGTCCAGACATATATGCAGCCGTAGAGCCAACAGACAGAATCATCTATCTTGTTAGACACTCCAAGAGAGGAAAAGATTATTCTTCAACAGGTGGATTAACAGAGAATGGTAAATCATGGGCAAAACAAGTGGGAGAGCATTATGTTGGGGGCATAGCAAGCGACAGAACATTCTACGCTTCCACATCCGTTACACGTTGTAAAGAGACCAGCTACTACATTGCCATGGGAAGAAAAGATACTCTAACCAGTATAAACGACGTATACAATCCTGTAACGGTGATTGATGGCAGCTACATTGTCGGAAGCACCAGCGGCATGAGCAACGTTTGTAAATACTACGACAACAACGCTTCCAGTGTAGGAACAAAAGCAACAGAGATCATCAATACATTATGTGAAATGACTGTTGGTAAAAAATTCTCTTGGTTTACCAGTCACGATAATCTAACCATCCCTCTTGTAGAATGGGTGAGCAACAAGGGCATCGACTTTGTCTACAACGAAACATGGATCAACTTCATGTCTGGCGTTGCCATCATCGTTCACAAAGACAAGACATGGGAGGTCTATCCAGTTCGTAACTTAGAAGATGGATACATGGATTGGTACACAGCCAATCACACAACGGAAGACTAATCTTCTGTACACATTTTAAGAGAAAGATAACGGATTTCCGTCTCAGTGCATTGTCCTGAGGCGGAAATCCCCATTTTTGGCTATTGTATAATTGTTGCCAATGCAATATCTTTGCGACAATAAAAAAGACAAAAATGAGGAAGGTAGCATGTGTATTATTCATCCAGTGGTTGATTGCTTCGGTTGGTCTCTCCACTCATGCAGCAGACGCTGACAGTCTGACGAGTGTTGAGTTGAATACAGTAGATGTCACAGCAACCCCCAAACGAAATTTGAAATCCACCTACCTGATTACCAATACAGAAACCATCAATCGTGGAGAGTTGCTTCGAGCAGCCTGCTGCAATCTTGGTGAGAGTTTCACCACGAATCCTTCCGTCGATGCCAACTACAACGATGCGGCGACAGGGACACGACAAATCAAGCTACTTGGATTAAGTGGCATCTATGTACAAATGCTTACAGAAAACGTGCCCAACTTCAGAGGTGCCGTCATTCCCTTCTCCCTTGATTTCGTACCAGGCTTTTGGATTCAGTCCATTCAGATCTCCAAAGGAGCCTCTAGTGTGAAAAACGGATTCGAGAGCATTACCGGACAAATCAATGTCAACTATTGGAAGCCACAAGGATTAGAAGGTGTTTGGGGAAATCTACACCTCAACTCCCATCTGAAATGGGAAGGGGATGTATATGGAACAAGTCACGTCAACGACAAGCTAAGCACCAATCTATTACTCCACATAGAGAGTTCACAGATGGAGCATGACAAAAACAACGACCAGTTTATGGATGCACCCAAGCAACGACAGATCAATGCACAACATCGTTGGGGATGGATCACCAATCGTTTCATATCACAATTAAGCATACGAGGAATCCACGACAAACGTGAAAGTGGAAGCACACATCACCACAATCATGACAATAATTCAACCTATGGCATTAATCTCGAAACGGACAGAGCAGACTTCTTTTGGAAAAACGCCTTGTTTACCAATAGAGAGAAGAACGGAAGTGTAGCCCTTATCCTCACTGGTAGCATTCACAATGCAGAATATCACTTCGGAGAGAAAGAGCACAAATTCAAACAATCCAATGCATACGCACAATTCTTGTTTGAGGAAGACCTAACCCCCTCTCACAATCTATCCGTTGGAGCCAGTTTGAACCATGACAGATGGAACGCTGAACTCCCATACACCTACGACATGATTGATTTTCAAAGGGAGACAACCCCTGGTGTATATGCACAATACACATACAAACTAAAAGAGAAGTTATCTGCAATGGCAGGTATCAGATATGACCATAGCAATCTCTATGGAGGATTTGTCACACCACGCATACATCTGAAATATGCCCCCATCAGTCAACTCTCGTTTCGAGCATCTGCAGGAAAGGGGTATCGTTCACCTCATGTGTTGGCAGAGAACACAACAACTTTAGCCAGCAATCGAGCCATTATCATCGACACACCGCAACAGGAAGAGGCATGGAATGTAGGAGGGTCGGTCTCTTTTTCTCCTAAAATCAGAGACAAAGAACTTCCCATCAATATCGATTATTACTACACAAACTTTCTACATCAGATGGTGTTGGACATGTCGGAAGCAAGAACCCTTCAGATTTATTCACTACCAGATGGAGCAAAATCCTATTCTCACACCGCACAAATCGATGTCTCACGCACCATCAAGCAAGTCTCTCTTCTTGCCGCATTCAGGTGGCAAGACGTAAAGCAATCAGTAGGATGTCATAAGACTGAAGATGGGGGAAGAGAAAAAGGACAATTGCAAGAGCGATTCCTGACCTCTCGCTACAAAGCGTTGCTCACAGCATCATGGAATGATCAATTAGATTTATGGAAAGTAGACCTCACCCTGCAAGTGAATGGTCCTGGAAAAATGCCAACGCCCTATTTGCTTAACGAGCAAGAGACGCTCAACACAGAATACAGAGACAAAGAGGGTAATCGCTGGTCATGGAACCCAGATTACAAGGCATTTCCACAATTAAATCTACAAATCAGACGAGAGTTTCGTCACTTCTCAGTATATGCAGGAGCTGAAAATCTCACCAACTTCAAACAGAAAAATCCGATTGTAGATGCCAATCACCCAGAAAGTCCTAACTTTGACGCTACGATGGTATGGGGACCGACACATGGAGCGATGGTCTATGCCGGAGTACGAATTAATTTTGAAAAACCCATAAAAGAGTAAGAAATATGAAAAGAATTTTAGTTATGTGCGCAACAGCAATGCTTTGTGTTACGCTATTCGCAAAGGGCGCCCCTGTCAGCGTATGCTACGCAACCAATCCGCAAATGCGCTGCGCAAAATGCGAAAATAAGATTAAAAGCAATGTTCGTTTTGCCAAAGGAAACGGTATTAAAGAGATCACAACGGACCTTTCCACCCAGACTGTCACCATAAAATTTGACAGTACAAAAACGAAAGAAGCAGACATCGTAAAGGAGTTTGAGAAGATCGGTTACAGCGTCACCAAAGTAGAAAAGAAGGAAGAAGAAGCCTCAACAACGAAATAAAAAGGGTTGGAGGATTTCTGCCACAGAATCCCCCTCTTCACTATCGAGAGCATGTCATGCATAGCATCAAACGATGCATATTGCATTGATATGCTCTCTTCCTTTCTCCTGTTTTTAAAGGGTTGTTACCAATTATAGTTAAATAGAAATAGGGATTTTCAAAACAACATTCATCAATTATAGGGATTCCATGAAGGAACGAATAACTCTACTTTTGCAGTGTCATTAAGCAATGACAAATAGATACAAACGTAAAAGACAATTTAAAAAAAATGAAGAAAATTATTTTTAGTTATGTGGCAGTGATTGCCCTTTTGATGACAGCATGTCAAGGAAACGAAAACAAAACAGGAAACAATGAAACAGCGACAGAGACATGCCAAAAAGATTCATGTAAAATGAACAAGTACACACCAAAAACAATCTTAGAGTTAGCTGACAGCTTAGTAGACAAAGAGATTTGTATTGAAGGTCAGATAGCACATGTGTGTCACTGTTCAGGGAAAAAATTAGTTTTGATGGATGAAAACGATTCAACTGCAAGCATCAAAGTAATGGCAGGTGGAGCAATCGAGAAATTTGACACTTGCTTAGTTGGCAAGAAAACCTCTTTGAAAGGTATTCTTAAAGTAAACAAGCTAACAAAGGCAGAGGCAGAAGAGGCATTGTCAAAAATAGCAGAAACGGAAAAAATGGAGAAAGAGATCCAAGAGAAGTCTTCTGAAAAAGAGTCTCACGGTCACTGCGGAGGCGGCAAAAAGGAATCCTTCGAGAAGAAAATTCAATGGATGAATGACAATCAAAAAGATTTCTACCCAACCTACTATATTGAGATAATAAAATTTGCAGATGGAATGAATTGTTGTGCAGTCCAACAAGCAAAAGACAGCACTGCAAAAAGCTGTTGTAGCAACAAACAAGAATAAAAATTCAACAATCTTTTTTCTATACAAAATTTACTAATTAAAAAACAAAAAGAATGTATACTAAACTATCTAAATTTGCTGTGGCATTTGCCATGGCAGCAGTAGGTGTTGTCTTCACTTCTTGCAAAGACGAAGTAGAAGAAGCAGCCAAAATTACAGCTAAAATCAATATGATTGAAGACGTGGAAGGCTCTATTTCTGCCGATGAAATCAAAGGAGCCAAGATCACATTGACCTCTACCCAATCCAAAGACGTATATACATTCACAGTTCCAGCTAATGTTGAAGTGGATGGTACAAATGGAGTATCAGTATCGGTTCCAATTGGAACGTACGACATCAGTTTGGAAAAGACAGTGGATGGGAAGACCATTTTCCTTCGCCAAGAGAACGTAACTATCAAGGAAGAAAATCAGACAATCATTGCGAAACTGATTACTACAATTGCCAATTCATCAGATTTCCAATTCATCTTCTCTGAAGTATTCTTCAATGGAGAAAGAAATGCAGGACGAATGATGCATCCAGATCAGTATATGGTATTGTACAATCCGACAGAGAATGTATTGTACGCAGACGGACTTGCCATAGGATGCACAATGCAAGCATCATGCCAAGAGAAAAAGAGCTGGTTTGACAGCTATTACAATGCAGGGAAAGTGCCTGTACACGGTGTCATTGTCATTCCTGGTTCCGGATTCGATCATCCAGTAAAGCCACACGGCAAAATCGTCATCGCTTTCACAGCAATAAATCACACTAACACTGAAGGCACAGCACAAGAAGTAAACGAAGCTGGAGATACAATCACAATTACGTACAAATACGAAAACGCAGTGGATTTGACAGGTGCCGACTTTGAGTTGTACGACCCTCAAATGTATTCCAACGATGTGGACAATCCTGAAGTTCCAAATGTATTAGAGATATATCCAGCAGAGAACGAGCTTGGTGGTTTCGGAGGTTTCTATCTTCACCCACGCGGATTCTATTGTCCGTTCATCTTCAAATTGGAGAATGGTGAGCAATCAACCTTAGAAGCCTTCTTCAAAGAAAATAGTTCAACAGCTACTGTACAAGACGAAGATGGTAATTCTGTGGAAATCCCTATGTTCAGTATTCCTGCATCCATGATCTTGGATGGAATCACAACAGGACACATTCCATCCGACATCGTCACCAACCCATTACCTGCTACTGTTGATAGAGGAAAACAATTGGTTAAGGGATGCCACAGCGGACTTCTTGTCAAGAGAAAAGGAAACGACAAAGATGGATATGCAGATACAAACAACTCAACTGAAGATTGTGAAATCGTAACACCACAAACAGCATATCCTGCGGGATGGAGAAAATAAATTAACAGCTTAAATAACAGCGAAAACAAACTTTTTTCATATCAGAAATCTGAGAAGGAGTTTCTACTTCTTCTCGGATTCTATGTATACCCACATGAAACAATCCATACTCATATCATTGCTACTCATTAGCATCACATTTCAACTATCAGCTCAAGAAAACAGTTCCTCAGGGAAGGTTGCGTCATTCACAATCGACGGATACATAAAAACGAACGATGGACCAGCTTCGTATGCAGCCATCAGTATCATAGACCTAAACCTTTATGCTGCGGCAGATGAAAATGGCTATTTTAAATTTAAACGTATTCCACAAGGGAAACATGAAATACAAGTTCAAAGCATGGGATACGCAGACAAGACAATAAACACTTATGTAAACAACGAGGACATTCACCTCTCCATCAAACTAGACAATGCAACCTTCGAATTAGAAGAGGTTGAGGTCATGGCTAAGAAAAACCAGAGAAACAAATTAGAAATCAAAGAAACAGCTATTGAATACGTTCAACCCACTAGTTTGTCCGACGTGTTCGTTCTCTTACCAGGCAATCTATACAAGGAAAATGTGATGACAAGTTTTAGTCTGAACACTAACCGGCAAGTAGGAAGCGATAAAAACACTTCATTAGGAATCGGATTGGTTGCCGATGGCATTCCCCAATTAGAAGACGGAAACCGTACTCAAATGATTGGCATCACAGACAACAGTAGTTCTTCCACCGACGGACAAATAACAAGTCGAACTGGTATAAACGCTGGCTCCGACATGCGATACATCAGTACGGACCACATACAAAGCGTTGAAGTGGAAAGAGGCATCTCCTCTCCCCGATATGGAAACATCTCTAGCGGGCAAATACACATCAACTCGAAATATGGAGTCTCTCCTCTTAAAATAAGGACAAAGATTGATTTGAAAAATAAACTTATCTATGCAGGAAAAGGATTCTCTCTAGGCGAAAAGAAAGGTACTCTACATGTGGGTGCCGACTTTCTTCATTCTGTGAATGACATACGAGAAGAAATGGAAAAATTCTCTCGTTTCACCACCCAATTATATTATAACAACAAAGTGACATTCAAAAACAACACGTCGCTCGATTTAGATGCCAAAGTAGCACAAACCATCTCTGTCAACAAAATGAAAAAAGATGAACTCACCTATGAGTATAACGAAACATACAAAGCCGACTATAACAAAACAGACTTCATGTTGAAAGGCAAACTCAATGTAGACAAGAAATGGATTGATAACGTAGAACTTCTTACCTCCTTCAACCGAGTGAAAGATCGCATAGACCGACACTATTGCGTCATCACAGGAAATCCTAAAAGCATGCCTCTCTCATACGAAGAGGGTGAACACGAAGGTTATTACCTGCCAACAATGTACTATAGTGACTTTTATGTGGAAAACATTCCTCTCAACTTCTATTCACAACTGAACTTCAATAGTCGTGTGAACATCACTAAAAAATCCACCCTCAAAATGGAATATGGAGTAGATTTTCATTCCATCAAGAACAAAGGAGATGGCGCAGTCATAGAAAATGAAAAATTACCACCTTTCCCAAGCAACAACTCATATATGCGTCCACGGAAAAACTACGAAATACCAGCCATCGAAAATGGAGCGGCTTATTTTCAAACGACACTTCTCGTTCACCCAACAGAACATCAAACAGGACGATTGAACATCGGATATAGGTTCTCCGAACTTTTCAATTTGCCAGAAGATTATGCGTTAAACCACAGATTACTAGTGGAACCTCGTATAAACATGAACTATGCTTTCGGGAAAAAGGTTAAACACAACATCCGCATAGGATATGGAGAAGAAAACAAACTTCCTACCATGGACTATCTATATCCAGAAAAAATATACAAAGATTTTTGGATGCTTAACGCCTACACTAATAACTCAGAAAACAGACATCTAATCACCTATACAAAGATATACGACGCAGCAAACAAAGAATTAAAAGAAAACAAAAACAGAAAAGTGGAAATCGGCTACGATTTCGATTGGAAACAAGTTCAACTCTCATGCACCGCTTTTTTCGAAAAGAGTACCACCGGCTTTGAATATTTCACCTTTTATAGTCCTATCTCTTATCAACGATACATCAACCTAAAAGAAGATGTTGACATCAGCAATAGGCGACCTGAAAAGACGGACTATGAAGAACAAGCATTTAAAGAATTCACCACCTATACCCGCGTGATGAATAGTAAAAAGACCATTAAGAAGGGAATAGAATACAGATTGACTCTTCCTAAAATAAAAAAAATCAAGACCGATGTGGAGATTAACGGTGCCTACTACCAAACAGACTATGGTTCATCCCTCCCCGACTATTTCTATCCTAACAGTAAAATCGGTGATAACTTATATCCATACGTAGGTGTCTACGACTTAGATTCGATTCAACACAGAGAACGTCTCAATACAAATTTCTGGTTCAACACCCACATTCCTCGCTTCAAAATAATCTTTACCAACTTCTTCCAATTTGTATGGCTTCAAACCAGCCAATATACAGATAACTTCGAGGGGACCTACAAAAAAGTACCCTACGAATACATCGACTTCAACGGTGTAACGCATAAAGTAACGAAAGAAGAATTAGCGAAAATTTATGGAAACGATGATATTCAATGGTATCAACTAAGGCGTCCTACCACCACCCGCAAATACGCAATGGAGGAAAAGCCTATCTACTTTTTATGGAATATAAAAGTGACCAAAGAGTTCGGCTCTTTCGTTAAATTATCAATGTTCGTCAACAACATCGTGGATATTCATCCCAAATACCTCAGCAGCACCTCTTCTCAAACAAAAAGAGAATGGAGCAACCCATATTTCGGTATGGAAATGATTTTAAATGTCGCTAAAAAAGGAAACAAGAAATGAAACACTTCATCCTATTGCTCACATTGTTGAGCGGAACTTGCATACATGCCCAAATTCCAATCTCCCAACTAATCGAGTGGCAAACCAAAGAATTATCGCCTTCAGAAAGAAGATCCAACAAGTTTTTCTCCTCCATCGATGTGACACTTCTTAACGAACTGACACATTCCACCTCTTACTATGGAATTCTAAAGGCACAACAAAAGACAACAGACTCTACAAACATCTTCTCCTCTTTCATATCCTCGTCATACGCAGCAGGGGAAACAGAAGGCGACTTCTTAACATATGAAGGGAAAAGCAGTTACGACTGGAGACTGCAAGGGTTTGGAATTCACGACTTTGGCAAACACGGAATCCTTTTAGGAGCCCTGCAATATAACAGGGGGAAACACAGAGATATCAGTTGGAGTGCCATGCGATATCCAGAATATTACCTTCCTTACGCCAAAACCGATTCCACTGGAGGTGACAGTCAGTATGAAACTTATCATATTCTTGGTGGATATAGCATAAACCTACACAACTGGCATCTCGGTGTGAAAACAGAATTCGAAGGTGAGCAATCATACCGACTAACAGACCCAAGAATCCTAACCAACACAACGTTTCTATCCTTTGGCACAAGCCTCGGTCATATCTTCCCCAAAGGAAACACACTGACACTTCACACCGAATATATGCACAATAAACAATATGAGCATGACAGATATTGGAGACCCGGTGAACAACAACGTTTCTTCACCCTATACGGATTTGGATTGTACGACACGAGAGAGAGTATTGTCGCATTCGGCACTTCTCGTATGTTCTACATCCACAGTATTGAAGGAAGAATTACCTATCAGACACCAACAGAAAAAAAATGTCAACTGACACTCACCATGCAGTATGGTCACAAACACCTCTACACGGAAGAGAGCGACATCATTAACCTCTATGAAAGCAACACTCATGAACTTTCTCCCTTCATTCACTTTCAATGGGAAATCAACAACAATTTTATCTTGAAACTATGCTCCCAAAATTATTTGCTGGAGAAAACAGGAACAGAAAACTTCTTCGAGAAATATATGACCAATCAAGCAACCTCCACCTATGATTTCAGGCTTATCTCTCAAGAACATAATTATCACCAACACCGTGTTGACGGACACCATGCACTACGCATAGAATGGACTGAAGGCTCTAAACATAAAATAGGATTGGAAGGTGGCACCCATATGTATGGCAACAAAGAAACGAACTCCAAATATGATTATGAGATAAAAAACCTAAACATAACACCTTATGCAAGAATCGATTATAGTCTAAGGACAAGCAAACACGAATTCAGCATAGCCTTACAAGGAGGGAAGCAGAGTTCTTTGAAACATCTCTACAACGTAGATATCCTCAACAATGCCATCGAGCATCTAGACTTTCAAACTTGTTTCGCTCCCTATGCGTTTGACGCATGTGAATACAAAATCGGAGAAGTCGATCTTTGCTATCACTATCATTTCCCAAAATTCGGACTGGGTTGTAAATTCACCTATATGAATTTGCAAGGAAACCGTTTGGATGATGTTCGGTATACTAAAAAAATCGGTTTTAACTCCATTTGTCCGATGATTTCAACAGAACCCAATAAACATAACGAACAATGGGGAAAATTTTCTATCTTTGTGACACTTTAATTTTTCACATTAAAATTTTCAATATGAATAAGTTTTTCATTAGTTTTTTACTACTTCTCATCACATCTGCCTGCACAGATAAGAATATCACTAAAAATGGAGATGGCAGCTATACCGTCAACACAACAGAGATCGGAGCTGAGATCAAAGGATTTTATGGTAATGTACCTTTGAACGTAACCATAAAGGGGAATACCATCATAGATGTGGAAATCTTAGCTAACGAGGAGACTCCAGAGTTTTTGGACAAGGTAAAGGAGACTCTATTGCCACAGTTGAGAAATCTCGATTTTGAACATCTTCCAGATGTAGATGCAGTTAGTGGTGCTACTTACACCAGTCAAGCTGTATTGAAAAATGTAAAGTTGGCTATCGAATACAATAAATAACCCCAACTCACACGTTTTTGTCTAAACATTTTTCACTTTGCTTGAAAAATACGTTTTAAAATGTCTCTGATATCAGAAAAAGTCCTAATTTTGAAAGACTAACGTAAATACATCATTATGAAGAAAAACACATCATTTATCATATTTGCTGCATTAGCAATGATAACCACTCTTTTCTCTTGTGAAAGTGGCAATGGCAGAAACAAAAGCGCTTTACCAAAAGATGCAGAAGAATTTCTCGCCACACATTTTCCTCAAAAGGAGATTAAAGAGATTACAGAGACAAAGATTCAGATGGACTATGTAGTCATGTTGGAAGATGGAACAGAAATCGATTTCACCAACACAGGACAATGGGAGCAAGTCAATCTGAGATGGAATGAGGTACCCGCCACTCTAATGGGTACACTTCCAAGCAGTATCAATCAATACATAGATGAGAACTGTTCAGACAAAACCATTCACAAGATTGAGAAGAAATCCCTTGGCAGAAAAGATTTCATCTATCGCATCACATTCCACAAACCAGACGACATAGAATTGAATTTCACCCAAGAGGGAGAGATTATCAGTGATGATCCATCAGGTAAGAAACTGCCTTCCAGCGCGAAAGCATTTCTCAACAAACATTACCCAGACGTCAGCATCATCTCTATTGTCAATGATGTGGATGGAGACTATAACATCCGATTGGAAGAGAACACGGAGATTGAATTCGACAGAAAAGGAAACTGGTTTGAAATCAAGATCTCAAAGTCACAGAGATTACCAGAAAGTGTGCTTAATCTTCTTCCTAAGAAGTTAAATCAGTACATCGAAAAGAATTATCCAGAACAATATATCCGTCGAATCGAGAAGAAAAGTTATGGTTATCGTGTCAAATTGAACAAACCAAACAACGTAGAACTCTCCTTTACCAAAGCGGGTGATTTCCAAAGAATTGAATCCAAAGGATCTGAACAATCATCAGAATCTGCAGAATAATAGTTACGACAATGAAAAAGCTCTCAATAATCATAGCCATCATCGGAGTTATGCTTCTTCTGATATCCGCCAAGAAGGGAGAAAAAGGGGATGCACAAAAGCAACCTTCTCAGCAACAGACATCCGCCTTTCGCGAAGATCAAATCGCAAGGAAGAAAGCTATATTGAACTTTAAAATGGTATTTATCGAGGGGGGATCCTTTGACATGGGTTGCACATCAGAGCAAGAAGATGAATGTCTTCAACCAGAGAAGCCTGCACATCCTGTCTTTGTACATAGTTTCTCCATCTGCAAATACACCGTCACCCAACGTCAATGGAGGGAAGTGATGGGTAAGAATCCAAGCGATGTTAGGAATGATGATTTGCCCGTCACCAATGTGTCATGGAACGATGCACAAAAATTCATCACCCGATTGAATAGTTTTTTGGGCACGGAATACCGACTTCCGACAGAAGCTGAATGGGAATATGCCGCAAGAGGAGGAACATTAGCAAACGGACTGAAATACAGTGGCGGAAGCGACCTCTACACCCTAGCATGGTATAAAGACAATTCAGATGCGCAACCACACGTAGCAGGCAAAAGGAAAGACAACGAACTAGGTCTTTACGATATGAGTGGTAACGTATGGGAATGGTGTTCTGATTGGTATGGTCCCTATCCTACAGACACAGAGAAGGAGCTAATCAATCCACAAGGACCTGAAACAGGTACCGAACGTGTACTTCGCGGAGGTTATTTCGAGGGACCAGCACTCTTCTGTCGTGTTTCCTGCAGAAACAAAAGTAAACCAGACTTTGCTGCCAGCATGTTCGGACTACGCTTGGCGACAGACAAGGTAGAGCAAAAACAGGAGGCTACGGGAGAGGAATAAAGTATAGGTGAACTCTAAGAGATAAGTTAATCTCCAAAACAAACCATACTATAGGCAATAAACAAAGCGAGCCCCGAAGGTGTATATACCACCCTCGGGGCTCGCTTCTTATGCAAACGATTATCTGTCGCTATCCGTCATTAAAAAGCATAAGGTATCTCTTAATTAATCCCACCCATAACATTTTTTGCACTTACAATTATGTTTTTAAACGGATTTGAGATAATTTTGCACTTTTAAAACGGCAAAGTAATATAACACTGCCTTTTAGAGATAGAAAATAGTAATACAATAATAACAAAAATGGCAAAGAAATTCGCAGAACATTCCAATTTCAACCTCTCCGATATCAACAAAGAGGTGTTGAAACAATGGGAGGAGAAAGATTTATTTCATAAAAGTGTCCAAATCAGGGAAGGGGCTCCCTCCTTCGTCTTCTTCGAAGGTCCTCCTTCAGCCAACGGAATGCCTGGCATTCACCACGTTATGGCTCGCTCCATTAAGGATATTTTCTGCCGTTACAAAACTATGAAAGGCTTCCATGTGAAGCGTAAAGCTGGTTGGGATACGCACGGACTACCTGTTGAATTAGGCGTCGAGAAAGAATTGGGTATCACCAAGGAAGACATTGGTAAAAAAATCTCTGTCGACGACTATAACATCGCTTGTCGCACCAATGTGATGAAATTCACAAAAGAGTGGACCGACCTAACAAAGAAAATGGGTTACTGGGTAGACCTTGAAAATCCATACATCACATACGATAACAAGTATATCGAAACACTTTGGTATCTTCTTAAAGAACTTTACAAAAAAGGTTATCTATACAAAGGCTACACTATTCAGCCTTACTCGCCTGCCGCTGGTACGGGTCTTAGCTCTCACGAGTTGAACCAACCTGGCTGCTACCGCGATGTGAAAGATACCACCGTTGTGGCTCAATTCAAGATGTTGGACCCTAAACCTGAGATGACAAAGTGGGGAACTCCTTACTTCATCGCTTGGACCACCACTCCTTGGACATTATCATCCAACACTGCTCTTTGCGTGGGACCAAACATCACCTACGTGGCTGTTCAATCTTACAACCCTTACACAGGTCAACCTGCCACCTACGTGCTCGCTAAAGATTTGGTGAACGCTCACTTCAATCCAAAAGCTGCCGACTTGGCATTGGAGGATTACAAAGAGGGCGACAAACTGGTTCCTTTCAAAGTAATCGCTGAATATAAGGGTACCGACCTCGTCGGCATGAAATACGAGCAGTTACTCAACTGGATCAAACCTGAGAACGCCGATCAGGCATTCCGCGTTATCCCAGGCGACTACGTCACAACCGAAGATGGTACAGGTATCGTACACATCGCTCCTACCTTTGGTGCCGACGATGCGAAAGTGGCTAAGGCTGCAGGCATACCTCCTCTTCAATTGGTTGATAAATATGGAAACCTTCGTCCTTCTGTCGATCTAACAGGTAAATTCTATCTGTTGTCCGACTTGGACCCTGAATATGTAAAAACGCACGTCAATGTGGAGGCGTACAAGAAATTCGAAGGCCGCTTCGTAAAAAACGCATACGATCCAACACTGACCGATAAAGACGAGACTCTCGATATCTCCATCTGCATGGATATGAAGGCCAACAACCAAGCCTTCAAAATCGAAAAGCATGTCCACAACTACCCTCACTGCTGGCGTACGGACAAACCCGTACTCTACTACCCATTGGATAGCTGGTTCATCAAATCCACTAAAGCTCGCGAGCGCATGATAGAACTGAACAAGACCATCCTTTGGAAACCTGAATCAACGGGTACCGGACGTTTCGGCAAATGGTTGGAAAACCTAAACGATTGGAACCTCTCTCGTTCACGCTATTGGGGAACTCCACTTCCGATCTGGCGCAATGAAGAAGGAACAGAAGAAAAATGCATCGGTTCCATCGCAGAATTGTTCGAAGAGATAGAGAAGTCCATCAAAGCTGGTTTCATGAAAGAAAACCCTTGGAAGAACTTCAAGGTGGGCGACTACTCAAAAGAAAACTACGACCCTAAGAATATAGACCTTCACCGTCCTTACATCGACAGCATCATCTTGGTTTCCGACAGTGGAAAACCTATGAAACGTGAAGCTGATCTTATCGACGTATGGTTTGACTCTGGTGCTATGCCATTCGCTCAACAACACTATCCTTTCGAGAACAAAGAGGTGGTGGATAATGGTGAGTTCTACCCTGCCGACTTCATCGCTGAAGGTGTGGATCAAACTCGTGGATGGTTCTTCACCCTACATGCTATCTCTACAATGATTAAGGATAGCGTGGCATTCAAGGCGGTTATCTCTAATGGTTTGGTACTCGACAAAAACGGTAATAAGATGTCCAAACGCTTGGGCAACGCAGTCGACCCATTCGGTGCCATCGAGAAATATGGTTCCGACCCATTACGTTGGTATATGATCACCAACGCATCCCCTTGGGACAATCTGAAATTCGACACTGAAGGTATCGAAGAGGTACGCCGTAAATTCTTCGGCACACTCTACAATACCTATTCATTCTTCGCTCTATATGCGAATGTGGACAACTTCACCAACAGCCAGCCTCAAGTACCAATGGAGAAAAGACCTGAGATCGACCGTTGGATCATCTCATTGCTCAACTCCCTCATCAAAGAGGTGGACGAGAGCTACAACGACTACGAGCCTACTCGTGCAGGTCGCGCTATCTCCAACTTTGTAAACGACCATTTGAGTAACTGGTACGTTCGTCTTAACCGTAAACGCTTCTGGGGTGGTACACTAACAGAAGACAAGTTGGCTGCATACCAAACACTTTATACTTGCTTGGATACAGTAGCACGTCTGATGGCTCCTATCTCTCCTTTCTATTCAGACCAATTGTTCTTGGATTTGAATAATGCATCTGGTTGCGACAAGAGCGAATCTGTTCACTTGGCAGACTTCCCTAAATACAACGAGGCCTTGATTGATAAGACATTGGAAGAACGCATGCAATTAGCACAAGACATCTCATCCATGACCTTGTCTCTTCGTAAAAAGGAGAACATCAAGGTGCGTCAACCATTGAAGCAAATCATGGTTCCAATCCTTGCAGAACATGAGCAAGAGAACGTGGAGGCTGTGAAAGATTTGATCATGAACGAGGTAAACGTGAAAGAGATCAACTTCGTGGATGACTCAACAGGTATCTTGGTAAAAAGAATCAAACCAGACTTCAAAAAGTTAGGTCCTAAATGCGGTAAAAGCATGAAAGCTGTGGCTGCTCAATTGCAGGCATTGGCACAAGAGGAGATCTCAAAATTGGAGAAGACTGGCACCTACGAGATGAACATCGATGGCAACACCATCGTTGTAGAGAAGAGCGACGTAGAGATTATCTCTGAAGATATACCAGGATGGTTGGTTGCCAACAATGGAAACATCACCATTGCATTGGATGTAACAATCACACCAGAACTTCAAAAAGAGGGTATCGCACGCGAATTCATCAACCGTATTCAAAACATACGTAAGTCCAGCGGTTTCGAAATCACCGATAAGATCCTTATCGAAATTGAGAAATCTGACAATGTGAATGCCGCTATTGAAGAGTTCAACGAATACATCTCTTCTCAGGTATTGGCTAAGAGCATCACCTTGGTGGATAAAGTATCTGACGCTACTGAGTTAGACTTTGACGACTTCAAAGTAAACATCAGTGTAAAGAAGTCTTAATAGATCATACACAAAGCCACAAAACGACACTTCATTGCCGTTTTGTGGCTTTTTTCTATTCTATACATTCATCCCACTAGATTACAAACTCACCTTGAAACACTCCAATATCCCCATATTCATTCCCGAACTGGCTTGTCCGCATCAATGCATATTCTGCAACCAAGCCAAAATCAGTGGTCAGCAGGAGATTCCACAGCCCGATGAGATACCATCCATCGTCGACACCTACCTCGAGACCATGAATGACGGACGTGAAGTGGAGATAGCCTTCTTTGGAGGTTCCTTTACGGGCATTCCGCTCGATCTACAAGAGAAATATCTACGTGAGGCATACAAATACCTATGCGAGGGCAAAATCAACGGCATACGGCTCTCTACACGTCCCGACTATATCAACGATAAGGTGATAGAGCTTTTGAAGCGATATGGCGTCACCACCATCGAATTAGGTGCACAATCCACCAACGATGATGTATTGCTTGCGTCGGGTCGCGGACATAAAAGCGATGCCATCCGAAAAGCCTCAGAGATGATATTAGACGCCAACATCCACCTCGGTTTGCAGATGATGATCGGACTTCCACACGACACTTACGAACGTTCACAACAAACAGTGAAAGACATCATCTCCTTAGGAGCCGATAACACACGTATCTACCCCACCCTTGTCATCAAAGGCACGCAACTTGCCAAACTGTACGAGTTGGGTCGATACCAACCACTCGACCTCCCCACTGCCGTAAGATGGGCTAAAGATTTCTATCTTCAATTCGAAGCGGCTGGACTCACCATCCTACGCGTAGGATTGCATGCATCTGAAGAGCTGACCCATGAGCGATCACTGATCGCAGGTCCCTACCACAAGTCCTTCAAGGAACTGATGATGACAGAAATCTGGGCAGATATTCTCAACCAAACACTAAAGGAGAAAAGAGATCAGGAAATCACCTTAGAGGTAAATCCCACACAAGTAAATTTCGTATGGGGATATGCAGGACAAAACAAGAAAATCTTCGAAGAGAAGAACCTCACTGCCAAGATTCGTGGGAACAATTCTTTATCAAAATACGAGTTGAAAATTACCTAAAGCAACACATGCTGTTTTTTACCCCTTATTTCTTCTTCTGAACAGACCATCCAAACTTACCAATCTTCTCTCCCATCTTATAGTAAGCGCCATGGCTGTAGGCCATCAATTGTGCGTCTGACAGTTTAAATGCACCTGTCTCCTTCTCCATATATTGCTCATCTGCCAAGACATTGACAACCTCGGCGATAAACATATCATGCGAACCTAACGGGATAATCTGTTTCACCTTGCACTCAATCGAGAGTGGCGACTCCTCAATAAGGACAGAGTCGATCACCTGCGTCTTCATCGGTGTCAGTTTCATCTCCTTGAATTTGTTATAATCCCTACCCGAGCGAACGCCACACCAATCAGTGGCATAAGCAAGTTTCTCATTCGTAAGGTTGATGACAAATTCACCATTTCGTTTGATGATATCGTACGAATGGCGACTAGGACGAACGGAGATGTAACACATGGCAGGATCCGAACAGATAGTTCCAATCCATGCCACTGTGAAGATATTATACTCCTCTTCCGACTTGCCACAAGAAATCATGGCCGCAGGAAGCGGATAGATCATCGTACCCGGTTTGAAGGAGATTTTCATAATTAGATGATAACAACGTTTTCACCCTCGACGATTCGCTCGCAATAATGACACTTAAACAATCCTTTTGTTTTGTCAATCGCACGGAATTTCGTGCTCATAGGCTCGTTGTTAGTGATACATTTAGGGTTTTTACATTTAATTACGCCGATAATCTCATCAGGCAACTGCAACTGCATCTTCTCAGCCACTTCATACTCCTTGATGATGTTAATCTTAGCCATTGGAGCAAGGATGGCTATCTTGTTCACCTCATCCTGACTCAAATATTTGTCAGATACTTTTATGATTGCCTTCTTACCCAATTTCTTACTTTCAAGGTTATAACCAAATGTTACCTGATTTGTCACACCGTCCAACTCCAAGATGGTGATAACCTGAAACAATTTCTCTGAAGGTATATGATCAATCACTGTGCCATTACGAAGGGCAGCTACTTTCAATTCTTTTTCCATCACTGTTCAATTTAAATTTAACTGGTGAATTTACGGTATCTTCTTAGAGACCTAACAAATCACATATCACAGCCTGACGTGCATAAACACCGTTTTTAGCTTGCTGGAAATAATAGGCTTTCTCATTATTATCCACATCATAATCAATCTCATTAACACGAGGAAGTGGATGTAAAATGCGAAGGTTTGGTTTCGTATTCTCCAACAACTTGTTGCGCAATGTGTATACATTTCTCACCTTCTCATATTCAAAGAGGTCGGTGAAGCGTTCCTTCTGCACACGAGTCATGTAAAGGATATCAGCATCAGCTATGTTTGCTTCGTTCAATTCAGTATGTTCTTCAAATGGAATGTTGTGTTCCTTGCAGAACAGTTTGTATTCCTCTGGCAATTCCAACTCCTTAGGAGCGATAAACGAAAAAGTCGGATTGAAATGAGACATTGCTTGTATCAATGAATGTACGGTTCTACCATACTTCAAATCACCCACCATGCAGATTTTCAAATCTTCCAATCTGCCTTGTGTCTTTTTGATGGAATAGAGGTCCAACATCGTCTGTGTAGGATGTTGGTTGGCACCATCACCTGCATTAACGACAGGGACGCTTGACACCTCTGATGCGTAACGTGCAGCGCCTTCAATTGGGTTTCTCATCACGATCAAATCAGCGTAATTGCTCACCATGATAATCGTGTCTTTCAATGTTTCACCCTTGGTACCACTTGTTGTTGAAGCATCCGAGAAACCAATGACACGACCACCCAAGCGGTTCACAGCCGTTTCAAAGCTCAATCGCGTACGAGTGGATGGTTCAAAGAAGAGTGTTGCAATCACCTTCCCGTTCAGAATCTGCTGATTAGGGTTCTTTTCAAAAGCTTCAGCTTTTTCGAGGATCTGTAATATCTTTTCTCTCGAATAATCCGTAATGGATACTAAACTCCGATTAGCCATAAGTTTATGTTTTTATTCAAAAAAAAACCAACGCGAGCCAAAGTCGCATTGGTTTTTTTATATTAATTATTTATCTTTTCTTTCCTCATGATAACTCATTTTCCATTTGCAAAAATAGAACAAAATTAAATATGAGAAACACTTTTTCAAAACTAATTTTCCACATTTTGAAATAGTACATCGTCTCTACTTTCCGACGTCAGAAAGTTTTATAGTAGATGGAAAGTAACAGTCAAACCAGCCATCACGATAGAGACCATACTCATCAACTTGATAAGGATGTTCAAAGATGGTCCGGATGTATCCTTGAATGGGTCACCAACGGTATCACCCACCACTGTTGCTTTGTGACATTCAGAGCCTTTACCTCCGAAGTTTCCTTCCTCAACATATTTCTTAGCGTTATCCCAAGCTCCTCCTGCATTAGCCATAAAGACAGCCAATACGAAGCCGGTACTCAAACCACCGATAAGTAGACCGAGTACACCGCCAACGCCTAAGAACAATCCTGTTAAGATTGGAACCAAGATAGCTAGGATAGATGGTAACAACATCTCATGTTGTGCACCCTTCGTAGAGATCTCCACGCAACGTGCATAGTCTGGTTTTGCCTCTCCTTCCAAGATACCTTTGATGGATTGGAATTGGCGACGAACCTCTTCCACCATCTTCTGAGCTGCACGACCTACTGCATTCATCGTCAAACCACAGAATACAAATGCCATCATAGCACCGATGAATACACCCACCAATACGATAGGGTTCATCAAGTTCACATGGTATGCTTCCATAAAGTCGACCAATGTTGCCTGAGCAGCATCCAATCCGTTTGGCAATTGTTCACCCATACGAATCAATGCGATCTTAATCTCTTCAACGTATGATGCCAAGAGAGCCAAAGCTGTCAAGGCTGCAGAACCGATAGCGAAACCTTTACCTGTAGCAGCTGTAGTGTTACCCAAAGCATCCAACGCATCCGTACGTCTGCGCACCTCTGGGTCCAATCCACTCATCTCGGCGTTACCACCTGCATTATCAGCGATAGGTCCGTATGCATCTGTTGCCAAGGTAATACCCAAAGTAGACAACATACCAACTGCAGCGATACCGATTCCGTACAATCCCATGGAAAGATTTTCTGCGTTGAACTCTAATGAGAATCCATTAGCACAAAGGTAAGATAAGACGATAGCCACACCGACAGTCACAACAGGAATAGCAGTAGACAACATACCTAATCCCAAACCTGAAATAATAACTGTAGCAGGACCCGTCTGTGAACTCTCAGACACTTTTTGTGTCGGACGATAACTTTGAGAAGTATAATACTCTGTTGCCTTACCAATAATAACACCAGCAGTCAATCCCACAACTACAGAGAGGGAAACTTGCCACCAGCGACTATCTTCCGTACCAAACAAATAAGCGAATACACAGAATGTAGCAACAGCAATCAACACTGCTGCCGTGTTAGTTCCACGACTAAGTGCAGCCAACAACTCTTTCATACCAGCATCCTCTTTGGTCTTCACTAAGAAGATACCCAACAATGACAACAACACACCAATTGCAGCGATCAAAGATGGAGCCAAAACGGCTTTCAACTGCAAGTCGCCAGCTGAAGCAAATGCAGAAGCACCCAACGCCATAGTAGCCAAAATAGAACCTGCATATGACTCGTAAAGATCGGCACCCATACCTGCCACATCACCTACATTGTCTCCTACATTATCAGCAATAGTAGCTGGGTTACGAGGATCATCCTCAGGGATATTGTACTCAGTCTTACCAACCAAGTCGGCTCCTACATCAGCAGCCTTTGTATAGATACCACCACCCACACGTGCAAAAAGAGCCTGAGTAGAAGCACCCATTCCGAACGTCAACATGGTAGTTGTTATTGTTATCAAATGATGATCAGGACCGATGAAGTGATCCAAAATCAAAAACCAAACGGAAACATCCAACAAAGCAAGACCAACAACTGTCAATCCCATCACTGCACCAGAACGAAATGCCACCTTCAAACCACTATTCAACGAGTTCTTGGCTGCATTGGCTGTACGTGCAGATGCATAGGTTGCCGTCTTCATTCCAAAGAATCCTGCCAATCCTGAGAAGAGACCTCCCGTCAGGAACGCGAATGGAACCCAATTGTTCTGTAATCCAAAATAAGCCATAATCGTAAACAACACAGCCAATACCACAAACACAATGATCACCACTTTGTATTGCTGTTTCAAATACGCCATCGCACCTTCTCTTACATACTGTGCGATCTTTTTCATTAAGTCCGAACCTTCATCCTCTTCCTTCATCCACCGATAGAAGAAATAGGCGAATCCCAAAGCTAACACCGAAGCTAATAGAACACATAAAAACAATCTTTCCATAAACTTTCTATAATAAAATTTTAAACTTATATTTCAACGTTAAAAAGATTCTTTGCTGTTTTCTAAAAAGCAAATTAACATTTTTTTTATTTTGTGTTTAGCAAAGTTAAATTTCTTTTTAGCAAAACGAAATTTTTCACATTTTTTTTTCAAAAAATTTTACACCTGCTTTTCTTCTCCCCTTTTTTCTCGTCAAACACCGCATTGCAAAGAGCCTTCTGTCGCCACCAGACTCATAAGAATCCTATCCCACACATATAGAATGGCACCTATTTATACACATGTACCATTTGCATAAAGTTGCACGATTCTTAAGGATTTTCCTCTTCTTCCTCGTTAGCGTTTGAATCATCATCCGCCAACATAGGTTCCACTGTAAATGTGATGCTATCTAATATTCCTATTGAATAATTCCTACTGAATTCGCCTTCTGTCATTACCACTTCGTCGACAAATCGAATGGTGTCAATATCTGCAATGTTCACTGTCTCGACAAATCCGAACGAAAGATGAAAATTAATTTTGTTTTCAGCCCAGACAAACAATCCTGCACAAAACACAACAATAAATAAAACAACCTTTTTCATGTTTGATAAATATTCGTACAATTTTAAATAAACAACACTTGCCTTCTCATGGTATATAGCGTTCTATCTCAGTGGCTCTATTCTGAAAAGCCTTGCAAATTAATTAAAATAAGCCATCTTTAAAAATATTTTATTAAAAATTTCAACAAAATTTCAATTTTTTTCAGTGTCTAAATTCTTCTTCTTTTTATATTTATTTATAATTTAGTCGCTTGAAAAAACCATACAAGCATAAATAAACAAACTCTAATACCATGTCCAACAAAAGATTTTTTTTGTTACTGTTACTGATCTCTTCGATAACAACGTGCTTACATGCTGTAAGTACCCAAACTTCTTATTACATCTTCCACTCAAGCGGAATGGCTCTCTCTTCCGTGGATGGGGTGCCCAATCTTCATACATTCGACGCTTCTCAAAGTCAAACCTTCGAATTTGTGCAGTCTGGCAACTATTATCTAATCAGAAACAAAAAAACGGGTACCAATGTGGCTAAGAAGGAGACATGGAACACGGAATTCACCTCCTCCACCGGCAATGTGGCCAAATTCACAATAGAGAGCAGTGGCGGCGACTTCGTCAAGTTCAAATGCGTGGACAATAATCTCTACTTGGGTACGGATGGTACGGCACCAGGCAGTAGCGTCTATTCCGACAAGAATGGCAAAGAGACTCTTCACTACTGGTTCCTGCGTGAAGCCAACGGCAATCAACTGGTCACGGATGGTCTGCAAAGCATCATTGCTAAAGCTGAAAACAGATTAGCCTCCACCATAGAAGGAGACAAAGAGGGTCAGTTCTCCAGCGCCACACGCAAAAAACTGCAAGATGCCATAGATGATGCTGACATCACTCTGCAAAACGCATCCAATCAGCAAGAAATCATCTCGGTTACCCAAGCGTTAAACACAGCTCTCACCAACTACAACAACCAACGAAACCCTGCTTTTGTTCCTGGTGAGAAATACTACATCATGCATGCTAGTAACCGCTACCTCTCAAACGAGAATAATTCTATTCAGATTAAAAACCGTAAATTCACCACTGCCCAACAGTTTGTGTTCGAGGCGGCAGGAAACAATACATACGCCATAAAAAACGTGGCTTCCAACTCCTACCTGAATGCCTCTGGTGAATACAACGTCAACCTAGCCAACTCATCCTCCAACAATACGGCTCGATTCAAAATCGATTATGCGCCAAACGAGGATCTATATGTTCGCTTCCAATTTGCTTCCAACAGCAAATACTTAGGAACGGATGGCACAAGCGATGGCAAAGGGGTGTATAGCGACAAGGATGGTTCGGATGGAAAACATTACTGGCACCTCATTCGTGTGGATGGCGAACCTGAACAACCTTACAAATCCTTTCACATCGGTAGCTCTGCACTTCGTCTTGGCATGAACTGGTATGACGAAGATGGCAATCACATCAATGCTCATGGTGGTTGTGTCCTCTATGAGAACGGCACCTACTACTGGTTTGGCGAGAACTATCGTCCATCTCCCGTCAAAAGCAATGGTATCGTCTGCTACACATCAAAAGACTTATACAACTGGAAACTGGAGGGAATGGCTTATAAATGTCCGGAAGTTGCACTACGCAACGACTACCAAGACATGAACTATGGACGCACATTGGAACGTCCGAAAGTGATGTACTGTCCCAACACAGGCAAATATGTCATGTGGGTACACTGGGAAAATGGTTCGGGTTATGCAGCCTCCCGTGTAGCCATCTTATACAGCGATAAGATCACGGGACCATACACGTTCCTTAAAACCATGCGTCCAAGGGGTGATGAGCAACCTTCAGGTTCGCGCGACCAAACACTCCTATTCGATTCCGACTACAATGCAGGCTACCATTTTGGTTCGGCAGAGGAGAACATGACCATGCACGGCACACTGCTGACAAAAGATTACCTAGATCTATCCAACACATGGGAACGCATATTTGTTCAAAAGCAGTATGAAGCGCCAGCCATCTTCAAATACCACAAACGCTTCGTGGCCATCACCTCGGGGTGCACGGGCTGGGACCCCAACCCTGCTCACTCCTCCTATTCGCAGTTGCCACTCAGCGGATGGAATGACAAAGGCAATCCATGCGTAGATAAAGATTACAACAAAAGTTACAATTCACAAAGCAACTACGTCTTTAAAGTGCCCAATAAATATGACGCATATATCTTCATGGGAGACCGTTGGAAAGGCGGAGACTACTTTAGCGATGCTAACGTAGGTGAGTCATGGCACATCTGGCTACCAATTGATATGCGAACCGGCTACCCGATCATCCACTTCTATTCAGAATGGGACCTCTCCATCTTCGATAAAATCAATAGATATAGAAGGGTGGATCATTTTGAAGAAGGAAAAAGTTATCTGCTCCTCTCTAAAAATGCCAACAAGATCCTTTCCGACAAAGATGGGAAGATTCTATTGACAGAAGATAACGACGAGATCAACCTCTCCTTCCGTGTCACCACAACTGGCAACTACGCCATCCTAACCACTGCACAAGGGGAAGCCTTGACGGCAGGTAGTGATGGGGTCTTCCTCTCCGACTCCACCGGACGTGAAGACCAGCAGTGGAAAATCAGTTCTTCCAACACGAATGACGGTTATTTCTACTTCCAACCAAGGAACAACAGTTCGAAAGCACTGACCAATTTCAGTGCTTCACCAACTGCTAACGGAATTGCGGGCATCGGTAACTGGGAAAAGTTAGATGCATGTCAGTTTGCCTTCTGCTTTGATTCTAAAAAATACAACTACGCACCTATCACCGACGAATCGGATGGCAGCTATCAAAAATGGATAGAGTCGAAGGGGTATGAACAAACCACAAATAACGATGAAATCATCTTCTCCGACAAGGAGGAACAAGAAGTAGCCCTACTTATCTATGAAGAGGAGGAACACATCACGCTCCACTCTCTCAAAAATCAAGTAGTGACAATTTGTGACATGAACGGGCGTATCGTGCAGACTATCTCAATGGACAAGGATGAGATACGCAACGTGACACTCTCACAAGGAGTATATAGCATCAATGGATATAAATGGTTAAAAAAATGACAGATTAACCAGTTGTCAAAAATTTGTGGTTTCAACTGACACATAAAACAAAAACGCTCTACCCGTAACTATAGTACTGTCGCCAGTCCCGAAGGGACGACATACCATAGGCAGGTGGCGTAAGCCCCTGAGGGCAAAAATCCCAATTTGTGGTTTCAATCTGACACATAAAACAAAAACGTTCTACCCGTAACTATAGTACTGTCGCCAGTCCCGAAGGGACGACATATCATAGGCAGGTGGCGTAAGCCCCTGTGTGGAAATGATGACGGGTGAGGACAGAGCCCTGAAAGGGCGACACAGAATAAAATGTTTTCATGTTAAGCATTTGTCAAAAAATAGAATACTATTTCATATATTTGTTTACAAAATATATAAACACCACGCTTATGCAAAAATGTAATTTCAAAATTATCTCTGTAACATTACTTGCGCTAATAGCAAGTGCTTGTGTAGACACAACTAAAGATAGGGCTAAAGACTCATCAAAAGAGACAACCTTGGTAAGTAACAAGATATGTGACATGGATGGGAACAACCTTACTGATGTCACCATAATCTCTGGAAACAAAAAAATCAAAACGGACTCAACCGGACTTTTCTCTCTCGACGTCGACACACTCATTGGAAATCGTTGCGTGTTGCGAATCCAGAAAGAAGGTTACTTCGACCGAATCTATTCAAAAAAGGCGACCGACACAACCAATTATCCTATTCAATTGATAAAAAGAGAGCAGTCGAAATTTGTAACATTAAAAAAATTCGATGCTAAAGAAGGTGCCATGATTGAGGCAAATGGTGCAACCGTCACAATCCCAAAATCGAGTTTAGTAAAAAACGATGGATCCGACTATAACGGAACTGTTGACATTGCCGTCGTCTACTTATCTCCGGCAGACTCACCAGCCATGGAGCCTCTCATGCCAGGTGCCGACCTTATGGCTATTGCAAATGATGGAGATACCGTTCCGCTAATCTCTTATGGCATGGTGAATGTGGAGATGACCGACGAGGATGGAAATCCACTGCAGTTGAAAGAGGGTTGTGAAGCCAACCTGAAGTATCCAGCGCCCAAAGGATTCAGCAGTCGCGACACTATCCCACTTTGGTATTTCAACGAAGAGTCCGGACTATGGGTTGAAGAGGGATACTCAACCAAGCAAGGAGACAACTATGTAGGGTCTGTCAAACATTTCACTTGGTGGAATTGTGATATCAAATTGGAAAATGGAGCCAGTTTCCGTTGTCGTCTAATAAATCACACATATAATAATAGATTCATTGAAATATATGCAGGAGCAGACTCTATTATAGCTTTTGTAAAAGGCGATAACACCATCCAATCAAAGATATTCCCGAACAGACCATTCTCCGTCGCTGGAGCACAAATGCCAGCACTAAAACCAGGAGAATTTTTGGACACATTCATTGTTTTCAACAAGATTATTTTTCATGATGTCAATGGCAATGCATTATCTTACGTGAAATTTAAGATAAACGATGTCCTTTATTATTCCGATGACAATGGGGTTGGGGTATTCCCGTGCAACGAAAATGAAAAAACGAGCATTCGTTTCCAACACTACGAGCCTGTCACTATCACAACTGCGGATTTTGACTCAGCCCAAACATGTATCGTCGTTTGCAAACCTCTTAAGGAAAAAGAGGAAAAACAAGATAAAAAAAACATCTCAACCACTAAGGATGGTGCAAAAGAACCAGAAACGAACAATTCAGAAGAAGAATGGAAAGACAACACCCGTGAAGAGAAATATCTAGAACCGTATCTTGTGATTCCTTCAGACAACGACACCTTAACCGGATTTGAGATTGCAATTACGAAAGAAAAACTGCTCTCTGCCAAAATTTTACTACGCACCGTATATGTAACAAGAAGTTCTGTAACGGGAGAGATAATACGAACACGATACGACTACACACAGAAACATACCATTTATTCATTTAGAATGAGTATTCTAGATCAACAAGACCACTATGATCTTCTATACTCTGATACTGGGGAAATCGTAGAAGAAATGAAAGAACAAATAGAAAAAACTAATATTAAACTAATCCTAGTGCATAATATATTATCTTCGCGGCCAGTGATAGATAATATGTATATACCAGTGAAAAATTCTATGTATATAATTGTCAAATGACAAGGCTAACAAATATGATTCTAAAACCTCACAAAGGGTGAGTACTATAAATTTTTATATTTTTGAAGAAAAATATATGTTATGAGAAGATTATTATTCTGCATATTATCCATATTCATCTTGTTTCCCCTCAATGGAGTAGCACAGAAACAAGGGTCAAGACAAGAGGGAAAAAGATTCGAGGTCCTCAGAGATTCAGGTTCTTTTAACTTCACAGTAAATGAACTCATTAAAGATGAAGTAATTCGGAAGAAGTATTTCATAAAAAGTGTCAGCTATATAAAGAGGGTTGACAAAAACACGTTGCTTATCACACAAAACAACTCCATGAAACCTTCGTTGCGAATTTGTGTTGACCAAGGAGAACTTAGTCCTTATCAAGGATACTCAACTGAGGGACTACAAATAATTAGTACTAACTTTTTATATACGAACCCTATTAAGATTAATTCATTTAAGGTGGAAGGTGTAGAAAAGGGACAAAGGAGCGTAAAAGTAACAATATATGACAATATTAGCAACACGTGTCTGTCCGAAAAAACATTCACGTTATCACCCGTCATCGTGCATAAATACACATCAGAGATACAATACACGGATGTAGATGGCAACAATCAAGTCTACACGAACGAGTCAGCTTGTTGGATACCTGCATCCACCACCGTTCCTGCCTATTTTATTGTGAGAGATGAATACGGCAAACGAATGACGGGAAATATAACGTATTCAATATATTGTTCCGACTCAATGGGAGACCTAACAATAAGATACACAACCGACACGATCCCTTCTCAAGTATTGGCACTATTCAACCAACCATCACGCAACCCATCGAAATGTTTACCTAAATGGTATGTTATTTCCTCTTACGGGGAGAAACGTGTTAAGTTCCTGGAAATACGGAAATGAGTTATTGCTAACGGCGGTCCCATAAACATCCTATCATTTCGTTAATTCATTCAATCCAACTGAACGAATTTACGTTAATTCATTCAACGCAACTGAACGAATTTACATTAATTCATTCAATCCAACTGAACGAATTAATGTTTTTTTTGCAATTTGCTCAAAAAAATTTATATATTTGCTGACGAATCAAAGAGGTATAGCAATATGGATATAAAAAGGATACTCAAAAAGCAAATCACAGACAGGATAAAACCACAAAAAGTGATGCTCATATACGGAGCGAGACGTGTCGGGAAAACGCTACTCCTTAAAGAAATATTCAACGAATTCAAAGGGAAGAAAATAATTCTGAATGGAGAAAGTTCCGATACGGTACGCATGATTGCAGACAAATCGATTAGCAACTACAAGCGATTATTTGCAGGCATAGAGCTATTAGCCATTGACGAAGCACAATACATTCCTGACATTGGCATGAAGTTGAAACTCATGGTTGATGAAATACCAGGATTGTCTATAATTGCAACCGGATCATCTTCATTTGACCTACAAAACCAAGCAGGAGAACCATTAGTGGGACGTTGTACACGCTTCATGCTTACTCCATTTTCCATCAAGGAGCTAAGCGAGCATCAAACCTCGTTTGAAATCATCACTAACATAGATCATTATTTAGTGTATGGCAATTACCCTGAACTAATCAGCATAGAATCATCTGGTGAGCAAGCACGTTATCTCACAGAGATTGTAGATTCTTATTTGTTAAAAGACATACTTGCCATCGACGGAATTAAGAACGCTCAGAAAATGCACGATTTATTACGATTGATAGCATATCAGGTGGGAAGCGAAGTTTCAATCGACGAGCTAGGCAAAAGTCTTGGAATAAGCCGCAACACAGCAGAGAGATACCTTGATTTGTTGCAAAAGGTTTTTGTGTTATATAAATTGGGGGGCTACTCAAAAAATCTTCGTAAAGAGGTGACTAAATCATCCAAATGGTACTTTCAAGACAATGGAATCAGGAATGCAATATTGAGAGATTTTCGTCCTTTCTCAGAGAGATCTGATGAAGAAAGAGGAATTTTATGGGAAAACTTCATCATCAGCGAACGAATGAAAAAGAAACACAACGAGATGGCTAACACCAACATGTATTTCTGGCGAACTTACGACCAACAGGAAATAGATCTTTTGGAAGAGGACAACAATAATCTATCAGCATACGAGATGAAGGCAGGCAAAAAAAATCCGAAAGTTCCAAAAGCATTTGTCAACGCCTATCCCAATGCAAAGTACGATGTCATAAACAGAGAAAACTTTTGGGAATATATAATATAAAAAGGTTGTCCTTCGTCTCGACAAGCGCCCTTCCAAATTCCAAGCCTTTATGATGCATTTAGTCTTCCCGAATAAACCGGTACACGTGCTGGAAGTCTTAGACTAAATTTTAGTAGCACAACGTGCCTCTTTTTGTTTTTTAGTATATAACAAAACGTTCATTAAAGATGTCGACATAATAGGTCAACTTACCCTTTTTTACACATCCATTTGAATCCAAATCTTGTCCGACGTACTCCACAACCATTTTCTTTATATCTTCACCTGTTATAGTCTTTCCCTCTATTCTATCAGAATCATTGCCTTTGAAGATTCTTGTTTCGGCAAATCCCATAAAAGCCGAAACCACCATTTTGGTCTTTTTATTATAGCAATACTGCACTTCGTATGAAGTGACGTTATCAATAGCATGATAATACTTTGTAATTTGATAATCGCGATTTTTGTGTTGAGGGAAATAAGCATTTCTGCCACTATCATAGATATAACCATCTGTTTTACCACCAAATCCTTTTTCGAAAGCCTTAACTTCATCCAAAGTTATCTTTCCAAGACTTTCAGAAAGAAAATTCATCATTGTCATTAATGATGATTTACCAATATATTGCAATGTATCTGTTTGTGTGTTCACATAGGTGAGTCGGATTGTGTCCTTATGTATATCAAGTATTCCACATTTACCTTTATCATGTATAAGACTCAAATGACCCGTCTGATCCCAGCTTCTGGCTAATTTATACTCTCCTCCATCGTGTGTTGTGATATTCCGCAAAGAAAAGATCTTTTCTTTCTGTGTTAAATCCTTGTTACATTTTACAACAAATAAATCATCATAACTTTTATTAATTAGATACAATAAACCATTATTGACATATCCAGACACAAAAATTGTATCTTGTGTTATATTATTATCAACAAAATTAAACTCCAAATCCCAAATGGTTTCATACTTTGTAGAAAACACTCTTTCTGGTTCAGGACAAAGAGGATACATGTTATATATCTTTACAGAATCATCTTTTACATATCCTTTTCTTGGGTCTAAAATCTTATAGACAGCGATGGAGCTTATAATATAATAAGCATCATCATATTTTATGATTTTATTCATTGGCGTACGAAACAGATGCTTCAATCCTGTCTTTTTATCATAAAAACTGGTATAGGTGCCCCATTCTCCATACGGTAAATATGATACAATATAATCATCATCTTCATAACAGATATTTGCAACAGGCTTTGCCTCTTCCCATCTATTTTTTCGATTATCATAATAATATCCATTACCATCATAATAACTACGGTAAAACAATGTGTCTTTTCTTGCAAAAAAATCAAAGTATGCACGATCACAATTATCAAATGTTTTTATAGACACCAAACTATCACTGCCTGGAGATATACTGAAAATATATCTTTTATCTTGAAATCCGTAATCTGGGAAATAAGTGTAATTTTTTGAATTGAAAAGACATATATAGTTTCCACGATATTTTTCAACTCTATCAAGAATCATTTCACATGCTTCACCTATATATATATTTATTTGTCTTTATATTTATGGAATCCGTAATAATAACATATTCAGAAGCAGAAACAAAATCACCACAACAATTGCTTTTGACAACAGATATAAACAAAACGGGTATCAATCTTACAATAACCAATAACGATTTTTTAATTTTATAAATCATATTTAGAACCTGTTTAAATTTAATTAAAAACTTTTTTAGAGTCTTTAAGTCCCAAAAACACAATAAATTATTGTTTCATTTTTCAAAAGTACGACAATTATTTGGAACAGCAAAGCGAACTTAACAACTTATGAATCACATAAAAAAAGTAGAGACGATGTGCACATCGTCTCTACGCAGATACCAATATTATCATTGTTATATTAATCCAAAACCGTTACCCAGCCATGAACATCTGGCTCCTCGCCATATTGGATACCACGGAGCTTATCATACAATTTCTTACTGATAGGACCTGGCTTACCATCTTTAGAGATAACGTATGACTTATTCATCTCCAAATCATCAATCTTTGAGATTGGACTGATCACAGCAGCAGTACCGCAAGCACCAGCCTCCTCTAATGTTTCAAGTTCCTCGATAGGAATCTGACGTCTTTCCACCTTCAAACCAAGGTCTTCTGCCAACTGCATCAAACTCTTGTTTGTGATAGAAGGAAGAATAGAAGTTGATTTAGGAGTGATATAAGTATTATTCTTGATACCGAAGAAGTTAGCTGCACCAGCCTCATCGATATATCTCTTCTCTTTTGCATCCAAATAGAACTCACAAGCATAACCTAAGTCATGAGCCTTCTTGTTAGCCAACAAGCTAGCAGCGTAATTACCACCTACCTTATAGATACCTGTTCCAAGAGGAGCAGAACGGTCGTATTCACGAATAACTACATATGGATTAGCGAAGAAACCGCCTTTGAAGTAAGGTCCTACTGGAGTTACGAACACTACGAAAAGATATTCATTAGCAGGATGAACACCTACCTGTGCACCTGTACCAATTAACAATGGGCGGATATAAAGAGAAGCACCACTCTCGTATGGCGGAATGAAACGCTCATTCAACTTCACCACCTTCTTAATCATCTCACAGAACTTTTCTGTTGACAACTCTGGCATCAAGATACCACGACAAGTGGATTGCAAACGCTCTGCATTTGCTTCCATACGGAAGATACGAATCTTACCATCCTTGCAACGATACGCCTTCAATCCCTCGAAAGCCTCTTGTCCATAATGAAGACAAGTAGCTGCCATATGGATGTTGATTGATTCTTCTGAACTAACTTCTATTTCTCCCCACGCGCCATTTCTAAAATAGCAACGTACATTGTAATCCGTCGGCATATAGCCGAACTTAAGATTAGCCCAATCGATGTTTAACTCTGACATATTCTTATCTTTTTTAATATCCGATATAATTTCACCCCCAAAGTTAACGATTTTCAAAGTAGGATTATCATAAAAAAGGAGAAAAAAGAAAAAAAAGGGAAAAAATGACAAGTAACGTGACTATACAAACGGATAATTATACCACCCAGAGTAAGATTATCAAAAAACAATCGCGGCTGGTACATTGTATACCAGCCGCGAAGTAAACATACGTATATAATCTTACTTTGAAACTGCTCTTACGTTAGCTCCATATGTACGAGAATGCCAATCAACAGTCATCTCATATTCTTCGCAACCATCCATACATGTAGTTCCGAACTGCATGCAATCTGCATAATCATAGGAGTTTGCAGTAAGATTTGAAGACCAATAATGACCACCCACTACAACAACTCCTTCTCCCGGACTTTCCCAATCACCAAAATAGATATATTTGCCATTGTATTTGGAAATTCCAATCATACCACCCTTATTTCTACCACAGTCATCAAGATTCACAATCCATTCCCAATCACAACCATCAATCAGTTCTTTCATCTCTTTTGATGTTGGCATTCTCCACGTCGAGCCCCAATTAACAGAAGCTGCATCATCCGAAGCATCTAAAACATTTTTTTCATCCGAAGAATTATATTTGGTCATACCAGCAGGTGCTTCATACTTATAGTTTGTCCAATCATAAACACCTTCCACACCTCCTTTATCAGTTGTTTCTCCCCATGCAAAATAATCTCCACTTTCTGTCCGTTTCGTAGCACCTACATTGTAGCAAGCCCATTTCAATCCACTTGGCAATCCCAAATCGACGTAATAATATCCTGCAATCTGACCACTATTAGATAACTCGTATTGAGCATAAACATCCAAATCGCCTTGAATATTAGTGAATGACGAATCACTCCAACCAATAAAATCATATCCCATTTTTTTAGGAATTTCTGGTGTCACAACGTTCACACCTTTTTCCACTATTTGACTACTGATTAACTTCTTTTCTGCCGTATAGAAATTAACCTTACATGCATTTTCTTCTAATATATACAGCGCATATACATCTATATCTCTCTGTACATTAGATAGTGCAGTGTCACTCCAACCTACAAAAACAAATCCTTCTACAACAGGAGCCTTTACAAGTGCAACACTTTGATTTTCTTCCACCTTTTGACTCTCAATCAATGTACTATCAATGGAATAGAAATTAACAGTATGATAGATTATCTTCTCACATATTGCATACACATCTATATCTTTCTGTACATTAGCAAATGAAGAATCGCTCCATCCGATGAAACGATAGTCCTCCTCTTGTGGACATACAGGAACAATTGCACCTCTGCCAGAGAAAACTTGTTGGTTATCTATCAACGTTCCTTCTTGGTTATAAAATTTGACGGTATATTTTTTAGGAGCAACAGCTCGGATACTCAGACCTGTACTTCGTTCTTCATGACCAACTTCCTCATAATTTAATTCAGTTAAACCACTGAAGCATTTGCTATACTGATCATACTCTTCATGAAGTGTCGATGACCAATATGTGCAAAGTTCACCCACATACGGATTACCTTTATCTGACCTCATTCCAGCAGATGGAAGGAATATCACTTTACCATTAAACTTTGAAGTACCTATAAAACCTGCTATTCCTGTCCCATTAAAATCATCCGTGGCTTTCCAATTGCATCCATTTAACAACTCATTCATTTCAGTCAAAGTTGGAATACACCATTTTTCTCCCCAACAGTAATAAGCAGCATCATCCTCTAATTCCAACACTGTTTTTTTATCCAAAGAAAAATATTTCTTAATGGACTGATCGGTACCTTCACACAATCTATACGTTTCCCATGAATAATCATCCTTTGTCGTTGTTTCTCCCCATGCGAAATAATTTCCATACCCTTCTGGTTTTGTTGCACCCACATTGTATGTCGCCCATTTCAAACCACTTGCCAATCCAAGATCCACGTATGAATAATCTCCTATCTTACCGCTAACAGAGACTCCATTTTCGATTAAAGAGGGTTTATATTGAGCATACACATCTATATCTTTCTGCACATTGATGAATGAAGAGTCACTCCAACCAATAAAGTCATAGCCACTTATTATAGGTGCTTTAGGTGTAGTAGTCGTACCCCCTTTCCACACATTGCAACTTTTTATCAATGAACTATCAGCAGCATAAAAATTCACCTTATATTTTACTATGATGTCAATATCAGCAACTGCACGAACTGTCCGTCCGTAATATCTATTAATTGTTCGACTACTAGATACACATTGCATAGCCCCTTGATCATCTCCATAAAGATAACTCGCCCCATAATCTGTGTTAGAGAAAATCGAAGACGACCATACAGACATGCTTGATTCAAAATAACGCTTTGTCCCGTTATAGTATCCTACAGCAGGAAAGAAAATAGTGTTACCATTGACATTTGAAGTTCCAATCATTCCCGCAACTCCAGTTTCATTGAAATCATCCGTCCATGTCCAAACACAGCTAGAGATTAACTCTTGTAGTTCAGCCGAAGTTGGCATGCGCCACTCTCCTTTCCATGAAGCAGTTGCAGCATCATCTTCTATATCCAAAACAGTCTTGTCATCCACAATACCGCTCGAACTACGATAACAATACTTAATCAAAGACCCATCTATGCTGTCACACCACATATAAGTTTTGCGTGAATAATCACTTTTGGGCAAAGTCTCTCCCCATGCAAAATAGTCGCCAGACTCAACCGGTTTGGTTGCGCCAACATTATAAGTAGCCCACAACAATCCACTCTCCAAGCCAAGATCAACAAATGTATATTCATTCATTCTTCCACTAACTGACACACTTTGTGTCGTTGTTCCTGTCGTATCGAATACAATATTGACATCTTCATAAGTCACTTCCACCACCTTCTCCACATCATACTTATCCACCTTTCCATCAGTAGTCTTCGTACGCATATATCTTGTGGAAGTTGCATCATCTTTTTCGTAATCAACCTGCTCTACTTTCTCTATATCGTATTTCACGATCTGATTGTCAACAGTCTTCACGCTCATATACGTCACAGAACTCGCCACAACGGCAAACATTATTACTGCTATTGATAATATTATCTTCTTCATCTTTAATGCTATTTTACTTTCGAATCACTTTAATTGATTTTGTTCCTACAGTCAACACATAAACACCCTTTTGATTTGGAAGTGTGACAACGGCAGAACCCTCTTTGTCAGTCGTGGCAGCAAAAATTGTCACTCCATTCACACCAACCAACGACACCTTTTCCAATGCTTGTGCATTGAGCACCTGCAACGTGGTCTCATTCAGACTTACTATTTGCAATACATCTGCCGCTAATGCATTTACACCGGTTTCATCACCTTCTGTAAAATGATAATTCTTAACATCACTGATTGCATAACTTGTGGCAAGACTACCATTTACAATCAAACTACCGTTCTCGTACGTCACAACAGGATTCTCGTCCAATGAAAAACTGTACATTTTCCCATCCAATTGCTCTACTGTCATGTACTGTTTTTGTGCATTCAAACATAACAAGCAACCCGAAAACGCAAGGATCGCCAACACTTTTTTTCTCATATTATCTATTTTTTCTTTATAGTGAGTTCTATAATTTCGCATCTCAGAAAATGGCAGAACCCAGGAACCATTTAAAAAGACGGCGCAAAGATACTATAAATAATTCAATCTTAAAGGTACACAGTTAAAACAAAAATGCTCTGGAAGCATAAAATCTTCCAGAGCACATTTATCATTTGCGATTTTGTCGAAAGCATGGTTGCTAACACAAAAGCACCCAGAAATTTATAAATCCTCGATTCTTTCTAATCTATCGTTTATCGATGATTTTTATTTTCTCTTTTTCAGCAAACCTCCTAATCTACCGATGATGGAAATCAACTTACCTGTTGTAGGATTGGAAGAGGCAACAGCACCCAAAGAACTCAAGATAGAAGACAAATCGATGCCGCTACCTTTCTTTGTAATTATAGAAACCAATCCTGCAATGATGGTTGGCAACAAGCCTGCTGCAGCATTTGCCGAAGATGCACTCAATCCCAATTTAGGAGCAACCTGAGATGAAAAGATCTGAGATGCCAATTGAGTAATAGGACTTGATTCTGCAGAAGTATTTCCTGTAAACAAAGAAGTCAATTGTTCAATACCATTTGGACTCTTAGCTGTCTGCTTCAGACTATTTAGGATAGAGTCTGACAAACCATCCAATACGTTGCTACCCAAATCACTTTGTGATGCACTTTGTGAAGCAGCTTCCTGCACTTGCTTCAAAATTAAATCTGAAATTTGTGACATAATTTTATTTTAAATAGTTAAACATTCTAAGGAACTCTCTAAAACGCAAATCTGTGGCACTCCATACCAGAAATGCCACAGATGTAAAAGTATAAAAAAAATCTTTTTCTTTTATTAGAAAAGAAGAAAATCTTCTTGTTTAGATTTGATCCTGCAAAGCGTCTCTTGCGTCACACCTATGTAAGATGCTACATTGATGGCGCTGATACGAGATGCCAATCCAGGAATACGTTTCTCCAAATTCTCATACTTATCTTCAGCAGAATCATTCAAGACTGAATCCAATCTGTTATGACACAAAATCAAGGTGAATTCCAAGACTTTCTGATAGATTGTATTCAACTCTTCCTCCTCATCACAAAGTTTCAAGAACTTAGCACGATCCATTTTCACATATACAGTTGGTTCAAGAGCCTCGATGGTTGCCTCTGTTGGTTTTCCAGTGACGAAACTTTCAATATCGAAGAAACCATATCCCTCTGTTGCAAAGAAATCAGATATAAGTTTTTTATTCTTATAGTGATATACTTGCACCATACCTTTTTGAACTACACCCCAGAAGTCACACACGTCTCCTGGTTTCAAAATAAGGTCATGTTTCTTAACCTTCTCTTGAACGAGAATAGAATTCAACTTTCTCTTTGTCTCTATCGACAATTCTATATGACCTAAAACATGTTCTATTTCGGCAGAGACTAATCTTTTATTTATAACAACTTTTTTCATATATAAATTTCAATTCAAATTCGTTAAACATACCACAATATACCATACCATTATTTCACCTTCGAACGAATACGGCTTAGTGTCTCTGGTGTCACACCCAAATAGGAAGCAACAAAGATAGAAGGAACACGCAACACATATTCCGAATTTCGATTGATGAGATTGTCATAACGAACCTTTGCTGGCTCAAATATACAATCCAAAGTCTTCTGCTTTTTCTTACGTAACAACTGCTCTGTCAAATTGCGATAAAAGATACGAATCTCTTTATTCTGTTTACACAACTCGTCCAAATCAGTCTTTGTACAAAGATAAAGCACTGAGGGCTCAAGCATCTGAATGTAGCGTTTACTTGGCGTTTGGCGAAAGAAACTCTCACAATCATAGAAGATTTCATCTTCACTAGCCAAATACTCCGTCATTTCTTCTCCTGCCTTGCGATAGAAGATTCTGATTAATCCAGTATCAACAATACCCAAAAAACGACTCACATCACCTTCTAGTTGAAGGTACTCACCTTTGTTGAGTTGAATAACTCTCGTCTTTGAGTTCAACAACTTAACCGAATCTTCCGACAATGCCATTGCAGGAAGTTCATTAAAGCATTTAAAAATGCGTTCATAAAATCCTTTTTCCATACTTATTCTATGTTAAATTCAGTTTTCCACCTACAAAAATAGCATTTTATTTAAATACGCAAATTTTTTTTGTTTTTTTTTGTTTTTTTTAATAATCGAACACATTTCTACCTTTTCGTTCTCTTTGTTGAAAATTATTAAGTTTATAGCTGAATTGGAGAAGGAAATAGCTGCCCAAAGTATTATATTCCGTATCGTTGATTGATGAATCACTGATTTTTCTAGAAAGATTTCCTTGTTGTCCCAACAAATCAAAAACCTTGAAACGCAATATTCCTGCATTATTTTTCATAAAAGTCTTTGATAATTGAGCATTCCAAAGCCACTCTTGATTATTAAATCCATCCGAATATCCTTTATACAAATGATAGTCTATGTTCGAAGATAACTCCATTTTCCATGGCAATTTTATATTTATGTCATATTCCACCTGATAGTCAAAAGTCTCGTAATTTGCACTGTTTCGGACCTCATTTTTGCTTCTTTGGTAATCAACATTGCCCGCCAGTTCCATGTCAAATTTGGTTCCTCTGTAAGAAATTGAAATTCTTTCTGACGCTCCTATCACTTTTGTTAAATTTTTTAACATTTGATCGGTGATCATTGACGAACTTTCCAACGAAACATTTTCTTCATAACTTCCCTTCGTTGATGTGCTGAATATGAAATCTTTATTTTTGAATGGTGTATTGAAAACAAGTGAGCCGCTCATGTTCCAATTGCCATTCACATTCTCCTTATAACTACGTTGCACTCCTGTTTGTGTATCATATACCAATCTGTTCATAATCGCATTCTGAATCATACGATATGAGGCGTTCGCCATCCAACTGCGCTGCGTCTCACTGACATACTTCTTGAAACGAACAGACGCATTGTGCGTATAGGCGGGTTTCAAATTCGGATTACCATACAACAGATTCAACGGATCTGATTCGTCAATCACCTCTTGCAAATACTCCACATCAGGTGCCGAACTCTGTCCACGGTAACGGAATCGCAAGTTGCTTTGTTTATCAAACTTAATACCCAACATCAAGTTAGGAGAAAAATTAAAGACGGTTTGTCGTTTGTTGTTATTCTCATTTGGTCCGACCAGGTTAACCGTAGATGAGTTCTGTGGTTGGAATGTGAATCCCACATTATAATTCAGCTTTGTATATTTACCTTGTAAACTGATATCCGCCTGATGATTATTGTAATCGTTCTCCACCTCACTACTCAAAGAGTCAATCATATCTTTCTTCTCATATACATTTAACTCATTCTCATCATATACATAGGAGTACGAATTGGCATTTCTCCTCTGATAACGGTATCTGAATTGTAGAAAATGATTTTTAAAAACAGGTTCCGTGTAGGCTCCCTCCACATAGAATGTCAGATTATTGCTTCTCCTATCTGTATATCTGTGTGTGGTGAACAAAGAGTCATCTTCTAAATCATCCTCCTCATCATAGGTATAAAAATGGGTATACGATGAATTGTTCACTTCTGATGGAGAGTAGTTGCCCGACGATCCTGTACCAAACGAAAGGTTTCTACCCTTATTATTCAACTTACGCATAAATCGTAATGTGGCATTGAAGCCCAGTTTGTCACTCGTCATGTATCTGGAAGACTCCTTGTCATTGTTTTTCAGACGAGCAGTATTGAAGTTCTCTGTCAACGTATGACCATCCGTAGTAGAATGAGAATAGTTGATGAGAGGACGGAATGTAATGGTTGTCATGGAATCCGGATTCCATTTGAAACGGAAGACTGTCGAGATATCATCTCCCTTTCGCAAGGAATTCGACTCCTCATTTTTAAAGGTGGAACCACTGGTTCTGAATGTTTCGATCTTACTTTTTTTCTCTACATCATTCTTTGTATGTTTGTACTGCACATTACCACCATACTCACACTGTTTGCTTTTCTCTTTGGCAAATGTGATTCCCAACAATCCAGAGGTAGTGATACCATTATTGGCACCTCGGTTCATGGCATCGTACGACATACCTGCATCTGTGAATCCAGTACTATTTACATTGTTGAAGGAACTGATCACAGAAAAATTACTATTCTCTTTGAATCGGCTAAGGTTAGCGCCCAACTCATAACGGAAATCAGGATGAACCTCATACAAATCGTGTCCGGCACCTCCTGTGAAATTTCCCATCCATCCATTTTTCATTCCCTTCTTGACTGTCAAGTCCAGCACTGTCTCATCATCATCGTCATCCGTTCCAGTCGACAGAGAAGAATCACTCTTCTTATTATATGTCTTAAGATTTTCAACCATATTGGCAGGAAGATTCTTCAAGGAAACCTTAGGATCATCAGAGAAAAACTCTCTTCCATCCACCAGCACCTTCTTTATCTCTTTACCATTCACCATCAATTTACCATCCCTAGAAAGCTGTGCGCCAGGCAATTTTTTCACCAAATCTTCCAACACGGCTCCATCAGCCACACGGAAAGCCTCAGCATTATAAACCAATGTATCCTCTTTCACCACCACAGGTGTCGCTGCCGCCAAAATCTTAACCTCTTCCAACATCACCTTATCGGGTGTCAGTCGGATACGAAGCGGCTTCTCCTGCACCTCCTTCACCTGTATCTTACGATAGGAAGTATTATACCCCATAAAGGAGGTTCTTAACAAATAAGCACCCTCGTCTACATTTTTCAAGACAAATGCACCCTCGTCATTACATATCTCACCTTTTACATAAGATGAATCACTCACATTTAAAAGTTCCACCGTTGCATACGGCATCACGCTACCTTCTTCCTTATCCATTACTACTCCAGACAAATCTGCAGAGAAAAGAGAGGTAAAAGAACAAACGGAAAAAACAATTCCCAAAAAACGAAATACTCTCATTTACAAATTTTTATTTTGTGCAAAAATAAATGTTTTTACATATAATCAAACAGACTGTTCGTTGAAAAAATTTACACTTTCTATCAGATTTTATGTTTTATTACGGAAAAATTGTATATTTGCCGACTAGAAGCCATATGCTTACAAGAAATTAAAAATAACCATTATTATATTTAAAGTCATGAAAAATAAAGTATTAGCATTATTTACAGCAGCAGCCTTTTGCACGTGTTCTGCATTTTCGCAAGAAATTGCAACGTGGGAGAATTTTGCCAAAAGTGCTGTTACATTCACATTTGATGATGGAGGATGGGAAACCAATTCTCACAAATGGGTTGCCGAAAAATTGGACAATTACAATTTCAAAGCCACATTCTATGTTATAACAAACGAGGTTGGAGGTAACTGGGGTGTTTATAAAGGCTTTGCTCAAAATGGCCACGAAATAGGCAGCCACACAGCCTCTCACAGTACTAATTCTGGAGAATTAGCTTCTTCTAAATCAACAATTGAGCAACAGATCGGACAACCATGTCTAACTCTTGCTTATCCAAATTGTAATGTAATATCCAACACATTGAATTATTACCTTGGAGGTCGTATTTGTGGTGGTCAAACCAACTCTAAATCTCCAAGTGATTTATCTCGCTTCGATTGTATAATTTGTGGTTCTTCTGGTATAAACAGCCAAGGCGAATTTACTAGCAGATGCTCTGGAGCAAATGGAGGTTGGGTTGTATTTTTGATACATGGTATCCAAGATCTTCAAATGCAAGGAGGTTACTCTCCTACCAACCAAAATGCATTCACTGGAACACTGCAATGGTTAAACACAAACAAAAAAGACTATTGGGTATGTACCGCGCGTGATGCCATCATGTATCTAAAAGAACGTGACAACGCTACACTTAAAAAGATTTCTAGCGACAACACAAGCGACACTTACTCATTGACCCTCAATGCAAGTCTTACAAGCAACACACTCTGTAATTGGGATTACCCTCTTTCAATTCGTGTTCCAATGCAAGACGGATGGGCTAACATCAGAGTAACCCAAAATGACGATGAACTTGAGTTTGAAGAAAAAGACGGATTTATTTATTTTAAAGCAAAACCTGGCAAAGGAGATATCGTTGTAGGTTCTGGTCAACCAGCTGTTCCAGATCCAGATTTCACTATTTCTGTTGATAAAGCAGACAAATACTGCAAAGATTCTACTTACAAAGTAACATGGACTGCTACAGGTGATTTCAATGACAGAACTTACATTTTGAACTGGGGAACAGGTTCAACTTCTACTGAAGTTTCCATCTCTAGTGTCAAAGCTTCTTCTGAATGGGGTGAAACAGCTGACAATCCATATTGGGTAGTCGATAATATTTTGAGCGATGATGGCAACCACGGAGGTAGCAGTCGTTGGGGATCCATGAGCGGTTCTGACGAATGGGTAGAGTTTAACTTCGGTAAAACTCAAACCGTTGGCGGCATCAAGATTGACGAGTGCACAGAATATAGTGTTATCACATCTTTCGAGGTTCAATATGATGAAAATGGATCTTGGAAGACAGCGTACACTGGAACAAAGGTAAATCACGACTTCACTGCTACATTCAGCCCTGTATCCACTAGCAAGATGAGATTATTCATCAAGTCAACAGACGATGGCGCTGGTTGTAACATCAACTACGTTGAATTCTCTGGTGTTGCTGGTTATGTGATTAAAGATGGTATCACTGCTGCAGGTTCTGTTGATTGGAAACCTAAATCAGCAGGAACAGGTATGTTGACAATCACTTCCACAAAGAATAAAGTGATAACACAAACCGCTTCCATGAAGATAGAGAACTGCGGCGGTGGTGATGAACCATGTACAGATTGTGGTGGTTCTGATCCTAATCCAGGTGCTAGTGCTTCCACATTCTTTGACGGTGATTCATACTTCGGTCCTGATTGCGACAGCAAAAACTACACAGGTGCTTACTATACTGGTAACTACACTAGCTTGTTCAAGACTTACTTAGGTAAGACTGACGAGGAAATCGCTAGCAAGATGGATAAACTTTGGAATCACTATTTCAAAGGTAACAAAGACAACGAAGCAGTATACTTCGAAGACGGCAGTGAAGCTTATATCAAGGATATCAACAACAATGACGTTCGTTCCGAGGGTATGTCATACGGTATGATGATTTGTGTGCAAACCAATCACAAGACTGAGTTCGACAAACTTTGGAAATGGGCAAAGAACCACATGTGGCACAAAGGTGACGGATGGGATGGTTACTTCGCTTGGCAATGTTATGATTCAGGACAACAGAAAGATCCAAACTGTGCACCTGATGGTGAAATGTACTTTATGATGTCACTGCTCTTCGCTGCTAACCGTTGGCATGACGATCAATACATGGAGGATGCTCAATACATCTTGAAGAGAATGTGGGATAATCCAAATCACTCATTGTTCAACCAACAACATAATATCATCACATTCCAACCTCAGGGTAACGAAAGTAACTTCTCTGACCCTTCATACGACTTGCCTGCATTCGTTGATTTGTTCTCTCGTTGGTCAACCACCAACAAAGACAGATGGGCTGCAGCCGCTGAAGCAACTCGTACTCACTTGTACAAATCTTCTAACACAAAATCAGGTTTGTTCTCCGACTACAACAACTTCGACGGAACACCTCATGGAGTAAGTTACAACTCTAACGCAGAGAAGTATATGTACGATGCTATGCGTTGCGCTATGAACTTCGGTATGGACTACTATTTGTTCGGAAAAGATGCTTCTAGACAAGAGGAGATGGCAAAGAGACTTATCGACTTCTTCGACAACAACGGATATAAGAACGCTCGTTTCAACTGGGATGGTTCAAATCCTAGTGAGTCATACACTCTTGGTGAGGCTGGTGCTAATGCCGTAGCTTGCTACGCATTGGTAAACGATCCAAGTTACGAATCTAAGATCAAGACTAATTTGAAGAAAGCTTGGGATGGTAGCTTGATGACAGGTCAATACCGTTACTACGACGGTTTGGTTCACTACTTGGCAATGCTTCACTTGTCTGGATACTTCAGAATTTGGAAACCAACTCCTGATATCACAGAAAAGACAGTTGACGGAAACTCTTACAACGGTCAAACTTATACAGAAGAGACCACCATCGACGAATTTAAAGATTGCAAATTGTATAGAGTTACTATCAAATGCAACGGCGGAGACAAATCTGACGACATCAACAATGTAGATGGCATCTCTATCTATCCTAACCCTGCAAGAAACGAATTCGCTATCTCTTGCAACGAGGATATCAAATCTGTTGAGATGACCAACCTTGCTGGACAAGTTGTCTTGAGCGACAGCAACTCTGAAATCCAAGTTTCATTGCCTGCTGGTACTTACATCGTTCGCGTAACAACTACAAACGGCAATGTCTACATGAAGAAGTTAATCATCAAATAATACTTCCGTCTGATTTTTACAAAGACATAAGTAATTTGATTATGATATGGCATGAGTTCAGCGTATTGCTGAACTCATGCTTTTTTATTGAACTTTTTTTCATACCTTTGCCCCAATAACACAGATTCCGTACGCTATGAGCAAACTTTCGATATTATCACTTCTTTTCGCTTTTATACCCTCTCTGCTCATTGCTCAGCTTCGAATCAACGAGGTGATGCAATCCAACCTCACCCTAATTGACGATTTCAACGATTTCCCTCCCTCATGGATTGAAATCTACAACGAATCATCCAACCCCATCTCTCTTCATCATTATTCCATTGAATCCGACAACACCATCTATACCATTAAAAAAGATACCACAATAGCTCCTCACGACTTCATCCTTCTCTACGGTGATGAAGTCAATAGCAATCTGCACACCAACTTCAAACTTGAATTCGACAAGAAATCCACTCTTCGTCTATTCACCTCCAAAGGTCTCCTCGTCGACTCCCTACTTATCCCACCAATGCGACAAAAAGGTGTCTCATACGGAAGAACCAACAACGGAGAAGAGGGCTGGCTACTGAAAAGCACTCCCAGCAAAGCCAATTCAGCAATCAGCTACACCTTTCTTCCTACTCCTACCCTTTCTATCCCATCTGGATTCCACAAAAGTTCGTTCACAGTCAAATTAAGCGAGCCAAACAATTCTAATTCAACAACTTATTACACTACGAATGGCAAAATACCAACTATCAAAGATAGTATATTCGCAGATAGTTTAATCATTGACTCCACACAAATCATCCGATTGCGTACCTTCACGACGGATTGTATTCCATCCGAAGTCTCTTCCTACTCGTATATTTTTCCACAACATGAAATCACCCTTCCTGTCATCTCAATCATAGCGGAACCCGACCATCTATACGACGATCAAATAGGCATATACGTACCTGGCACCTACGACGAAGATGAGTACAACTACAACTATGATTGGCATCGTCCAATCCACATCAACTACCTAGACACAAATGGCGCACTTCAGATAGACCAACTTGCAGAGGTTCGCATAGCAGGTGCCACATCTAGGAAATTACCTCAAAAATCACTCGCCATCTATAGTAAGAAAAGACTCTCCGGAGGTGATTTCAACTATCCATTTTGGAAAGAAAAACCACAAATCAAACAGACTCACTCCTTTTTGCTACGCAATGCAGGAAATGATTTTCTACTTGGTCACATACGCGATGCTGCCGTACAAAGTTATGCCGGCTTAACCATGAAAAATATCGACTATCAAGCATACGAGCCAGTAATTGTCTTTATCAATGGGAAATACACTGGACTTATGAATCTGCGAGAACGAACAAACATCGATTATATTTATGCCAACCATCCAGACGTGAAAGAGGAGGTGGACGTAATAGAAAATTGGGACATCATCAATTCTGGAAATGGCAATGCCGCCAATCTCTTGTATAAAATCATGACCAACAAAAATGTCACCTATGAAGATTTGGAAAGTCTGATTGACATGGATGAGTTTCTCAACTATTTCATCATCGAAACCTATTTCGGGAATGCAGATTTCCCCGACAATAACATTGTCATGTGGAGAGAGCAGAAGAAAGATGCCAAATGGAGATGGATACTGAAAGATTTAGACATCTCCATGGATTACCGAACCATAAGAAATGGGGCTATATTTCTCTACTCAATCAACTTCTTTGAACAAATTCTCGCCGTCAACCCTGAGGATGAAAATTTCAAGAAGATGGACTTCCCCACTAAACTGATGAGAGTGCTGGTCAACATGGAACCCTTCAGAGAAAGGTTTATCGAGCAATTCAGTGTTAACATGGGAGATTTTCTCCACCCACGCTATATCATCCATCATATAGACAGTTTGACGCAACGCATTGAGTACGAATTTCCCTTCACGGACGAACGCTACAACAATTTTACGGGGAACGACTTCACCGACTGGTATCAGGAGCGTGATCTCATTCGTAATTATGCTTCCAAACGCAACTGGTTGAACTCAGCCTCTATGGGTAACTATTTTCATCTCGGCAACATGTTCCACCTAACCATCAACGACCCTTTTGCAAGTGATCTTCCCTATGAGTTCACCTTCAATGATATTCCCATGAGTCACACCTCATTCGAAGGCTACTACTATAATGGTCGGACCATCAAACTACACACCAAAGAGAAAGAAGGTGCTCCAGCGATCAAAGGATGGAGAATAGAAAAGAAGATTCAAGATATAACCCTCTATGAATATGTCGACGGAGACTCTCTCTCCCTTCACATTCCGAAACAATCAATTGCAGACCACATAGCCATATTCTCATTAGATTCAGTTGTCGACCATCAGCAATCAACAAACCAACCACGTTGTTACAACGTAGAAGGGGGCATTTTGCTTACACAACTAAACGATCAGACGACAATATCCGTGGCAGACCTAAGTGGGAAAACACTATTCCTTCAAAAAGGTTTCGAACAGGGAGAGACACTGATTCACCTTCCCAAAGGATGCTATCTGCTGAATGATGGCGAATCATGGAAGAAAATTATCGTAACAAAATAGAAGAAATAAGGCGTCTAGTTGAAAATTTCTCTTTATCTTTGGAGTTAAATGCATTAAAACATACGGTGAGTGCTATAAGTTCACTATTTTAACATAAATAAAAAAAACAGAAATGGCATATCAAGAAACGGTGAGAACCAGTTATGGTTCAAGAGTAGCAGGAGGTTTAAAAGGCATTATTAGAGGTTTCCTCCTACTGATTATTGGAACAGTACTTCTTTGGTGGAATGAAGGAAGAACATTGAAGACATCTGATGCCAACAAGGAAGCATACGAAGTGACCACTCAAGTATCGGATCTCTCCACAATCAACAACACCCTTAATGGGAAAATGATTTTTTCTAGTGGGTTAGCAACAACGAAAGATTCTCTTGTCGATCACGAATTCAATATCGGCGCAAATGCCATCAAACTTATACGTAAAGTAGAGTATTATCAATGGGTACAACACTCATCCTCCAAAAGCAAAGACAAGTTTGGAGGCGCAGAAGAAACAACCATCACGTATACATACGAAAAGAAATGGGTTTCATCGGCACAAAACTCTGCTGAATTCAAAGACCCTGATTACAAAAACAAGAACTTCACTTTATCCACAATTGAGAGTGAATCATTTTTAGCCCCCAATGTAACAATCGGTGCATATAAAATACCTGACTTCCTTTCTTCTCAAATAAGTGGAGCACAAGACCTCTACGTTCAACTCTCCAAAGAGAAGATTCAAGCATTCAACACGACTGCTAAGAATATACTTCAAAGCAAAACGAACATACTGGAGAAGCCATATCAACCCAATGGTGAATATGTTCACGTAAACGCCAACGAAGTTTACTTAGGTGCTAATCCTAGCGTTCCAGCCATCGGCGACGTGCGCATCACCTTCCAAAAGGTTATGCCTACAGATGTCTCCATCTGGGCAAAGGTGAACAATGACACATTCGAAGAGTACATCAGCGACAATGGTTATAAAGTATCATCCATCAGCACGGGCGTTCAATCACTCGATAAAACATTCCAAGATGAGCAAGATGCCAATTCTATAACGGCATGGCTCCTCCGATTATTAGGTACATTATTAGTCATCTATGGTTTGAAGGGCATTTTCAACATTCTTGTCATCATCCTGAAAGTTATTCCATTCCTTTCAAGCATTGCCAACTTAGGTGTCAACCTTGTCTGCATTCCTGTCGGACTCGTATGGTCACTCATTGTCATAGCCATCGCATGGATCTTCTATCGTCCGATATTGGCTATCCTGCTACTCGCAGCATCTGGCGCACTCATCTTCTTCCTTGTCAAAAGAGCCAAAGAGAAGAAAAAACAAAACAGTGAAGAATTAGTATCAACCACAGAATAAAATAAGATGATAAATAGCGAAGAAAAATTATACGTAGCCCACTCCGACCATCCATTGGTGTTGGAGCCTAAGATGGCCAATCGTCACGGACTGATTGCAGGAGCCACCGGTACAGGTAAAACCGTTTCTCTACAAGTATTGGCAGAATCATTCAGCGACCTCGGAGTACCTTGTTTCATGGCAGATATGAAGGGTGACTTGTCTGGCGTCTACAAAGCTGGAGAATTAACTAAATTCATAGCCAAACGTCAGGAACAATTTGGCGTCACATTCGAGTTTCAACCCTACCCTACCCAATTCTTCGACGTGTATGGCGAGCAAGGTCATCCTATGCGTGTCACCATCAAAGACTTTGGCGTGTTATTATTCTCACGAATCATGTCGCTCACCGATACGCAAGAGGGCGTGCTCAACGCTGTATTCCGTATTTGCGAAGACAAGGGAATGCCACTGGACGACTTGAAAGATCTCCGTGCCGCATTAAACTACATCGGACAAAACGCTAAAGAATTCCAAACGGAATATGGTAACATATCTTCCGTGTCCGTAGGGTCCATCCAACGAAACCTATTAGCACTGGAAGAGCAAGGTGGAAATCAATTCTTCGGACTTCCTGAGTTTGATATCGACGACTTCTTCAGTGTAGAGAAGATGAATGGTATCAAGAAAGGAATGATCAATATCCTTGCTGCAGATAAGTTGTACAACAATCCAAAACTCTACTCAGCCTTCCTGATGTGGCTATTGACCACCATCTACAACAAATTGCCTGAAGTGGGAGATATGGACAAACCAAAATTCATCTTCTTCTTTGATGAGGCACATCTACTATTTGACGATGCCTCAAAAGCTTTGATGGAGCAGATAGAGAAGGTGGTTAGACTTATTCGTTCGAAGGGTGTGGGTGTCTATTTCATCACACAAAATCCAATGGATATTCCAGAGAACGTGTTGGGACAACTAGGAAACAAGATACAACACGCTTTGCGTGCCTTCACACCAAAAGACCAAAAGGCAGTTAAAGCAGTGGCTCAATCCTTCCGCGCGAATGAGGCATTCGACACCGAGAAGGCTTTGCTCGAATTGGAAACGGGAGAAGCACTCATCTCCTTCTTGGACGAGAAAGGTGCCCCTACGATTGTGGAACGTGCCAAAATGCTATGCCCTCAAGGCCAAATCGGTCCTATCACGGAAGAAGAAAGAAGAACCGCCATCAAAGAATCGGGATTGGAAAAGAAATACGGAGAAACCGTCGAGCGTGAATCTGCTTACGAAATGCTGATCAAAGAGTCGGAAAAGAAAAAGAAAGAAGAGGAAGAAAGAAGAGCAAAAGAGTTGGCAGAGAAGGAAGAAGCAAAACGCAAGAAAGAGGAGGAACGAGAAGCAAAATCGAAATCCAAGAGAAGCACATCCAGTACCACTTGGTATGGCAAAGCATTGACTTCCATTGCAAAAACACTAGGCAACAAACTAGTAAACGAGGTAATAAAGAAAATGAAATAAAAGGCATTTATCGTAGAGACGGTGTAAGCACCATCTCTACGAATGCTTTTATGAGAATTCTTTCAATTCATTTCGTAGAACTTCTGAATTTATAGGACAGACTACACCTTAATTCACTACCTTGATGTATTCTCCATTATCACGTATGTTATGATACAATTTCAATCCACAAGTGGCAGGTCCCTTGACTGGATTACAAGCACCATACGTCAAATCAAATTTTGAGCCACACTCAGGACATGTAGCATAAGGCATCTTGATTGTCAACAATACCGAACGCAGATTCTCATACGGACATGACAAATCACAGCAATGCACCTGTCGATCCATATCCCTGAATATAACCACGCCGCCATACCCCAATCTGAAATTAGCAGGATATATATTATCCTTTTCATACACAACAGCACTATTCGGCATCAATAATGCTTGATATTCGCTATAAGAGGTCTTTACATAGACTTCAGACTCCGGTATGTCACTTTCATCATTCCGACAGGAAAAAAGCGTCAGAAACAACGCTAGGAGCCATTTTAGGTCACTTAACCGTAATTTCATAATCTGCAATTGTAATAACGTCTCCTGACACGATTTTAGCTCTTTTTCGCAGCTCCACCACACCATTACGGAGTACGAAGCCATCCGAGACCATTCCCTGTGCCTCGGCTCCATTATAGGCGACATTCGTTGCCTTCAGCAACTGAATAAGCTGAATATACTCTTCGCCTTCTCTAAGTTCAAATTCTATTTTCTGCATCTCTTTAAATTCACCTTTATTCCACAAGCAATTCCGGACGAAACTCAAAATGCATGGTGTCATAATGGTACCATCTCGTACCAGAAATAAATCCATGTCGTTCAAATATCTCCACAATCTCTCGCGGTATACGATTCTTATATACTATTTGATCCTTTTCACTTTTACCAGGATTGGACCACAACCAAAAATTTGAATACTTTACATTAATATCGATGGCAATGCCATAGCTATGAGCACTCAAGCGATCCATTCCGCGCACCTTACGCCAATAAAAAGTGGAAGCGCCAGAGAAATATTTCATGTAGGACTTCGGCAACCGAGACAACTCTGTCGCCACCGCCTTCAAGCTATCGGCTGCTCCATTCACAGCGGTAAACAATATCTTCTGTCCAAACCAATCAACATGCACCAAATGAGACTGAACCTCATTGGAGGAGTTGCCATACATCTTACGAAAGAAAGATTCGCAACGTGCGCGACCAGGGTCGTACAAATAGGAGGGCTTCCACACTGACGTATCATACGGAATAGAAAACATATCCTCCAAATCCGCCGTATTCATCCGCTCTTCGTAAGACTTCTCTCGACCATCATCATACGTCATCTCGCTTCCGTCAGAAAACCGCACCTTACCATCCGCATATCCCTGAACGAAATTCGGATAGGCTCTCATCAGTTTGCGAACACCAGTAGGTAGTGACACATCCGTTTGTGCATAACCAAGAGTTATGCCAAGCAATAACAATATACCAACCAGCCTACCCTTCATCGCCCAATCATTGGTCTGCCCAACGCATAAACTGATTCTTATAGAATACGTATTCTGGCGTATAAATCATTGCATTATCATTCTTTAGATCGATGGTAAACCAAGGAGAGCCATCCGCATTCTTCAAAATCTCAATCTCCTGAGCAGGCATATAACTTTGCGAGAACATCATCTTCACAGTCTTATTATCTTTCGATTTCAAGACATCCATAACAGTCACCACATGTCCTGGCATACCACCCTTAATCAACACATCACCTGGCTTTACATCCTCAATAGAAACTGGCACCAACTCTTTCGATAAAGAATAAGTTCCAGCGTATGTAAAGACAAGTTTCAGATACTCCTTGAAAGAAGCATAATCATAACTCAAATCAGCAGATCTGACCCATGTAGCTTTACTTTTCGTTTCGAACTTAACACGAAAACCCATCCTCCACTTTTTGTAATCACAACGGAATCCTGAAGTGAACTTAAAATGAATCTTATCATACTGTTCTTTTTCATACAAATACTCAGCACGAAGACGAATAGCGGCATCTGCACACTGCTGCAAGTCCTGTCCTATTAAATCATATTTTAAGACACCCACCTGACACTCGTGAGACTTTACCGATCCGTCATAAAGGTGAGTTTTGTAACCAATAGGGTAAAGTTCCCGACTGAGAAGCCACTCCGCATAGCTCCCCTTCTCCACTTCTGGACGATAATAATTAGGATCTTGATTTATATAACGTGTTAAAATTGTATTCCCTTTTGCATCAATCTTATAATCCGCTTGCGATTCTTCCGTATGCAATCGAACACCAGGGCGAACCTCCTGTCCAACTGGAACAGCATCCCCAAATTCTTCTCCATCATATCGCTGCGAGTAGAGAGCATTCATTGAAGAAAGAAATCCACAAACAAGCATGCTATATAAAACTCTGTTTATTCTCATATTCCATTTATTTAATTTGTTCTACAATACAAACGCAAACATACAAATAAAATTGGCATTTATCAACTGTTATTTGTCTTAAAAAAACATAAGGTGTGTTATGTTTTCACAAATTATCCATAAAAAAGGCCGGAACATTCATTTTGCGAATGTTCCAGCCTTCATCAGACGTACATTTAATTTTTTAGAATAGTTTTTATGTGATTATGAATCAAGTAGTGTCGTGACATATCATCCAAACCGGACTCAGACTATTTCTTCAGAATAGTCGTTCGTTTCACCGGAGCCCCATTCTTTGACATGACAACGAAATAGATTCCAGCGGAGAGTCCCGAAACATTATAGACAGATTGTTGAGAGAACTCAGACACCTTCAGACCAGTGATTGAATAGATGGTCAGTTCAGTATATTCACTCTCATCACCGCCCACGCTAAACTCATTCTCAACAATGGTAGGAACGATATACAAAGAGGATGCTTTCAAGTCGTACACATCCGTTCCGTCTGAAACAAATTCAAAGCCCCACAACTGATTATCTTTGGATGCCCAGTTGGTAGATTGAACCACTTGAGCTCCATCATCCATCTTAGATTGAGAAACCTCCAATGCTGAAGAAGCATTATTGCAGCTCTTGTTCTCAAATCTGAACCATGTACCATTTTGTTTTGAGATCTTCCATCGTTCAGAAGGATTATCATAATCGCTCAACTGATTCTGAACAATCTCTGCACCATCATTAGGATTGTATTTATTGGTCAGATATTTATTGCTAGACATGTTTCTAACCAAGTAGTAATCTCCAGCATCTTGCAATTGGAACCATTGTTTCTTATCATTCTCGTTTCGATCTTTCTGAATCAGTTTGGCATTCTCCTGATCATCTGCGAAAGAAAGAACACGGCAACTGTTTTTATTGACGATACGATAGATGTTTTTGATGGCAATATTATCAACCAACTGAGGACATTGTGCAGCTTGAGTCTGCTGATTCTGTTGGTTTTGATTGTTTTGGTTGTTTTGATTGTTCTGGTTATTCTGGTTGTTTTGGTTATTTTGGTTATTCTGGTTATTCTGGTTGTTTTGGTTGTTTTGACCATTGCAAGCAGTATAACTCATACGGTCGGTGGAGATTAGGCTCTTAATCAAAGATCCAGAATCTGTCGTGTTATTCCAGCTTCTAGAATTACAAGCTCCCGGTTTCAAGGCAGCAGACACCTCACCTTTGTCCGAATAGCTCCAGTTGATCCAACTGATTTTATTCCGATTAGCCCAATCAATCCAAGTTTTTGTGGCATCCGGACTATAACTTCCATCACCAGAAGCCGAGCTTGTACCAAACTCAGTAATAAAAATAGCGCAACCATTATTCATGGCTGATTCTGCCTTAGAGCGCAAGGAAGCACCATGTGTACCCGCATAAAAATGGAGGGTATACATCACATTTGAGTATGAGAGTTTGTTTTCAGAAGCTTTATCCACGTCCTGACTCCAAGTAGGGGTACCGACAATGACAACCGTTTCATCTTTGTTTTGGTCACGAATGATCTTTAAGATAGTTTCGGCATACTCTTTAACCGTCGACCAAGTGCAACCGCCATTAGGTTCGTTGCATATCTCAAACAAGACGTGTTCTTTAGATCCATGTTTTTGGGACATATAGTTCCAAAAATCTTTGGCATCATCGAGGTTTGCATTGGGATTTCCAGGATTCAGCACATGCCAATCGATCATGCAATAGATACCACGATTAGCGCACTCATCCACGTATGTATCAATAAAGTTTTTCCACTTGTTTGGGTTGGTCACATATCCCTGTTCCTGTACGTACATAGCGATACGGAACACATCAATTTTCCATTGATCCACCAAAACGTCCAACATCTCTGTACAAATACAGTTTTCATACCATTGAGGACCATGCGTACTCATACCCCTTAGTTGTATGGGATTACCACACGCGTTTACCAACTGAGTTCCAACAACCTTCAACTTACCATTTAAAGCAACTGGAGACCCTGCGGGGTAATTAGCAGCACTCATAAACAATGAGCAAGATAGAAACATCAATACCCCCACGAAATGTTTCATCTTTCCGTTCAGTTTTACCATAAAATTCGTTTTTTAAATACACACAATATTGATAAACATTTATACTTTCCGAACGTTAACTGCCTAATACACAGTTAGACGAACGGGTGCAAAGATATAATAATTTTTTCAATTGCCAACTGAACGATAAATAATTTGCAAAAAATGGACAGGCAGATTGGAAGAGTCTGGTTGGATGACATAAAAAAAGAGGATGTGTCAGAAACACATCCTCTTGATATTTGAAATAATTGGAATTACTCAGCAACCACTTCGAAATTGATTTCAGCAGAAACCTCTTTGTGAAGTTTGATAACAGCCTTATAATTACCCAATTCTTTAACGTTATCGCTAATAGAGATAATCTTTCTGTCTATTTCGAATCCCTTCTTTGCCAAAGCGTCAGCAATTTGGATATTGTTAACAGAACCGAAGATAGTACCAGTAGCACTAGTTTTAGCAGGAATAGTCAAAGAAACACCATTCAACTTAGCAGCCAATTCTTCAGCATCAGCCTTGATCTTAGCCAACTTGTGAGCACGTTGTTTCAAGTTTTCTTCCAACACTTTCTTAGCAGAAGGAGTAGCCAAAATAGCTTTTCCTTGAGGGATAAGGTAGTTACGTCCGTAACCGTTCTTTACCTTAACGACTTCGTCTTTATATCCCAGATTTTGAACGTCTTGCAATAATATAATTTCCATTGTCTGTCCCTCCTTTTATTATTTCATCAAATCGGTTACGAATGGAAGCAATGCCAAGTGACGAGCTCTCTTAACAGCTTGAGCTACTTTTCTTTGGTATTTCAAAGAAGTTCCAGTCAAACGGCGAGGTAAGATTTTACCTTGCTCATTCAAAAATTTCTTCAAGAACTCAGGGTCTTTGTAATCGATATATTTGATACCACTTTTCTTGAAACGACAATATTTTTTCTTCTTAACTTCTACTGATGGAGGAGTTAAATATCTAATTTCTGATGAATTTTGAGCTGCCATAATTAAGCCTCCTTTTCTTTAGATTTTAAACTTTTTCTCTTTGCAGAATATTCAATTGCAAACTTATCTAACTTAGTAGTCAAGTAACGAATTACTTTTTCGTCACGACGATACTGAGTTTCCAATGTGTTCACAATAGTAGGTTCTGCCTCAAACTCCAATAGGCAATAGAAGCCTGTTGACTTTCCTTCGATAGGGTAAGCCAACTTGCGAAGACCCCAACACTCCTCATTGATGACCTTAGAGCCATTGTCTGTAAGGACTGTTTTGAATTTTTCAACCGCTTCCTTCATCTGATTATCAGACAAAACGGGAGTCAAAATGAAAACGGTTTCGTAATGATTTAACATATAAACAATTATTAATTAGTTAATTTTAAATTTTTACTAACGAGGTGCAAAAATAGCGGTTTTATTTCATTTGACAAAATAAATAACAAAAAATCTCCTTCCTCGATTCTCGGTTTCCCTCCTCCATAGATTGAAAACAAAGACAAGGGCGCATCAAAAATCAGATTTTGATACGCCCTCGTTTTATGTCATACTAATCTGTAAAAACAGAGTGCGTTTTATTTTTTAACGACAAATTTCTTTATTGTAACGCCATTTTCCGTGATGATGCGAATTACATAATTACCATCTTGTAAATCAGCAACAGAGATAACGTTTTCATTGCTTTCCTTCACCACAGCACCTGTTGTAGAGATAATTTCGACACTGATTGGTGTCGCACCAAAAATCTCAACCACTGACGATGCAGGATTAGGCGCAATTGTGACAGGAGTGACAGCAACTTCATTAAGACCGACAAAGTCGCCATCAAACTTAATCCAGTCTATATCAATATAGCTTCCTGTATTTTTGATGATCATGTTCTGCACACCCTTCTTAAGAGTGACCTTCTTAGACAACTTCACCTCATCAAATTCACCCCAATCACCTATTTTATTAACATTAACATCGAATGACACATTTGATTCATCAAACTCCACTGACAATGAGCCAGAATTATTACCTTCACCCAAGCGCAATGTCACATCGTATTCACCATCTGCTTGCACATCAACGGTATAAGACAACCACTCATCACCTTCGAATGAGCCAACGGCCACACCGTCTGAGATTTCCTTGAGGTCAACATCATCTTTACGATAATAATTGTTGTAACTATCACATTTGTTACCTTCAGACTTATCGTAGAAAGCCATGCCAGAAGCTCCTTCATCATAATTCTCTGCTTCAATCTTTCCTGGGATGACGGCTGCTGTTCCACCGTAAGGTTTATTTGGTTCAACTACTTTTACAGAAGAAGAACCATTCACCTCCTTATTGTCATTTGTCATAACAACCACTTTGATAGAGTAATCTCCTGTTTCTTCTGGAGTCCAAGTGAAGCTTTCGCCCTCACCGATTTTAGTATTGCCAACATAATAAGTTACGCTCTTGACACCACTTTCGGAGTTTTTCAACGTAATAGAGAAATCCACACTTTTACCAAGCACAATGGAAGATTTGCTAACCTGAATGCTTATATATGGGCCCGCAGGAGTACCTGCATTTTTACCGCAGAATTTTGCCGTTGCGTTCTTAGCTTTGTCGGATGCCATGTATTCACGCAACCAACTCATACTAGGACGATCTTGACCTGAGCTCGATATAATACCCGTGTTGGTTCTCCATGTCGAGCCTTTGATATATCCCCAGATCGTAATACCAGAGACGAAGTCTGCCTCCCACATTGCAGGGAAAGAACCTTTCATGATATTTAATTGGGTATTATCGTCAGCCTGATTGATATCATACTCAGTGATATAACACTGCAACTCCCTACCACCTTTTTGCGTGATTTGGTTGTGAATATCCTTCAAATTGTCTTCAAAACCATTCATGCTACTATTGTGTCCACTGTAATAGTCATCCAAATCGTGCGTTTGGTGTCCATAAGCATCAATAGGTGCACCTTGTTGTACCAAAGAAGAGACGAGGTTTATGAAGTCAGTTTTTTGATGAGTAAGCGTGTTATAGTCATTATAGATCAATACAGCATTTGGGAATCGCTCGCGAGCCATGCGGAATGCCTCAGCAATCCATTTGTAATCGTATGGATCACCACTGTTACCCAATGCCTGGCTCAATGCTTTTTTGAAGTCCATCGCTCCATTCTCACCTTCTGCATGTCCCCTTATGGCTTCGTTAACAACGTCAATTATTGCCACGTCCGGATATTTGATGGCAACAGCGTCCATCCAGTATCCAACCTGTTTTTTCAATTCTTCTCCTGTCACACCTTTCAAACAATCTGGGAATTGACTCGTCCAAACGAGACAGTGGAATTTAAACAAGACTCCATTTGCTTTGCACCATTTGTAATGAGCATCAGGCGTACGCCAATCCCAATTATCAACACCCTCTTGTCCACTTTTGACTTTGCTCTTGACGACTACGCCCCACTTGGTTTCGTTCTCACAAGTAAGCTGGTCCCACAAATTTTCATATTTTAAAGAACCTGCGTTAGGCTGTATTTGATTATGTGTGGTAATATTTCCCAAAAACTTACAAGAGTTTTTGTTTATCTGTGCGTCTGCTATGCCTATGCCCATAAGCGTAGCCGCAAAAAGTGTAATAAATTTTTTATTCATGATTTTGTGTTTTTGTAATGGTATGTTAGTGTAAAATGATTAACTCCCTATATAATACAATGTTTATGACAAATATACTATTTATAAAAACGGCTAAAGATACTCTTCTGTGACTATCAATTCATCAATCCACAATTTTTTTCAACTCGCCTTAGCCACCGACAAAAATAGACAAATAGTATCGGATATCCAAATTTTTATCTAAATATCTATAAGATTCTCAATTCATTGCATTTCATAGTGCCGTTTTTCAGTGTATTTGTCCTAAATAAATACGTAACAACATGATACACAAAGTAGAGAAACCAATTGAACGAAGTCCACGGAGAAGGAAAGTAACCGAAGAAATAGTAGCAGAGAACAACGCCATCATGATGTATAATCCAATGTTGAATGAATAAAATTTAACAAAATTTCTGATAAACACCCCAACCCATGCCACAAAATGGCGTAGGTTGCGCCTTCCTTTGCAAAAAAAATAACGATTATGGGAACAAAGAAGAAGATAAAGGAAGGAATGAACCTGATCACAGCTGTGGAGCAGGTAGTGAAGCTATCAAAAGAGACCCACTTGAGCGAAGAGATTTTCAAAAAGGCAGCCAAACCGCTGAAGTATATCTCCGAGAAGCAGGAAATCACCATGAGGCAAAGTGTGATGTTGGCTCTCTTCGTCGAATTTTTCTTTATCGAGTCCAATACGAGCCTCAGAAATATTGCCGAAAAATTCGATTGTAGTTCGTCTACCATCCTCCGATTCATGAACGACATCGACGGATTGGAACAACGTGGTATAGTCTATTGTTCTCGTGATAAGCGAAGCATAAGATATCGCCTTCCCATGGAAGTCATTGATGCCTTCAGGAAGGATGAGAAGTTTGTTCCGAAAAGACACGTTAACATCACTTGCGGCGAATTATTCCTCGTACTGGAAGACATCTTCTCAATGCGAATTAACGATGAACTCACCTTCGAACTGACCAAAACCCGTGTCAAAAGACTATTAGATGACAACCAACACCTCGTCTTTGTACAAAAACTACGTAGTTTCGGTTTCGTCGAGAAGGACGAACTGCTCTTAGTATACATCTCGCATCTGTTCGTTAACCATAATGACGATTCGATTGGATTCCATGATTTAAGTCCCCTATTCGATGAAAGATCGGAATGGTGCCTGACGAAAACAAGCCTGAGCCATGGTTCTCATCCTCTATTGAAAAGTAAAATAATCGAATACAACAACGATGGTGGTTTTGTCAACAAGGAGTCGTTCCGCATGACCTGGCAAGTCAAGGAAGAACTCTTCCCCGAACTAAACCTCTCCTCGATGAATCGGGAGACCCAGCGCAATAATCTCATCAAGCACGAGGAAATCACTGCGAAGGAGCTATTCTACGACCAGGAGATCACCCTTCAAATAGAGGACCTGAAGCATATTCTGGAGGAGGAGCATTACAAGGCGATTCGCCAACAGATGAAGGACAAAGGGTTCCGCTGTGGACTCACCTGCCTCTTCTACGGGGCACCCGGCACAGGCAAAACCGAGACCGCAATGCAACTCGCGCGACTTACGGGACGTGACATCATACAAGTGAACATCCCCGAAATAAAGAGCATGTGGGTAGGCGAAAGTGAGAAGAACATTAAGGCTGTGTTCGATCAATACCGTGCGAAGGCGGAAAAATTGGACCTCATACCCATCCTGCTCTTCAACGAGGCGGATGCCATCATCAACAAGCGGAAGGAGGGTGCGGAGCATGCAGTCGACAAGATGGAGAACTCCATGCAGAACATCATCCTGCAGGAGATGGAGACCTTCAACGGAATCCTGATTGCCACCACGAACTTCGCCCAGAACCTGGACAAGGCGTTCGAGCGACGTTTCCTCTACAAGATCAAGTTCAACAAACCCACCTTGGAGGCCCGCAAGAACATTTGGCACGAGATGCTCCCCTCTTTGGGCGACGAAGAGATCCACACCTTGGCGACGCAATACGACTTCAGTGGCGGACAAATCGAGAACATCGCCCGTCACCACACCATCGACACCATCCTGCACGGCGAAACCGCCCACTCCCTCAAGAAACTGATGGAGCACTGCGACAATGAACGGTTAGAGAAAAGAGAGAGGAAGAAGGTGGGATTTTAGTTGTGGCGTTGATTATTTTTAATATATTTGGGAGTGAAATATAATTACAGCAAACGACAGAACTAACATTACAATAAAATTAGCATTATGCAAGAATCGTCTTTAGATTTATATAATAATAATAAAATATGTTCGGAAGTTTCAAACGAATGTGAAAAACTTCTAAAGTTAGTGGATGAATTTTCAAAAATCCGCACACGAGAACTGTTGAAAATACCATATTACGTCAATATAATTGACGAACTACATATAAACGAAAATGCACATAGTCGAATTTTGTTGAAATTTCTGGAATTTAGGAATCAAAAAGGTGAATATGAAATTCTACAATCGTTGTTAGATTATATATCTTCTCAATGTAGAAAAGATTCTTTCAAAGATATTCAAATACAAAAACCAAAAATAACTCAGGAAATAGAACGTATTGATTTATGGATTAAAGACAAAGACTATGCTATAATTTTTGAAAACAAAGCATGTGGAGCATACGATCAAGATGCACAAATTTCGCGCTATATAGAAAAGACTAAGAGCAAGGGGTACAAAGAAGAAAATATTTACATTATCTATTTGCCACCAGAATCAAAAGAGCCAGCCCTCCAAAGCTGGGGTACATATAAAGTCGACTTCGAGAACAGATACATAAATTTTTCTTTTAAGGAATATGTGCTACCTTGGTTAAAATCGGATGTCATTCCTAATGTGAAACAAAAAGATGTGTATTTGTATACTGCATTAGTACAATATGTTGATTATTTGGAAGGTATTTATCTATTAAGAAACAACCAAAAAAATATGAATATGGAATTAGAAAAATTTTTAATCGAGCATTTGAAGATTGATGAGAAAAGTGGCGAAATTGAAAAAGAAAGAGTTCTTGACGAAAACATTAAGAATTTTGATGTTATATTAACTCAAATGAAATCGTTAAAAGACAAGATCAAAAACGAATTTTTTGAAAAATATAAAAACAAGGTTAAGTCAGATTATCCGTCTTTTAGACCTTGTGAACATCAAAATTATTTGTTAGATGTTACTATAGATAATGATGGAAAAGGAATCATCATAGGAATAGGCGATGATGGACAATTTTTTTGTCAGGCGGAATATGAAAGCCACGAAAATATCGACAATACACTTTTAATGCGTTTTAAAGACGAAAATATTTTGACACTAAATAATAGAAATCAAATCTGGAAATATTTTCCTAACAATTTGGATGAGTTTGATAGTGTATATGAATTATTTAAAAGTGTAGTAGAAAAATTAGATAAATATATACAACAGGGGAAACAAATTCAAGACATATTAACTGAATTGAATAAATCGAAAAAGGATGAAGATAAATGGTGGGTATATAATGGATTGGACTTGGGAATATCTTTTAATGATGACACTGAGACGAGAATAGGTATAGAGTCGGAATTCGAAGCAACGCCAGACAATCCAACAAATCCAACAGGTATTTTTAAAATCTATATAACTACATGGGCTGTTGGCTCTTCTACTCCTCAAGAGTGTTGGGAATACTACGAAAAAGAAATTCTTAAAGAGTACCCTGTGACTGATGGCTACTTTCTAGATACAAAGGCGTCAAACGGTCGTGTATACTACCATATGCCAACTATTAATGGAGAAAACAGAAAAGAAATAATTTCGAAATTAGACGAATATTATAAATTCATAGGAAAATTAGCAAACAACAAAAAGGATATGTAATCCTCCATGCTCCACTTCATCCCCTACACCGCCCTCCTCCCCCGTATCCAATCCATGAAGCACACGCTATGGATTGGCACCGCCGATATCAAAGGCCTCTATGTGGAAGTGGGAAGTCGCTCGGAAAAGTGTTGAAAATTTGCATCTCTTCCTGCCCAAATTCCTCGTTTCGGATGGTTGTGATGATTGAAAATTCGCAGTACCACTTCACATTTTCAATGAAAATTCGCAGTAGTACTGCGAATTTTTAAGGTAAAATCCTAAAAAATTAGTTTCAGTTATGATAAAATCCCCCACCTCTGCCCCCATCCGGCAGAGGTTTCTTTTTTCTTTGCCCATAACAACCAAAATTCGAAGAAAGATGATGAATACACACGAATACTCAGAAAGTGACCGTTTGGCACTAGGCAAAGTGATTAGTAGAATACAACCCGCACCCAAGGAGGGGATGCGCACCGATGTCGAATCGCTTATCAACGAGATGCTTAACGCACCCAAAAGCTATGTGAAGTTGGACGTCCACGACATTTGCGATTTCTTTCAAGGGGATGGACCCATTTCCCTTCTTGAGACAGCTGTTGACGACACAACAAGCAAGCGAATGGACCTAGCGTTGGAGAATATCAAAAAAGAAATCGACCAATACAATTCATTTGAACGTCTCCTCCTGTTTTTCTCTGTTCCCCAAGAACACCCTCTGCTGATCGAGGAACTACAAACCCTCACGAAATGGATCGAGTCATTTCAGAACACCCCAGATGTATTGTGGGGCACCGCGTACAACCAAGAGGGCTTATTTCGGATAGTTGTGATGGGGGGGATAGGTTGGGATAGGACGCTCCGTAATAACAACACGCTTTTTCTGCGTGTTGTTAGAGTTAGATAGATTGTAGCATATTTATTTCTGCAAGTACAACAACCTACACAATAGAAAGCATTGATAATAAATAGGGAGAATGAAAATGTTTGTGTGTTGAGTTGGAGGGATTGATTGTTTTGGATATATTTGGAGAGAAACAAATAAAATTGAGTGAGACTAGCAAGTAATAAAGAGAAGTATTTGCAAAGAAAATATTATATATATTTAAAATTATGGCTAATGTTTGGAAAATAGGAACAAGATGGGATGAATGGGGAGCTCCTTCAGCTTCAGTATTAAGTATAATGAGACGTAACAATTTGGCTTTTGTGTGGCTGGACGAAGCGAACAGAAGCAAATTCTTGGATAAGAGTTATGGAGTAAAAAAAGGTGACTATATTGCCCTTGCAGATGGTTATCAGATTGTTGCAATTGGAAAAGCTACAGGAGATGCCGATTATTTACGCAATTTCAAGAGTTTTTATAAGTCATCATACGATTATGAATACTTCTCATTAGATGATGGATTGAATGAGATAGTTGCTGTAAAAATCAACATTGTTGACATTGAAGAGGATGACAAAGCTAAGTTCTGGTATCAGAAGCGGAGTAGGTTCTGCTCCTTGGACCAATTATGGAACGAAGTCATAGAATACTATGACTCTCATCTCAACCGATTTTCAATACAAACATATACAGGAACAATTGGCGAAGGAAATAAAGACTCGCACTGTCTCTTAAACAAACATGTAAGTTATGTTATTCCTGTTTATCAAAGACCTTATGAATGGGGGGAGGAACAAGTTTTATGCTTGATTAATGACATTTTAAATGGATATTTAGGTAAAGAAGGGAACTGCAAGAATCCAGAACCTGTTTTTATTGGCACAATGCAATTGTCAAAGAGAAAGCCTATTAGCCAACAGGAATACGAGCATGATGTTGTTGATGGTCAACAAAGAATTACCACATTGACTATATTTCTCAATGAATTAAAAAAAATGTTCCCTGAGTGTAAATCCCTTAATGAACTAGACTTTAAGTGGCTGAAAACACATGTTAGCGAACAACAGAATAATTATCTTAATAATTATTTGCATACTGACATTATTGAACCGAACAATCGATATTGTCATAATGCTCAAAAAATAGCAGAAACAATAGATCTATTTTTACAAAACCAAGATGAAAGTTTTAATTTTGACATTGATGATTTTTGTAAATATCTATTTAAAAACGTTTTATTCGTTGTCATAGAAACATCTGCTGGATTATCTAAAACCATTCAAATATTCAATACAATTAATAATACAGGACTTGACCTTAATGGTAGTGATCTGTTTAAGATTAGAATGTATGAATATTTGAGAGATATTAAAATGGAAGATGAAACTGTTTTTGAGAAAATTCAAAACGTATACAATCTGGTCGATGTTTATAATAAGAAATATGAGAAATCTTATGGGATGGATACCATGCTTGATTTATATAAGAATGTTTTAATAACCAAGTATGATTTAAACATTTCATTGTATTCCTTTGGATGGGAAACATTTTTTGATCGTCTATTTGATTCTTTGTTGGGAATCAACGAAAAGGAAAATTTCAAAAATCTTAATGGATTAGAACTTAGTCTTGACACGCTCACCGAAATTATCGAACTCAAATATGAAAAAGATCAATATAAATACAAACATTTCGAAACAGAATTCGCAACAAGAATGATTTCTTGCTTCTCACGATATGGAAGGTCAAAAGATTTAATAGTATATCCTTTCTTATTTTTCAACAAAAACGAGCAAAACAAATTCGAACAGCTTGAACGACTTATTGTTGTCGTAAACAAGTATTTCTTTATTCATAGTATTGAGAATTCAAAACAAATCAACCGAGTTAATAGTTTTGTCGCACGTTTAGTAAAAGACATTCATAACAACTCATCAGAAGAAATAATAAATAAAGTTAAAGAACAAATATCATTAGAAGACGATGTTTGTTTGAAAGGGGCCATAGGTCGAGATTTATGTGAAGGAAGTCGTTGGTGGAAATATTTGATATGTGGTGTTTCAACCTTTCTGGAAGAAAGAGGTTTGAATTCTAATGACCTAATTACAAGAATATTCGATACAGGTTGGTTTGATATAGAGCATATCCATGCAACAGCAGACGAGAGTATGGAGATACCCCTGGAATTACAAAATAGCATAGGTAATTTAACACAACTTGAATACGATATAAACAGATCTATAAAAGAAAAACCTTTCTTTGAAAAAAGAAAGAGATATACAGAAAGCAAGTATGCTTTTATTAATGAGATTGCGATGCATGATGATTGGACCATTGATGATATTAAAGATAGGAAAGAAAATGAGACGTCAGCTATTTTTAATTATATAAAAAACGAAAAAGAACTATCATTTAATTGTAACTAATAAGATTCTTTTTTTGTTATACTTATGCTCCACTACATCCCCAACACCACCCACTACACCGCCCTCCTCTCCCGCATCCAATCCGTGAAGCACACGCTATGGATTGGTACCGCTGATATAAAAGACCTCTATGTGGAGGTGGGAGGTGAGAAGAAACCGTTTCTGGCACTTATTGCCCAACTCATCCGCCGAGGCGTGGAGGTGAGGCTTATCCATGCGAAGGAGCCGGGGCCGAACTTCCGTGAGGATTTTGATAAATACCCCGTGCTGTATGACCGACTGGAACGAGTGTTGTGTCCAAGAGTCCATTTCAAAATGTTCGTCTTCGACTGCAAAGAGGTTTACGTGGGAAGCGCAAACCTCACAGGCGCTGGCGTCGGAATGAAGGCTGAAACAACACGCAACTTCGAAGCCGGAATCCTAACCGACGACCCACAAATCGTCGAACAAGCCATGAATCAGTTTGATGAAGTGTGGATGGGGAAACACTGCAAAACATGCAAACGTAGAGAGTATTGCGCGGATCCTGTTGTATAATTTGGAGGAGACAAAACCTAGCATTATTTTATGCTTCTGTCCACCTTCTTGCTAAGCATTCTTGCCTTGCTCATCGCCTCCTTGATACCTCCATTATTGACAAAGAAATCCTCAAGTCGAGAAAGATAACTTTCCATCATCTTGTCTGTTTGGTGAATTAACGTTAAGGCGATATTTGAAAGCTCTTCTGCGGTCCATTTTTGAAAAAAAGGCTGATAACAAGAAAGCTCATTGTGATATTTGCAATAGTGCACCATAGATGTGTAACGAGGATGGGAGTTATCCCAAATGGTTAAGTTTCTTGTCCGTAGGTAATCCTCATAATCTTCTCGAAGTTCCAGCAAACTACTTTTCCCAACATTCAAAAGCTTTATTTGCATCTCGGTAGAAGTCACACCATCTGCCATACCCTCCACAAAATTCTGTTTGCCAGAGCGCGCTGCTTGTATCATTTGATCAATGGTTCTATCCTTTGGCACTAGATATTTGTGCGCAAAGAAAAAAGTGAGATCGTAAATCACTTGCGATTTTTTATAGAAGTAGGTGTTCCTACAATCTCCATTTCCTCGTAGAAACCCTTGCGGTTTGGGTGTATATACCATATTTTTTAATGTAATAAAACAGATAATATATAAATAATAACGTAATACTAGACAGCTAGATAACTAGATAGCTAGAAGGCTGGACAACTAGTTGACTAAAAACATAGCGCTCGATGCCATTTGAATACAACAAACAATCGAACAAGCACAAAGATACACAATTATGAATAAATTTCTTACTCAATCGCCATTTTTAGAAAATCCTTTAGGAAATTTATCATCAACCTCCCCTCCCTCTGCCTCATTCTGCATACCCTATAGTTATACTTGCAGCATCGTTCATTAATTTAAATTGGGTATGGATATAAAAACACGTGAAAACCCAACACCCCCCCATTTACAACATCCGTTTTATCAAGCTAAAAAATTTGTACGGCATATAACGGAATGGAAGGTCTATCCATGTCGGTGCAGAGACAATGGAACGTTGGTGAGTGAAGACATCGAATGAGAGTTTGCCATGATAGTGTCCCATACCTGAATTACCCACTCCTCCAAATGGTAGGTTACCATTGGCAATATGCATGATGGTGTCGTTGATGCAACCACCTCCCGATGACGTGCGTCGTATCACATCCCACGCGTCACGTTCGTTGCCAAACCAGTAGAAAGCAAGCGGCTTCTCCCGTTCATTGATAAAGGTGGCAACTTGCTCCTTGAATGCGCCGTCTTTCTTATGAATAGTAATCATCGGAAATATGGGACCGAATATCTCTTCTGTCATCACAGAGGAAGTTGGATGAACATTATCCAACAAGGTAGGTTCGATAAAACGCTCCGCTGCATCTGTGCGACCTCCATAGACGATGTCTCCATCCTGCAGATAACCCTTCACGCGCTCAAATGCCTTGTCATTCACCATGCGCACAAAATATTCCGATTGCTTGATATCTTCTCCATGAAGTTCTTTAATACTAGCTGCAAACTCACGAATGAATGCCTCCTTCACATCCTCATGTATGAGAATGTAATCGGGCGCAATGCAGGTCTGTCCTGCATTAAGACTTTTACCCCATGCTATACGACGTGCTGAGATCTTGATATTGGCCGTATCATCTATTATGCAGGGACTCTTACCTCCCAACTCCAGTACCACAGGCGTGAGATACTCAGCCGCAGCTGCCATCACCTTACGACCCAACGCGGGACTTCCCGTAAAGAAAATCATATCAAAACGACAGGCGAACAGAGACTTGTTAACCTCCCGATCGCCCTGCACCACAGCCACATAATGTTCGGGGAATATCTCCTTGATCATATCGCCTATAACCATCGATACATGAGGCACGTATGGAGAAGGCTTTAGAATAGCGGTGCATCCTGCTGATATGGCACCAACAAGTGGATTGAGCAAGAGTTGCACGGGATAGTTCCATGGCGAAACGATAAGGGCTTGTCCCAATGGCTCGTTCACGATATATGAACTGGATGGAAACAACGTCAGTGGCGTGCACTTCCGCTTGCGACGCGCCCATCGCTTCACATGTCTGAGGTGCTCTTTGATTTCACCTTTGACCAACCCTATCTCGGTCAGATAAGCCTCCTGAAATGATTTGTGAAGGTCTGTCCAAAGGGCTTCTGCCAATTGAGACTGATACCGTTCCATCGCCGCATAGAACTTGTTGAGCTGTTCTTTGCGAAACTTTACAGGGAGTGTGGCCCCTGTATGAAAAAAATCACGTTGAGAAGCGAGAATCTCGCGAATCCGTTGGTCGGTGGTGTTTTCTATTGTCATTACTATTTGTCTGAATATGTGAATCCCCTTGGGGTTGATCTAAACACATAATTAAACCCAAACGAGAGTTGTTCCTGTATCTGCACTTTCGCATCTTCATCCTTTGGTGTGTTATCATAACGCATGATCAAAGAGAGACGCGTACTTAGGAAGCGATTGATGATAAACTTACCTATCACCTCCCAGTCGAATTCTATATTTTTCCCCTTGTAAGAGGAGAAGAAATCCACTTTTGATTGTAGATTAATCTCTTTCGACACCCTCCAATCAATCTTTGCCTGCAACAAGCAACCTGGGTAACCCACATACGTCTCCGTACTATCCAAGCCCACATGCGCCCGATTAATACTATCACTCACAATAAAAAGTAACTTAGAGGCTAATGGAGATATTCGTATGGTCGTTTTATTATTATATCGACACTCCATTCCCAAACTGAAAAACATACGTGTAGGAGAGAGAAAAGTAGAAACCATCTCATTAGAGTTCGTCTTCTTATATCCAGGAAGGAACGAGGTCTTAAAATTAACCGCCGCACTATAATACACCTTCTTGGAGAACCATGTTTGATAGGCAGCCAACGTCGTCACATCAAAGACGTCATTATTAACACGGAAGGCTCGTATGGTATCCAGTTCAGTGTTGTAAAAACCAATCTTGATGTCGAAATCATTTTCCCACATAAACCGATTTTTACGATAGCTAATGATGTAATCCAGAATAGATAAGAAAGTGGCATTCGGCGTTCCTCCCTTATACCAGTTGTCCGTCACATAGTATTGAGAGAACTGCATCGCCAAGTTACCCTCATATTCCCATGGTCTGTTTTCACGCTGACGTACGTTAATCTTCTTCTTTTCAACCACAATATCACCTCTGGTTGGTTCGAGTCCGGAGACCATGATCAAATGATCCATGACATGAGCCTTCTCCTTCTCCGCATCGTAAGGTTGCAGATTACAATAATCAATCAGATCAGGTGTTTCCACAGAAATACGATTCACCACCTTTCGACGAATCTTCTCTTTCAGCAACATCAAATCACATTTCTCTTGGAATTGTGTACGCGTAAAATAATTGGGAGTTGGTTTCTTGTAGGTTATTTCAGGGGTTTCAATGATTGAAAAAAAGTCTGAAACCTTGATAGAATCAAAGGTTATAGGGAAAAACAATACTTCTTTCTCGTTGTTTTTCAAAGATACAGAATCCTCTTCTTGCGCCTGCATCACAGAGGCATACAAGAAGAAAAAGAAAAACAAACACAAAGAACTATATAACTTACCTTTCATTATTATCTGATGGGTTCAATAAATACACCATCTATTCCTTGTTCATCAAGCAACAAAAAATATACCATTTACAAAAATATCAAAAATTATTTAATTCCGAAATGCACTTCATAACTTCTTGTAGTTACTCACGGAATCTCTTAATCACATTATAGGCAACATATATACCCAGTTCCCCAGCCTTGCTCAAATCTGATATTCCCTTGGCATTTTCACCAATTAAAACATAACACAAGCCTCTGTTAAAATAGGCTTCTGCAAAATTATGTTCCAATTCAATCGCCTTTGTATAATTGGCGATAGCGTTACGATAATCTTTCTGTGCGCAGAACACATTTCCTCTGTTGAACCATGAGAATGGGAACTTTGGATGCAACTTGCTGGTCTCTTCATAATCTTTCAACATCAGATCGTAATTCATCTTCTCATCATAATATTGAGTGGCATTTTTTCGTTCATTCTGCGCCACTTCATCCTCCAAAGACATCTCGTACTCCACCTTCTTCATCAAACAATTACCACGAGAGAAACTATAAATCCATGCATCTGATGACGAGGACAAATCTATCGCTCTTCCTAAATCCTCAATGGCACTGTCATAATCGGATATGTATTCGAACAACAATGCTCTACGGAAATAGTTTGCTGCAGATGGTTTATCCTTGATAATATTCGTCTCGTTCTCAATCTCTTTGAAGATGGATTCCAACTGATTATCAAAAGAGAGTTCTGAATTGGTAAGGTATAGTTTCTTACCCATCACACCCGATTGATTCAATTTATCAATCAACGGGTCAAAATAGATGGATTTCTTCACATCCGACTTTTTCGCAGGATGGAAGGTTAAAACAATATTTTTTTCTGGATCGATATTAAAATTCACATTCTGCACTCTTCCTCTCGATTCACTTTTGTAGGATAATCTTCTATTCTCCTCCTCCCGATCTGCCACCACCAGTTTGTTGTGATGCTGTAAGTTTTTATCGGATTGTTTACGAGTGGAAGTGGAGTCTTTCTCAAAATCCTTTTTAGTCAGTTTCCTCTGTCGCAACTGCATTGCAGTGTTGTAATCCTTTTCGGCTCCTACTTTATCATACTTCTTCATCTTAGCCTCGCCACGTCCGTAATAGGCTGGGAAGAAATCTGGATATTTCTCAATGATGGTGGTAAAATCATTAATAGACTTATTCAATGCCCCCAGCTCGCTTTGAAGAAGTGCTCTGTTGTAAATAGCGAAATAATTATCTGGTTCCATCTCTATCACCCTATCAAAATCCTCTACCGCACGATTCTTATCACCTATCTCAGTTCGAAGAATTCCTCTGTTATAGTAGGCCATTGTATTATACGGGTCCAAACGAATCACATGGTCATAATCATCCATGGATCCTCTCAGGTTGTTCATCTGATAGCGCACCAAACTTCTGTTGATATAATACCCTGTTCGATAAGGGTCCAGACGAATGGCCTCATCAAGATCCTTGAGAGCCTCTTTATACTCTCCTTTTGTGTAGTAGACATACCCCCTTGCGGCATGACCATCCGAACTAAACGGGTCGATATCCAGCACCTTCTGAAAATCTTTCATAGCCGAAGCTGTGTCTTCGTCAGACATGTAAGCATATCCTCGATTTAAATAGGCCTCCTTGTAGCGGGGATTATACTCCACGGCAACAGAGAAATCTTTTACCGCCTGTTTATAGTCCTCCTGCTGAATGGAGACATACCCTTTGCAAATCAACAATAATTTGTTTTCGGGTGAGAACTCCAATCCCTTATCAAAATCGGCCTTAGCCTCATCATATTTCTTCTGATAGATCCGCGCAATACCTCGACAACGATAGGCCTCCACCAGAAACGGATTACGTTCCAAAGCTGCAGAGCAATCCTCTTCAGCTCCCCTGAAATCCTCCAAACTGATTTTAGCCACAGCTCTATAGAAATAGGGCTCTGGCAAATAGGGTTTCACCCGTATCACCTGATTGAAGTATTGAATAGACAAGACATAATCTTCAAAATACAACGCATTGCGTCCTATTGACAAAACACGGTCTGTATTGATCTGAGAAAAACTGGCAAACGGAGTACCAATCCATATCACAGCAAGGGCAACTACTATCTTAATTATTCTTCTCATTCTCTTTCTTCTGTTGTACGGGAGTATTGCATACGCCCACATTTCAATATAGCTTCATCTCTCCTCATCCATCATCCGAAGAGGTATTTAAAGGCCTCCTCCACTTTTCGTGCAAAGCACACTTCTATAGAACGATTTTTTAACGAAATATTTTTGTATTCAGGGATAATTATTCGCTTGAAGCCTAATTTTTCTGCTTCCGATATTCGTTGTTCAATTCGGTTGATTGGACGAATCTCGCCTGAAAGTCCCACCTCACCTGCCAAGCAGGTCTGTTCATCAATGGCGATATCCATATTGGATGAGAGAATGGCACTGATGATGGCAAGGTCGATGGCTGGGTCGTTGATTTTGAGTCCACCGGCTATATTAAGATAGACATCTTTCTGTGCCAATTTGAAGCCCACACGTTTCTCCAACACAGCCAGCAGCATATTGAGTCGACGGATGTCAAAGCCAGTTGCCGAGCGTTGTGGCGTCCCATAAGCAGCCGTGCTGACCAACGCCTGAGTCTCGATCAAAAACGGACGTATACCCTCAATGGCGGCACCAATGGCAGTACCGCTCAATCCTTCGTGGTTATTTGAGAGCAACATCTCTGATGGATTGCTCACTTCACGAAGTCCTGACTGTTGCATCTCATAAATGCCCAATTCTGCCGTGCTACCAAATCGGTTTTTGATGGATCGGAGTATACGATACATGTAATGCTGGTCTCCCTCAAACTGAAGGACAGTGTCGACAATATGCTCCAACACTTTCGGACCCGCGATGTTTCCCTCCTTATTGATATGGCCAATCAGAATCACGGGGATATTACTCTCCTTGGCAAACTTGAGCAAAGCGGCCGAGCACTCACGCACCTGTGAGACACTACCCGGAGAAGACTCTGCCATCTCGGTGGAGATGGTTTGTATGGAATCAATGATGACCAAATCAGGTTTCACATTCTGAATATGCACGAAGATCTGCTCTAAGGAGGTCTCACTCACAATGAAGCAATCTGGATTGTTTGGCACATTCAAACGATCAGCACGTAGTTTCAACTGCTTCGTGCTCTCCTCGCCTGAGACGTAAAGAGTACGTTTCCCTTGAATATTCAAGACAATCTGCAAGACTAACGTCGACTTACCAATGCCCGGTTCTCCTCCAATAAGAGTCAGAGAGCCAGGTACGATACCACCACCCAAGACGCGATTGAACTCGTTGTTACCCGTATCATCGCGCACCTCTTCGGATGCTACCACCTCCTGAATGCGCTGAGGTTTCACATTCTCAGGCGAGATAAAGCCTGTAGCAACAGTGGAGGATTTCTCCTTCCTTATGATCTCTTCGACATAAGTGTTCCACTCACCACATGCAGGACATTTCCCAACCCACTTGGCTGCCTCCGCACCGCAATTCTGGCATACGTATACCGACTTAGTCTTTGCCATGCAGTTATTATTTAAATGTTATTGTCGATTTAGACGAACCCACTTCAAGTTGAACCTGACGACCTAAATAAACAGCCAAGTTCTCTGAATCATGGCCAATGTTGATACCATAAAGAACAGGAATGTTCAATGGTTCCACAGCCTTTCTTATGATCTCGTTAAGCGGTTCATCACTACCTTGATTCATGTTTGTAAACTGACCAACAATAATACCCTTCACACAATCCAATTTGGCACTCTGTTTCAGATTGTACAACATACGATCAATCTCGTAATTATTTTCTCCTGTATCTTCAATCAACAAGATAGCATCACGAACATTCAGGTCAAACATGGTTCCACCCAAACTATAAATCAAAGAGAGATTACCACCCACAAGACGACCCTCAATCTTTCCCTCTATGCAGTTAGAGTTGGTGTTGATAGAATAAGAGATGCTTTCGCCAAAGAGAGCCTTACGCAATGACTCCACACTGTTAGTGTTAGAAAAGTTATTGACCATAGCTCCGTGTATGGTCTCAATACCCTTATTGTTCAAAAGTGCATGGAAATAGGTGATATCACTGAAACCCACCAACCATTTAGGATTCTGTTCAAATTTTTTCCAATCGAGATAGGGTCCCACCTGCACAGCACCATATCCGCCACGAGCAGCAATAATCGCTTTAATGTTAGGATTATCAAGCAACTTCTGCAATCCTGCTATACGTTCCGACTGTGTTCCTGCATAACGACCATCATCCTTGTATAGATTATCAGCCTCAACAACGTTCAATCCCCACGACTTCAATGTCGATATTCCTTTGGAGAGGCCATCCTTGGTAACCTTATTAGAAGATGCAAAAACAGCCACAGTATCACCCTTTTTCAAAAACGGCGGACGAATATCCTGTGTGATCAACTCCATCTCATGAGTAAGATAATATTGATCTTGATAAATGGTCTCATTTGTAATATATTCATTCGTTATATACTCCTTCTTACAAGAAGACAATGCTGCTGTAATGCAAATCAGCAAAAAAAGTTTTTTCCTCATGATCATAAACTATTTAGGCGGGTCTCATATTCAACCCAGTATTAATGATTCGTACTAAAATCGTAAATTTATTTCGTGGATATTTGAATTACATTCATCGAATTCACCTTATCCAAATATAAATTTTAATTTCGTTTTGTTAATCAACGCAACTACTCCCCAACATCCGAAAAATACCACACAGAAGAGCAATATAGGTCCTATCACCTCATGTTCATTAATAAACGATGCAACCACGAATTGATTCAAAAGCAGAATAATAACGATTTGATGAAGGATATATATACCCATGCCCGAAGCATCTAACGAAGATAGGAGTGGAGACATGCCATTCGTCTTTGTATCCGAAGGAACAAACAACAGCTGAAACAATGTCAACGTCAAACATATACCCATCACCCTCGCCAACAAATCTGAGTGGAAACGGAACTCGTTATAGGTGAACAGAGCAACCAAAGCGATAAATGCTAGCAGAACACCCCATAAGAATGATTTGTTCAAATGTGCCCATTTTTCAGGTATAGAAAATCTTGCCCAAATAACACCCAAATAGAAAATAGGGAAATAGACAAGAAAGGAATCCATACAAAGGAAAGAAGACAAAAGGTCCAGTTTGCCCAACACAAAATACAATGCTGAAAATGCCAAGCAGAAGCAGATATTCACCATAAGCGACTGCTTCTCCCACAAGAAACGAGTGACAAAGATAAAGACGAAGCACCACATCAACATCAGTAAAAACCATAGATGACATGCAGGAAAGACAAAATGGCTTGGACAAATACCTCTATATATCAACAAGTCAACCACAACAGCCCACAGCAAAAACGGAATCAGCAATCTCTTCACCTTCTTCAAAAGGAACTCTTTTCCATCGGAATACTTCTGACACTTTGTCTTCAGATAAGCAAACAGATAACCCGACACAAACACAAACATCGGCATATCAATAGAGTTCAGAAATTTATTAAGATGTTCGTATAAATCTATATGAGGGAAAACATTTTCACACATTGAATAACCAGAGCCGAACTGATAGAAACAATGATATATCACCACCATTATCATGGCAATGATTCTAAGATATGAGACTTCAACCTTTTTCATATAATCACCTTACCTATTAAATCAAAATACTCATAATCGACAATTTCGACGGTATAAAACTCTCCGATGGTCAACTTACCATCTTGCACAGGAATCAGCACCTCAGGATCCACCTCTGGCGAATCATATTCGGTTCGACCATAATAATAGTCGCCCTCTTGTCGGTCGATGATAACTTTAAGACGTTTACCAATCTTATCAGCATTCAACTCTTCTGCTATGCCTTCCTGCAGATTCATCAATTGTTCAAGACGAGCAGACTTCACTTCTGGAGGAACATCATCTTTTAGTTTTGCAGCCGGTGTTCCCTCCTCTTCACAATATTGGAAGGCACCCATCCGTTCGAAACGCACCTTTCGGACGAACTCCATCAAGTTGTTAAACTGCTCATCTGTTTCACCTGGGAATCCCACCATCAGTGTAGTACGCAGATGGATGCCAGGCACCTCATCCCGAATCCGTTGGATAAGACGATAGGTCTCGTCGCTGGTGATATGACGGCGCATATCCTTAAGCACCTTATCATCAATATGTTGAAAAGCAAGATCCAGATAGTTGCACACATTATCCCTTTCGCGCATGACACGCAACAGGTCATACGGGAAGTCCGTAGGATAGGCATAATGCAGGCGAATCCACTCGACGCCCTTGACATCCGAAATTTTCTCTACCAACTTAGCTATGGAATACTCTCCGTAGAGGTCTTTTCCGTAATATGAGAGGTCTTGGGCAATGATTTGGAACTCCTTCACGCCCTGAGACACCAACCATTCCACCTCAGTGACAATCTCTTCGATGGGACGAGAGGTATGTTTACCAGTGATCAAAGGGATGGCGCAATACGCACAATGGCGGTTGCATCCCTCAGAGATTTTCACATAGGCATAATGAGAAGGCGTTGACAATTTATGTTGGAAAGCGTAATCCGACTGATATTGGTGACCCAAATCCGAGATAATCTCCTTCCAAGCAAACTTACCATAGTATTTATCCACCTCAGGGATCTCTGTTTCCAGATCTTTCTTGTAACGTTCTGACAAGCATCCCATCACAAGAATTTTTTTCACTTTCCCTTTTTTCTTAGCCTCAACAAACTTTAGGATTTGTTCGATCGACTCCTCTTTCGCGTCGCCAATAAAGCCACACGTATTAATCACCACAATCTTAGCCTTGGGGGTATCAGGGTCAAATGTCACCTTATACCCAGCCAACTCCAACTGACGGGCGAGCAACTCAGAATCAAACAGATTCTTAGAGCAGCCCATATTGATCACATCAATACAAGATTGAACAGACATCGTTTATTTGAATAAAGAATCGACAAATTCCTTTTTGTTAAACACCTGCAAATGGTCGATACCCTCTCCCACACCAATATACTTTACAGGTATCTTAAACTGGTCGGAGATACCAATCACAACACCACCTTTGGCAGTACCATCCAATTTTGTGATAGCCAAAGCCGTCACCTCAGTTGCCTTTGTAAATTGTTTAGCCTGTTCAAAAGCATTCTGACCTGTTGAACCATCCAATACCAACAACACCTCTTGTGGTGCATTTGGAATGATCTTTTGCATTACCTGCTTGATCTTCGAAAGCTCATTCATCAGATTGATCTTGTTGTGCAGACGACCCGCAGTATCAATAATCACGACATCAGCATTGTTCGCTTTCGCAGAAGACAATGTGTCGAATGCCACAGAAGCCGGATCAGCACCCATCTTCTGCTTTATTACAGGACAGCCTACGCGCTCGCCCCATATATCCAACTGTTCAACTGCTGCTGCACGGAACGTATCCGCAGCACCCAGATAGACTTTTTTCCCTGCCTTAGTAAACTGGTAAGCCAGTTTTCCAATTGTCGTCGTCTTACCAACGCCATTGACACCCACCACCATAATCACATAAGGCGCAGAAGATTGAGGCACATCGAAATCAGAGCCATCCACCGTGTTGTTTTCCTCCAACAAAGCGGCAATCTCATCTTTCAGAATATGATTCAACTCATCTGTACTTACATACTTGTCTGCTGCAGCACGTTTTTCTATTCTCTCAATAATCTTAAGTGTAGTATCAACACCCACATCTGAGGTAATCAATACCTCTTCAAGGTTATCCAACACTTCATCGTCCACCTTTGTTTTACCCACAACGGCACGCGCGATCTTTGAGAGAAAACTCTCTTTTGTTTTTTCAAGACCCTTGTCCAAGGTCTCTTTCTTTTCTTTAGAAAAAATACTAAATAGGCCCATATACATATTTTTTTCAGTTACAAAGATAATGATTTTTAAATTTTCAGCACTCACTTTCTCAGAATCTTACTTTGTTTCGTATCTTTGCATAAATCAAATTCTAACTATACAAATGAGGAAAGTATTCATCTCTTTAATCGCAATGTTTTGTATAACAGTCTGTTATGCACAAAAAACTACAAATTATACGCATTCAGATAAGTTATTTTTTGAAGGAAAAGATTTATATGATATGCGCCAATACGCAGCTGCATATCAAACATTTAACAAATATTTAGATAAAATTGTAAAGGATCGAAGTCCTCTTTATGGAGAAACGGAATATTATATTGCATGTTGCGCATACGAGATGGGAGCTCCTGATGCCAATAAAAAGATTGCCACATTTCTTTCGCATAATGCCAACTCCACTTATGCGACCAGAGCTCATTTCTTAAATGGAACGCTCCTCTACAACGAAGGTGAATACCACGAAGCCCTCCAAGAATTTGAGAATTGCGATATCTCCAGATTGTGCAAAGACGAGCAACATGACCTCCTCTTTCGCAGAGGTTACACCTATTTGGAGAACGGATCATACGAAAAAGCAAAAGAAAATTTCACTCAATTACTGAAAGATTCAACCAAATATCAACAGTCCACGCAATACTATAATGCTTACGTCGACTACGTAAGAAAAGATTACGAAGCTGCTTATCCCGTTTTCCTTTCATTGCAAGACAAACCGGAATATAAAAAAGTGGTTCCATATTATCTTTTCCAAATTTATTATGCGAAAAGAGATTACGATGCAGTATTGTCTGCGGGGGAAGCAATTTTAAAAGCCGACACCAGCAACGTGAACAACAAAGAGGTTCACAGAATCCTCGGAGAGTGTTATTACGAAAAGAAGGATTATAAAAACACCATCAAATATCTTTCTCTCTATCAAAAAGAGAGCGACCAGGTGGTTCGTAACAACATGTATATGTTGGGTATCTCCTACTATCAGATTGGAGAATATGCCAAAGCAATCGACTGTTTCCAGTCTGTCACCTCCATAGAAGATGCCATGAGTCAAAACGCTTACCTCTATTTAGGTGCTTGTTACGTAAAAGAAGAGAATTACAACAACGCACGACTCTGTTTTGAGTCTGCCGGACGTATGGATTTCGAAGAGAATGTGAAGGAAGAGGCGCAATATAACTATGCGATGATTGTTTACCAACAATCTTATTCTCCGTTTAACGAATCCATCACCGCATTCGAGAACTTCCTATCCAACTTTAAGGAATCGAGATACAAAGACCGTGTTTACAACCACATGGTGAATCTCTACCTAACCACTAAAAATTACTCTGAGGCATTAAACTCCATACAAAAGATTGAGAACAAGACATTGCCAATATACGAGGCACGTCAGCGTGTCACCTACAGTCTTGGTGTTCAGTACTTCATCAATAGTGATTACAACGATGCCATCAAGGCGTTCGATGAGTCTCTCAAGGATGGAAAATACAACAGTCAGTTGGCAGCATCCACCATCTTCTGGAGAGGAGAAGCCTATTACAAGTTGAAAGAGTATGATAAGGCATCTGCCGATTTCTCCCAATTCGTCAACTCCGTGGGTGCCAGAAGTTGCGATGAGTTCAACGTGGCTCACTACAACATGGGTTACACCTACTTCACCCAAAAGAATTACCAAAGCGCTTTGTCTTGGTTTAGAAAATACATCAACCTAGAAGAGAAGAACAAAACACTCATAGCAGACGCCACCAATCGTATAGGAGACTGTTATTTCAACTTCCGTGATTTTGACAACGCACAGAAAAATTACGCGAAGGTATACGCATTGCGTGGTCCGGGAGCCGACTATGCATGCTTCCAAGAGGGTTTCATCCAAGGATTACAAAAGAACTACAACGGGAAGATTTCAACACTGAACAAACTGATCAAGACCTTCCCTCAATCAGAATACTTAGCCGATGCGCAATATGAGATCGGTCGTTCCTACGTCATGTTGGGAGAGAAACAGAAAGCCATCTCCACATACGACAAACTAAACAAAGAGTACCCTCACAGTCCGCTCAGTCGAAAAGGACGTTTGCAAACAGGTATGCTTTACGACGAGATGAACAACTTTGAGAAGGCGACAGCCTCATACAAGGAAATCATCAACAACTTCCCTTCCAGCGACGAAGCAAAAACAGCTTTGGAAAGTCTTAAGAACATCTACTTTGAAAAAGATGACATTCAAGGCTTTGCCGATTATGTCGAGTCACTGAACGGATTAGCTAAATTCAACAAATCGGAGCAAGATTCGCTCACCTATCTGGCTGCCGAGCGACTCTTTGAGAAGGGAGAATACGAGCGTGCAGTTGCAAGTTTCAGCAACTACATCAACAAATATCCTAACAGCTATTTTGTCTACGACGCACATTTCAACATGGCCAACAGCTACTATAAGTTAGGCAAAAAAGACAAAGCAGAGGAGGAGTACCAATACATCGCCAACCAGATTGGCTCATCAAAACGAGAAGAGGCACTCACCAGACTATCAGAGATCCAGTATGACGCGCAAGACTATGCCAAGGCGGTTGCCACTATGTCTACACTCGACAGTATCGCTCAGAATGCAGAGAACAAGCAAGCCGCTAAAATCGGTATCCTCAGATGTAACAATCTAATGGGCAAGGCCGATGAAACCATTCTTGCCGCATCCAACATCATCAAGGGTGATTTCATTTTAGATCCAAACATCCAACGAGAGGCATTCTATACAAGGGCAAAGGCATACGAGGTCAGCGGAGACTCTGCCAAAGCTTACAACGATTACCTCGAACTATCAGGCAACTGCATGGATGAATACGGAGCCGAAGCTAAATATCGCATTGCCGAATACAATTTTAGTCGTAAAGACCTAACAAGTTCAGAGAAAGAGATATTCGACTTCATCGATAAAAACACTCCACATCAATACTGGTTGGCTAAAAGTTTCATTCTGTTGTCTGACATTTACGTGAAACAACAACGTGACTTTGAAGCTAAGCAATACTTAATGAGTGTTCGTGAAAACTACAAAGGGAAAGACGACATATCAACCGAGATCAAGATTCGCTTAGATCAAATCGAGAGTAGAGAGGCAGAAAAAATTGTTAACGAAAAGAAATAATACACCATATGAAACGATTATCCATCACTTTAAGCATCATTGGTTTGACATCCATCTCCTTTGCACAGGAGGGAACACAAGCTACAGGGAAACAAGACACAACCATACTGAAAAACATTGAGGTTGTGAAAGAGTACAATCCTGTCATAAAAGAATCAGGGAAAATCAGTACAATGCCAGAATTGAAAGACATAAAAACGGAAAAGAAGAATTCTGACATCTCAGTATGGACCGTTCCATACCCAATCAAACCAGGAGAGACGCAAACATTAGACTTTGCTTCCGTTGAACCTGAAAAACGGAAATTTGCCAAAGAGCGTCACGCTAAATTGGGTTTTGGCAACTACACCTCCTTCTATGGTGATTTCTACACTCCACTCTTTAAGAACGACAAAAACCTATTAGATTTCAGTGCCACTCACAACTCTACCTTTGGTAAAGTGAAACTGACACCTAAATTATACGAAGAACTTCCTTCTGAATTGGCTAGTCAGGCAACGTTTAACGACACGGAAGGAAAGCTCTCCTATACTCATAAATTCAAACGAATGAAGTTAAGCACCTTCGTATGGGGAAATTACACACTTCTCAAACGATATGGTTATGATGATGAGAAGTTGGATCTTGCTAACAGCGGCGTCAAAGAGACAGACAATGACTCTCTCAAACAATCCTATTTCAGACTCTGTTCTAACATCAGATTTTCCAACTATAAATATTCATCATCCAAATGGGATTATGATTGTGAAGCCAATTACCGTTTGTTAAAAACGAGAGACGAACTATCCGAACATACAATACACACGATATTGAGAGGTTCTTACCATTTCGATAAATCTTCGTTTAACCTCACCTATGACATGCACAATATCATCATGAATTTGCCAGAGAACAACGAGATCTTTACGTTTGAGAATCGAGAGACACTCAATAACTACACGATGATCAAACTGATTCCTAGTTACCGTTTCAAGGTGGATTTAGGTGAAATCAATGTGGGTGTGAAAGGAACATTCTGCATCAACCAAGGTAAGAAAGGAGCTGTCACACCAGATGTATATGGAAAGGTGAGACTGATTAATAACATCTTGTATGTCTATGCAGGAGTGACAGGAGACTACACCATGAACAACTATCAAAGGATAACAAAAGAGAATCCATACATATCAACGGACACTCGTGTGGAAGACACCTATATGCCAATTGATGCATACGTGGGACTTTCTGCCAAAATTGCCAAGAGAGTAAACATGGACATTCATGCAGGCTACAAACTGATTGAGAACCCATATTTCTTCGTTAACAGATACGACACGTTAACAGATCGTATCAGAAACACCTTTGATGTAGTATACGATGAAAAAGCAGGTATGTTCAATGCTGGCATTCGATTAGACTATCAGTTCGAAAGCCGTTTCAATGCCACATTTATCGGAGAATTCAACAAGTGGGCATTGTCTAACATTGAAGAAGCATGGCATAAGCCAAAATGGAAGATGAACGTACAGACTTCCTACATGGCTACAGAGTTCTTAAAACTACGTCTCGGCTATCTATTAGAAACTGGAAAACGCGCTTTAGTAAAGACTTCCAATGTGGCTCTTCCAAATTCACATGACTTATTTGTGGGAGCAGACTTTTCATTGTTTGATTGGTTGAGTTTCTATGTGAACTTTGACAACGTCATCAGTCAAGAATATGAAAATTGGTATGGCTACACATGTCACCGATTTAACGTGATGGGAGGAGCATCCATTATATTCTAAGGGATAAAAGATGTGGGTATATATTCTCATAACCATTATTTTTGTCTTTTGGGTTAGACAGATCCATCAGGAAGATAGAAAAGTAATAAATAACTCCCATGATTATTACGACGTTCCATCCTATGACCATTCTGTTGTTTACATCATCGCTTGCATGATGAAGGCAGATGGGAAGGTGACCAAGAAGGAACTTGCTGCCGTAAAAAGATATTTGCTAAAGATGTTTGATGAGGAAGAGGCGAAAGAGAAGTTGCACTTGCTACATGATTTTCTGGACGCATTAGACAAAAAGAAAGCACAAGATATTCGTCCCTATTGCATCAGAATCAATCAAACGAGCTATCAAGACCGATTAGCCTTTCTCTCTTTGCTCTTTCAGATATCCGTTGCGGATGGCATGATCTCTGACGAAGAAGCCAAATTGGTGCAGCAATATGCCCGATTCACCTGCATCCGAAGAATCGACTTTATCAACATGCAGCTATACTACACCTATGGCTATCAGTGGAAAGAGGATGAGGACAGAAGAAGCAAATACAAGCAACGCCAGTATGAACAGGGAAATGAAGGAAATCAAAATGGGCAAAACCAGCAAGGACAGCAACGCCAATCCAGTTCACAACAGGCTGCTCCTTCATCCGAAAAGGCTTGGGCATACAAGACATTGGGAATACCTTACGATTCTTCTGAAAAGGAGATTAAAAAGGCTTATCGCGCACTGGTCTTACAATACCATCCCGACAAACAAACGGATGCTTCCGATGCGCAAAAAGAACTTGCCAATGAGAAAATTAAAGATATCAATCGCGCTTACGACATATTGATGGAGAAAGGCAATTAACAAAATGAAATCATCCTATTCAAAAATATTAGGCAACATGGCTTCCCTTAGCCTGCTTCAGATAGCCAACTATCTGATTCCGATAATTGTCATTCCCTTCATCGTAAGAAGTCTGGGAGTGGAAACCGTCGGAAAGGTGAGCTATGCGCAAAACATCATCCAATACTTCACCATCCTCATCACCTTTGGGTTCGACTACTCCGCAACAAGGCAAATCGCCATATACAAAGACAATCACGAAAAAGTGAAAGAGATCTTCTGGAGTGTCATCTGGACAAAGATCTTCCTACTGATACTTGCCTTCATAATCTTCCTTGGCATCTCCATGTTCTATGGAAAGATCCAAGAAGACATGCCGCTTTATCTCACTCTTTTCATGGTGAACATCGGTTTTACCTTCTTCCCTGCATGGCTTTTCCAGGGATTTGAAGACATGAAGACCATGGCCATCATCAACTTTCTCATCAAGTTGTTCGGAACGGGCTTATCCGTCTTCTTTGTTACATCCCCAGACGATTATCTCATCTATGCCAGCATGCCTTCCATAGCGTATGCAGTATTCGGTATTTATGCATTTTTCTATGTCATAAAAAAATATAATCTCCGTCACGCAACCATCACAAAGGAATCAATCATAGAACAGAACAGGTTGACTCTACCCATCTTTTTGAATACATTCTTCACCACCTTCTATACGATTGCCAACCTCACTATTTTAGGAACGTATCCTTCTGTAGGAGATGACGTGTTGGGATACTACTCAGGCGCACACAAAATCATCATGTGTATCTTAATGGTAACAAGCATGCCTATCCACATTGCTGTTTTCCCATCCATCAGCAGAAAATTTGAAGAGTCTAAAAAAGGGGGATTGGATTATTTCAAAAAGATGGCAAAATATATTATCTTAGCATCGATTGGAATCAGCATACTCACCTTCCTTTTCAGTCCTCTTCTTGTGAAGATCCTGTTAGGAAGCGAGTTTTTGCAATCCATTCCACTCCTAAAGATTTTCTCCTGCCTTCCATTCCTTGTCATCACGGCAAGTTTGTGTACAGTGCAAGGGCTTTACGGACTGGGATTTCAACAATATGCACCATTCGTTGGACTCAGTGTTGGTATCATCTGTATCCTTCTCAATCTATGGTTGATTCCTCTCTATGGAATGTATGGTGCAGCTTATTCATGGATTATCGCACAGGCACTTGAAATCATCATTTCTGGTGGTATTGTTTATATAAAAAGCAAGCACATATGAAAATAAACTTCATCATACCCAACATCCCAGGAAAGCCAACTGGCGGCTATAAGGTGATGTACGAATATGCCAACTGCTTTGCAGAAAAGGAACATGATGTTGTATTGTACCATGTTGCTACCGTCGAAAAACTTAAATACAACATTCCTCACTGGCTGAGGATGCTCCGAACAAGATTATTCTACAGCGACAGTAAACCCAAGTGGTTTCACATCTCAGACAAGGTGAAGACCATCAACATACCTCATATCGAAAGCAAATACATACGAGAGGCCGATATCAACATACTCACGCAATGGGCAGAGGTACTCGATTATAGCAAGTTGGGAGACTCCAAAGGAAAACGTCTCAACCTGATTCAAGGGTATGAAACATGGTTCAGCGACATGGATGACCTATACAACTCCTACAAAACAGGAGCCAAGAACGTTGTCATATCAAGTTTCTTGGCCGACATCGTGGAGAAGGTCACAGGTGAACGTCCACCCATCGTCAAAAACTCCATCAATCCCATATTTCAACAGAAAACACCTACAGACCAACGTCCTTACGCATCTGTGGCAATGTTGTATTCCGAGCATGTGTGTAAAGGTTCCTCATATGGCATAGAGGCATTGAAAATCGCAAAAAAAGAGGTGCCACAACTGCAAGTGGAGATGTTTGGCACGTTCAATCCCCCTTCGAGTCTGCCCGACTGGATTCACTACCACAAAGAACCTAAGGATCTCTGTGGACTCTACAATTCAGTTCAGATTTACATGTCACCAAGCGTGAACGACGGCTGGGACCTCCCATGCACAGAAGCGATGAAATGTGGATGCGCACTACTCTGCACTGACATCGCCGGACACAAAGAATATGCGAGAGAAGGAGAAACAGCCTTTCTTGCCCCTGCCGAAGATGCCAACAAAATGGCAGAAAGACTAGTTGAATTGATTACTGATGCAGATCGGAGGAATACGATTATAGCAGGAGGAGTGAGTGAAGCTGAGAAATATACTCTCTCCGCCTCATACTCACAACTAGAAAATATTATAGGTGAGTTCCTTAATTCACCGATGAAAGATAATATAATATGAAATGCATTTAGAACCCACTTATAAAACAAGAACAAGATGGCAATATACGTAATCATAGCGATCATACTCATTGTTTTCTATCTACTCTCGACCAGGCTCAACTCGAGAAGTAGAAACATCTTGTTTTTAGTGGCTGGCGTCGGACTGATTCTTCTTATCGGATTAAGAGATGGTCATATAAATAGAGATTACCGAGTATATAAGGCACTTTACGATAAAGCGCCATCTATCAGTGTACTGAAAGGTTCCATATCAGAATATAACAGCAAAATCAAAACAGAGTTCAGTTACTCCGCTCTTTGTACCCTGCTAAAAACCAATGGAGACACCCGAGACAACAATCTCTTTATCATCTTCTTCATCTATGCTATTCTCGGTGTTGCCGTCAATCTATACGGTATCAAACGACTGTCCGACCAAGAGTTCTTAGCTCTGTTCATCTACTACTCCAATATCTTCCTGCTACATGAAATGACGCAAATCCGAGCGGGTGTGGCGATTGGTATCATATTGATCAGTCTGAAAGAGTTACAAGAACGAAAGTTTGTCCGATTCTCTATTCTCATTCTAATAGCCACCTTCTTCCATACCTCCGCATTAATGGCATTTTTGCTCCTACTCCTCCGCGGATTCAAGACCGATGCCAAAGTGTGGGCAGGCATCTTTGCAGGATGTGTAATCGTTAATATCACACATTTCAACATCCTACAAGTTATCGATATTATACCTTCTGAATTCTACCAATACAAACTAAAGGCTTACATCACTCTCCAAGACACAGAGAATGTGGAGCTTAACTATCTGAACGTGCTTTTCCTCCTTCAGAATGCCATCATCATCATCTGCTTCTACTACCAAGAGAAGATGGAGGAACACAATAAATACTTAAATATTCTGTTAAATATGTGCTGTCTATCCTCATGTTGTTACGTATTTTTCGGACAAATACCAGGATTTGCAGTGAGATTGAGTGAATTATTCAACTGTAGTCTCATCATTTTGATTCCACTCATAGCCAAAGTGATGAAGCCGAAAACATTGGCAGAAGCACTGGTCTTAATCATCGGATTAGGTGTATTCTACATCAATGTATTCCACTCAGACTTAGTGTTAGATTATAAGGTGAGTCCTATCATTTCATCTCTTTAAAATAGATCATTTATAGAAACCGCCATAAAATTTTCAAACTATGACAGTAAAGCAAATAACCGATACCATTGAAGAATATTCTCTATATTTATTTGCTTTCTTTTGTTGCTTTCCACAGAAGATCTCATCCATCTTTTTTGTCACATGGGGTAGCTGTTGGATTATCAAAACACTCATCCACCTCTTCACACAAAAGACGATTCATA